>ERZ773225.4854-NODE-4854-length-10374-cov-3.065316_pt1 | contig 10374 bp, 9 predicted proteins | sample MGYA00580993_ERZ773225 | MGnify/ENA primary metagenome ERZ773225 (study PRJEB29015, sample SAMEA2737748) | human gut metagenome | biome: human gut; feature: human-associated habitat; material: faeces | place: China | collected 2012 ... | reverse complement strand
CCTCCTTCCACAACTTTGACGACGAGAGCGTGGTATCCAGGCTCCGCTCCCTTGAGGCCCCCGTGCTGATGCTTCAGGGCAGCGAGGACAAGTGGCGCCAGGGGGACGACTCCGAGCTGTACCACACGGCGATGCCCTACGCCGGCTTTGCCACCATGCGCAACGCAGGCCACCTGCTCCATGAGGAAAAGGCGGAAAAGGTCATCGCGGCCACGCTGGAGTATATACCGGCGATACAGCCGGAGGCTTAGAACGGCAAACCGCCCGCAAGCCTGCCTCCCTTTTAATAAAATAAAGGGAGGCTTTCTTATGTTCGCTTGCCAACTATTCACCATTCCTTCATAGCATTATCCGCTCTTTTATGATACAATAACCATGGCTATATGCCGATATATATAAAAAGAGGAAAACGAATTGAGAAAGAGACGGCTCGGGTCGATACTGATAAGCGCCGCGCTTATCGTCATATTGGCCGTATTTTTGATAAACCTGAAGGAAGGCAGCTCAAGGGCCCCGGCGGACGCCGTTGCGTTGAGCGAGATAATGATCTCCAACAAGGGCTCCGTGCCGGATAACCTGGGCGGCTACCCCGACTATATAGAGCTGCACAACGGCTCGTCCGAAAGGGCGGACATATCCGGCTACGGCCTGTCCGACAGCCTGCTGGAGGGCGCAAAGTATGTGTTCCCCGCAGGTACGGTGCTGGAGCCCGACGCTTATGTGGTGGTATGGTGCGGCGGCGAGGCGGAGGACGGCATGCATGCCCCCTTCAAGCTCAGCGCGGGTGAGGAGGCGGTGCTGTTCGACGCTTCCGGAAGGCCCCTTGATACGGCTGTGCTCAACTCGGTGGACTCCGGAATGGTGCTGCGCCGAGAGGGCGAAGTATGGACACAGGCAAAGCCCTGCCCCGGCTACCCAAAGACAGAGGAGGGCATGGCGGAGTATGAGAAAAGCCTCAAGGAGACGGAGGATATAGGCCTCTACATCAACGAATTCATGGCCAGCAACGCCACCACCCTCTGCGACAGCTTCGGCAGCTATTCCGACTGGATAGAGCTATACAATTCAACGGATACCGACATGGACATATCCGGCTTCGGCATATCGGATAACCTGTCCCAGCCCATGAAGTACAGGTTCCCGGATGGGACCACCATAGCCGCCAAGGGCTACCTGGTGGTATTCTGCTCCGGAAACGAGGGAATGCAGAACGGGGAGCTGCACGCGCCCTTCGGCCTTCGCTCCTATGGGGAGGACGTGGTGATTGCCAACAAGGCAGGCAGGATAATAGACAGCTATTCCTTCAAGAACCAGGAGACTGACGTTTCCATGGCGCGCATACCCGACGGCGTCGGCGAGTTCCAGTCCAATTCCCAGCCCAGCCCCGGCTACCCAAATACGGGCGCAGGCTACTCCGCATTCGACGCCGCCAACAGGCTGCCCCTTGGGGGGGTGTACATAAGCGAGTTCGGCGGCTCCACGGGCAGCGTGGCCACGGACTGGGTGGAGCTGCACAACTCCACCGGGAGCGCCGTGAGCCTTGCGGGCTACGGCATTTCCAACAACCCGAAGAACCCCGCAAAGTGGGTATTTCCGGATATATCCATAGAGCCGGGCGAATACCTGCTGCTCTATGCAACCGGCAGCGCCGACAAGGCTCAAAAAAAAAATCTCAAGCTTAATTTCTGCATAAGCTCCACAGGCGAGGCGCTGTTTTTTTTCGACCCCAACGGAAAGCTCATAGACAAGCTCTCCGCAGGGCGTATGAGGTCCGGCCAGAGCTACGGCCGGGACGGCTCGGACAACCGCTTTTACTATGCGGAGCCTACCCCCGGCGCCCAGAACGGCAAGGGCTATGAGGGCATAACCCAGCTCCCGGCCTTCAGCGTCACCCCCGGCATATACGATAATGCCGTCACAGTGGCGATAACCGCAGGGGAGGGGGAGACAATACGCTACACCACCGACTGTACCACTCCAAACGCAAGCTCAGAGGTGTACAGCGGCGAGCTTTCCATCAGCAAAAACTCCGTCATACGAGCCGCAGCCTTCAGGGACGGGTATCTCTCGGGGGACGTGGCTACCGCAACCTATCTTTTCAGGAGCGACGGCGTGAACCATGCCCTGCCGGTGGTGACCCTCGTTACAGACCCGGACAATCTCTGGAACAGCAAGACAGGCATATACGCCACCGGCGACCAGTTTGACCCGGACGCCGCCTCCTACGCGGACACCCTGAAATCCGCCACCTACTATCAGGCAAAGTTCGCCACCGAGGAGCAGGTGGATACCATATGGGAAAAGCCCGCGGCGTTTTCGCTCTTTGACGATAACGGGAAGCAGGTCTTTACCCAGAACGTGGGCATAAGGATAGCAGGCAGCTTTGGCCGCGGCAGGGCCCAGAAGGGCTTTAACGTAATAGCCCGCAAGGAATACGGCAAGGGCTCCATGGAGTACCCCTTCTTCGAGAACCGCCCCTATACGGAATACAAGGCGGTGGTGCTGCGGGCCGGCGCGCAGGATCAGAACCGCAGCAAGATAAGGGACGAGCTGGCCAGCGGGCTTTTAGAGGGAACTGACATAAATATACTCTATCAGGCCTACCGCCCTACGGTGCTTTACCTCAACGGCGAATACTGGGGGGTGTACTTCATGAAGGAAAAGCGCAACCGCTTTTTTGTGGCCCAGCATGAGAACACGGAAAACAACGTGGACTTGGCCATAGGCAAGGGCTTCAAGCAGCGCACCTACGGCGATAATTCGGACTGGGTGAGCCTGTATGAGTACGCCACCAGCCACGACCTTTCCGCAAGCGACGCCTACAACTACGTCGCGGAGCGCATGGACGTGGACAGCTTCCGGGATTACATGATAGCCGAGATATACAACGGCAACACGGACACCTACAATTTCCAGTATTACCGCCTCAAGGGCGGCAAGTGGAAGTTCATATTCTACGACTTCTGCTGGGGCTTCCAGAGCCCAGGCCACGAGACGCTGGCCTTCCGCATGGGCAAAACCCCCGCCGACGTATGCTCTGCAAAGCTGTTTGCCGCCATGCTCCAGAACAAGGGCTGGAGGGACAGCTTCTGTCGCCGCTTCGGGGAGCTTCTCAACACCGCCTTTGCCCCGGGGCGGGTGAGTGCGCTCATAGAAGAGCTTTACGGCTATGTGGAGCCGGAGATAAAGCGGGAGCGGGAAAAGTTCAATAAGGATACGTTTATGGGAGTGAAGCAGCCCAATACAAACCTGGGAACCTACGAGGGCTTCCAGAGCGAGATAAGCAAGCTGAAGGATTTCGCCCAGAAGCGGCCCGAGGAGCTGAAGCGGCAGCTTCAAAGCAACCTGGGCCTCAGCGATTCCTACATGAAGGAGGTGTTCGGCTAAAATGGAAAAGGCCAGAAGGCCAGCGCGCCCGAAAAAGCGGCCAGTACAGTACCGCCACGAGCTGAAATACTACATCAACCGGGGAGACTACGAGATACTCTCAAGAAGGCTGCGCTCCTGCATACAGCAGGACGAGAACGCCCAAAAAAACGGCGGCGAGTACTTTATAAGGAGCTTATATTTCGACAGCCCCTTTGACGACGCCCTATGGGAAAAGCTCTCCGGCGTGGACGAGAGGGACAAGTTCCGCATACGGATATACAACGGGCAGGACGACGTGATAAAGCTCGAATGCAAGCACAAGGAGGGCAGCTACATAGCAAAGCAGTCCATACGCCTTAGCCGCGGGGAGTGCGAGAGCCTCATAAGGGGCGACTACGCCTTTCTCCTCTCCCGCAAAGAGCCCTTCGCCCGGCGCATGTTTGTGGAGTTTGCCACCAAGGGCCTGCGCCCCTGCGTAATAGTTGACTATACACGGGAGGCCTACGTTTACCCCGTTGAGGACGTGCGCATAACCTTCGATAAGGATATACGCACCGCATACAGGGGGACGAGCCTTTTCGACATGACACAGCCTACCTATCCCGTCATAACCGACGGCGACCTTGTGCTGGAGGTAAAGTTCAACAACTACCTGCCCAGCTATATAAGGGAGCTTTTGCAGATAGATTCCCACACGCGCAGTGCCGTGAGCAAGTACTGCATATGCAGAAAGTTTGAGTTTTAGGAGGACCACATGATAAGCTTTTCCGACCTTTTCACCATCACAATGAACCCCGTTCAGGTAATACTGACCCTGATAGTTGGCCTGCTCGTGGGCCTGTATGTATGGTTCATATATAAAAAGACCTTCAGCGGCGTCATGTATTCCCGCACCTACGGCATGACGCTGGTAATGATGACCATAGTTACGGCGCTGATGCTCATGCTCATCAACAACAGCCTGACCCTCAGCCTTGGCATGGTGGGCGCCCTGTCCATCGTCCGCTACCGCACCGCCATAAAGGATCCCCTTGACACCGCCTTCATATTCTGGGCAGTGGGCGAGGGTATAGCCGTGGGCACAAAGTTCTACGACGTGGCCATAATCGCCGGCATAATAATAGGCATATTCGTGCTGCTGATCTCAGGCTCAAGGGGCAAGGGTGGCGCTCAGAGCTACCTCCTTATAATCCACTACAGCGAGGCCGCGGCAGACGCCATACGCAAGATGACCAAGCAGCTTCCCGGCGCCCGGCTCAAGAGCAAGGTAGTGCGCCCCGGCAGCATAGAGCTTACCATGGAGCTGCGCCTCAAGGAGAACGAGACGGGCTTCGTAGAGAAGTTCACCCGGGTGGAGGGCGTGTACGATGCAAGCCTTATCACTCATCAGGGAGACATAGTGGCGTAGGAGGCCCCTCTTTTGAAATTGAAAGGGAGAGATCATGCTCAAACGGTTTGCGTCCTACTACAAGCCCCATAGAAGGCTTTTCTATATAGACATGTTTTGCGCGCTGATAATATCGGCGTGCAATATGTTTTATCCCATAATAGCCAAGGATATAATAAACGTCTATGTGCCGGAGAGGGATATGCGGCGGCTGGTGCTGTGGTGCTGCGTGCTGCTGGGCATATATCTGCTCAAGGCCGTTATGAAGTTCATAGTGGATTACTGGGGGCATATCGTAGGCGTGCGGATACAGGCGGATATGCGCCGGGAGATGTTCGGCCACCTGGAAAAGCTGCCCATAAGCTTTTTCGATGAAAACAAGAGCGGCGTGCTCATGAGCCGCATGACCAACGACCTTCAGGAGATATCCGAGCTTGCCCATCACGGGCCGGAGGATATATTCCTCTCGGTGGTGATGCTCACAGGGGCGGTGATATGGCTTTCCACCATATGCGTGCCGCTGGCGCTCATACTGCTAATAATGCTGCCCTGCACCGTGTTCATAACCACAAGGGCCCGCCTTGGGCTGAACAGGGCATCTCAGGAGACCCGGGTAAAGATGGGCGAGATAAACGCCAATGTGGGAACCGCCATATCAGGCGTAAGGGTATCCCGGGCCTACACCGGAGAGGATCACGAGCTGAAGCTCTTTGATGTGCTCAACCGCCAGCTCACAGGCATACGGAGCAAATACTACAGGGCCATGGCCTGGTTCTTTACCCAGGCGGAGCTGCTGATGGACCTTACCTATCTGGCAATACTCTTTTTTGGCGGCCTTTTCTTCTTCAGGGGCAGCATAAACGCCGGCGAATACACCGCGTTTCTGCTTATGGTATCCAACTTTTTTAACCCCGTCCGAAAGATGGTCAACATGTTCGAGCAGCTTCAGGCGGGTACGACGGGCTTTAAGCGGTTTACGGAAATTATGGACGAGCCCCCGGAGGAGGACGCCCCAGACGCCATAGACGCAGGCAGGCTGGTGGGGGACATCGCCTTTGAGGACGTATCCTTCCGGTATAAAAACAGCGACGCCAAGGGGGCGGAGAAGGTGATAAAGCACCTGAACCTCCGCATACCCGCAGGGGAGACGGTGGCTCTGGTAGGCCCCTCCGGCGGCGGCAAGACCACCCTCTGTAACCTCATACCGCGGTTTTACGACCCGGAGGAGGGCCGCATAACCATAGACGGCACCGACATAAGGGATTTCACAAGGGTATCCCTCCGGCGCAACGTGGGAATAGTGGCCCAGGACGTATTCCTCTTTGACGGCAGCATAGCGGACAACATACGCTACGGCAACCTTGACGCCACGGAGGAGGAGGTGATAGAGGCTGCAAGGAAGGCCCGCATTCACGATTACGTAATGACGCTGGAGGAGGGCTACGACACCCAGGTGGGCGAGCGTGGAGTGAAGCTTTCCGGCGGCCAGAAGCAGCGCATATCCATAGCCCGGGTATTTCTGAAGGATCCCGGCATACTGATACTGGACGAGGCCACATCGGCTCTTGATAACCAGACCGAGATGGAGATACAGCAGGAGCTTTTCGAGCTTGCCAAGGGCCGCACCTGCATAATCGTGGCTCACCGGCTTTCCACCATAAAGAGCGCAAACGAGATAGTGGTGTTGACGCCCTTCGGCATAGCCGAGCGGGGCAGCCATAAGGAGCTTATGGCATTGGGCGGCATATACGCCAACCTCTATAATTATCAGATAATAGACCTATAAAGGAACGAACAAGGTATGAAGATTACGGTCATAGGCTGCGGCCGCTGGGGCTCATTCATAGCATGGTATCTCGACAAGGTAGGGCACAGCGTAAGCCTTTACGGACGGGAAGGCTCGCCCCACATGAAACAGTTCAGGGAGAGCCGCACCAACGGCATAGTGACGCTGCCAAACAGCATACGGCTCATATCCGCCATGGAGGAGGCCGTAAAGGCGGAGCTGATAGTGGTATCCGTGGGCGCCCAGTCCTTTAGGGAAGTGGCTGCGGACATAGCGGCGCATGGCTATAGGGGCGACCTTGTGCTGTGCATGAAGGGCATAGAGCAGGGCAGCGGCAAAAGGCTTTCGGAGATAGCTCTTGAATACCTGCCGAAGAGCGGCGTCGCCGTATGGATAGGCCCGGGCCACGTTCAGGAGTTCGTGGCGGGAATACCCAACTGTATGGTGATAGACGGCACATCGGAGGAGCTGAAGGAGCGTCTGGTGACACAGTTCAGCTCCAGCCTCATACGCTTCTATTACGGCCGGGATCTCATAGGCAACGAGGTAGGGGCCGCCGCAAAGAACGTCATAGGCATAGCGGCGGGAATACTGGACGGCATGGGCCTCACCAACCTTAAGGGGGCGCTTATGGCGCGGGGCACCCGGGAGGTTGCCCGGCTCATAGTGGCTATGGGGGGGATAGAGCATTCCGCCTACGGCCTCTGCCACTTGGGGGACTATCAGGCGACGGTGTTTTCGGAGTTCAGCCATAACCGCGCCTTCGGCGAGGCCTTCGCCAGGGGGGAGAAGTTCGGGAAGCTTGCCGAGGGATACTATACTGTGGAGGCGCTCATGGAGCTTTCGAAAAAGTACGGGGTGGATATGCCCATATCCCGCGCCGTGCATAAAGTGCTGTACGACGGCGCAAACCCCAGAGACGAGCTCACCGCCCTGTTCATGCGGAGCCTTAAAAAGGAGTTTTAGATGTACATAGACACCCATGCCCACCTGACGGACGGCGCCTTTGACCATGACAGGCAGGAGCTTATAAAGGGTCTTGCCGCCGGGGGTATAGGCAAAATAATAGAGATATCCTGCGACCCTAAGGATTTCCCGGTCTCCGCGGCCCTTGCGGAAAAAAACCCCGGCATATACCTCGCCTTCGGCATTCACCCCGAATTCGCGGAGACATATACGGAGGGCGACATGGCCGCATTGGGCGAATACCTGAAGCATCCCAAATGCGTTGCGCTGGGGGAGATAGGGCTGGACTACTACTGGAAGCCCTACAACAGGGAAAAGCAGCTGGAGCTGTTCCGCCGCCAGCTCGATATGGCCATAGAGCGGGACATGCCGGTTTCCATGCATATCCGGGAGGCATACGGGGACTGCATGGAGGTGCTGGAAAGCTACGGGGGAAGGATAAAAGGCGTTATGCACTGCTTTTCCGGCAGCGCCGAGATTGCGGAGCGCTGCGCAGGGCTGGGGCTGTACATAGCCTTCGGCGGTGCGCTTACCTTCAGGTCAAACAAAAAAGGCCCGGCGGCCTGCGCCGCCACTCCCATTGACAGGCTTCTCACCGAAACCGATTGTCCCTACATGGCCCCGGAGCCCCACCGGGGAGAGCGCAACGACCCCGGCAGCATACCCGCGATATGCCGCAAAATGGCTGAGATAAAGGGGGTAAGCGAGGGTGAGATGGAAAGAGCGGCGGAGGAAAACGCAGAGCGGCTGTTCGGCATTTGAAATGATTTTTTGAAAAAAATCAATGCTTGACAAACGCCGCCCATACGTGTTATTATCCCAACAAATAATATATCCGGGCAGGGCAAACGGCCCATGCAAAAGGGAAAGGAGAGCACTTATGATAAACACCGCTATTACCATGTACGGCATGATGATGTGCTGCTCCATGTCCCTCGGGCATGGAGAGCGCTTGCGTTGCCTGCAATAAAGCCTTTTGTACTTAAAGGGCGGTGTTTTGATTTATAGGCCGTAAGCGCAGAGCTTGCGGCTTTTTTAATGCAATACTTCGGATTGGAGAAAAAGATGGAAGCACGTGAAATGATAGCCATAAGGGGGCTGACAAAGACCTTCGGCCTGAAGGCGGACGCCGTTACCGCCCTGAGGAACATCGACCTTTCCATAAGGGAGGGGGAGATATTCGGCATAATCGGCCTCTCCGGGGCGGGCAAGAGCACGCTGGTACGCTGTATGAACTACCTTGAACACCCCACGGAGGGCAGCGTAACGGTGGACGGAAAAAAGCTGGGCGCGCTGAACAAGACAGAGCTGCTCAACGCCAGAAGGGGCATAGGCATGATATTCCAGCAGTTCAACCTGCTCATGCAAAAGACCGCCCTCGATAACATCTGCTTCCCGCTGGAGATAGCGGGGGTAAGCAGAAAGGACGCCATAGACCGGGCAAGGGAGCTTCTGAAGCTGGTGGATCTTGAGGACAGGGAAAAGGCCTATCCCGCCCAGCTATCCGGCGGGCAGAAGCAGAGGGTAGCCATAGCCCGGGCCCTTGCGCCCAGCCCGAAGGTGCTGCTTTGCGATGAGGCCACCTCCGCCCTCGACCCCACCACCACCCGCTCCATACTGTCGCTGCTGAAGGAAATAAACAGGACCCTTGGCATAACCATAGTAGTTATAACCCACGAGATGAGCGTTATAGAGGAGATATGCGACAGGGTGGCCATAATCGACCACAGCCAGATAGCCGAGGTGGGCGAGGTATCCGACATATTCATGAACCCAAAGACGGAGATAGCGAAAAGGCTGCTGTACGCCAGCGGCAGGCTGGGCGAGGAGGTGCTGGGCGAAAGGTGCCTGCGCATCATATTCGACGGAACCCAGACCGGTAATATGCGACATGGTGCTGGAGTGTGGAGCCCCGGTAAACATACTCTTTGCGGACACAAAGACGATTGAGGGCAAGATGCACGGCTACACCCTCATACAGCTTCCGGAAAACCGGGAGCTTGGAGATAAGATGAAGAAGTACCTCGATCTCCACGGGGTACAGTACCTTGAGGAGGCATACCATGTTTGATCCGCAGCTTGTGAAACTCTTTGGCGACGTCATACTGGAGACCTTATACATGACCCTCGTATCCACCGCCATATCCTACCTGCTGGGCCTGCCCATAGGCGTACTGCTGACCACCTCCGCCCCCGACGGCATAAGCCCACGGCCGGTGCTGTACAGGACGCTGGACGTGGTGGTGAACATACTCCGCTCGGTGCCCTTTCTGATACTCATGGTGTGCGTGCTGGGCCTCACCCGCTTCTTAGTCGGCACCACCATAGGCTCCACAGCGGTAATCCCTCCGCTGGTCATAGCGGCGGCGCCATATGTGGGCCGCATGGTGGAAGGCTCCCTCAAGGAGGTGGACCACGGCGTAATAGAGGCGGCTCAAAGCATGGGCGCGTCGGTGTTCCAGATAATCACCCGGGTGCTGTTGCCCGAGAGCACGCCCTCGCTGCTCAACGGCGCGGCGATAGTCACCACCACCATACTCTCCTACTCCGCCATGGCGGGCGCGCTGGGGGGCGGCGGCCTTGGGGCCATAGCCATAAACTACGGCTACCACCGCTTCCAGCCTGACATGATGTGGATCGCCGTCGTGCTGCTGGTGCTGCTGGTGCAGCTCATTCAGCTCATCGGCGACAGGCTGGTAGTGAAATCAGATAAGAGAAGAAGATAGATAATTGAGCCGTCAGGCTTGATATATAAAAATTTTTATAATTTTTCAGGAGGAAAACAAAATGAAAAAACTGATCGCAATCGTACTGACCCTTGTACTGGCGCTGTCCTTCGCGGCCTGCGCCCAGCCTGAGGCGGCCC
>ERZ773225.4848-NODE-4848-length-10397-cov-2.616902_pt1 | contig 10397 bp, 12 predicted proteins | sample MGYA00580993_ERZ773225 | MGnify/ENA primary metagenome ERZ773225 (study PRJEB29015, sample SAMEA2737748) | human gut metagenome | biome: human gut; feature: human-associated habitat; material: faeces | place: China | collected 2012 ... | reverse complement strand
GGACAAGAACTTTTGCAGAATGATTGTATCTTATTGCCCAGCCGTTATATATCGTCCTCCTCTATTGAATCTGAACTGGGCCGGGTATTTGTGGATCTTAGCAAAGTTACAAATTGGCCCGTACTTAAAAATATTTCTGATAAAATATACCGAGGCATGAACGTTTCAAAGACGGCAGAAGAATGCCCGGATGGGAAGTATAGAATTATTAATTATGCAGATATCCAGGACGGAAACATTATTTTAGAGAATTTAAAAACCTATCATATAAATGCTGATGTTTCAAAATATGTGGTTCAACCAGGAGATGTTCTCGTCTCGTGTAAAGGTGTTACGATTAAAACCTGCGTCGTACCTGATGGCATTCATAATATCTTATTATCCATCAATTTTGTCGGGATACGGCTCAATAAAGAAAAATGTGATCCGTATTATTTGAAATATTGTTTAGACAGTCCAGTTGGACAAGCATTTTTAAAAGGCCGTCAGGTCGGAACCTCCATTATTACCTTAAAAAACAAAGATTTTGAAGAATTTCCAATTTCTTTAGTGCCTATAACGGAACAAAAACGTTATATTGCTGAGTTTGAAAAAACAAACCGTTACATTTGTAACGAGATTGAACAGTTACATCGCCATTTAATTCAAGAAAAATGGCAATTTTATCAGCACCTTGGATTAGGCGAAATTATTACAAGAATTGGGGAGGACTATCAAGATGAATCAAATTAGAACCGGCGATATTTTTTTGGTGGACTTTAAAGCAGATACTTCAAGCAACATAATTCGTGGGCTTCGGCCGGCGATTGTTGTAAAAACCTCAAACAATTCACCTCTGATTCATTTAGTACCTTTAAGTACGAGTGTAAGAAAAAAATTGAATTGTTTTCATATTAAAATCACTGGTTATGGATTGGATAAGCCGAGCATTGCCTTAATTGAACAGATTTGTCCAATGGATAAATCAAAGCTTGGCAAAAAGATTGGATCAATATCTGAAAAAAGTGAACTTCAGCACATTCTCAATAGTGTAAAGCATTTTTTTGAACTTGATGCGGCATAGGTAAACGGTATTTTAAATAAAGAGAGCTTGAGTATAATTGGGAGGGCCAGATGTGCTGGCTGCCCCCTATTGTAATTTTGGAGCGGAAGCTGAAACTGGCGCCTTAATGGCCCGTCCGGTTTGAAAAATATAACAACGTGCCCCCCCTGCTAACAAAGCAGGGGGCTTTCACGCTCTTTAAACAGACTTATCATAGATAAAAGGCATAGTGATCTATAAAAGATGAGTATTTGCCATTTCTGCCGCTATGCGTTATAATAAAGACAGTAAAATGAAACAGGCATGGAGGAACAAGCTATGAAACTGATACAAAATCAAACGTTCGACGCGGAGCGGGCGTTGTATGGCGAAAAGGAGCTTCATTTAAATAACTGCACGTTCGATGGTCCGGCAGACGGCGAAAGCGCATTAAAAGAGTGTGAAAACATTCAGGTTGAAAACTGCCGGTTTCACCTCCGCTACCCTTTTTGGCACGACAGCGGCCTGAAGGTGAACGGCTCAGAGCTTACGCCCCTCTGCCGCGCCGCCCTATGGTATGACAATCGTGTAGAAATTAAAAACAGCAAGCTGCACGGCATTAAAGCCCTGCGGGAATGCAGCGACGTTGCGATTTCCGGCTGCGACATTTGCTCTGCCGAATTTGGCTGGTCGGTGCGGAATTTGCAAATGCACCATTGCACCGCCGAAAGCGAATATTTTCTTATGCGCTCTGAGAACATGCGGCTGAGCCATGTGCGGCTGAAAGGAAAATATTCGTTTCAATACATAAAGAACGCGGTTTTTGAAGACTGCGAGTTTGACACAAAAGACGCATTCTGGCACGCCGAAAACGTAACGGTGAAAAACAGTGTTATTAAGGGGGAATATTTGGGGTGGTATTCAAACGGCCTGACGCTGGATCACTGCAAAATTATCGGCACCCAGCCCTTATGCTACTGCAAAAACCTGACGCTTTTGGATTGCGAAATGTCCGGCACCGACCTGTGCTTTGAAAAATCCCAGGTCAACGCAACCATAAAGACACCGGTAGACAGCATAAAAAATCCTTTGTCCGGCACCATATGCGCGCCATCGGTGAGCGAAATTATTATGGACGACGAAAACGCCCGGGGAAAAATCATTGTAGATAAAGCTGTATTTGATAGTCCCACTGCAAAATCCCCGTCACCACAATGCTGTGCACAATGAATTCCGGCCTTGCACCATATGCTTCTTTCGCCCGTTTTAAAAGCACCTGAAGCACTTGGTCTTTGTTCTCCTCTGTGCAGTTTGCGCAAAGGTAATCCCCCTCCGGCAAAACCGTAAGCCCCTCTAACGAAGGGAAACTGCGGCACACGGCAAACAGCCTGGTTTTGCCCTTTATTGTAATCATGCCTGCCGCGTCTTCAAACAAAAACTTTGGCCGCTGCTGTTCGTTTAACTGCTCATAAAAGTGGCTGTGGTAGCTCCACAAATTTTTTAAATTGGGACGCTCTAAATTGTCCGACAGCAAAATCACCCGTTTGGGCATGTGCTTCACAAACCAGTCTTCTTCGCCGCCTTGCGCGGCGCTTTTCTTTTTTTCATAGTCCAGCCGGGCGCGCTTAATTTTTTCTTTCGCATATTTTAAGCGTGCAATTTTTTGATCTGCGCTCTGTTCCGCCTGCTTTAAACGCGCAATCACGCAGGACAAATCCTTTTGCTGCAAAAGTTCTTTTATGTCTGTGAGCGAAAAGTCCATTATTTTTAAAAGCTCAATGGTTTTCAACTGCACAATCTCCTGCTGAGAATAATAGCGATATCCCGAAAATTTGTCCCTCTGGCACGGCTTTACAAGGCCAATCCTGTCATAGTGCCGCAGGGTTTCGGTGGTGGTGCCTGCAAGTTCCGCCGCCTGTTTTATGGTAAATTCCTGCATAAAAAATTCCCCCTTGACTTTTGTGTTACACAAAGGTGTATAATGTAATTATACCATAAAAAACAACATTGTGGGAGGAATATTTTATGAAAAAAATATTAAAAAATCAGATTGTAGCAATTGGCCTTGCGGCGGTCGTGGCTGCCGCCGGCACGTTGCTCACCGGCTGCGGCGCAAAGCCTTCCGGCGAGGAAAATGAATTTGTGGAAAAAAACTTCACCGCCCCGGCAGAAGACGTGAACGCCCTGACCATTGACGTGAAAAACCGGAAAATTGAACTGCTTCCATCGGAAAACGGGCAAATCTGCATTACCTATTATGAAAGCGACAAGGAATTTTATGAGCTGAACCGAACGGAAGAAAAAGAGCTGCGCATGACCTATGCCGAAAACAAACAATGGGGCGACTATGTAGGCAGAAAAACCGCTCCGGAAAACAGAACTGTCCGTATTGAGCTTCCTCAGTCCGCTTTACACAGCCTTACGCTTAACACCACCAATGCAGACATTTCCCTGCCGCCCCTTTCGGTTTTAAATTCTGTAACGGTGTCAGTAAACAACGGCAACATTGCGCTGGAAAACCTAAACCCAGGAAACTCCGTTACGTTAAACGCGAAAAACGGCAACATCAGCGGAACCATTGCAGGAACAATGGACGAGTTTGCAATTCACACACAGGTGAAAAAGGGAGAAAGCAATTTGCCGCCAGAAAAGGAAACCGGCACAAAAACGTTGCTTGCCTCTGCCAACAACGGTAATATTCAGTTAAACTTTCTTGGACAAAATGAATAAAAAAACACGGGCAGGCAATTGCGCCTGTCCTTTTTTTGCGCTTTTGGTTTCCTGCACCGTTGTGTCAGACAAGCAGGCCATTGAATATAATGTTAGTAGGAAATTCTATTTTATGTAAAGGAGCAAAAAAATGGCAACAATATCAGGAAGAGTCATTTTCGACAGGGACAGAAACGTCACAGTCACCTCGGGCGATTCCGGTCTTGCAAATATTCCGGTGGTTCTCCAGAACGTAACAACAACGGAGCGGCTCACCGTTTTAACCGATTCCAATGGAAACTACTCGTTTTTAAACGTTCCCAATGGCAGCTACCGCATTGTTGAGGCCTATGGCACACCGGGCGGCACGGCAACGCCGGGCAATTTTGAAAACGCGTCGCCGGGGCCGATCCCCCAGGGGGCAAATCCCTCCATCACCGCTGCGCCAAACCCACCTGCGGGCGCGAACCATTTAGACGCCGTTACACCCAACACCCTTTTTGTCACGGTGACGGGCGCAAGTGTAACCAACCAAAACTTTTTTAACGGCCCGGTGATCTATACCCCAATTGAAACAATATTAGACCCCTGCGCCGTCATCTCCGGCGGCAATTTAATAAATGCCGCCGACAAGGGTACCTTCGGTACCTTTCCCCAGGGCACGCCGGCCAACACAGGCGCGCCCACCGAGCCTTACCCAGGTGTTACGCCAGATTTTGAATATGTTTTGCCCAACCCGGACATTTATGCCCCCACCGGCGGGCAGTATACCGTTCAGAATATTTTAAACAACGCTCTAAGCGCAGAAATTGGCGCGTGGTGGCGCATTGCAGACCACACCGAGGGCAATGAAACCGGCCGCATGATGATTGTGAACGGCTTCAATCCCGGCGCTGTCTTTTTCCGTGACACGGTAGCCGTGCAGCCCAACACCAACTATCTGTTCACCTCGTGGATTTTGAATTTGTTTAAGGTCACAGGCTATCCCGACCCGGAGCTGGGCGTGCGTATTTTAGGCGAAAACGGCCAGGTTTTATACAGCGAAACCCTGGGTGCACTGATTCCCGTTAACACAAACGCTCCAGAATGGAAACAGATTGGCAGCGTAATTAATTCCCAAAACAACACCCGCATCACCGTTGAATTTTTAAGCGAGGGGCCAGAAGTAATTGGCAATGACTACGCCATTGACGATGTTTCACTCAACGAAATTCAGGTACCCGTGTTCGAGCCAGTGAAAACCGTCAGCAGTGAAACAGCCAGCGTAGGCGACACCGTTACGTTTACCGTAATTTTAGAAAACACCTGCCAAAGTCCTCTGACCAACTTGTTTTTCCAGGACACAGTTCCAAACGGACTCACCTTTGTGCCTGGAAGCGTAACCATTAACGGCGCTTCTGCCCCGGGCGTGAACCCCAATGCCGGCTTTTCCCTGCCAAACGTTCCCGGCGGCGGAACCGTAACCGTAACGTTTCAGGCCGAGGTAACATCGGTGCCCCAGCCCAATCCTGCCTTAAACACCGCCGACATCACCTATTCCTACACTCCCGTTGAGGGCGGAATTCCCAGCGAAAACACCGTTACCTCCAACGAGGTGCCTGTTTTGGTGACTGAAAACCTGGCAGACGTTTCTGTTTTAAAAACCGCCCACCCCTCGCCGGTGCAGCCAGTCGGTACGCTAACCTATCAGATTGTGGTATCCAACGCCGGACCCTCCGATGCGGAAAATGTGGTGCTGACAGATAGTCTGCCCTCCATTTTGTCTAATCCCCAATATTCCACAGACGGCGGCCAGACATATGCCCCCTGGCCCGGTTTTCTGCGCATTGGGCAGCTCGCCCTGGGCGAAGAGCAAACAATCCTTATCCGGTCAACCGTAGGCCCTGCTGCCACAGGGGAAATTATTAACACGGCAATTGTGGAAAGCACCACCCCCGATCCTAACCTGGATAACAACTCCGCAACAGCGGTAACGCCAGTTACACCCTCTGCCCCATCGGCGGACCTCTCCATTCAAAAGACGGCCTGCCCCGTGCCGGCGGTGCGCTGTGAATATCTGACCTATCGTCTGACGGTGTATAACGCCGGGCCGGATACGGCGGAGCAAATCGTTGTTTCCGATCCCCTGCCCCGGGAGCTGAAACGGGCAATTTATTCGTTAGACGAGGGCAACACCTGGCTTCCGTGGACGGGCAGCATAAATGTCGGCAGTCTGCCTCCGCACCAGTGTATATCAGTCCTGGTAGCCGGAATTGTCGCTCCCTGCGCAAGGGAGTACCTGAAAAACACAGCGTTGGTTTCCGCGCAAACGCCCGACCCCAACCTCACTAACAACACGGCCTCGTTAACGGTGGGCATAAGCTGCAGCTGCCAAAAGCACAGCCATTGCTGTAATTCTCCGAAATTATAATATAAAAATAAACGTACAAAAACCCGCTTTTTTTAAATAAAAGCGGGTTTTTATTTGGTTAGCTCCAAGCGCTAATAATTGGGGTTTTATTTCATGGCGCCCAGCAAGATCAACCTTAACAGTTCAATGTTAATGGGCTTTGCAGCGTGGGCTGTCATACCCGTGTCGATTGAGGCCTGCACGTCCTCTGCAAAGACGTTTGCCGTCATGGCAATGATGGAGATTTGTCTTGCGTCTGGCCGTTTTCGGCCTCCAAAACTTCATATTCCGTTGCCAAAATCCCACACAGCAGCTCCCGGTTGAGCATGTTATCTTCCACAACCAGGACCTTTTTCCTTGAATGCATTGGACAATCCCCTTTCGGACATTTTTCAGCATAATATATGTAACTCGTTCTATCACCGTGCAGGATAAAAAGCAAATAATCTTTTTAAGCAAAAAGCAAAACTTGACGCGGTTAACAATCAAGTGCTATAATCATAAAAAAGGAGGAATATTATGGACATTTTAGGCACCATGAATTCACGGCATGCAGTGCGTGCATTTAAAAATACACCTATAGACCTTGGCAAAACCACTGCCTTAAATGAGCTGATTGAGAGCATAAATAAACGCAGCGGACTGCATATTCAATTAATTACAAACGAACCAGAGGCGTTTTCCGGCATTATGGCCCGCATGGCTGGCTTTCGAAACGCAAAAAACTATATAGCACTGATAGGAAAAGACGCCCCCGGCCTTGAGGAACGGTGCGGATATTTTGGGGAACAAATCGTGTTAAAAGCGACTGAGCTTGGGCTAAACACCTGCTGGGTAGCCCTGACCTTTAACCGGGGCAAGTGCCGTAAAAAGTGCGAAATAGATTCAGAAAAGGGTGAAAAGCTTTTAATGATCATTGCTCTGGGCATCGGTGAATCAAATGGCACGCCTCACACCTCAAAACCCCCAGAATCCTTTTATACTCCCACTGGGAACGAGCCCGAATGGTTTGTCCGCGGCATTAGAGCTGCTGCTCTGGCTCCAACCGCCATGAACAAACAAAAATTTTTCTTCACTTTAAGCGGCGGTTTCGTTTCCGCTGAATCACCCAAAGGCTTTGAGGTGGATTTGGGAATTGTGAAATATCACTTTGAAGCGGCGGCAGGAAAAGGGAATTTTCAGTGGAGGTAATTTATAATTGACAGTTTTTGTCGATTTATGATATACTGAAAACACAATTAACAACCCTGCCAATTTGTGTTACTTTTAATCTGATAAGTCAATTCTCTTGAAAGGACGGAAAAAACAAATGAAAAAACGAATTTTAACACTGCTGCTTGCCATTACATTGGCGCTGGGCGTTTGTACGCCTGCGGTTTTTGCCGGGGAGGACAACGCGGCGGTTACCATTATCCACACTACCGACGCCCACGGCAGAACGCTGGGCTATGCGGCCATTGCCAATTTGGTGAAACAGCACGAAAGTGCAGGAGAAAATGTGCTGCTGTTAGACTCCGGCGACATTTTCCACGGCCTGCCAGCGGCGAACTTAGAGCGCGGCAGCAGCATAGCGCCGCTTTTAAAAGCGGTGGGCTACGACGCTGTGACCACAGGCAACCACGACTATAACTTCGGCACAGACCGCTTAAAGGAGCTGGGCGAACAGGCCGGGACACCCATTTTAGCCGCCAACGTGGTGGATGAAGATGGTAATCTGGTGTTTGAGGATTATAAAATTTGGAACTTTAACGGCTTTAAGGTAGGTGTGTTCGGCATTGCCAACGACCACACAAAGACCAAAACTGCCCCGGCCAACACCGATGGAATTGAATTCCGTGACGACATTGAAACCGCCCAAAAAATGGTAGACGAATTAGAGGACCAAGCAGACTACATTGTGGCGCTAACCCACATCGGAAGCCAGATTGAGTCTGAGGGCACCAGCATTGATTTGGCAAACGAGGTTAAGGGAATTGACCTGATTTTAGACGGCCACTCTCACAATACCAACGACGGCATTATGGTTGGCGAAACCATGCTGGTAAGCGACGGCTATTACCAGGAGAGCGCCGGCGTGGTTCGCGTTTACAGCGATAAAAAGGAGGAATTTTCTCGCTTCTCCATTACCGGAGATACGCCCGGGGACGAAGAAATTCAGGCCCTTGTCGTTGCGACTGACAAGGCCCAGTCTGCGCTGTTAGAAGAAGAGGTCGGGGAAACCAGTGTGTTCTTAAACGCAGAATATCCCTTTGTCCGCACCCAGGAAACCTACATGGGCGATCTCATCTGCGACAGCTACCGCCTGGAAACCGGGGCACAGATTGCTGTTGAAAACGGCGGCGGAATTCGCGCGTCAATCCCAACGGGCAAAATTACCCGGGGCCAGGTTTACGAGGCGTTTCCTTTTGGGAATTACATCGTGACAAAAGAAGTAACAGGGGCAGATTTTATTCAGATCTTAGAAGACTCTGTGAGAGAAGTTACCGAAATGGGCGGTTCTTTTCTGCAAATTTCTGGCGCAGGCTATGCTTATGACGCAGCGAAAGAACCCGGCAAGCGCATTAGCGGCGTTACCGTTGCGGGCCAGCCAATTGACCCAGCCGCGACATATACCGTTGCCACCAACAACTATGTGGGCACAACATTTTCAAAATTTGCAGACTATCCGGTGTTGAACGAATATTGCGCTTCTGACGAGGCGCTGATTTCCTGTCTGGCAAAGGGCGCCGTAGCGTTTCATGATGAAACTCCCCGCATAACGGTGTTCGGCGGCATTGAGAACGACTACCGCATTTGTATCGACGCATATTTAACCGAGAACGACGTTGCCCCCGTTGTGAGCGGCGAGTCTGTTCTTCTTCCTTTCCGTGCGGTGTTTGAGCTGTCGAACTATTCCGTGTCGTGGGACGGCGCACTGCAAACGGCAACCGCCGCAAAGGACGCAAGCACCGTCAGCGTTTGCTATTCAGACGGAACGGTGGCCATTGACGGCGTGCCTGTTGACGCAAATGTTACTATGGTGCAGGACAGGGTGCTGATAGACAGCGCAGCCATTGCACAAGCGCTGAACAAAGCCGTTTATGTTGATGAATTTACAAAATCTATCGTATTATTTTAAAGGAACTAAAGCCGCCCAAAATGGGCGGCTTTTTTTATTTTGCTCTTGCATAACAATTGACGAAATGGTATAATTGAATTAAAAGAATTGCGCAATTGAAATTCGGGAAAGGAGACCGAGAATGGATAACGAAAAATTGCTTGAAAGCATTGGCGTTATGTTAGACAGACAGTCAAACGAATTAAAAGCGGACATGAAAAATTTGGAGAGCCGCATGAAAGTTGTGATTGAAAACGATGTAACAACGCGAATTAACGCTTTGGTCGACGGTTATAAACTGGTTCATGAAAAACAGTGGGAGCTGGAACAGAAGTTGTCTCAGCTTGAACGCAGGCTTGAAAAATTAGAAATCGCAGGTTAAAAATTAAGCCGCCCATTCTGGGCGGCTTTTAATTTATACTTCGTGTTCTGCAATCCAATTTATAAGTTCCTGCTCGCCAATTTTTCCAGAAGCAAGAGCCAGACCAATTTGAACTAATTCTGATTGCGAATAGGTCAGCAAAACGCCGTTTATGGCGAGAAAAATTAGCATGGCATGGATTCCTAAACGTTTATTTCCGTCAATAAAAGGGTGGTTCTGAATAAGTCCAAAGCCAAGCTTGGCCGCTTTTCTCTGGATAGACGGATAAAGTGCTTCGCCGTCAAATGACTGAAACGGCGCATACATTGCAGACTCCAAAAGGCCAATGTCTCTTAAACCCTCGCTGCCGCCTGTTTCGCAAATGAGTTCTTTATGAATTTGCTTCATTTGCTCAATTGAAATTTGTATCATTCTGCCAATTCCTTATATGCCTCTTTGTTTTGTGCAATCAGTCTTTTCGAAATATCCATAATGTCTTCATCTGAAATGGTTTGTTCTGTTTCGGCCTGAGCAAAATCAATTACTAAATAACGCGGCGTATTATTTTTTAAGATAACAGCAGAGCCAACTTCATCTACCAGTCTGGCAACCTTTGAAAAGTTTTGATTTGCTTCTGTAATGGAAACCATACTTTTTGTGTTAATTTTCATGTTGAACACCTCCTGCCATTATTATAACCGAAATATAGGATAAATTCAACCTATTTTAAAAATCTTTTTATAATATCCACCCAAAAGGGGTAACTTTTAATTATCTACTACAATCTCTCCAAATTCTTTTTCAAACTCTTCAACATAAC
>ERZ773225.4844-NODE-4844-length-10405-cov-14.606377_pt1 | contig 10405 bp, 7 predicted proteins | sample MGYA00580993_ERZ773225 | MGnify/ENA primary metagenome ERZ773225 (study PRJEB29015, sample SAMEA2737748) | human gut metagenome | biome: human gut; feature: human-associated habitat; material: faeces | place: China | collected 2012 ... | reverse complement strand
TTTTTCTCCTTTTTCTCCTTTTTCTCCTTTTTCTCCTTTTTCTCCTTTTTCTCCTTTTTCTCCTTTTTCTTCCCCTTCCTCACTTTGCCGCATTTCCGGCACCGCATTGCCCGCAATTTGAACAGCCGTTGCAAATCAGCCTGCTGCCGCAGGTTTGGCAGCGTTTGCCGAAAAACTTGCGGTAAACTTCCGACTCGCTGCCGGCAAAAAGCGAAAACTGCGGTTTCTGCAAACGGAAATTTATCTTTTTTCCCTGATATTGCAGCCCCGAACGCCAGGCCGCATAACTCTGCCGGCGTTTGTCGGGCAGATGCCAGGTTTTGCCGTCCTTGACAAAATTGGTACCGGTTTCGATAAAACAAAAAGTAACGTCGGCGGCAACGCATTCGTCATAAAGCGTTTTCACCCATTCGTATTCAAGCGGACGGGAACCGTCATAATTTTCGCCGCCGGCAATCACCTGTTCAATCTGCCCCGCCGGCAGATAATCCCTGATGCTGACCGCACCGACAAAAGGCGCCGCCATAATCCCCTTGTGCTTAAAAGGCAGTTTGAACATAATCGGGATTCGCTCGTCCGCCCGCTTTTGATTTTCGCAGGTAACGTTGAAAAAAACGTTCTCCCAGCCGTCGCCCCAGTCCGGCGGCAGACAGTCCGCCGCCCGTTCCGGCCGCTTGGTCAGAAGAAAAAACACCACGTCCGGCCGCTGTTTTATGATTCGCCAGGCCTCATTCCGCCAGCCGTCGGCTTCGGCAAGAAAAAAATCGGACGTCATGCACACCCTGAGCTGTTCGCCGCTCGTCACCCGGTAACCGCCGCTCCTGTCTTTTTGCAGCGGATAGTCAAAATTATTTTTCACCTTGTAAATACGGCGACCGTCCGCATTTCTCTGCCGGTCGAGAAAATACATGTAACAATTATCGCAGCCTTCGCTTTTTTTGACGCATCCGTGCCACGGGTTCCAAATGTCATGCATTTTCCGTTCCTCTCTTTGCCAACAAGCCGTCTGCCGCCTTTATTCAAACCTCTGCTGCTTTGCAAATCCTGAACCCCAAACCATCACCGCCGCGGTACTCCGCAGCTTCCGCCGGCGTCTCCCTTTTTCATAGCAGAAAACTGCTTTTCCGGCAAGCGTTCTCCTGCCGGCTGTTTAAAACAAAAAAAAGAGAGTACCGGTTTTACCCGGCACTCTCTCTTATTTTTTCAGAGATCAGAAAAGTTTTTTATAAGCCTCTTCCACCTCTTTGCTCAGCTCGGCCATGTCCGTTGACTCGTCGAAACCGATACAGAAAATGCGGTAACCCGCCTTCTGATAAGCAGCCTCGATGTCTTTCCAGTTTTCCACGCCGTTCTTGTTAAACAGAATGATCTGCGGAATCTCAGGAAAGAGCGCCAAAAGAATCCATGTATGCGTTCCCGCAATACCTACCGAAGCGGCAAGACTGCGGTACATGTTGAAATACTCGGCATGAGCCACGCCGCGGATTCCGAACACTTCCGGATTCTCATCGTTCATACCCGGTACATACAGGTCAAACTCCTTCGCCAAAGCTTCGACCGTTGCGAGGTCGTTTACTTTGTGAAAGTGTTGGCCAAGCACCAAGTTGGCAGTTCCCTTCATAAAGGAAAGAACCTGCGGGTTAAGCGACTGCTGGGCAGCCGTAACGCCGCACTCACCGTCACTTTGCAACTTTAGACAAAAAGTCAACACCCTACTTTTAATATGCATAAATGCTTTTACACGCTTAACAATTCAATAAAAAACAAAATATTAACAAAACAACCTGAAACTTCGCACAAAATACGCCGCCGATATTTTTTAAACTGCTGCCGTTTTGCCCTTTTCCGCCCGATATCCGGACAGACGAACATATCGCTTCGCCGGCAAATTCCGCTTCCTCTGCAAACCGCTCTGGCAAAAAAAAACAAAAAAAGCAGCCCGAAGACTGCTTTTTTAAGATGTAAAAAATTCAAAAATTTAATCTAAGGCCTCAACCTCAACGATATTCCGGTAGGAAGACAAAAAGCCGCTGCGAATGCCGAACACCTTGATACGATAGCACTTGCCTTTCTTTAACATGCCATAAACGTCAGAACTGTCAAACCGGCCGAAAATCAAAGAATCTTCAATTTTAAAAGTCCCTTCGTCCGTATAAACAAGATACTGCCCGTCAACGCGTTCCTTACCGGTTACTTTAACGATAAAAGTGCGTTTGGAATTATCGCTCTGCGGCGCTTTAAGAGATGCGTTTTCAGTCGTATAAACACCGACAATATTTCTGTACATCGACAAAAAAGGAATTCTCGCGCCGAAAACTTTAAACTTATAGGTCGTATTTTCAGCCAGCATACCGTAAACGTCAGAACTGTTAAACTGTCCGAAAAGCAGAGAATCTTCAATTTTAAAAACCTCTTTGTCGGTATAAACCAGATAATAAGAATACGTCTCGCCTTCCGGATCATGCTTAACAACACGCTCTTTTCCGGTTACCGTGGCCGTAATCAAACCGTCATTTCCTTTCGAAGCCGTCTGTCTTTCATCACAAGAGGAAAAAAACACGCTCCCCAACAAAACAAACACACAACAAATAATTTTTTTATCCATAAAATCAATAATTAAAATTTCACCTGAAAACGGTACCCCAAACCGCCCCTGTTGTCAACATGAAAAAAGAACCAAAAGCGCGAAAGAAGATGTCTTAAAGCCGAAAATGAAAGCGACTGAACTCGGTCTTACTGCGTAAGCCTCACTTATGGCATAAGTTCGACAACTCCGTTTCGGGCACTTGTTTTCTAAGCTTTTTATCGGCGCCTCACCGCCTCAAAAAGCTGATAAAACTACGCCTCTTGCGGTAAAAACAGCCGGAGCAGCGGCTGTTTTTATCCTCGAGCCCGCAACCGAGAGCGCCGTTTCAGGGATGCCCTCTCAAAACCACAAAAAAACCGTCCTTGCGGACGGTTTTTTAATGGCGGGAGTGACGGGACTCGAACCCGCGACCTCCTGCGTGACAGGCAGGCGCTCTAACCAGCTGAGCTACACCCCCATTCAGGTTCGTTTCCCCTTATACCTAACATTTTTTTTTATTGCAAGCATTTTTTTTCGATTTTATAAAAAAAATATTGCTATTAACATTCTGGCAATTTTTTTCTGGTATTTTTGCGCTTGTATGGTAAAGTACCGGACTGAAATTTCAGATCACTGATATTATAAAGGATTTTTGATTTTGCACAAAAATATTACGAAACAGCTTGCGGCAGCGGTCAAAAACAAACGGTGCTGGTTCACTTTCTGCACCACTTTCGTCGTCGCCCTGTGCGGCATGGTCGTCATCTTGCGCCACTCCGACGTCAACGCCTCCCTTTCCCCCTCGTTTTCCAGCCTCGAATCGATTGAAAACGAAATCTACAACGAAGAATTCAGCGAGCCCGACAACGATTTCATCGCCGAAGAATTCGCCTCGGCGGAAGAGCCCGTCGAACCTGAACCGACGGAAGAAACCCGGGAAAACACCGTTTCCGTCAAAAAGGGCGACACCCTGCTCAACATTTTGACGGATCTCGGACTGGAATACGGAGAAGCCAACGAAATTTTCCTGGCCGCCAAAAAAGTCTACGATCCCCGCGATCTGAAAGCCGGGCAAAAACTGCAAATCAGCATGGAATGGAACCTGCCGGAAAACAAACTGATCGCCGTTAACGGCATTTCCACCCAGATTCGCAGCGGCGAACATCTCGTTATTGAGAAAAACGAAGAAGGAAAGTATGTCGCCGAACTGCAAAAGGACGAACTGATTGAAGAAATCAACTCTGCCGGCGGCACCATCAACGGCAGCCTGGCCGGCGCCATGAACGGCGAAAAAGTGCCCGCCGGCATCGTTGCCAACTTCATCAACATTTTTTCCTACAGCGTCGATTTCCGCCGCGACGTTAAAAAAGGCGACAAATTCGAAATCATTTACCAGAATTACATTACCCCCGACGGCGAAGTGGTCAAAAACGGCAACATCCTGTTTGCGTCGCTCACGCTCGGCAAAAACAAAATCGACCTTTATCGTTTCAAAGACAAAAGCGGCAACATCGATTACTATGATGCCAAGGGTTACGCCATGAAAAAGACTCTCAGCCGTAAACCGATGTCTTATCAGAACGCCCGCATTTCTTCGCCTTTCGGCCGCCGGCGTCACCCGATCTACAAAGACTACCGCGTCCACTGGGGAGTTGATTATGCGGCGCCGCGCAACACGCTGGTTTATGCCGCCGGCGACGGAGTCATCCAGGTCGCCAAATACAACGGCGGTTACGGCAACTACATCAAGATCCGCCACAATTCGGAATATTCCACCGCTTACGGCCATATGCAGAAATTTGCCAAAGGCATCCGCCCCGGCGTACGCGTCAAACAGGGGCAGGTTATCGGCTACGTCGGTTCAACCGGCCGTTCGACCGGCCCGCATCTGCACTATGAGGTCGTCAAAAACGGCAAACGGGTCAATCCGCTGACCATCAAAGCCGCCGCTTCCGAAAACCTGCGCGGCAAAAACCTGGCCAGCTTCAAACGTCAGGTTGCACAAATAAAGGAAACCCATCAGAAAATGCTGGCTGCCAGAGAAACGCCGGCGGACGACGGCAAACTGGCGGACGCGCAAAGCGCCAAAAACATTCAGTCCAACTGAAAAACGCCGAAAAGCAAAAAACCCCGGACAAGCGCCGGGGTTTTTTAATACTGCGGAAAATTTCAAGCGGAACAGGCCGCCGTCCGAAGCGTTGCGGAAGCTTCCTTTTCCGCAAACTCCTCAAAACGGGAGGCAAATGCAAATTTGTCAACGCCGTTAATCGTCAAAATTTTCGGATTCCGCAAAATCGCCGGCAATTCCTCGCTGCGAAAAACGCTCCGCGGATCGGCGTTGTCAACAAACGCCGTCACGTTGCCCGATGCGCAGTCGATAAAACGCCGCGACGCCAGCCGCCAGATTTCAGCCGCTTTGATCCGGTCATGATCATTGTCGATTACGCTCCAGTCAAAACCGAGTTCAATCAGCCGCCGGCCGCAAATGGTATCGTCGATCATCACCATCTGCGGATTTGCCCGCATAAACGCCAACGCGGCGTCTTTGTTGGCGGTGGTCGGCTGGTAGCTCACCGAATACAGCACCACCGTATCCGGCGCGCTTTTGACGTCTTCGGTGCCGGCCGTTTCCACCGCTATTCTGAACAATTTGCTGTCTATCACGATTTTTCTATCTCTAATTCATTGTTGTCAACCACGATCTCGGCGGTGTCGTTTTCTCCGATTCGCCCGTCAAGGATCGCAAATGCCAGTTTATTCTCAACCTGATTTTTAAGCAAGCGTTTTAACGGCCGGGCACCGTAAATTTCGTCATACCCGTTGTCGGCAATCCACTTGACGGCCGCATCGCCGATATGCAGTTTGATATTGCGCTCGGCCAGCCGTTTTTCAATGTTCTTCAGCTGAATTTCGGTAATCTGCTTAATATTTTCCTTGTTCAGCTTGTGGAAAATGCTGATTTCATCGATTCTGTTGATAAATTCCGGCCGGAAAGAGGCTTTCACCACTTCCATCACCGCTTCGGTCACCGCTTTGGCATCGCTTTTCTCATCCGCCCGGGCCAAAATGTCCGACCCCAGGTTGGAAGTCATGATGACAATCGTGTTTTTGAAATCGACGGTGCGGCCCTTGCCGTCGGTTAAACGCCCGTCGTCCAAAACCTGCAGCAGCACGTTAAAGATGTCCGGATGCGCTTTCTCTACTTCGTCAAACAAAATCACCTGATACGGGCGGCGGCGGACGGCCTCTGTCAGAACGCCGCCTTCCTCATAGCCGACATATCCCGGAGGCGAACCGATCAGACGCGCCACCGCATGCTTTTCCATATACTCCGACATGTCGATCCTCAGCATCGCCGTTTCGTCATTAAACAAAAACTCTGCCAGCGCCTTGCTCAGTTCGGTTTTGCCGACACCGGTCGGACCTAAGAACAAAAACGAACCGATCGGCTGCCGGTGGTCGCCGATACCCGCCCTCGAACGGCGGACGGCATTGGCGACCGCGCGGATCGCCTCCTTCTGCCCGACCACCCGGCGGCCGAGGTAATCTTCCATATGCAGCAGTTTTTCCTTTTCGCCTTCAAGCATTTTGTCAACCGGAATCCCCGTCCATTTGGAAACCACTTCGGCAATCGATTCGTCGGTCACCACTTTTTCCGCCCGGCCCTTCTTTTCCTTGGCCAGGTTTTCAAGCTCTTTCATTTTCTTTTCCAAATCGGGGATCAGTCCGTATTGCAACTCGCCGGCCTTTTCAAACTGCCCGTTGCGCTGGGCGATGGCAACCTCTATCCTTGCCTTGTCCAGCTTGTCCTTGACTTCCGTCAGATCGGCCAGGCTCTGCTTCTCGGCTTTCCATTTGTCGTTCAGACCGCGGGCTTTTTCCTCCAGATCGGCGGTTTCCCGTTCAATTTCTTCCAGCCGTTTTTTCGACTGTTCGTCATGTTCCTTTTTCAGCGCTTCGCGCTCAATTTTCAGCTGCATGATCTTGCGGTCGAGATTGTCCAGCTCCTCCGGTTTGGAATCGATTGCCATCCGGAGCGAACTGGCGGCCTCGTCCATCAGGTCAATCGCTTTGTCGGGCAGAAAACGGTCGGTAATATAACGGTTGGAAAGCGTGGCCGCAGCAATCAGCGCGGAATCGGAAATCCGCACTCCGTGATGCAGTTCAAACTTTTCCTTGATCCCGCGCAAAATGGAAATCGTTTCTTCAACCGTCGGTTCGGTTACGAACACCGGCTGAAAACGCCTTGCCAGCGCCGCGTCTTTTTCCACGTACTTTTTATATTCGGAAAGTGTGGTCGCCCCCAGACAATGCAGCTCTCCGCGGGCCAGCGCCGGCTTCAGCAGATTGGAAGCGTCCATCGACCCTTCCGACGCACCGGCGCCGACGATCGTATGCATTTCATCAATAAACAGAATGATTCCGCCGTTTGAAGCCTCCACGTCTTTCAGCACCGCTTTCAAACGTTCTTCAAACTCGCCGCGGAATTTTGCCCCGGCGATCAGCGCACCCATGTCCAGCGCCAGCAGACGCTTGCCGCGCAGGCTTTCCGGCACGTCGTTGTTGACAATCCGCATTGCCAGCCCTTCAACAATCGCCGTTTTGCCCACCCCCGGTTCGCCGATCAGCACCGGGTTGTTTTTGGTGCGCCGCGACAAAACCTGAATGGTGCGGCGAATTTCATGTTCGCGGCCGATGACCGGATCCAGCTTTCCTTCTTTCGCTTTGCCGGTAATGTCGATGGCAAACTTCTTCAGCGCCTCAAAATTGTCCTCGGCGGACTCGCTGTCGGCCAGCCGCCCCTGACGATATTCGCCGATTGCCCGGTTGAGCGCAACCGGATCGACGCCGTTTTGGCGCAAAACGTCATAAGCCTTGTTGCCGGCAACGGTCGAAAGCGTTTGCAGCAAACGCTCTACGGTAACAAATTTGTCGTTGGCCTTGTCGGCGATTTTTTCCGCTTCCAGCAGCACCGCGCTGAAATCTTGTGCCATCACCGTTTGCACGCCGGCGCCCGAAACCGCCGGAATCTTGTTCAGTTCGGCTTCCGTGTCACGGCGGATCAGCGGCAGGTTGCCGCCGGCCTTTTCAATCAGGCTTTCAACCATCGCGTCTTTGGCCTCAAGCATGGCCTGCAGCAGATAAAGCGGCGTTACGTACTGATGCCGGCGGGCAATCGCCAGGTCAACCGCGCTTTTTATAAGTTCCTGAGAACGTGTGGTAAATTTTTCCATATTCATAATCTTCTCTCCCTGCTTTTAAATATAAGAAGGGAAGGAAAGAAAAATCAAGTCAGTAAACGGAAATAGCCGAAAAAAGATTAACCCGGCCCAAATGATGAAATAAAACGACCGTTTTATTTACGCCTAAAACTTATTATAAAAAACCGGCATTGTCAATTTGTTAATAGCGGCGGCGGATGCGGCGGAAAAACGGTCGTTTTTTTGCTTCACCGCCTTCGGAGATCCATCGCCATGAACCCGCCGCAAATTTCCGTAATCATTCCTGTTTTCAATGTGGAAAAATTTCTCCCCCAATGCCTCGACAGCGTCACTGGACAAACCTTTGCCGACATCGAAATCATCTGCGTCGACGACGGCTCGACCGACAAAAGTCCGGAAATTCTCTCCCGATATGCCGACCGCGATCCCCGCATCCGCATCATCAGCCGGACAAACGGCGGACTTTCCGCCGCCCGCAACGCCGGCCTCAAAATCGCACGGGGAAAATACATATTCTTTATCGATTCCGACGACTGGATTGAACCAAACACCCTGGAAAAACTGTTTGCAACGGCGGAAAGCACCGGCGCCGACCTGACCTGCGTCCACTTTCGCGCCTTTGCCGAAACCGAAAACGATAAACGGCAGGCAAACGGCAAACAAAGTTATTTCGACCAGTCCGAACAAACGCCGGAAGGATGCCGGCCGCTTTCCGACAATCCGCTCAAAATTCACGTTGTCGTTAACGGAAAACTGCACAAAAAAAGCATTATCGAAAAATTCTCCCTCTCTTTTCCCCATGAACGGCTGATCCATGAAGACGAGTACTGGGCATGGGCATACGGCATTCACTGCCAAAGCTATTCCTATCTGCCTGATCCCCTTTACCATTACCGCATTCACCGGAATTCGATTACCGGAACGGAAAAAAACTCGCCCCGTCCGCTCGACATCATCGACATCAACCTGCTGACGGCGGAAGAAATTCGCCGCTATGACCGGCTGGAACAATATCTGCCGCAGCTTGAAAACATATTTAACCTGCACCTGACTTCCGCCCTGCTTAAAAGCGGCGCCGAACATTACGGCGAAGCCCGCCGGAAAATGGCCGGATATTTGCAAATTCCGGGCATTTCAAAACAATTTAAAGAAAATATATCCGCTCTTGCGGAAGCGGAAATTCCGCTTTCCGTCATCATCGCCGTGTACAATACGGCCCCCTGGCTGGCCTGCTGTCTCGACAGCCTGCTGGCACAATCCACCGACTTGTTCGAAATCATCTGCATCAACGACGGTTCAACCGACGAAAGCCCGGAAATTCTCTCCCGATATGCCGCCCGCGATTCCCGCATCCGCATTATCAATCAGCAAAACCGCGGACTGCCGGCTGCCCGCAATACCGGTTTGGCAGCTGCCCGGGGCAAATATATTGCCTTTGTCGACTCCGACGACTGGGTCGAACCGCAAACCATGGAAAAAATTCTGCTCCACATGCAGCACCGGCAGCTGGACATATTGGCCTTCCGGCTGCGCAGATACGATCCGTCGACGCAAACTTTCCGCACCGATTCCTATCATGACTTTCCCTCTGTGCTGCCCGCCTTTTCTCTTTGCAGCGGAAAAAAAGAACCGGAGCGGCTCGCCGCTTTGCCGCAGGAGGTCTGTACCAAAGCCTATCGGCACGGCTTTCTGACCGCAAACAAACTTGCTTTTTGCGAAAATCTGGTCCAGGGTGAAGACGAATTTTTCAATCTGCTTTGCCTGCCTTATGCCGACAGTTACGGTATATTAAAAGAATATCTGTACAATTACCGTTATCCCCGCGAAGGTTCCATCATGTCAATCGTCAAAGGACACGAACCAAAAACGATCACCGGCATTTTCGGCCTGCTGGACGGCATTGCCCGGCTGTATCATGAGCAAGAAAGCGAAAAAGCGAAAAACGCTTTGGCTGCCCGTTACCTGCTGCAAATCCGCAACCTTTTTAAAAATTATCCGGTTTTTGAAAACCGTTTCTGTTTCACCCGGCTGCGCCGACAATTGAAAAAAAACAAAGCCGTTTTCCGCGGCCGCGGCAAACTCCGGCCGGAAACATACGGACAGATCAAAAAACTTCTCCGCCGCGGTTGGTTCTTTTACCGTTTATCCCGAGGAATTTCTTCCGCCTCGCAAACGCCTTGCGGCCGCACGCTTGCCGCCATCGGGAATTTTGCCAAAGCCTATTTTCTGTTTCCCTGGTACGTTTACAAAATCTATAAACTGCTTAAAAAAGGCAACCGTTTTTAACGCCGGCAACTGCTCTTACGCTGTATTTTCCCCGCCATCTTTTCCCAACAAGGTTTTACACTTTTCCCGCAGCCTTCCCGCCGCCGCGCCCTGACACTTGCTTTGTCATTTTTCTTTTTTTATCGGGTCGTTTCCTTGCCCCGAAAATTCCCCGATTACTTGCGTTTTGTACTTCCCCGTCGTTTTTCTTCCGCAACGCTTATACTTTCCCTGTCATTTTCCTCCTTCCTGTGTCGTACCGGCTTTTCCTTACCCCGAAAACGCTCCGATTACTTGCGTTTTGTACTTCCCCGTCGTTTTTCTTCCGCAACGCTTATACTTTCCCTGTCAT
>ERZ773225.4823-NODE-4823-length-10448-cov-5.375349_pt1 | contig 10448 bp, 9 predicted proteins | sample MGYA00580993_ERZ773225 | MGnify/ENA primary metagenome ERZ773225 (study PRJEB29015, sample SAMEA2737748) | human gut metagenome | biome: human gut; feature: human-associated habitat; material: faeces | place: China | collected 2012 ... | reverse complement strand
CTACAACCTGGTCGCTGGCGCCAACATCGCTGGCTTCCAGAAGGTTGCCGACGCCATGATGGCTCAGGGCATTTTCTAAGCCGAACCGCTTTGAAAACCAAAAAGAAGAGCTGCTTTTGCAGCTCTTCTTTTTTGCGCTTTTCATTGCTTACAGAACGCTCATCACATCGTAGTGCAGGCCCTCGTCCGCGTAATCGGGAATGAGACCGAGCCGCCAGACGGAGACCGAGGTCACACCCACGAGCTTGGCGCAGGAGAGCTTCTCGGCGGTGCTGCGCGCGTCCTCGTACCAGAGGAAGATATGCTGTCCGCTCTCCGTGCTGTAGGTGCACCACGGGCTGCGGGCCGTGTCGGACCAGCCCATCACGGTGTCGCTCTGGCACAGACGCTTGTAAACCGTGGTCTGCAGCGGGTGCGTGGAGCGGACCGCGGTCAGCAGACCGTCCGCGTCCGTCTGCCACGCGCGGGCGTCCATGCTGACGGCAAGCGTCAGCTTCGCGGGATCGTCCATCTCACGCGCCGCGGTGCGCACGGCGTAGTAAACCTTGTAGAGCGGCGCACAGGGATGGTTTCGGTAATAGCGCGAGCCGAGGAAGCCGGTGAGGTCGCTCGCCGCGTAGTCGTGCGCCATGAGGATCACGCGGTCGCAGAGCGTGCCGAGCGTCTTGAAATCGTAGCCGTCGAAGTAGGCGTCGCCGTAGACGGCGGGCATGACGGCGGCGTAAAGCGTCTTGTCCTCGGCGTGCAGCGCGGCGGAAAGCTCCGCGAGAAAGGCGTTGAAGTTTTCCTTATCGGAAGCGCGCAAACCCTCGAAGTCGATGGTCACGCCGCTGTAGGGATTGTAGCCGAGGTCGGGATACACGCGCCCCAGCTCCGCCATGATCTCCGTGACCGCCGCCGCGCGGGAGGACTCGTCGGCGAGCATCGTGCGGAGCGGCGCGTTCGCCATGAAGACGTTGAGCTTGAGCTCCACGCCCGCCTCGCGCAGCGCGGGAACCACATCGGCATAGCCGGCGGGGATGTAGAAGCCTGAGCTGTCGTCCTTCACGGTTGAGAGCTTCGCGCCCTCCTCAGCGGAGTAGGTCATGTGGCTCCAGCCGAAGCTGACGGCGTCGAACTGCTTGGCCTGCTCGAGCTGCGAGTAGGACGAGAGCGCGTAGAAGGCGTGCTTCCACGTCGTGGGCGCGTGGTACTTTTCATAGACGCGCACGAGCATGGCGGCCGCCTGCTCGCGCGTCGCGGTGCCGTCCGGCTCGAAGGTCGTCTCGGTCGCGCCGGTGGTCATGCCGATCTCGTAGGCGATGGCAATGTAGCCGCGCTGGGCGGTCACATCGGCGAAGGGCAGCGCCGCGTCCGCGTCCGCCTTGGCAAGCTCGCCGAGGCCGAGCGCACGCACGAGCATCACGGCCATTTCGCGGCGCGTGATGGTGTCCCTCGGGCGGAATTTTCCTCCCGCGTCAATGACGCCGTTGGCGGCAGCGGTGTTGACAAACTCCCGCGCCCACGAATCCGCGATGTCGATGGCGGCGTCCTCGCCGCTCACGCTCTCCCAGCCGAACATCCGCACCAGAATGGTGATGAACTGCTCGCGCGAGATGGTCTCTCCGAGGCCGAAGCGCCCCTCCCCCACGCCGTTCATCAGACCGTACTCTGCGGCCTTGTCGATGCTCTCCCTCGCCCACGAGTCGGCGGGAACGTCGGTGTAGTCTGCGGCGAGCGCGGCGGTGCTCAGCACGAGCGCGAGCAAACAGCTCAAAAATAAGGTTCGTTTCTTCATGGCAGCCTCCGAGGTCGGAAAAGTTTTCGACATCATTTTACAGGAATCGCCGCCGCATTGCAAGTAGACATAATAAAAAATTATGTTCCCATCAAAAAAGAGACCGCCGGAGCGGTCTCTTTTCGCTGTGCGATATGGGCTTATTGCTCCGCGCTGTCGCTGTCCTCCGGCAGCGCTGCGGGGTCGGACGCCGCGCTCTCCTCGCAAGCCGTCTCCGCCTTGGGCGACGGCTTCGCCGCGCCCTTGCCGAGCAGGAGCGTCACAACCCCGAGACCGAGCGGCACGGAGACGAGGCCCACCGCAAAGGACAGGCCGGGCACACTGGCCGCGACGCGCCAGACGAGGATGCCGATGGCCAGCTCCGCATAGTAGCAGGGAGCCTTCTTCATCGCCCCGCGCCAGAGCAGCGCGCCGAGGAAAAAGCCAAGGAACACGGGAGCGGCGATGATCGCCGCAGCATAAAGGAACAGCACGATCAGTGCAAGGCGCACGCCGACATTCGAGATAAACAGCAGGATCGCCGCGAGCGGCACGCCCGCGAGCACCGCGAAGCCGATGCCGAACGCCTTGGCATACCGGCCGAACGGCGCGCCGTAATACTTCCGATCCACCGTCTCCCACAGCGGCGTGAGCCACAGCAGGACAAAGGCGAGCAGCAGCACACCCGCAAAGCTCAGCGCCTTACGCAGCACGATGCTGCCGACGCCCGGTTCGTCGTCGGGAACCGTAATGCTCACGCCCACGTCGCCGCTTTCCGGCTCGTCGTAAAGCTCGGCGCTGTCCGCGATGCCGTCGGGCACGGAGCGCAGGGCGCTTGCATTGCAGTGCAGCCGCCCGCCGATCTTGGCGCCGTCGCCGATGACGACGTTCTCGGCGCTGATGTACACGTCGCCGCCGACGGAGCCGGTGATGGTGACGGTGTTGGCGGCGGCGTAGAGGTCGCGCCCCACCGTGCCGTTCACCGTGATGCTCTGACCTGCGGCGAACACGTCGCGCTGCGCCGCGCCGTTCACGCCGATGCTGTAGCCCGCGAGGAACGCGTCGTTCTCCGCCGTGCCGCCGAGCGTCACCTCATAGCCAGCGGCCATGACATACGCTCCTGTACCGTTCACGCCGACGGTCCTGCCCGCGGCGAGCAGAACGCCGTTCACCGCGGCACTGCTCCGCACGGTCTCTCCCGAAAGAAACAGCGAGCCGTCGCGCGTACCGTCGGCGGAGCCGTCGGCAAAAACGTCCTCGAACGCGGCACAGGCCGGCACGGCAAGCGCCGTCGCCAGCAGCAGGCTGAGGAACAGGGATACGAGCTTCTTACATTTCATTTTCCTTTTCTCCTTCCACCGCGGCGGGAGCATTTGCTTTCCCATCCGCGTCTTCAAACATTTTGCGGGACTCCTCCTCGCTGAGCCCCATGATGAGGTTGACCGTGCGACGCATATCGTCCGTCGCCTCGTCGACCCAGTCGGCATCCTCGTGCAGGATGCAGCTCCCCAGGCCGTGCGCGAGGAAAATGGCCATGGTGTGCGGGTCCATCGTCGGCTTCGCGCCGCAGGTCATGAGCGTGCGGATGATGTCCTCGATATACGGCTCGATGACCGTGAGCGTCTGCTCGCGAATGGCCCAGCGGACCGTGCGGTGCATATTGCCCTCGTACTTCGCGCGGAAGGCGCGCACCTCGCGCTTGATGTAGCTGAAAAAACGCAGCAGCGCCCGATAGGGCTTCTCCTTCGCCTCGGCGGCAAGCGCCTCAAAGTCCTTCCGGTAGGGCTCGAAGAAGTGGTCAAGCACATCGGTGAACAGCTCGTCCTTCGTCTTGTAGTAATAGTAGAACAAGCCGACCTCGCCGCCGACCTCCAGCATAATGCCGCGCACGCTCGTGCCGTCATAGCCGTGCTCAAAGATCTGTCGTCCTCCGACCTCGCGGATGCGGTTCTTCGTGCCGCCCTCGATCATCTGCTTTCGTGCCATAGGGAGTGCTCCTTTCCTGAACAGTTCTCAAATTATAGCACGCCGTAAAGAAATTGCAATATGGCGTTTTGAACAATATTCAAAAATATAGCCTTCTTTTCTGCTACCGGATGATGAAAGTGTACAGGAAAGCGCAAAAGGTCATTGCGTTTTTGTCTATTTTCTGATAAACTGGATGCATCGCAAGCAAATACAAGCGAAACCGGCTGAAAGAAACAGAAGGGAGCTTTATCGTATGGGACTCATCAAAGCGATCGCGGGGGCCGCGGGCGGCGTGATGGCCGACCAGTGGAAGGAATACTTCTACTGTGAAGCGATGCCCGCAAACATTCTGGCGACCAAGGGCCATAAGAAGGTCACGGGCCGTTCGAGCAACTACAAGGGCGACGAGAACATCATCACCAACGGCTCGATGATCGCCGTGGCGGACGGCCAGTGTATGCTCATCGTCGAGCAGGGCAAGGTCGTGGAGGTCTGCGCCGAGCCGAGCATCTTCTCGGGCAAGCTTGGCGACGGCATCGGCGACGTTTTCCGCAACATCGGCAAGCGCTTCACCTTCGGCGGCGAAGCGCCGAAGGACCAGCGCGTTTACTACTTCAACACGAAGGAGCTCATCGGCAACAAGTACGGCACGGCGTCTCCCGTTCCGTTCCGCGTCGTGGATCAGCGCGCGGCGATCGACATCGACGTGGGCATCCGCTGCTTCGGCGAGTACAGCTATCATATCGCCAACCCGCTCCTGTTCTACACGAACGTCTGCGGCAACGTGAGCGAGGACTATGACCGCTCGAACCTCGACAGCCAGCTCAAGACCGAGCTGCTCACCGCGCTCCAGCCCGCGTTCGCGAAGATCAGCGAAATGGGCATCCGCTACTCCGCGCTGCCCGGCCACACGGTCGAGCTGGCGGACGCGCTCAACGAGGCGCTGAGCGCCAAGTGGCGCGACCTGCGCGGCATCGAGGTCGTCTCCTTCGGCGTTTCCTCCGTCACGGCGAACGAGGAAGACGAGAAGATGATCAAGGAGATGCAGCGCAACGCGGCGTTCATGGACCCGACCCGCGCGGCGGCACACCTTGCGGGCGCGACCGGCGACGCGATGAAGACGGCGGCGGCGAACCCGAACGGCGCGGTCGGCGCATTCATGGGCATGGGCATGGCAGGCGGCATGGCAGGCGCGCAGATGGGCACCCTCTATCAGCAGGGCGCGCAGCAGCAGGCGGCGCAGGCGCAGGCGGCCCCCGCGGCGGCAGGCTGGACCTGCGCGTGCGGACAGGCGGGCAACACGGGCAAGTTCTGCGCGAACTGCGGCAAGCCGGCTCCGGTGAGCGCGAACGAGTGGACGTGCAGCTGCGGCGCGAAGAACACGGGCAAATTCTGCTCCGAGTGCGGCAAGCCCGCGCCCGCCGCGGAGTGGACGTGCGACTGCGGCGCCGTGAACAAGGGTAAATTCTGCTCCAACTGCGGCAAGCCCAGAGCCTGAGCGATCCACAAACGATAACACGGTATGATCGGGCCTGCCGCGCTGCGCGGCAGGCTCCTGCCGACCTTATGACAAGTCTGAAAAAGGAGAAAAAAGCATGGCAAATCAGGTGACCAATTACAAGTGTCCCGCCTGCACCGGCCCGCTGCGCTTCGACAGCGCGACCGGCAAGCTCCAATGCGACTTCTGCGGCTCGAGCTACGAGGTCGCGGAGATCGAAAAGCTCTACGCCGAGAAGGACGCGCAGGCTGCCGGCGCGTTCCGTCAGGCGGAGGAGCAGGCCGCGGCGGACGGTGAATGGGCCTCCGCCTCCGGCAGCGACTGGGGTGCGGACGCGGAAAAGCTGCGCGTCTATTCCTGCCCGAGCTGCGGCGCGGAGCTGATCTGCGATGAGACGACCAGCGCGACCTCCTGCCCCTACTGCGGCAACAACACCATCGTGCCCGGGCAGTTCAGCGGCGCGCTCAAGCCCGACTATGTGCTGCCCTTCAAGCTGGATAAGGCCGCCGCGGTCGCGGCGCTCAAAAAGCACTACGGCGGCAAGAAGCTGCTGCCGAAGGCGTTCTCCAATGAGAACCACATCGAGGAGGTCAAGGGCGTCTACGTCCCCTTCTGGCTTTACGACGGCAGCGCGGAGGTCGATGTCCGCTGCCACGGCACCAAGGTGAGCGGCTACTCAACCGCCCGTGAAAACGTGACCGTCACGAACCATTACGATGTGCGCCGCGCGGGCACGGTGCGGTTCGAGCGCGTGCCGGTGGACGCCTCGAGCAAGATGCCTGACGACCACATGGACGCCATCGAGCCCTTCGACTACAAGGAGCTCAAGCCCTTTTCCACGGCGTATCTGCCCGGCTTCCTCGCCGACAAATACGACGTTTCCGTGCAGGACTGCGCCGATCGCGCGGACAGCCGCTGCGAAACGAGCGCCGTGGAGCTGATGGAGCAGGACGCCCGCGGCGACTACACCTCCTGCACGGTCGAAAGCCAAAACGTCACGCTCCACCGCGGCAAGGTCCACTATGCGCTCATGCCCGTGTGGCTGCTGAGCACGAAGTGGAACGGCAAGAGCTTTCTCTTCGCCATGAACGGCCAGACCGGCAAGCTCGTCGGCGACCTGCCGCTCGACAAGGGACTGTACTGGAAGCATTTCGCCGCCATCACCGGTCTTTGTATGCTGGGCGTGATGGCTGCCGGACTTCTCCTGAGCCTGTAAGGAGGTGGCATGATGATGAAGAAATATGCTTCCCTGCTCTTCGCCCTCGTCCTCGCGCTGTCGCTGAGCGTGTCCGCCGCGGCGGACAGCAGCGGCGTGTACGTCTACGACGACGCGGCCCTGCTCACCCAGGAGGAGTACGATACGCTCACCGCGTCGGCGATGGCGGTCGCCGACCAGTACGGCTGCGGCGTGTACGTCGTGACCGTCGACGACATGGCGGACTACATCGACCCCGACGCGGTCACGGAGACCGGCGAGACCGGCATGGCCGCCTTCACCGAATACGCATGGGATGCGCTCGGGCTTGCCGCCTCCTACGACAGCAACGGCATCATGCTCGCGCTGAGCATGGCCGAGCGCGATTTCCAGATGCTCGCCCACGGCGACACCGCCAACGCCGCCTTCACCGACTACGGCAAGTACATCATGCAGGACGAGTTCCTCGACAACTTCCGTGAGGACGACTGGTACGGCGGCTTCGCGGACTACATCGCCGCGTGCGGCCGCTACCTCGAGGCCAACGCCAACGGCGCCCCCATCGACGTGGAGCCGTCCGACGAAACCGAGGAGGAATATGAACCGCTGAGCTTTGGGGATAAGCTTTTCTTTGCCGCCCTCATGGCCTTCCGGTTCGGTCTGCCCCTCGGCCTGATCGTGGCGTTCATCGTCTGCGCGGTCTATAAGCGTCAGCTCAAGAGCGTGCGCCGCGCGACCGAGGCCGCGCGCTACACCGTCTCCGGCGGCGCCGAGATCACCGCGCGCGAGGATCGCTTCACCCACACCACCGAGGTGCGCACGCCCATCAAGACGGAGTCCGACGACCACGACAGCGGCCCGAGCTTCTCCGGCGGCACGACCGTCAACTCCGGCGGCTTCTCGCACTCCGGCGGAAAATTCTGAATCCCCGAAAGGAAAACATCTCCCATGAAACGAATCCTTTGCGCGCTGCTCAGCGCGCTGCTGCTGCTCACCCTCACCGCCTGCGGCGGGAAAAAGCCGGTGGAGGACCCCTCCGTGCAGCTGCCGGTCGAGCAGCCCGACACCCCCGATACCCCTGCGCCGAGCGAGGCGGAGCAGTCGCTCGCTGACCTGCGCGAGACCATCCGCGCCGCGGGCGCGGTGCTCGGCTGTGCCTCTCTCGGCGCGACCTACGGCAACGACGCGCTCGACCTCCACGCGCTGCTGGAGGACAATGGTTACGCCGCGCGCTATCCCTTCCTGCTCGACCTTCCCTCTAAGCTGGCAGTCAGCACCGGCGGCTGGGAGATCTACTGCATCGTCCCCGCCGACGAGGATGTGAGCATCACCGTGAATGAATTCGGCTGGCCGAGCTGGGACGCGGAGGGACCTGTGGCCGGCGAGGTTCTTTGGGAGAGCGGCTCCGGCACTCCGCTGTGCATTGCCGCCAATGTGAGCGATATCATGCCCGACACGCAGATCACCGTGACCGCCGCGGACGGCACAGCCATCATCTACCAGCCCTTTCTCAGCTTACGGGACGGCTCTCTCGCCGTCCCCGAGGACGGCACGGTGTACGACTTCACCGTTTACCCCGAAGGCTTTGTGCGTGAAACAACCGCCTGAGCCGCCAAATCCACAACAGATCGCGAGGTTTTAGCTTGTCTTCCCCCTCCCTGCGCGGCCTCTGGAACGAGTGCCGCGCCACCGTGCGCGGCCTGGAGCGCTGGCGCTGCTGCATGGCGTTTTTCTCCAGCGCGTTCCTGGCGTTCGGTCTCTACCACGTCCACTCCGTCTCCGGCATCACCGAGGGCGGCGTGCTCGGCGCGACGCTGCTGCTCGACCATTGGTTTTCCCTCTCCCCCGCTGTCTCCGGCTTTGTGCTGAACCTGCTGTGCTACGGCTGGGGCTGGCGGCTGCTGGGCCGCAGCTTCATTGCCTACTCGCTCATCGCGACCGTGGGCTTCTCGCTGCCCTACAAGCTCTACGAGCTGTTCCCGCCGCTCTGGCCGCAGCTGGCCGAAATGCCGCTGCTCGCCGCCGTGGTCGGCGCGCTGTTCGTCGGCGTCGGCGCGGGACTTTCCGTGCGCGCGGGCGGCGCCTCCGGCGGCGACGACGCGCTCGCCATGTGCATCGCGCACGTCACGGGCATGGGCATCCAATGGGCCTATCTCTCCACCGATCTGGTGGTGCTCGGCCTGTCGCTGACCTATATCCCATTGCGGCGCATCGGCTACTCGCTGCTGACCGTGCTCATTTCGGGCCAGCTCATCGGGCTTGTGCAGAGGCTCCCTCTCCCGTGGGATAAGCCGCGGCCGGAGGCTGCGGAATAACGCAAAAAGGAAGCAGATGCTTTGCATCTGCTTCCTTTTATTTCGCTTGCTTTTTGCCTCAGCCGACGAGGGAGGCGGTATCCATGGCGATCATCAGCTCTTCGTTGGTGGGGATGAGCAGGACCTTGACCTTGGAATCCGTAGCGGAGATCACGCGCTCCTCGCCGCGGACGTTGTTGGCGTCCTCGTCCATCTTCACGCCCATGTACTCCAGACCGGACGCGATCTGCATACGCTCGAGCGCGTCGTTCTCGCCGACACCGGCGGTGAAGATGATGGCGTCCACGCCGCCCATGACGGCGGCATACGCGCCGATGAGCTTCTTGACCTCGTAGGCGAACTTCTCGCGGGCGAGCGCGCAGCGCTCGTTGCCCTTCTCAGCGCCCTCTTCCAGATCGCGGAAGTCGGAGGAAACGCCGGAGATGCCCTCCATACCGGACTTCTTGTTGAGGATGTTCAGCATCTCACCGATGGAGTAGCCGTACTTGTTCATCAGGTACTCCAGAATGCCGGCGTCGATGTCGCCCGCGCGGGTGCCCATGGGCAGGCCGGCGAGGGGCGTGAAGCCCATGGAGGTCTCCACGCTCTTGCCGCCGTCCACAGCGGTGACGGAGGAGCCGTTGCCGAGGTGGCAGGAGATGAGCTTCAGGCTCTCGATGGGCTTGCCGAGCATATCGGCGGCGCGGGAGGCCACATACTTGTGGCTGGTGCCGTGGAAGCCGTAGCGGCGGACCTTGTCGTTCTCGTAATACTCATAGGGAATGGCATAGGTGTAGGCCACGGGCGGCATCGTCTGATGGAAGGCGGTGTCGAACACGGCGACCATGGGCACGCCGGGCATGAGCTGCTGGCAGGCCTTGATGCCGATGATGTTGGCGGGATTGTGCAGAGGCGCGAGGGGATTGCACTCCTCGATGGCGGCCATGACCTCGTCGGTGATGACGACGGACTTGGCGAACTTCTCGCCGCCGTGGACCACGCGGTGACCGACCGCGTCGATCTCCTTCATGGAGCCGATGACACCGTTCTTCTCGTCCACGAGGGCGTTGAGGACGGCGGCGATGGCTTCGTTGTGGGTGGGCATGGCGACGTCGGCGGCCTTGATGGCCTCCTTGCCCTCGAGCTGGGGCTTGTAGGTGAACTTGCCGTCGATGCCGATGCGCTCGCAAAGGCCCTTGGCGAGCAGCGCGCCGGTGGCGGGGTTGAGAAGCTGATACTTCAGGGAAGAGCTTCCTGCGTTGATGACCAGAACATTCATGTTGTTTCCTCCGTTTTCCATGGGGCGGCGTCTTGCAATGTGCCCCAATTTCAGGTAAGATAGAAATGGTAACTGTGGGAATTTGTCCAACGGACCAATACATACGCCTTTTATTATAGCAAAAATTTCCGTGATGACAACCATAAATTTTTTTGCAGGAGCCAAAATTGTAACCATTTTGAGATGATTTTTATGCGGACTGCTGGTATCATAAGTGAGTATAATCCATTCCATCGCGGCCACGCCTGGCAGCTCGGCGAGCTGCGCGCGCAGCTGGGCGCGGACACAGCCGTCGTCTGCGCCATGAGCGGCAGCTTCGTCCAGCGGGGCGATTTTGCCGTCATGCGGACGCACGCACGCGCGGAGGCCGCCGTGCGCGGCGGCGCCGACCTCGTGCTCGAGGAGCCGCTGCCGTGGGCGATCGCGTCTGCCGAGGGCTTCGCCGCGGGCGGCGTGGG
>ERZ773225.4814-NODE-4814-length-10478-cov-9.213086_pt1 | contig 10478 bp, 5 predicted proteins | sample MGYA00580993_ERZ773225 | MGnify/ENA primary metagenome ERZ773225 (study PRJEB29015, sample SAMEA2737748) | human gut metagenome | biome: human gut; feature: human-associated habitat; material: faeces | place: China | collected 2012 ... | reverse complement strand
GAGGAAGTGATCCTCGCGGAGCTGATTTACGCATAACCGAGCCAGTCCAAGGCGAGCAAATATCGTTTATGCCTGAAGCGGAGAACGTGCAAACGTCCTCCGCTTCTTCTGCTTTGGACTACAATTCCATCAAAGAAGCGCACCCAGACGATATAGTGCTGTATCAGGTGGGAGATTTCTTTGAAATCTATGGCGAGGATGCGCGACAGGCAGCGGAGCTGCTGGATATGAACCTCACAACCCGGAATATCCCGGATGTGGGGCGCGTGGAAATGTGCGGCCTTCCGTCGCACAATTTAGAGATGTATGTGGAGAAATTGCGTGACAAGTACGATGTGACGATTGCCGAAGCGTCAGACTTTAGGGGTGAGTACCACATTTACACGCTGCGCGCTATTGACCATGAAGCAGAAGCCTCCATCGACGTACAGGAAACGGAGTTTGGCGCTGACGGTTCAAACGTGTTCCATGATCCTGCCGCCGATGTGACGCAGCCCACGGTACGGGAGCTGTTTGACGGGTACAAGCTGACCGTTGGCAACGCGCTTTCCAAAGATACGGCTTTTGTCAATGCCTGCCGCAATTCAGACCGCCAGAACGCTTATCTGGAGGGTGCAGACGCTATCCGTCGTATTGTCACGGCATCTGATGATCTCCAGCTTGTCCGCCTGTACTTTGATATGCCCGCGTTCCATAACCGGCTGCATCAGGAGCTTTTGGAGGAACTGTATCCCACGCTGGCAGCGACGGTCGCACCCTCTCCCTATCAGATCACACAGGAGGACATTGACAACGCGCTTCTGGATTGGCACAACAACCTAAAGGGCAAGCAGGAAGTCGCACTATATATGCAGGCGCATGGGCGAGAACGCAGCACCGCCGCATGGCTGGCTGCAAAATATGGCTGGGAAGATAGCAAAACTCCCATGTATATCCATGTAGGAAACGCCGAGCCGGTGACGCTCACATGGGCGCAGGTACAGCGGCGGTTGGCACAGCTCATCCGAGAGAATAAATTTTATGATGAGAATGAGCGACTGCGGTTATTTTCACCTGACCGATACTCCATTCGTCTGCATCCCGGCGAGGGCGGAATTACCGGCATTTGGGATGAGGTGTTGGAACGGTTCTGCGGAGATGGGGAACAAACGCTCCGCTTTGCAGAACAGAATAACGCCATTGCTTACTTGGATGGCATCAAACGGGATATGGGAATTGAGCTATCCCCTCCGGCGTTTACAACACCGCTTGGCTATACCTATCATATTGGAGATCGCATTTCATCCATAGAGTTAGACCACATAGCAGCAGTCGGCGTTATCGCGCGTGTAGATGAAGATCACGTCTGGCACACGTTACCGAACGTACCCGGACAGGAACCTGTCAGCATCGACCGCAATTCCTTTGAACGCTACCTCGACACCAGATATTTCGAGGTTTCTGAACCGGAGCCGCAGCGCGTCATTGCGGCGCAGCACACAGAACAGCCAACCCCGGAGACGCCGCAAGCGGTTCAAAACCTTATGGGGCAGCGCGTGGAAATTGATGGTAAGCTCTATAATGTTGATTCCGCAGATGAAACTGTCGCGCATCTCAGCGTCGTTTCATCCTCCAGCGAGAGCAATCACGATCCGGAACACAGAACCGAACCGGTTTCTGCTGTCCTCACACGAATTGCAGATCAGGGTCGTGAGCTTGCACCGAATGTTTCGGCATACCAGGCGCTTCGTACAGAGCATCCCGAAAAGCTCATCGGTGTCCGTGTCGGAGAACGGCTGCTTTTTTATGGCGCGGATGCAAAACGAGCCGCCAGCGCTTTGAATCGCCGCCTGCTGCAACGCGATATTCCCGGTATGGGCGAAACCGCTGTGACCGGCTATGATTTTGGACAATGGGCAAGCGCCGCAAAGCGGCTGCTGGAGCATGGACACAGCTTCGTGCTTGCGCAGCCGGATGAAACCGGCGGCTATGAAATTTTTAACGAAGCAAATGCCAAGGACTACATTCCCATTGGCATGGAGCTGGAGATCGACGGACGGAAGTTTGTCATTGACAGCGTGAATTACGGCGCGGATGAAGTATCTCTGCGAGATGTGACTTTTCAAAGTCACACCGGCTATCCGATCTTCCGCGCTGAACACGTTGCGTTTGTACGCTCGTTTGTAGAAGAACAGCAGAAGCCGCTCTCCTACACGATTCAGCCGGTCGAAGTCTACGCGGCAGAAGAAAACCATCTTCCGTATGATGTGGTCATTCAGACGCTTCATGTTGAGCAGCCGGAACAGTCCATCTCAGCACCGGAGCCGGAACAAATGCCCCAAACGGACGCACAAACTGCGCCGCCGCCGGGGAACACCCCGCCCGCGCAGAACTTCCGTATCACGGACGATTTGCTCGGCACTGGCGGCGCAAAGGCGAAATTCCGCGCGAACATGGACGCGATCAACCTGCTAAAAGAGCTGGAATTTGACGGCAGACAGGCCACGCCCGAAGAACAGAACATTCTCTCCCAATACGTCGGCTGGGGCGGTCTGGCAGATGCCTTTGATGAAAGCAAGGATAACTGGAAAGACGAGTTTGCAGAGCTCTACGCTACACTTTCCCCGGAGGAATACGCTGCGGCCAGAGCGTCCACGCTGAACGCCCACTACACCAGCCCCACCGTTATCAAGGCGATTTATGAAGCTGTCGGGAACATGGGATTCCAGACCGGCAACATTCTGGAGCCGTCAATGGGTGTCGGCAACTTCTTCGGCTGCTTGCCGGAGCAGATGCAGGGCAGCAAGCTCTACGGCGTGGAGCTGGACAGCATTACCGGCAGAATTGCCAAGCAGCTCTATCCGCAGGCAAATATCACCGTTGCCGGATTTGAAACGACGGACCGGCGAGATTTCTATGATCTTGCCATCGGCAACGTGCCGTTCGGACAATATCAGGTAAACGACCGAACTTACAACAAGCTCGGTTTTTCCATCCATAATTACTTTTTCGCCAAGGCGCTCGATCAGGTGCGTCCGGGCGGCGTGATCGCGTTTGTGACCTCGCGCTACACGATGGACAGCAAGGATAGCCGCGCCAGACGGTATATTGCCGAGCGTGCCGAGCTGCTGGGCGCAATTCGCTTGCCGAACAATGCGTTCAAAGCGAATACCGGAACAGATGTTGTGTCCGATATTTTGTTCTTGCAAAAACGGGAGCAGCCAAGCATCGCAGAACCGGAGTGGACGCAGCTTGGGGAAAATGCGGACAGATTTTCCATCAACAATTACTTTATCCGCCACCCGGAAATGATTCTCGGCAGGCAATCCTCGGAAAGTACGCAATACGGAAAACAGGATTTCACTGTGGAACCCATTGAAGGGCTGGAACTTGCCGCGCAGCTCCATGAGGCGGTGCAGCACATTGGTGGTATCTATCAGGCAGCAGAGCTGCCGGATTTAGGGGAAGAAGATCAGATTCAAGATACCATCCCCGCAGACCCAGATGTAAAGAATTACAGCTACACGCTTATAGGCGGCGAGGTTTACTACCGCGAAAACAGTGTCATGGTAAAACCGGACCTGAACGCAACCGCCAAAGAGCGTGTCAAGGGCATGATCGAGCTGCGGGATTGCGTGCAATCGCTCATTTCGCAGCAAATGGACGGCGTTATTTCGGATATGACCATCCAGCAGACGCAGCAGAAGCTCAACCGCCTTTATGATACGTTTACTGACAAATACGGTCTTATTAACGCTCGCGCCAACAGCCTTGCGTTCTCTGATGACAGCTCCTACTATCTGCTCTGCTCACTGGAGATTTTGAATGAGAATGGCGATCTGGAGCGCAAGGCGGATATTTTCACCAAGCGCACCATCAAGCCGCATGAGGTCGTGACCTCGGTGGACACAGCATCGGAAGCGCTGGCGTTGTCCATCTCGGAAAAAGCCTGTGTGGATATGCACTATATGGCACAGCTCTCCGGCAAAAGTCAGGACGAACTGATCGACGAGCTGAACGGTGTTATTTTCCTCGACCCGACTCACGGCAACTGGCAGACGGCGGATGAATACCTTTCCGGAAACGTCCGCCAAAAGCTGCGGCAGGCGGAAGCAGCCGCCGTAGATGCACCCGGCTACGCTCCCAACGTAGAGGCGCTGCGGCAGGCACAGCCGAAAGATTTAGATGCATCAGAGATCGAAGTGCGCCTCGGTGCAACGTGGATCGACAAGGATTACATTCAGCAATTCCTGTACGAAACGTTCAATCCAGCGTATTACCGGCGGCATTTGATTCAAGTAAACTATTCGCCCAGCACCGCCGAATGGAACGTCAGCGGCAAATCCACCCCATCCAAACAGGATGTCAACGCCTATATGACCTACGGCACAGAGCGCGCTAACGCCTATCGGATTCTGGAGGACACGCTGAATCTGCGCGATGTGCGCATCTATGACACGGTTTATGATGCAGACGGCACAGAGCGGCGCGTTCTCAATTCCAAGGAAACGACGCTGGCACAGCAGAAGCAGCAGGCCATCAAGGACGCCTTTCAGGAATGGATTTGGCGCGACCCGAATCGGCGGCAAACGCTGGTGCAGCAATACAACGAACGCTTCAATTCGATCCGCCCGCGCGAGTATGACGGCAGCCACATCCGCTTTTCCGGCATGAGCCCGGAAATCACGCTGCGCGAACACCAGAAAAACGCGATTGCACACATTCTTTATGGCGGCAATACGCTGTTGGCGCATGAGGTCGGCGCGGGCAAGACCTTTGAAATGGTCGCCGCCGTCATGGAATCCAAGCGGCTGGGGCTTTGCCAGAAAGCCATGTTCGTCGTGCCGAACCACCTGACGGAACAGTGGGCGTCTGAATTTCTGCGGCTCTATCCCTCCGCGAACATCCTTGTCACGACCAAAAAGGATTTTGAAACCCGAAACCGCAAAAAATTCTGTGCCCGCATTGCCACCGGCGATTATGATGCCGTTATCATCGGACACAGCCAGTTCGAGAAAATCCCGATCTCTAAAGAGCGGCAGGAGCATTTGCTCCAAGAACAGATTTATGAGATCGAGGACGGTATCCGGGAGCTGCGGGCAGCAAACGCCGAGCGTTTTACGATCAAGAGCTTAGAGCGGACAAAGAGAGGCTTGGAGCTGCGGCTTCAGAAATTGCAGGCGGCAGACCGCAAGGATGATGTTGTCACGTTTGAGCAGCTTGGCATTGACCGGCTCTATGTGGACGAGGCGCACAGCTACAAGAACCTGTTCCTTTACACCAAAATGCGCAACGTCGCAGGTCTTTCCACCTCCGATGCGCAGAAATCCTCGGATATGCTGTTAAAGTGCCGCTACATCGACGAGATCACAGACGGCAAGGGTGTTGTGTTTGCCACCGGCACACCGGTTTCCAACTCCATGACGGAGCTGTTTACCATGATGCGGTATTTGCAGCATGACCTCCTCCAGCAAAAAGGGTTGGCACACTTTGACTGCTGGGCATCCACTTTTGGCGAAACGACGACCGCCATTGAGCTTGCGCCGGAGGGCACGGGTTACCGGGCAAGAACGCGCTTTGCAAAGTTCTATAATCTCCCGGAGCTGATGTCCATGTTCAAAATTGCGGCGGACATTAAGACGGCAGATCAGCTCCATCTCCCAAGACCGGAAGCGGTCTACCATACAGAGGTATCCCAGCCGACAGCAATTCAGAAAGAGATGGTGCAGATGCTCTCGGAACGGGCGGCAAAGGTACACTCCGGCACGGTGGACCCCTCCAACGACAATATGCTGAAAATCACCTCTGACGGCCGCAAGCTCGGTCTGGACCAGCGTATCATCAATCCGGATTTACCGGACGATCCGAGCAGCAAAGTCAATCGGTGTGTGGATAATATTTTCCGCATCTGGCAGGACGGACAGGCAGACAAGCTCACGCAGCTTGTCTTTTGTGATTTATCCACGCCCAAGATTGCAGCCGCCAAGCGCGCAGAAAAACCGGCTGGCGGCGCGCTCGATAACCCGGAGCTTCACGCACTGGAAACGCAGCTTGCCAGCGACGGCATAACGTCGGACGTGCCTTTTTCCGTCTATGACGATATTCGCAGCAAGCTGGTTGCGCTGGGGATTCCACGCGAACAGATTGCGTACATCCATGAGGCAAACACCGAAGTCCGCAAAAAAGAGCTGTTTGCAAAGGTGCGCTCCGGGCAGGTGCGCGTCCTGATGGGCAGCACCTTTAAGATGGGTGCGGGTATGAACGTCCAAGACCGGCTCATCGCGCTGCATGACCTCGACTGCCCGTGGCGGCCGGGCGATCTGGAGCAGCGCGGCGGCCGCATCATCCGTCAGGGCAACCGCAACAAGGAAGTGCATATTTACCGCTATGTGACCGAGGGAACGTTCGACGCCTACCTCTGGCAGACGATTGAAAATAAGCAACGATTCATCTCACAGATTATGACATCCAAATCGCCGGTACGCTCCTGTGAGGACATTGACGAAACGGCGCTGTCCTACGCAGAGATCAAGGCGCTCTGCGCCGGTGACGAGCGCATCAAGGAAAAGATGGACTTGGATGTGGACGTTGCCCGCTTGAGGCTGATGCGCGCCAGCCATCAAAGTCAGCAATATAAGCTGGAGGACAATCTTCTGCGTTACTTCCCGGAGCAGATTGAAGCGGCGAAAAATGCCATCGCCGGTCTGGAAACAGATATGCAGACCGTGGCAGCGCATCCGCATCCCACAGACGGCTTTGCCGGAATGGAGGTCAAGGGTGATCTTCTGACAGACAAGGACAATGCCGGTGCTGCGCTGCTGGAAGCGTTCAAAGAGGTTAAGGATTCCGAGCCTGTGCCGGTCGGCAGCTATCGCGGATTCCAGACCGCACTCACAGCGGAGGGCTTTTATATGGATTGCATTTTGACACTCAAAGGGCAGATGTCGCACCGGGTCGAGCTTGGCAAGGACGCCAGAGGCAACCTCACCCGTATCGACAATGTGCTGAACGCGATCCCGGCGCGGCTGAACTCACAAAAAGTGTATCTGGAGAATTTGTATGCGCAGATGGAAGCCGCCAAAACGGAGCTTGGCAAGCCGTTCCCGCAGGAGGAAGAACTGCGCGTAAAATCCGCGCGTCTTGCTGAACTCAACGCAGAGCTGAACATTGACGATAAAATGCCGATGGAACGGCTTGCCGGAGATACCGAAGCTGTTGCCAAATCCACACGTCCATCCATCCTGCAAAAGCTCCGCGCCCCGCTGCCGGAGCAGACAAATTCAAAACCAAAGCACAAAGAAATGGAGGTATCACGATGAACACCGAAACGATAAACACGCAACTGTACGAGAAAATGTTTGCTGAGCAGGAACGTTACCGTGACTGGCTGCTGCACCAGCCGCCGGAGGAAATTTTGAATCATGCTTATGAGTACGCCATTCGTGAAGATATTCTTATGGCACTGGAATCCAGAGATTTGAGCTTCATGCAGGCGCAAATGCTCATCTTTACAGCTACACCATTGGCAGATATTCTCAAGGAATTTGATAATCGGGAAACGGATCACATGGATGTTATACGCAACTGCTGTGAAACCCGTGCGGATGCAATGCTGAAGCTGGCACAGGAATGCCCCGCGTATTGTTGCGATGCCTCATATGCAAAATCTCATGGTGAAATTGAGCAATACAGAAATTCTTTTTGGGTAAACATGGAGTGTAAAAGCATGATTGAAAATGCCATTGTTGCTGCATATATGGATAACAGCCTAAAGGACGTGCAGGAGGCATCCAAAGCCGTCATTGATACGTTCGGCTTTCACCGCACTATGTTTGTGCTGGCAAATACGATCCGAATCAAAAGCTATGATGGCCGCATCAGCCCGGAAAATAAAGCATGGGCGCAGACAATTCCCGCTTGTGGAGAACAGCAGGACATTCTTGTTGACCGATGCAATCCCGGACTGCTGGATCTGTTTACAAATCAGGTGCGCAAGGATTTCGCGGCAGAACAACAGCGCAGCCAGCAAAAAGTCTCCGTTCGGGAAAAGCTGCATGGCACACCTGCCCGCGCCGCCGAACGGTCTGCATCTTCAAAGAGAGATCGGGATGCCCGATGAAAAAGCGCCGCCGCACCATTCCGCTGATGTTCTATGTGACGCCGGAGGAACGTGACCAGATCGAGGCAAAGATGGCGCAGCTCGGCACGAACAACATGAGCGCCTATCTTCGCAAGATCGCCATTGACGGCTATGTAGTCCAGCTCGATCTGCCGGAGCTGCGGGAGATGGTGTCGCTGCTGCGCCGCTCCAGCAACAATCTCAACCAGCTTGCGCGGCGCGCCAACGAAACGGGGCGCATTTACCCGGAAGATCTGGCGGACATCCGGCAGAATCAAGCGCAGTTGTGGGAATCCGCAAAAGAGATTTTGCGCGTCCTGTCTACACTGGATTGAGCGTCCGCATCCTTGCGCTTTTCTCCGTGCGCAGATATGATGAACTCAGAACATACAAGGAGGTCCTCTTATGAGATTTCTTTCGAAGCTGCTCTTTGCCCCCGTCGTTGCGGTGCTGGCTGTGTTTGTCTGGCTCTGCGGCGGCATCCTCTATTGCGCATCGTGGGTGTTTGGTCTTGCATCCGCGCTTGTCAGCATTCTTGGCGTTGCCGTGTTGGTGACGTATTCCGTAAAGAACGGAATTATTCTGCTGATAATTGCGTTCCTCGTCAGTCCGCTCGGTATCCCAATGCTTGCTACAAGGCTGCTTGCACTGCTGCAATCGCTGCGGGGATTCATTCAAAACCGTGTTTACCATTAAATCTGCAAATGAGCGCCGGACGTGTTCCGGCGCTCTTACATTTTTGCCGAAAGGAGGAATCGCATGGCAACGACCCGCATCATGCCGCTGCACATCGGAAAGGGGCGGAGCGTCGGCACGGCGGTCAGCGACATTCTGGAATATGTCAAAGATACAGAAAAGACCGATCAGGGCAGGCTCGTTACCTGCTTTCAGTGTAACCCCGAAATCGCCGACGCGGAGTTTTGCTTTTCCAAGCGGCGCTATCAGACCAGCACCGGCAGAAAACAGGAAAACGACGTGATTGCGTATCATGTGCGGCAGTCGTTCAAGCCCGGCGAGATCACGCCGGAGGAAGCCAATCGCCTCGGCTGCGAATTTGCAGAGCGTTTTCTCAAGGGTAATCATGCCTATATCGTCTGCACGCACATCGACAAAAAGCACATTCACAATCACATCATCTGGAACTCCACCGCGCTCTCCTGCGACCGGAAATTTCGCAACTTTTGGGGCAGCACCAAGGCTGTCCGTCATCTTAGCGATCTGATCTGCGCGGAGAACGGTTTGTCTATTGTTGAGCATCCAAACCGGCACGGCAAAAGCTACAACAAGTGGCGCGGCGAACGTGCAGAGCCGACGCAACCGGAACAAGTACGCAGTGCAATCGACGCTGCGCTTTCCCAAAAGCCTGCCGACTGGGATGCGTTTGTTGCACTGCTTGCCGAAAACGGCTGCGAGGTCAAACGGCGCGGAAAGACGCTTTCCTTTCGAGGCGCAGGCTGGGAACGCTTCATCCGCGCCGACCGGCTTGGGGAGAACTATCTGGAAGCTGCGCTGTTGGATGCGATCCTCGGCAGACGGGAGCATACGCCGCAGAGAACGGCTATAATCGGTGCGCCCCAAACGCCGAGCCTACTGATTGATATTGACGCTAAAATCCGTGCCGGTAAGGGCGTCGGCTACCAACGCTGGGCATCCAAGTTTAACGCGAAGCAGCTCGGTCAGACGATGACATATCTGAAAGAACACGATCTGATGAATTACGCCGATTTGAAGAAGAAAACACAGGCAGCGACGGAACAGTTCCATGCGCTGTCTGCGCAGATCAAATCGGCAGAGGCGCGCATGGCGGAGATCGCCGTTCTGCGGGGGCATATCGTCAACTTTGCAAAAACGAAAAAGACTTTCGATGCGTACAAAGCAAGCGGTTATACAAAAAAGTTTCTGGCTGAGCATGAGGCGGAGATCCTGCTGCATCGCAGTGCAAAACGGGCGTTTCAAGAGCTGAACGTCAAAAAGCTCCCCACCGTCAAGAGCTTGCAGGAGGAATACGCAAAGCTGCTATCCGAGAAAAAGGCGGCATATCCCGATTACCGAAAAGCCAAACAGGAGATGCAGGAGCTTTTGACCGTGCAGGCCAACGTCGCAAAAATTCTTGGAGCGGAACCGCGTGAGGCGGAACATGAAAAAGAGCAGAAACAGCGATAAGCTGTTCCCGCTCTATAAGCATCCAACGGATGCGCTGCCAGCTCCGAACGGAGCGGATTTCGGGGTTTGGGGGCGCTGCCCTCAACAAGCATTTTTCGTAAGTGTCTTGACACTTGCATTGCTTGCCATTTAGCGGAACCCCCGAAAAGTACTCCAAAAACAAGAAAAACGAAGGCCCTTTTTACTTGACCTCCGTTTCTCTGGCTTTTTGTAGTCC
>ERZ773225.4813-NODE-4813-length-10478-cov-20.398062_pt1 | contig 10478 bp, 7 predicted proteins | sample MGYA00580993_ERZ773225 | MGnify/ENA primary metagenome ERZ773225 (study PRJEB29015, sample SAMEA2737748) | human gut metagenome | biome: human gut; feature: human-associated habitat; material: faeces | place: China | collected 2012 ... | reverse complement strand
CAAAAACCCAAGATGCATCACTTCAATTGAGCAGGAGCTTGACCAGATTTTCGTGCTTTCCGATGAGAAAAACGAAATCTACCGTTGCAAGTACTGCGAGGAGAAATACGAAGGAGTTAAATAGTATCAGTTATGTATGCCAACGTGATTGTGGATATATCCCACGAAAAACTGGATAAGACATTTCAGTACAGCATTCCGGATGAGATTTTATGCGACATCCGTCCGGGTGTGTGTGTGGATATTCCATTTGGCAGCCGCACTATCACAGGATATGTGATTGAGGTCACGGATAAGCCTGAGTACGACCCGGCAAGGACAAAGCCTCTTATCGGGATAAAGGCAGACTCTGTGGCTGTGGAGGCAAAGCTTATCGCACTTGCGGCATGGATACGGCGCAATTACGGCTCTACCATGAATCAGGCGCTTAAGACTGTTATACCTGTAAAGAAGCAGGCTAAGGAGCAGGTGAGCCGCAGTATTGCACTGAAAATAGACAAGGTAAAGGCAAGGGCGCAGCTTGCGCTTTGCGAGGCAAAAAAACAAAAGGCAAAGGCCAGGCTGTTTCGTGCGCTGATTGATGCTGATGATGGGGCGCGCCTTGAGTATTCCTTTGTGACAGGCAAGCTTTCGGTGTCGGCTGCCACTATAAGAGCGCTTGAGCAGAGCGGCTTTATCGAGGTTATCACACAGACCGGCTATAGAAATCCCGTGGAGCATATGAGTGTGGACACCTATGATAAGGTGCTGAATGCCGCGCAGCAGAGTGTGGTTGATGCGATAGAAGGCGACATTGCCGCCGGTCTTAGAAATACTTATCTGATTAAGGGTGTCACCGGAAGCGGCAAGACAGAGGTGTACATGGAGCTTATAGCACACTGTATACAGTCCGCTCGTCAGGCGATTGTGCTGATTCCCGAGATTGCCCTCACTTACCAGACCGTGATGCGTTTTTTTGCCAGATTTGGGAACAGGGTTTCGATAATCAATTCAAGACTTTCAAATGGTGAGCGTTATGACCAGTTTGAGAGAGCTAAGAATGGTGATATTGACATCATGATTGGCCCGCGGTCGGCGCTGTTCACACCTTTTTCAAATTTAGGACTTATCATAATAGATGAAGAGCATGAGAATTCATACAAGAGCGAGTCGGTGCCGCGCTATCATGCCAGGGAGGTGGCGATAGAGTACGCGCGCATGTCTGATGCTATTGTGGTACTTGGCTCTGCAACACCGTCGGTGGATAGCTATTACAAGGCAAAGACAGGCGTTTACAGGCTTTTGGAGCTGGATAAGCGCGTGGACGACAGACCTCTTCCAAAGTGTGAGGTTGTCGATTTGAGGCAGGAGCTTCGTGAGGGAAACCGCTCGATTCTTTCCACCAGGCTTCAGGAGCTTATGGAGGAGAGGCTTCTAAATGGCCAGCAGACCATGCTTTTTTTAAATAGAAGGGGCAAATCGGCATTTATGTCGTGCAGAGCGTGCGGTTTTGTGGTAAAATGTCCTCATTGCGATGTATCACTCAGTGAACATAGCGGCGGAGTGATGGTCTGTCACTACTGCGGCTACAGACAGCCGGTGCCAAAGGTGTGTCCGAGCTGTGGCTCGAAGTACATTAGCGGCTTTAAGGCCGGCACACAGAAGATAGAAGCGATGGTGGCAAAGCGTTTTCCGCAGGCGCGTATACTGCGCATGGATTATGACACCACGAGGGCGAAGGATGCGTATGAGAAGATTCTGCAGGCATTTTCTGATCATGAGGCCGATATACTTATCGGTACACAGATGATTGTAAAGGGGCATGATTTTTCAAATGTCACGCTGGTTGGTGTGCTGGCGGCGGATATGTCACTGCATGTGAATGATTTTCATGCGGCGGAGCGCACCTTTGCTCTGCTGACCCAGGCGGCAGGGCGTGCCGGCAGAGGAAAGCTGCCCGGCAATGTGGTTATCCAGACCTACGACCCTGACCACTATGCCATCCGGACTGCCAAAGAGCAGGATTATGAGGCTTTTTACGATAAGGAGATAGAGTACAGGAGGCTTATGCATTATCCGCCTGTATGGAATATGCTTTTAGTCCATGTCACATCACCTGATGAGAGTGAGTGCGCCAGCATGTCACAGCAAGTGTACGATATAGCGTCGCAGATGATATCGCATGCAGATGAAAATCAAAGCCCTGATGATAGGCATCTGATTCAGCTCATCGGTCCTGCGGATGCGACCATCGCCAAGGTAAATGACATATACCGCAAGGTGATTTACATGAAGACATCTGACTATGCGGCGCTCATTTCCATAAAGGATGGCATAGAGCAGGCTGTGAAAGCTGATACGGCAATGAAAAATGCTAATATCTCATTTGATTTCAATCCGATGAGTGGATTTTGATAGATATAGAAGGAGGCAATTATGGCACTTAGAACTATTAGAGTGGAGGGAGACCCTGTACTTGGCAAGGTCTGCAGAGAGGTTACGGAGGTGACTCCAAAGATAGTAACACTTATTGATGATATGCTTGAGACTATGTATGAGGCTAATGGTGTAGGGCTTGCCGCACCACAGGTTGGTATATTAAAGAGGATCGTTGTTATCGATGTGGGCGAGGGTCCAATCGTGATGATTAATCCTGAAATTATCGAGTCTGACGGAGAGCAGACCGGCGATGAGGGCTGTCTTTCAGTACCGGGAAAGGCCGGACAGGTGACACGCCCGAATCATGTAAAGGCCCGCTTCATGGGTGAGGATATGAATGAGTATGAGATAGAGGGAGAAGAGCTTTTGGCCAGATGTATCTGCCACGAGCTTGACCATCTCGACGGACATCTCTATGTGGAGAAGGTTGAGGGCGCACTTCACGATGTGACATATGAGGATACACAGGAGTAATCATTAGGATGACATTTGTTATCTGAGCTTGGAAAATATCTGGGAGGCAGTAAGATGAGAGTAATTTTCATGGGAACACCGGACTTTTCGGTGGGAACACTTGAGGCAATTATAGAGGCAGGGCACGAGGTGGCACTGGTTGTCACACAGCCCGACAAGCCAAAGGGCCGCGGCAAGACAATGCAGTATACACCGGTCAAGGAGTGTGCGCTTTCGCACGGTATTGAGGTATTCCAGCCGGTTAAAATAAGAGAGACTGCTAATATAGAGTATCTCAGAAAGTTTAATGCAGATATAATAATTGTGGTTGCTTTTGGACAGATTCTGTCAAAGAGTATTCTTGATATGCCTCGATACGGCTGTATCAATGTGCATGCTTCACTTCTGCCAAAGTACAGAGGTGCGGCTCCTATCCAGTGGGCTGTGATTAACGGTGACGAGTTTACAGGTGTCACTACCATGAGGATGGATGAGGGCGTCGATACCGGCGATATGATTGCAAAGAGTACAGTCAGACTCGCACCTGATGAGACCGGCGGCAGCCTGTTTGATAAGCTCTCAGCAGAGGGAGCAAAGCTGTGTGTGGAGACCATGAAGATGATAGAGGATGGCACTGCAGAGTATACTCCTCAAAACAGCGAGGAGGCCACACATACATCAATGATCAGCAAGGAGCTTGGCTTTATCGACTGGACAAAGCCGGCTGTTGAGATTGAGAGGCTTATAAGGGGGCTTAATCCATGGCCGAGCGCATACACCCACTTAAACGGTAAGACATTTAAGGTGTGGAGTGCAAAGGTGATTGACGGCAGCGATGATTATGAGCCTGGCTGTATTTATCATATCGGAAAAAATGATATGTATGTACAGACAGGAAAAGGAGCATTATCTTTAGTAGAGGTACAGCTCCAGGGCAAGAAGCGCATGGATACAGGTTCATTTTTGAGAGGCTGTCATGTGGAAGAGGGCTCGTTCTTCACATTATAGTTATTCATTATAAGTAACTATTGACAAACTACTACACGCATTATAATAAGCAGCAAGGAGAGATGATACATGGGATATTATTACTGGGATCCGACATATATACTCGTTGTGATAGGTGCAGTGATATGTATGATTGCATCGGCAAGAGTTAAAGGTACATTTAATAAATACTCGCAGCTAAGAAGCATGTCAGGCATGAATGGCGCACAGGTGGCTCAGAGAGTGCTTCAGGCGGCAGGCATATATGATGTGCAGGTGCGTCATGTGTCAGGCAGTCTGACGGACCACTATGATCCGCGCACCAAAACAGTGAATTTATCTGATCCTGTGTACAATGCCACATCGGTCGCAGCACTTGGCGTAGCAGCCCATGAGTGTGGACACGCTATACAGCATGCAAAAAGCTATGCACCTCTTTCAATCAGGAGTGCACTTGTGCCTATAGCTAATTTTGGCTCCATGCTTGCATGGCCGGTCATTCTTATCGGCTTGCTCTTTAACACACGCTCGTCAGGGCTTATTGTTGATATAGGCATATTGCTGTTTTCGGCAGCAGTGCTTTTCCAGCTTGTGACATTGCCGGTAGAGTTTGATGCTTCAAGACGTGCGCTTGTCATGCTTCGTACACAGGGCATACTTGCAGATGACGAGCTTAAGTACACAAGAAGGGTGCTCAAGTCAGCGGCACTTACCTATGTAGCCAGTGCGGCGGCTGCTATTTTACAGCTCCTTCGTATCATACTTATCACAAACGGACGCAGACGGGACGACTGATATTGTTTTAGCTGCAAGTAGGTTAAACTATATGACATCGAATAAGAATATAAATAATCATAGTAAAAATAATCATAATAATAAAAATAGCCAAATAAACAAAAATAATATACCGGGCAGGCCGGCAAAATCAAACGAGGCAGCGCATAATGAGCACTCTGTAGATACGCGTGAGCTTGCCCTTGAGATGCTTATTGAGATTAATGAGCGTGGAGCATTTTCGCATATCGTGCTTCGCAGTGTGCTTGACAAGTATCAGTATCTGTCAAAGCAGGACAGAGCCTTTATGACAAGGCTTGTTGACGGCTCTATCGAGTATATGCTGCAGCTCGACTACATCATAGACTCTTTTTCAAAGACAAAGGTAAGGAAGATGAAGCCCTTCATCAGAAATCTTCTTCGCATGAGCGTCTACCAGATAAAGTACATGGACGCGGTGCCGGATTCAGCTGTATGCAATGAGGCGGTGAAGCTTGCAAAGAGGCATAAGTTTGCACAGCTTTCGGGCTTTGTAAACGGTGTGCTCAGAAATATTGCAAGAAATATAGATTCAGTACAGTTTGATTCCTTAAGCATCCGATACTCCATGCCACAGTGGATAGTGGACAGATTTGTATCAGCATACGGAGAGAAGAAGGCAGAAGAGATTTTCAAGGCCTTTCACAATAAGAGCACAATAAGCATCAGGACAAACCTGACCAGGTGTACTCCGGATGAGCTTCGTGCAATGCTTGAGGCAGAGGGTGTGACGGTCACAGCGGTTGATGAACTTGATTATGCATTTGTTATATCTGGATTTGATTATTTGAATGGCTTGCAGAGCTTCAGAGATGGGCTTTTCTATGTGCAGGATATAAGCTCCATGCTTGTTGCACAGACGGCTGCTCCAAAGAAGGGCGACTATGTGATAGATGTATGCGCAGCACCGGGCGGCAAGAGCACCCATATAGCTGAGCTTTTGCAGGGAAGCGGCCATGTGCTCGCGCGTGACCTGACCGATAACAAGGTCGATATGATTGAGGAAAATATAGACAGGCATGGTCTTAAAAATATGTCGGCAGAGGTGTGGGATGCCACAGTACCTGATGCTGATTCTGCGGGAAAAGCAGATATACTCATTTGTGATCTGCCGTGCTCGGGGCTTGGAGTGCTCGGCAGAAAGAAGGACATCCGCTACAAGATGACACCTGAGTCTGTAGATGAGCTTGCCGCTCTTCAAAGACAGATACTTGATACCGTGCATACATATGTGAAGCCAAACGGAGTGCTCGTGTACAGTACATGTACGATAGATGAGGCTGAGAATGAGGACAATGTGAGGTGGTTTATTGAAAAGCATCCGGAGTTTGAGCTGGATAAGAGCTTTGCTGAGGGCACCGGAATGAAACAGATACTGCCCGGTGAGCATGGAAGTGACGGATTCTTTATTGCAAGATTTATAAAAAGTAAATCATGAATTAATGAATTTTAATTACGAATCCGGATTTGAGAATATAATTGGTGAAGTAATAAACAATAAGTAAAAACAATAGAAAAAATAATAGAATAATAATTAAACACAGATTTAATAAAATGATATGGAACAGATAAAAGAACAACTAACTGACATCAAATCAATGAATATGGACGAGCTCACAGAGTTTATCATATCGCTCGGAGAAAAGAAATTCCGTGCGAAGCAGATATATGAGTGGATTCATGTGAAGCATGTGGAAAGCTTTGATGAGATGACCAATATTTCAAAAAAGTTCATACAGGTATTAAAGGACAATGCAATACTTATCTCGCTAAAAAAAGAGGAGGTGCAGGTGTCAAAGCTCGATGGCACGAGAAAATATCTCTTTGCACTCGACGATGGCAATGTCATAGAAAGTGTGCTTATGAAGTACAAGCATGGAAACTCTGTATGCATATCTTCGCAGGTTGGCTGCAGGATGGGGTGCAGATTCTGTGCATCCACTCTTGATGGTCTCGTCAGAGGGCTTAGGCCGTCTGAGATGATTGACCAGATTTATCAGATAGGCAAGGACATAGGAGAGCGCATCTCAAATGTGGTTGTCATGGGTACAGGTGAGCCGCTTGACAATTACGACAATCTGCTGCGCTTTATAGAGCTTCTTACTGATGAAAACGGAATCAATATCAGCCAGCGCAATCTGACAGTTTCCACATGTGGTCTCGTACCGCGCATGAGACAGCTTGCAGATGAAAAGCTTTCTATCACGCTGGCGCTTTCACTGCATGCCTCCAACCAGGAAAAGAGAAAAGCTCTCATGCCGGTTGCAAACAGCTATGATATACATGATGTGGTCGATGCATGCAAATATTATTTTGCACAGACCGGCCGCAGAGTCACCTTTGAGTATAGTCTGGTAGGCGGAGTGAACGATACAGCCGAGGATGCAGCAGAGCTTTCGGCACTCGTACATGGCATGAACTGCCATATAAATCTGATTCCGGTAAACCCGATAAAGGAGCGCGACTACGTGCAGTCCAACAAGGGTGTTATAGAGGCTTTTAAAAATAGGCTTGAAAAAAACGGAATTAATGTTACTATTAGAAGGGAAATGGGCAGAGATATAGACGGTGCCTGTGGACAGCTTCGCAAGAAGCATATAGATAAGGAGAGAGGAATAAACTAGATGAAGACGTTTTCCATTACGGATGCAGGTGCTATTCGTGAGATGAATCAGGATTTTTATTTCTCGTCTGACACTGCAGTAGGAAATCTTCCGAATCTTTTCATCGTAGCAGATGGAATGGGAGGACACAAAGCCGGTGACTATGCTTCCAGACACACTATAGAGCGTGTGGTTGCATCGGTATCGAGAAATGCCGGGGATGAACCGGTATCCATCATCAAAGAGGCTATCAACAAGGCAAATGAGCTTTTGGTGGCTGAGTCTCGTGAGGATGAAGCTAAGCGTGGAATGGGTACCACCTTAGTCATAGGAACTATTATAGGAAACAAGCTTTTTGTGGCCAATATAGGTGACAGCAGGCTTTATATTGTAGATGGCACAGAGCAGATCAGACAGATTACCAGGGATCATTCACTGGTTGATGAGATGGTCAGGATGGGTGAGATAAATGCCGACGAGGCGAGAGTTCATCCGGACAAGAATATCATCACGAGAGCTGTCGGGGCAGCAAATCATGTGGAGGCAGATTTCTTTGAGGTCGAGCTATGTGAGGACGACAGGATTCTTCTGTGTACAGACGGACTTACCAATATGGTGAGAGATGAAGAAATATGCGATACTATTAGGCAAAATGATAATATCGAGACAGCAGCGTCACAGCTTGTCGCCATGGCCAATGCAAACGGTGGCCGCGATAATATCACTGTAATGATTATTAAACCATTTTAAGACGAGGTAATAACAGATGTTAGAGATAGGAAGTTTTTTATCGGATCGATATGAGATCCTAAGCAAGGTTGGCGCAGGCGGCATGTCCGATGTATACAAGGCAAAAGACCATATACTGAGCCGTTTCGTAGCTATAAAGGTTTTAAAGCAGGAGTTTTCGGAGGATAGTTCATTTGTGACCAAGTTCCGTGCTGAGGCACAGTCAGCAGCAGGACTTGAGCATCCGAATATCGTAAATATCTATGATGTAGGCAGCGAGAATGGTCTGTACTACATTGTCATGGAGTATGTCGAGGGTATCACACTTAAGACTTATATCGAGAAAAAGGGCCAGCTGTCATTCAAGGAGTCTGCAAGTATTGCAATCCAGGTGGCAAGGGGGATAGAGGCCGCTCACAATAAAAATATCATCCACCGTGATATCAAGCCGCAGAATATCATTATTTCTACAGATGGCAAGGTAAAGGTGACAGACTTTGGAATTGCAAAGGCTACATCTTCAAATACAATAAGCTCAGATGTGATGGGCTCAGTACACTATGCATCTCCGGAGCAGGCAAGAAACGGCTTCGTCGATGGCAGAAGTGATATTTACTCACTGGGAATCGTAATGTTTGAGATGGTTACAGGCCGTGTGCCGTTTGACGGTGATACCACAGTGGCAGTTGCACTGCAGCACTTACAGGAGGAGATTGCAAGACCAAGCATCTACGCACCGGATCTGCCGATCAGCTTTGAGAAAATCATCTTAAAGTGTACACAAAAGACACCGGACCGCAGATACCAGACTATTGAGGAGCTTCTCACAGACATAAGGCGCTCTCTTGCGCATCCTGATGAGGATTTTGTCACAATAGCACCACTCGTTGACGGTGGCAAGACCAAGGTTATAAGCCCGGAGGAGCTTGACAAGATAAAAGAGGGCAGAGGTGTTGCAGAGGACTTAAACGATGATGATACCGATGCAGATAATGATGATGAGTATGCTGACGATGAAGACGATAACGATGAATATGATGAGTCACTCTTAGACGACGATGATGACGACGAAGACGAAGACGATGATGATGATGACGGCAAGCTTTTAAATCCAAAGATGGATAAAGCAATCACGATCATGGGTATAGTAACAGCCGTAATCATTGTAATAGTTATCATATATCTTGCACTTTCAGTGGCAGGAGTGTTTAAGTTTGGCGGCAAAAAGAACTCAGAGTCACAGCAGACAGAGTCACAGACACAGACCGAGTCTGAATCAGAGTCAGAGACACAGACTGAGACAGAGGGTCAGATGATTGACATCAGAGGCATGTCAGTGGAGAATGCTCAGAAGGCAGTAGACCGCTTAAAGCTTGACCTCACAGTATTTGCATTTGAGACAAAGCAGTCAGATAAAAAGGACGGCACGATCCTTGAGCAGGATGTCAAGGCCGGAGATACAGTAAAGCGTGGTTCACAGATTAATGTAGTTATCGCAGGAAAAGGTGATAGTACATCAGAGATGGTCAAGATACCAAGTGTAATCGGAAAGACCAAGAGCTCGGCAAAGAGCACACTCGAGTCAGCAGGCTTTAGTGTCACCTTCGAGTATGGAGATTACAATGACAGTGTAGCAGCAGATGTAGTAACAGCACAGTCACCATCAGCAAAGAAACAGGCCGCAAAGGGCAGCACAGTAACAGTCACCCTCTCACCGGGCCAGAAGCCAATCACCGTGCCAAACGTAGTAGGTGCCTCACAGTCACATGCAGAAAGCGCCCTCGCAGGAGCAGGGCTCAAGTACACCTACGCCGACTCCCAGTACAGCGACACAGTACCAGCCGGCAGCGTAATCAGCCAGACCAAATCCGGCGAAACCGTAGCCGCAGGCACCACAATCACACTTACACTCAGTAAGGGTAAGCAGCAGGTTTCAAAGAGCGTAAATAAGACATTGTCACTTGGAATAGAAAATGCAAAGGTAGTAGATGGTTCATATACCTTAAAAGGCAGTGATGGACAGACATACGCAAGTGGAACAGTAACTTCAGCAGAGGTTGCAGTATCCGGAACAATGAATTGTGCATCCGGTAAATTAACGGTAACATGGAAATATACAGTTCCATCATTGGATGGAGATGGAAATGAAGTTGAGGGTGAAATTCAGACAAAGACAGAAACAGTAGAAGTACAGTAAGCCACCGGATAGCACCCACGAAGTGGTGCTATCCGAACCCCAACCACACCAACCCGCGGACGAGAACCTGAACTCGCGGAGAAGGACTGTAGATAGCGGGGCAGACATGTGTTCCGAGGAAAAAATATGAACTGCCCCGGGGCTGGCTTCATATTTTTTAAGAGGAATATATGCCTGCCCCCGCCACCCACACAACCTTAAAGCGCGGCATGCACCCCGCCGCAAGCGTGACTCCTGCAAATACAAAAGCACACAAGGAAAACCATGACAGGAAAAAT
>ERZ773225.4808-NODE-4808-length-10490-cov-2.888356_pt1 | contig 10490 bp, 6 predicted proteins | sample MGYA00580993_ERZ773225 | MGnify/ENA primary metagenome ERZ773225 (study PRJEB29015, sample SAMEA2737748) | human gut metagenome | biome: human gut; feature: human-associated habitat; material: faeces | place: China | collected 2012 ... | reverse complement strand
GCCCCACCATGCCGGTGCCGCCGATGATGCCTACTTTGTACTTTTTCATGTTCAGGTTCCTTATATTTCCCGGAAGGCGGGGCGGCCCTGCGGACCGCCGTCCCTCCGGAATTCTACATTCGGTTATTTCTGGTAGTTGCTGTGACGTGCGTTCTGTCCGTACTGAGACCACGCCGAAGCTGCGGGCGAGGTGACGCCGGGCAGCGCTACGGAGTAAACCTTGAGCGCACCTGCCGCCGAGTCCTTGCCGAGGAAGTAGGAGTAGCCCCATTCGGAGATCGTCGGCGAGCCGTCCACCGAGTCGGCCAGATGCTCCTTGTAGCGGAGTTCGCCCTCGGCGCTCAGCACGACGTAATCGCCCGTCTTGGTGCAGAGGTGGATCTGGCCGAGATTATCGACGGCCGGGATGCTGTTGCTTGCTGCGTCGAGCGTGTACGACCAGCGGGTCGAACCGTTCGAGGTGTTCAGCGCGTAGACCACCGAGGGGGTGGCCTTGTCGGCGACGATGTAGAGCGTCGTGCCGTCGGCGCTGAGCGATGCGCCCGTCTGCTGGAATCCGTCGGGCAGGTTCACGCTCCATTTCGGGGTCTTCTTCGACGATGCGGTGAGGTTCGTGCAGTCGAAGCTCGCGAGGTTCCAAGTGCCCGATCCTTCGGCGATGCCGGGAAGGTAGACGCAGTTGTCGGCATCGACGCAGGGCTGGCAGCGGCCGGCCGAGAGAATCTTGTTGGGAGCGAACGTGTCGGAGGTCGGAACCGGCGACCAGACGAACGATGCGTCGGGAACCATGATGCCGTAGCCGTACTGGGCGGTGTTGGTGAAGATCACCACGCCGTTCTTGAGCGCGATCGTGCCGGAGGTGCCGCCGCCGTTGGCCGGGGTGGCCGTAGCGGTGTTCTTGCCGGTGCCCTTCTCGAATCCGCGGATCGCGCCGTTGGTGCCGCGGCTGCCGACGATGACCATGCTCGGACTGATGCAGGGCGTCGAGAAGGCGATGCGCGCCGCCGGGGCGTAGGCCGTCGTGTTCTTCCAGAGCACCGAACCCGTCGCGCCGTCGAACGCATAGACGAGCGATGCCGACGAGGAGCCGCCGTATCCGTGCGCCACCCAGTAAACCGTGCCGTCGGTGTCCACCGAAGGATAGGAGATTTCGCTCTTGAGGTATACGCCGTCTTTTGCCATGGCGTCGTATTCCCATACCTTGGCGCCGTCGGTGTTGAGCGCGACCATTTTGCCGTCGCCCGATACCGAATAGATATAGCCCATGTCGCTCGCGGCCACGACGCTCGCCGCGCAGAGCGCATCGGCGGAGGCTACCGCAGTGGACCAGAGCAGCGTGAAGGCGTTGACGTCGCCTGCGCGGACGTTGATGGCCTTGGAGGTGCTGTTCGAGCCGCCGCGGTCATCGGTCACGGTCAGCTGGACGTTGAACATGCCCATTTGTTCGAACGTGTAGGTCGCGTTGATGTCCGTCGAGGTCGTGCCGTCGGGGAAGAGCCATTCGCGCGACACGATTTCGCCGTCGGAATCGGTCGATTTGTCCGTAAAGGTCACGGTCGTGCCGATGCTGATCATCTGGGGCGAGTAGCTGAAGTCGGCCGTCGGCAGCACGTTGTCCGCAAGGACGGTGATTGTTCTGGTCGTCGTGGCGCGGTTGCCGTCGGCGCCCCATGCCGTGAGGGTGACCGTGTAGTCGCCCGGACGGTTGTAGACGATCGGGTCGGGAGCGGCCTCCTCGGACCAGTTGCCCTCTCCGGCGAAGCCGAAGTGCCAGAAGTATTCGGAAACGGTCGTCCCTTCCGCCGTGGTCGTATTGGTGAAGGTGACCGGAGTGATGCCCGCGATGATCTCCTCTTCGCCGAACGTGAAGCCGGGAGTGATGACCGAGTTGTAGGCCTTGTCCATCTCGCTGCTGTCCGAACATGCGACCGATGCGGAGAGCAACACGATACTCAGATATGATAGTATTCTTTTCATTGAAATTGATTTTTTGAAATTTTAAGGTTTAGCGTTTCCCTTTGTCTCTCAGGTATTCGTCCATCAGGGCGGGGTAGTCGCACTGGATCATGCGCAGGCCCGCGGCGACGAAGCCGTCCATCGTGACGGTGTTGCCGTTGCGGAAGGCCGCGCCCTCGTCGTCGAGCAGGTTCGAGACCGAAAGCCCTTTGGCATTGAGCGACGAAATCCATGCGCTGTTGACATAGCCCGTCGAGGTCTGGATCATGTAGACGGGGGCGAATGCCGACATGGCGGCCAGCGCCGAGGCGTTGTTGGCGTGCGGGGCGATGATTCCCGGCTGCTCCTGACGGGCCAGCCAAGCGGCTCTGTCGCTGTTGGTTCCGACATAGAACTGCACCCGGTCCAGACAGCCGCAGCGTTTGACGACCTCGTAGACCTTGGCGATGTCCACGTCGTCGCTGCCGCATTTGTCGAGGTTGAACCAGACCTTGCCGCGCAGCTCCGTGAGGACCTCCTCCAGCGTCGGAATCTGTTCGCCGGTCACCTTGCCGTCGGTGGTTTTCAGCCGGAATTTCCGCAGCTCCTCGCGCGTGAAGTTGATGACGTAGCCTTCGTCGCCGGCATAGGAGCTGTAGTCGGTGAACCGCTTGAGGTAGTTGTCGTGCAGACAGATGACCTGCCCGTCCTTGGTGATCTGGACGTCGGTTTCGATGAAGTCCACGCATCCCAGTTCGACGCACTTGCGGAACGCCGCCATAGAGTTGGGGGCCAGATCGTAGCCGTTGTTGAAGTTGCCGCGGTGGGCCATGATCCACATTTTGCCGGTGTCGAAATTCAGGCACGAGCGGCTCAGGGAAGCTCCTTCGACCGTGACGGTCTGCGTCAGGGTCTGCGTCGTGCCGTCCGTGTAGGAGATGGCGGCGCCGGCCCTGTACTGTCCGTCGGCTTCATACCGGTGTTCCACCCGCTGCGTCGGGTCGGTCACGCGCTGCGCCGCGCTGCCGTCGCCGAAATTCCAGACGACGCCCGACACGCCGGGGATGCGGCTGAGCGCGAAGGCGACCTGCTCCATCCGGGCCGGATGGTCGTTGCTGACGACGATCGCGGCCTCCGTATCGGCGACGGCGACCGTGGCCGAGAGTTCGGTCATCGGGCCATGCAGCCGGGTGACGGTCGCCCTGACCGTGTAGGTGCCGGCCGTCCGGTAGGTGTGTTCGGCCGATTCGTCTGCGCCCGAAGTCGCGGTCGCGCCGTCGCCGAACATCCACAGCACGCTGCGGACGTTATCCGGACTGCCTTCGAGCGAGAAGACGACTGCGGCGTCCCTGACCGGAACTGCGGGCGTCCAGACGATGGTCTGAGTCCCGTTTTCCGGTCCGGGGGCCTCCGTGCCGCCGTCGGAGCAGGCAGCGAGCGGCCCGCACGCGATCGCCCAGAGGATCAATATGATTCTGTTTGTGAATCGCATGACGTCGTCGGTTTATTTTACGCCGTAGCCCGGATTCTGGTAAAGTCCCTCGGTGTTGAGGATGCGTTCGTTGTAGGGGATCGGAAGCAGCAGGTCCTTCAGCCGCCAGTCCAGCAGCACCTCCACGCCGTTGAAATGTTCGATCATCTCCTGCTTGGAGTACATGCGCAGCAGGTCCTGCCAGCGGAGTCCCTCTTGGATGAACTCGTTGCGGCGCTCGTCGTAGATGCCCTGACGCAGGTCGGTGCCCGACCAGTCGCCCAGTCCGGCGCGTTTGCGGACCATGTTCAGGAAACTCTTGGCCGTCGGCTCCGTGCCCTGCCAGTAGTAGGCTTCGGCCAGCATCAGCGCCACGTCGGCGTAACGCATGACGATCCAGTTGTTGCCGCCGTAGCCGTTCGCACCGCACTCCAGATCGGCGTACTTCATGGTGTGGTAGTAGGTCACGCCCGCAACGGTCGTCTCGCGCAGGTAGTTCTTGCGCACGTCCTCCTTGGCGAAGGCGTCGTAGACGCTTTTGGTGGTCATGTTTTGCATCAGGCCCACCTTGTTCGAGGTGATGCCGGTTTTGCTGGGACCGAAGAGGTAGTTCCAAGTGGAGCCGAGGTCGGCGTTGTTCTGGATGTAGTTGATCTGGAAAATGTTCTCGGCGCAGGACTTCTGCGTGGAGAGGTCCCAGATCGCGTTGTAGGGGATGTCGGACAGTTCGCCGAACGACCGCAGGTTCCATGCGGCGGTGAGCTTTTCGATGGCCGAAGTGAGCGACGCCGACTTCTCGGAGGCGAAATCCTCGTCGCAGGCGTATTGCAGTTTGGCCTTGCCGTAGAGCGTCCATGCGGCAGCCTTGCTTGCACGGCCGCACTCCGATGCGGGCTGCATGTCGGCCAGCGGGCTGCCGAGTACGTAGTCGAGGTCGGCGAAGACCGCCTTGTAGACCTCGCTCTTCGGACGGCGGTAGTTGTTGGCCTGCACCTCGTCCTTGGTCTTGAGTTCGGTCAGGATCAGGGGCACGTCGCCCCACTCGGTCACCAGATGGAAATAGGTCAGCGCGCGCAGGAAGCGGATTTCGGCTTCGTAGGTGTTGCGCGCGTCGCCGTTGGAATAGCTCACGTCGTCCAGATGCGCGAGCAGCGTGTTGGCCCGCGAAATGGTCTTGAAGAGCTGCGTGTAGCGGTTGTATACGTAGGAGTTCTCCTCGGTAAGCGTATAGTTGTAGAATTGGTAGGGAATGCCGCTGTTGGCGCCGCTGTCCGTCACGGCCGTGTCATGCGAGCGGACGTCGGTGAAGTAGTGGTTGTTCGTGTAGTAGTAGCTCTGCGTGAGCGACGCATAGACGCCGTTGAGCGAGGTGACGATGTCGGCTTCGGACTTGTAGAAGTTGCCGACCGTCGTGGCGTTGGGGTCGTATTCGTCGAGGAATCCGCAGGACGCCGTCGAGACCGAGGCGGCGAGCAGGATGAACATATGTTTGATCTTCATATTCGTACAAGATTTAGAAAGTTAAGTTTAAACCGACCGAATAGATGCGCGAGAGGGGGTAGCATCCCCAGTCGAAGCCCGGCATCATGTTGCTGCTTTTATACGACACCTCAGGGTTGTAACCGCGGTAGGGGGTAATGGTGAAGAGGTTGTCGCCGCTGACGTAGACGCGGCACGAGGTGATGTGCAGCTTGCTGGTCCAGCGTTTGGGCAGCGTGTAGCCGAGCGTGATGTTCGCGCAGCGGAAGAACGAAGCGTCCTCCACGTAATACGAAGAGAGTTTGAGCGAGGTGTTGGTCGTCGAGATGCGCGACGCGATGGGCACGTTGTTGCGGCCCGGCTGTGCGTCCGAGATGTAGCGGTCGGCGACGATCGAATACTGGTTGCCCGATCCCTCCATGTTGTAGAGGTAGTAGTCTTGGAAGTTGATGACCTCGCCGCCGTACGAATAGGCGAAGCTGGCGCTGAAATCGAGTCCGTTCCACGACAGGCTGGTCGAGAAGCCGCCCGTGAAGTCGGGGTAGGCGTCGCCGATGATCGTCTTGTCGTCGGTGGTGATGACGCCGTCGCCGTTGGCGTCCTTCCAGATGGCATTGCCGTAGGAGAGGTTGTCGAGGGCGTACGAAGCCACGGCCGGACCCTTGAGCTGGTAGCCTTCAGGGAATTTGTTGCCGTTCTTGATGTAGACGTCGCGGTCGAGCAGGGCGTTGGCATAGTCGGCCTTCGACATGATGCCTACGGCCTGATAGCCGTAGAACGAGCCGATGGGCTTGCCCTCTTTGGTGATGTGGGAGCCTACGGAGCGTTCGGTGGTGGAGATGATGTCGTCCAGACCGCCCATGCTGACGACCTTGTTGCGGTTGACCGAAATGTTGGTGCTGAAGTTCCAGTTTACCTTGCCTGTCAAGAGGCGTGCGTCGAGCTGGACGTCGAAACCGCGGTTGCGGATCTTGGCGCCGCTCATGTTGGTCGTCGTCGAGGTCGCGCCTGAGATCGAGGAGATCGGGTATTTGTAGAGGATGTCCGTCGAAATGGAGTTGTACCAGTTGCCGATCACGTTCAGGCGGCCGTTGAAGAAGCCCAGATCTATACCGACGTTAGTCTGGCGGGTGGTTTCCCAGCCCAGCGCGGCGTCGGTGAAGGAGCCTTCGTAAGTCGTCGATACGGGAGTCTGGCCGAAGGCGTAGCTGCCCGACGAGATGCCGGCGAGGCTGGCGTAGTTGCCGATGTCGTTGTTGCCGCTCTTACCCCAGCTGGCGCGCAGACGGATCGAAGCCACGTCCTTGAGCGCATCCTTGAGGAAGGGTTCGTTCGAGAGCGTCCAGCCGGCCGATACCGAGGGGAAGTAACCCCAGCGGCTGTCGATGCCGAAACGCGAGGAACCGTCGGCGCGGAACGAGCCGGTCAGCGTGTAGCGGTCGTCGAACGAGTAGTTGACGCGGGTCAGGAACGACATCATGGCCCATGCGGCCTTGCGGGTGCTGTAGAGCGAAATGTCCGAGGCGTTCGAGCCGTGGCCCGTAACCTCGTGGATGCGGTCGTCGGCGAAGCCCGTGGCTTCGACGCCCAGACGGTCGTAGGTCTTCTTCTGGAGGGTGTAGCCGGCCAGCGCGTCGATGTGGTGGCGGCCGATCTTCTTCTTATAGCTGAGCGTGAACTCGCCCAGACGGTCCACGTCGTAGGTCGAGGTCGTGCGGGCGATGTTCGACGAGCGCAGCTCCTCGCTGTAGGCGGGGGCGGCATCGCGGCCGATGCTCATCGGGCGGTAATAGAAATAGCGGTAGTTGTACCACTGCTGGCCGAGCCGGGCCGAGAGCTTGAGGTCGGGGAGAAACTCGTAAACCAGATTGAGATTGAGGTTGTGGCGCGACATCTTCTCGTTGATGTCCAGCTCGTTGGCGATCGCCAGCGGGTTTTCGGGGAAGTTCATGCCCCAGTCCGTCTTCATGCGGATCATGGCGCTGCGGGCGTAATCGCCGTTTTCCTCGTAGGCCGGCAGGTTGGGCAGGTACATCAGCGCGCTCTGGATCACGCCGTCGTTGATCATGCGGCCCTCGGCCTGTACGACGGTGTTCTTGGCGTCGTACATCGAGTAGCTGATGCTCGCCGTCAGGCGCTTGGTGATCTGGGCGTCGAGGTTGATGCGGGCGTTGATGCGGTTGTGGTTCGACGGTGCGATGATACCGTCCTGATCCATGTAACCGACGCTGGCCATGTACTTGATGGCCTTCGTGCCGCCGATGACCGATACGTTGTGGCGCATGATGCCGGCGTTGGAGAAGAGTTCGTCCTGCCAGTCGGTGTCGTACTGGGGCGTTACGGGGGTGCGGGTCGTGAAGTCGTAGAACATCGGGTGGATGCCCACTTCGGCCAGCGAGAAGCCTTTGGCGGCGCGGATCGTGTTGTCGTCGTAGGGACTCCACGACACGCCGGCGGCCGTGGCGCGCAGGCGGTAGGAGTTGTTGCGGGCGTCGATCAGCAGGTCGCGGAACTGCGTCGAGTTCAGCAGGTCCACCTTGTGGTCGAGCTGCTGGATGCCGTACGAGAAGTCGTAGCTGACTTTGGCGGCTTCGCCGTCCTTGCCGCGCTTGGTGGTGATGAGCACGACGCCCGACGCGCCGCGCGAACCGTAGATGGCGGCCGAAGCGGCGTCCTTCAGGATGTCGATGCTTTCGATGTCGTTGGGGTTGATGAATACGTCCTCCGAAGCGGGATAGCCGTCGATGACGTAAAGGGGCGCGCTGCTCGCCGAGAGCGAGTTGACGCCGCGTACGCGGATCGTTACGCCGTCGCCCGGCGCGCCGCTGGTCTGGTGGACCTCGACGCCGGCGACCTTGCCGACTAACGACTGTCCCACGGTGGGCGTCGTGGCGGAGAGTTCGCTGGCCTTGACGCTGGCGATCGAACCCGTAAAGTCGCTCTTGCGCATCGGAGTGTAGCCGACGACCAGCACTTCGGAGATCTGCTTGCTGTCCTCGGTCAGCGTGATGTCGAACGACGTCTGGCTGCCGACCTTTATCTGCTGCGTGTTGTAGCCGAGGAAGGAGACGGAGAGCGTCTGGCCCGGCGTGGCCTCGACCGAGAAGTCGCCCTCAAGACCGGTGACGTTGCCCCGGTTGGTCTCCAAGACGATTACGCTGGCGCCGATGACGGGTTCGCCCGAAATCGTTTTGACCGTTCCGGTCACTACCCCCCCCCTTACGGGTTGCGCCGTCTGTACGCGTGCGGCGGCCGGTTTGCGGCTGACGACGATGCGGCTGCCCTCCATGCGGGCGGTCAGGTTCTGGGCGCTGAGCGCGCGGATGACGACGTCTACGACGTTTTCGTCGGCCGCCTTGACGCTCACGCGGCGCGTGAGGTCGATTTCGGAGTTGTTATACGCGAATGTATAACCGCTCTGCGATTCCACGGTTTTGATAAATTCCCGGACCGGGACGTTGTCCAGATCGACGGTGATTTTCTTGTTCTGCGCCGCTGCCGGCAGGGCGGCCAGCAGCATCAGGACAAGCGACACGACAAGTCTCCGCACGGAGGGTGTCCGGTCGGAAAAATTCAGGCGTTCATCTTTTTTCATGACTGAGTTTTAAGTTTTGATTGATAGTTTCTTGAGTTTCTTTGAAAGAAGATCCGGGGAGGTCTCCCGGCGTTCATGTGTTGCGTTCCATGGTCGGTTTTCTTGGTTATTTGTGTATTATTACGTAGTGTTTGTCTATCTGGCGGCAGCGAAGGTGTGTCAGCGTTTCGATGATCTTGAGCGTCTCTTCGAGGGTTTCGGGCCGCAGGGTGAACGAAATGCGTATGGAGGTGTCGATGCGTTCGTCGATCCGGAAGCGGATGTTGTACCAGTGCTCCAGATTGACGGCGATGTCGGCCAGCGTCATGTTGTCGAAGATGATCGAGTTGCCCGTCCAGCTGCAATAGTTGCTGGCCGCGACGTTGCGCACGGCGACCGCGCCCGAACCGGCGTCGTAGGAGCAGCTCTGGTCCGGGGTGAGGACGACCGACTGGTCGGCGCGGTAGCCCGACACCTCGACTTTGCCCGAAAGGAGCGTCACCTCCTCCGTGTTGAACGCCGGCATATGGCTGGCCGTGAAGCGCGTGCCGAGAACCTTGACCCGGAGTTTGCCCATCTCCACCTCGAAGGGGCGCAGCGTGTCGCGTTTTACGTCGAAGAAGGCTTCGCCTTCGGAGCCGGACCGCGCGGCTGCCCGAAGCCGTGAAGCGGTCGGAGTAGGCCAGCCGGGAGTCGGCGTTGAGCCATACCACCGAGCCGTCGGGCAGCGTGAAGCGGCCTTTGCTGTTTTCGGCGGTCACCAGCCATGTCGTGGTGTCGGCCGAGAGACGTTTTACGACGAAGAATTCGACGGACATCGCCAGCACGACGACCGCGGCGGCGACCGCAGCGGCGCGACGCGAGAGCGGGATCGTGCGGAGTCTCAGCGGCGGACGCATCTCCCCGTGCAGACGGGCGAGCTTGCCGCGATACGCCTCTTCATCCGTCGGAAGCACGGCAGCGGGATCGAGCCGCTCCCACTCCTCCCTCAGGGCTTCGGTCTTCTCGTGCGAACCCTCCTCTCTCAGGCACCACGACCGGAACTGCCGCTGCACCTTCTCGGGCATCGGGTTGTACAGATAGGCGCGTATGATTTTTCTTACGATGTCCATTTCTTCGATAACGTTTATATATAAGACGGGAAAACGAGCGGCATCCCCAGTCCGTTCGGGACCGTTTTTCGCAAAAAAAAAAGCAACGATCGCCATCGCTGCTCCGGATCGGCCGCATAAAAGATCGGAATGTCAGAAGAATACGATGATCGCGGCGATGATCTTCCGCAGTTCGGCGAGCGCCGTGCGGATGTGGTATTCCACCGTTTTGGTAGTGATCCCCAGTTCCCGGGCGATCTCCTGATGAGACAGCCGTTCGTAACGGCTCAGACGGAAGACCCGCTGCCGCTGTTCGGGCATTCGCTCCACGGCCAGTTCGACGATCATCAACAGATCCTCGGAGGCGATTTTCGCAGCGACGTCGTCCGACAGGAAATCGCCGGCAGCAAGGCACTGCCGTTCGTAGCGTACCTGCACCGACTTGTGCTCGAACCGGTCGAAAACGGCGTTCTTGGTCATTCGGAACAGGTAATTTCCCAACGAACGGATGTGTCCGATCGATCGGCGGTTCTCCCAAATTTTCAGAAAAATATCGTGCGCGAGATCCTCGGCTTCGCTCCGGCTCTTCAACATGCAGCAGGCGAACGCCTCCACACGCGGGGCATATCTCATGTACAGTTCGTCGAATGCCTTGCAATCGCCCTGTCGGAGCCCCTGCAAAATCAATTCATCCGATTTTCTGTCCATTGGTCGCACGGTTGAGATGGCGAAACATTGCCAGAGACAAAAATAATAACAACAGCCAAGTTATGAAAATAAATCGAAAAAAAGAATCGGACGGCGAACGAATTCGTCCTTTGCGAAGAATCGCGGTCGGAAAATCCCGCCGCTCCATCGCCGAGATGGTGGACATTAACCCTGAGTACGCGAATGTAGAGCGCGACAGCGAGGTGTCCGAGGTCTCCCCGGAGGACGTAGC
>ERZ773225.4804-NODE-4804-length-10505-cov-3.560861_pt1 | contig 10505 bp, 10 predicted proteins | sample MGYA00580993_ERZ773225 | MGnify/ENA primary metagenome ERZ773225 (study PRJEB29015, sample SAMEA2737748) | human gut metagenome | biome: human gut; feature: human-associated habitat; material: faeces | place: China | collected 2012 ... | reverse complement strand
GCACAGCCATTCCAGCCGCAGCTATAACCTCGCCGTGCTGGATCCTGCGCTGGAAAACTTCAATTCCGCGCGCTGATTTTGAGAAAAAAGGAGCATTCGTATGACGAATTTATTTGATCTGACGGGCAGCCGGGCCATCGTGACCGGCGGTACCCGCGGCATCGGCTTCGCCATTGTGGAAACGTTCCTCAAAAACGGCGCGTCCGTTGCGCTCTTCGGCTCTCGTCAGGAGACGGTGGACAAGGCGCTGGCCAAGCTCAAGGCCGAAAACCCGGATTGGGACGTCATCGGCATGGCGCCCGACCTGACCGATTACGCCGCAGTGGACGCGGCGATGGCCAAGGTCACCGAAGCGTTTGGCCGCATCGATATTCTGGTCAATAACGCCGGGATCTTGTTTACCCAGTGCACCGTTGAAAACCTTACCGCAGAGCGAATCAACCGAGTACTTTCCACCAACGTGACGGGATATTTTCTCTGCTGCCGCGAGGCGGTAAAACGCATGGCGCTTAAAAATGGTGGCAGTGGCGGCGCTATCGTCAATGTCTCTTCGGTGGCCTCACGGTTGGGTTCGCCAGGGGAATATGTTGATTACGCGGCATCGAAAGGGGCGATTGATACGTTAACCACCGGACTATCGCTGGAAGTCGCCGCGCAGGGGATCCGCGTTAACTGCGTGCGGCCAGGGTTTATTTATACCGAAATGCACGCCAGCGGCGGCGAGCCTGGACGCGTCGATCGCGTTAAGTCGAACATCCCCATGCAGCGTGGTGGACAGGCAGAAGAGGTCGCGCAGGCCATTGTCTGGCTACTAAGTGATAAAGCCTCTTACGTCACGGGAAGTTTTATCGATTTGGCGGGCGGGAAATAAAACAGGGAAGTTGTCTGACCGGATGCAACAAGTATTGCATCCGGTACTTCATCGACTTAAAGCTTCTCGCCGTTGCTGGCAATCACCTCTTTGTACCAGTTAAAGCTCTTCTTACGTGAACGCGACATATCGCCAGTACCGTCGTCATGTTTATTCACATAGATAAAGCCGTAGCGTTTGCTGTACTGCCCGGTGGTAAACGACACACAGTCGATGCAGCCCCACGGTGTGTAGCCCATCAGATCCACGCCATCGTAAGTCACCGCTTTTTTCATCTCTTCGATATGGGCGCGCAGGTAGTCAATGCGGTAGTCGTCGTTGATGCTGCCATCTTCTTCCACTTTGTCGTAAGCGCCAAAACCGTTTTCGACAATAAACAGCGGCCTCTGATAACGCTCATACAGTTCGCAAAGTGCATAGCGCAGACCTACTGGATCAATCTGCCAGCCCCAGTCAGATGCTTTAACATACGGGTTTGGTACGCTGCCTTCAAAACCAGAGATCGCATCGCCGGTACCGCCTTCGGCCTTCACTGCGTTGGTCATGTAATAGCTGAAACCAAGATAATCGCAGGTGCCTTCACGCAGTACATCGAGATCGCCGTCTTCCATTTTGATGTTAAATCCGCGACGCTCCCACTCGTTCAACACATAGGACGGGTAATAGCCGCGTAGCTGCACATCGGTAAAGACGTAGCGTTCGCGCATCGACTCCTGAGCGAACATCACATCGTCCGGATTACAGGAGTAAGGGTAAAGCGGCACCATCGCCAGCATACAGCCGACTTTCATTTCCGGGTTAATGCGACGCGCGGCTTTCACCGCCAGGGCGCTGGCGACAAACTGGTGATGCAGCACCTGATACATCGTCTCTTCCGGGTTTTCATGCTCGGTATACACCACGCCGGAGCAGCAGTAACCGAACAGCGGTGCACGCCAGTTACGCTGGTTGTTAATTTCGTTGAAGGTCATCCAGTATTTGACTTTATGCTTATAGCGTTCAAATACCACTTCCGCGAAACGTACAAAGAAATCAACCACTTTACGGTTGGTCCAGCTACCGTATTGCTGCACCAGATGCAGCGGCATTTCAAAGTGGGAGAGGGTGATCACCGGTTCGATGTTGTATTTCAGCAGTTCATCGAACATATCATCATAGAACTTCAGCCCTTCTTCGTTTGGCTGAGCTTCATCGCCTTTTGGAAAAATGCGCGTCCAGGCGATGGAAGTACGAAAACATTTGAAGCCCATTTCGGCAAATAGCTTGATGTCTTCCTTATAGTGACCATAAAAATCAACGGCTTCATGGTTTGGATAGTATTTTCCTGGCAAGACTTCTTTGGTGATTTCGCGCGGCACGCCGTGTGCGCCACCGGTCAGAACGTCACAAATGCTCGGCCCTTTGCCGCCTTTGTTCCAGCCGCCTTCGACCTGATGAGCGGCAACTGCGCCGCCCCATAAGAAATCTTTCGGTAAGGTGAGTTTTTTCACTATCATAGGCTCCAGATGAGTCAATTCTTACAGGAAATAGTACCATGCAGCCAAACGACATCACTTTTTTTCAACGTTTCCAGGATGACATTCTGGCTGGGCGTAAAACCATCACCATCCGCGACGAGTCTGAATCGCACTTCAAAACGGGTGATGTGCTTCGTGTCGGACGGTTTGAAGATGACGGTTATTTTTGCACGATTGAAGTTACCGCAACCTCAACCGTAACGCTGGATACGCTGACGGAAAAACATGCAGAGCAGGAAAATATGACCCTGACTGAACTGAAAAAGGTCATTGCCGACATCTATCCCGACCAGACACAGTTTTATGTGATTGAATTTAAATGCCTTTAAATTGAACTCACGCCTGTTAGTTGAAATTTCGCATTTAATTTCATGATTTTTCAGAGATTAATCTCAAATCAGAATTTATTTTAGCTAACAGGTGTTCACTGGAACTATTCTCAGTTACGCTGGAGAGGTATACATGTGCGTGTACGTTTCTCCGGAGTAAGTTATGGTTCAGAAGCCCCTCATTAAGCAGGGATATTCGCTGGCAGAGGAAATTGCCAACAGCGTCAGTCACGGCATTGGGCTGGTGTTTGGTATCGTTGGGCTGGTGTTGCTACTGGTTCAGGCGGTGGATCTCAATGCCAGCGCCACGGCGATAACCAGTTACAGCCTCTATGGCGGCAGTATGATCCTGCTGTTCCTCGCTTCGACGCTCTATCACGCCATTCCTCATCAACGGGCAAAAATGTGGCTGAAGAAATTTGACCATTGCGCTATTTACCTGTTGATTGCCGGAACCTACACGCCGTTTTTGCTGGTGGGGCTGGATTCTCCGTTAGCGCGCGGGTTGATGATTGTTATCTGGAGCCTGGCATTGCTGGGTATTCTGTTTAAACTGACCATCGCGCACCGATTCAAAATTTTATCTCTGGTGACCTATCTGGCGATGGGCTGGCTGTCGCTGGTGGTAATTTATGAAATGGCAGTTAAGCTCGCGGCGGGCAGCGTTACCTTACTGGCGGTAGGCGGCGTGGTTTATTCGCTCGGGGTGATTTTCTACGTCTGCAAACGCATTCCATACAACCATGCCATCTGGCACGGCTTCGTGCTCGGCGGTAGTGTGTGCCACTTTCTGGCGATCTATTTGTATATTGGGCAGGCGTAATTGGTGTTCCTTTGTAGGCATGATAAGACGCGTCAGCGTCGCATCAGGCGATAAATGCCTGATGCGATAAAGAGATTTACTCTTCGAGCGAATACGGCAGTGGCTCGATACGCAATGTATTCGCATCGTCACGCACGCGGAAGATGCTGTCCGGTTCCATATCGTTATTCATGACGACCTGTACCACGACCTGACCATCTTCCAGTTTTACCGCAGCCAGTACCGTACCGGTACGACGCCAGTTCTCGCCCATTTTCAGCTCTAAGTCTTCACCAGCTTCCGGCAGTCGGCTGGCGCTACCTGCCAGCAACCAGAGCGCACGTTTATTGGCACCACGGAATTTTGCTCGCGCCACCATCTCTTGTCCGGTATAACAGCCTTTCTTAAAGCTGATACCGCCCAGCGCCTGGAGATTGGTCGCCTGTGGGATAAACTGCCCGCTGTTGGCGGCATCAATCACCGGGAAACCCGCTTCAATGTTTAATGCCAGCCACTGTTGGCTATTGTTCAGTTCCGCTTCACCGCGCAGTTTATCGGTCAGCATATTGGCAGTGGCTTCATCGGTTACGATCAGGAAACGTTCTGCCGGGTGTTCAAACCATAGCAAAGTGGTCGCGCCTTCTTTGACTACCTGTTTTTCTTTCGAAGGCAGTTCGCTAAAGAGATTTGCCAGCGCGGCGCGCGCCTGAAAACCGGCAACACCAAGCAGCACACGCTCGTCGTCTGGCGCGATGGTCACTTTAGAGAATACCGCATATTTTTTCAGTTCAGTCAGCTGCGGTTCACGCACGCTGCGCCGTTCAATCCATGCAAAGCCATCGCCGTCGCGGAACAGACGTAAATTGCTCCACATTTTACCTTTGGCGTCGCAATGGGCGGCGAGCAGGTGCTGATCTTCTGCCATCTGGCTGACATCTGCTGTCACCTGACCCTGCATATATTTTTCGCTGTCCGCGCCAGTAATGGTGGCAAGCGCCCAGTCATCAAGCGTCATCAGCGTCAGTGGCAAACGGGCAGAAGCCGTAGGCTGACGGGGAGGAAAAGGTGTAAAAGCCATAATAGAGTCCTGAGTTGCTTAACGGCGTATTAATGACTAATGGTAAAAGAGCTATGAGGCAATGCAAGTGCTTTCACTACGCGATCTGTGCCTTCTGCGAGGCGACTTCCAAAAAAATGAAGCCATTGAATTGTTGTGAATTAATTTCGCGATCGCGATTGTGTTTACTGATATTCCCGCAAAAGAAGTCGAAAAACACGTTACAATAGCGGGGTACTGGATTTTCGTGAGACAGGAAGAAGATGGACATTAACAACAAAGCCCGCATTCATTGGGCATGCCGCCGTGGTATGCGCGAACTCGATATTTCAATCATGCCGTTTTTCGAACATGAGTACGACAGCTTAAGCGATGACGAAAAACGCATCTTTATTCGTCTGCTGGAATGTGACGATCCCGATCTGTTCAACTGGCTGATGAATCATGGTAAACCGGCCGATGCAGAACTGGAAATGATGGTCCGACTCATCCAGACACGGAACCGGGAACGTGGTCCTGTGGCAATCTGATTTGCGCGTCTCCTGGCGCGCACAGTGGCTTTCCTTGCTGATTCATGGGCTGGTTGCCGCTGTTATTTTACTCATGCCCTGGCCGCTCAGTTACACCCCGTTATGGATGGTGTTACTTTCGCTGGTGGTGTTTGATTGCGTTCGCAGCCAGCGACGCATTAATGCTCGCCAGGGAGAAATTCGCCTGTTGATGGACGGGCGTTTGCGTTGGCAAGGGCAGGAGTGGAGCATCGTCAAAGCACCGTGGATGATTAAGAGCGGCATGATGCTGCGTTTACGTTCTGATGGCGGTAAACGGCAACATTTATGGCTGGCAGCCGACAGCATGGACGAAGCTGAATGGCGGGATTTACGGCGGATTTTGTTGCAACAAGAGACGCAAAGATAAAGATGACGGCAAAGCATATGCGCTAAGCCGTCAGTGAGATCAGGCGTAATGCTCTGCCATTTCGTTGAGGATTTGCTCGCACCAGCTCTGAATACGCTCGTCGCTAAGGTCATACTGGTTAGTTTCATCCAGCGCCAGACCCACGAACAGTTGCCCGTCAGCAATCACCGGTTTCGGACTGGTAAATTCATATCCTTCCGTTGGCCAGTAGCCGACGAACTTCACGCCTTTGGTCGAGAGTTTGTCATGCAGCATACCGAGCGCATCGAGGAACCACTCGCCGTATCCCAGTTGATCGCCAAGCCCATACAGCGCAACAATTTTACCTTCGAGGTTCAGGTCGTCGAGCTGATCCCAGACGGCTTCCCAGTCTTCCTGGATTTCACCAAAATCCCAGGTCGGGATACCCAGAATGAGCACATCGTACTGCTCCATTAATTTCGGGGAGTCGTCCTTGAGGTTATGTAAGGTCACCAGTTCTGGGCCGATAATATCGCGGATTTTTTCTGCCGCCATTTCGGTGTAACAGGTGCTGGAACCGTAAAAAAGACCCATATTCATAACGTAAGCTTCTCGATTCTGCTGTGGCTTTTGTGGCTAGTGTATCAGAATCGCTTTAGTCACGGCACAATAAGGCATAATGGATCAAATGAGTGACCATAAGGGGCGCAAGTGAAACAGGATCTGGCACGCATCGAGCAGTTTCTTGATGCTCTGTGGCTGGAAAAAAATCTGGCTGAAAATACGTTGAACGCTTACCGTCGCGATCTGTCAATGATGGTGGAGTGGTTGCATCACCGCGGGTTGACGCTGGCGACGGTGCAAAGTGACGATTTGCAGGCATTACTGGCAGAAAGGCTGGAGGGCGGGTATAAAGCCACCAGCTCAGCGCGTTTGCTGAGTGCAGTGCGCCGATTGTTCCAGTATCTTTATCGCGAAAAGTTTCGTGAAGACGATCCCAGTGCGCATCTCGCTTCACCGAAATTGCCACAGCGTTTGCCAAAAGATTTAAGCGAAGCGCAGGTCGAACGTTTATTACAGGCACCATTAATCGATCAGCCACTGGAGCTACGCGATAAAGCCATGCTTGAAGTGTTGTATGCTACCGGGCTGCGTGTCTCTGAACTGGTCGGGCTGACAATGAGTGATATCAGCCTGCGTCAGGGCGTAGTGCGGGTCATTGGTAAAGGCAACAAAGAACGCCTTGTGCCGTTAGGTGAAGAGGCAGTTTACTGGCTGGAAACCTATCTGGAACATGGGCGTCCGTGGCTGCTGAATGGCGTGTCAATTGACGTGTTGTTTCCCAGCCAGCGTGCGCAGCAGATGACGCGACAGACCTTCTGGCACCGTATTAAACATTATGCTGTGCTGGCGGGTATCGACAGCGAAAAGCTGTCACCGCATGTGTTGCGTCACGCTTTTGCCACTCACTTATTAAATCATGGTGCGGATTTACGCGTGGTGCAGATGCTACTGGGCCACAGCGATCTCTCCACCACGCAAATTTATACGCATGTCGCTACAGAGCGTCTGCGGCAACTTCATCAACAGCATCACCCGCGGGCGTGATGTCTGAAAAGAACGGGAAGATTTATGAAGAAAGGTTTTATGTTATTTACGTTGTTGGCGGCGTTTTCAGGCTTTGCTCAGGCGGATGACGCGGCAATTCAACAGACGTTAGCCAAAATGGGCATCAAAAGCAGCGATATTCAGCCTGCACCCGTGGCTGGCATGAAGACAGTTCTGACTAACAGCGGTGTGTTGTACATCACCGATGATGGTAAACATATCATTCAGGGGCCAATGTATGACGTTAGCGGAACGGCACCGGTCAATGTCACCAATAAGATGCTGTTAAAGCAGTTGAATGCGCTTGAAAAAGAGATGATCGTTTATAAAGCGCCGCAGGAAAAACACGTCATCACCGTGTTTACTGATATTACCTGTGGTTACTGCCACAAACTGCATGAGCAAATGGCAGACTACAACGCGCTGGGGATCACCGTGCGTTATCTTGCTTTCCCGCGCCAGGGGCTGGACAGCGATGCAGAGAAAGAAATGAAAGCTATCTGGTGTGCGAAAGATAAAAACAAAGCGTTTGATGATGTGATGGCTGGTAAAGCTGCCACTCCGGCAAGTTGCGATATCGATATTGCCGATCATTACGCACTTGGCGTCCAGCTTGGCGTTAGCGGCACTCCGGCAATTGTGCTGAGCAATGGCACACTTGTTCCGGGTTACCAGCCACCGAAAGACATGAAAGAATTCCTCGACGAACACCAAAAAATGACCAGCGGTAAATAATTCGCGTGAAACAACAGATACAACTTCGTCGCCGTGAAGTCGATGAAACGGCAGACTTGCCCGCTGAATTGCCGCCCTTGCTGCGCCGTTTATACGCCAGCCGGGGAGTACGCAGTGCGCAAGAACTGGAACGCAGTGTTAAAGGTATGCTGCCCTGGCAGCAACTGAGCGGCGTCGAAAAGGCCGTTGAGATCCTTTACAACGCTTTTCGCGAAGGAACGCGGATTATTGTGGTCGGTGATTTCGACGCCGACGGCGCGACCAGCACGGCTCTAAGCGTGCTGGCGATGCGCTCGCTTGGTTGCAGCAATATCGACTACCTGGTACCAAACCGTTTCGAAGACGGTTACGGCTTAAGCCCGGAAGTGGTCGATCAGGCCCATGCCCGTGGCGCGCAGTTAATTGTCACGGTGGATAACGGTATTTCCTCCCATGCGGGGGTTGAACACGCTCGCTCGTTGGGCATTCCGGTTATTGTTACCGATCACCATTTGCCAGGCGACACATTACCCGCAGCGGAAGCGATCATTAACCCTAACTTGCGCGACTGTAATTTCCCGTCGAAATCACTGGCAGGCGTGGGTGTGGCGTTTTATCTGATGCTGGCGCTGCGCACCTTTTTGCGCGATCAGGGCTGGTTTGATGAGCGCGGCATCGCAATTCCTAATCTGGCAGAACTGCTGGATCTGGTAGCGTTGGGGACAGTGGCGGACGTCGTGCCGCTGGACGCTAATAATCGCATTCTGACCTGGCAGGGGATGAGTCGCATCCGAGCCGGAAAGTGCCGTCCGGGGATTAAAGCGCTGCTTGAAGTGGCAAACCGTGATGCACAAAAACTCGCCGCCAGCGATTTAGGTTTTGCGCTGGGGCCACGTCTCAATGCTGCCGGACGACTGGACGATATGTCCGTCGGTGTGGCGCTGTTGTTGTGCGACAACATCGGCGAAGCGCGCGTGCTGGCAAATGAACTCGATGCGCTAAACCAGACGCGAAAAGAGATCGAACAAGGAATGCAAATTGAAGCCCTGACCCTGTGCGAGAAACTGGAGCGCAGCCGTGACACGCTACCCGGCGGGCTGGCAATGTATCACCCCGAATGGCATCAGGGCGTTGTCGGTATTCTGGCTTCGCGCATCAAAGAGCGTTTTCACCGTCCGGTTATCGCGTTTGCGCCAGCAGGTGACGGTACGCTGAAAGGTTCCGGTCGCTCCATTCAGGGGCTGCATATGCGTGATGCGCTGGAGCGATTAGACACACTCTACCCTGGCATGATGCTCAAGTTTGGCGGTCATGCGATGGCGGCGGGTTTGTCGCTGGAAGAGGATAAATTCGAACTCTTTCAACAACGGTTTGGCGAACTGGTTACCGAGTGGTTAGATCCTTCTTTATTGCAAGGGGAAGTGGTATCAGACGGCCCATTAAGTGCGGCAGAGATGACCATGGAAGTGGCGCAACTGCTGCGTGATGCTGGCCCGTGGGGACAAATGTTCCCGGAGCCGCTGTTTGACGGTCATTTCCGTCTGCTGCAACAGCGACTGGTGGGTGAACGTCATTTGAAAGTCATGGTCGAACCGGTCGGCGGCGGTCCGCTGCTGGACGGTATTGCTTTTAATGTCGATACCGCCCTCTGGCCGGATAACGGCGTGCGCGAAGTGCAACTGGCTTATAAGCTCGATATCAACGAGTTTCGCGGCAACCGCAGCCTGCAAATTATCATCGACAATATCTGGCCAATTTAGCGTCATCTTCTCTATAAAAAAGAGCGTGGATTGGGTACAATCCCGCTCTTATCACCGCATTTTGACTAGCTCAATAAAAGAAATCAGACCATGTTTGAAATTAATCCGGTAAATAATCGCATTCAGGACCTCACGGAACGCTCCGACGTTCTTAGGGGGTATCTTTGACTACGACGCCAAGAAAGAGCGTCTGGAAGAAGTAAACGCCGAGCTGGAACAGCCGGATGTCTGGAACGAACCCGAACGCGCACAGGCGCTGGGTAAAGAGCGTTCCTCCCTCGAAGCCGTTGTCGACACCCTCGACCAAATGAAACAGGGGCTGGAAGATGTTTCTGGTCTGCTGGAACTGGCTGTAGAAGCTGACGACGAAGAAACCTTTAACGAAGCCGTTGCTGAACTCGACGCCCTGGAAGAAAAACTGGCGCAGCTTGAGTTCCGCCGTATGTTCTCTGGCGAATATGACAGCGCCGACTGCTACCTCGATATTCAGGCAGGCTCTGGCGGTACGGAAGCACAGGACTGGGCGAGCATGCTTGAGCGTATGTATCTGCGCTGGGCAGAATCGCGTGGTTTCAAAACTGAAATCATCGAAGAGTCGGAAGGTGAAGTGGCGGGGATTAAATCCGTGACGATCAAAATCTCCGGCGATTACGCTTATGGCTGGCTGCGTACAGAAACCGGCGTTCACCGCCTGGTGCGTAAGAGCCCGTTTGACTCCGGCGGTCGTCGCCACACGTCGTTCAGCTCCGCGTTTGTTTACCCGGAAGTTGATGATGATATCGATATCGAAATCAATCCGGCGGATCTGCGCATCGACGTTTATCGCGCATCCGGCGCGGGCGGTCAGCACGTTAACCGTACCGAATCTGCGGTGCGTATTACTCACATCCCAACCGGGATCGTGACTCAGTGCCAGAACGACCGTTCCCAGCACAAGAACAAAGACCAGGCCATGAAGCAGATGAAAG
>ERZ773225.4799-NODE-4799-length-10518-cov-3.223645_pt1 | contig 10518 bp, 5 predicted proteins | sample MGYA00580993_ERZ773225 | MGnify/ENA primary metagenome ERZ773225 (study PRJEB29015, sample SAMEA2737748) | human gut metagenome | biome: human gut; feature: human-associated habitat; material: faeces | place: China | collected 2012 ... | reverse complement strand
GAAGGTATCAACTTGTGGTGCGCCACAAATCCGACGGCACCGTGACGGTCTTGGCATGGACGCGTTCCTCCTTTTGTTTTCGGTATATACCGATTATAACACCTCGCACAGAAAAATCAATACAGATTTTTTAAAAGCCGCTGTAATGCTTATCTCCGAGCTGTGTGTCGGCTGCATGAGTTTCGGCAAGGCAGGAACCATGCACGACTGGACGCTGGATGAAACAGAGAAAGTGGTCAAACACGCACTTGAAACCCTATCTTCCTCACCGCGTTGTGGGAGGCATTGACCAGAATCCCGCGGATGGCAGCCGGAAATGCAGCGCCGTCCCAATCAGCGGCTTTTCTGTTTCCGGTATTCCGTTGGGGTTAATTGGTAGCGTTTTTTGAATAATCTGCAAAAATAGTCAACGTTATGAAAACCTGTCTCAGAAGAAATGAGACTGACTTTTTTCTCGGTTTTTGAAAGCAACTGACCGGCCTGTTTTAAACGGTAGTTAATGAGATAGTTAACCGGCGTTATATGTAAATATTTCCGAAACAGATTCAAAGCGGTACTTTTACTGACCATTGCCTGTTCTGCAATGTCATCCAATGAGATACTCCGTGAGTAATTTAGATGGATAAATTGCAGCATGAGCTGTAACCGGGCTTGAGAAGCGGTTGAATGATCCTTGTGTTCTTCCTGATATGAAATGTCTGTGTTTTCAAATATTTCCAGCCAGAGATTCTGAAGGAGAGAACTGGTAAGGAGTTCTTTGGATAAAACGGAATCCTGTGCAGAAATAATTTGCCGCATGATAGATAAAACCTTTGCTTGCCAGCATACTTTTTTATGAAATACGAGAAATGGCAATGAGGAAGAAATGATCGGCAGAATATATTTCTGATAAATCAGGCTGTCGCAAGGGGCAATAAAAGAAGGCATAAATACAAAATTGGGAATGAGGGCTTTTGAGGGAGAATAAAGGCGATGGAGTACCTTTGTATTAATGAATACGCCATTTCCTTCGGTTAAATGAAATTGGTCTTCTCCAATCCACAAAGTAACGGTTCCGGATTCAATATAAATAAACTCCAATTCAGTATGCCAGTGCCATTCGATACAGTTGAAATCGAAAACGGACAGATCTTCATAATAAAACTGGAAAGGATAGAGAGTGCTTCCGTGCTGAGCTGTCTCCATCAAATCTTCACCTGTAATGATTTTGGTATAGGTTGTATTTATATTCATAGAAACCCCACTCTTTGAAACATACTTTACGATATTATACAATAAATTTCGGAAATAAATCAATGAAAATAAAGATGTTATGTTATATAATTCAATAAAAAACGAGGAGTGATGACCATGCCAAATTACCGGAAAACAAAAATAGCCTGTTATATGGGATTTATTACACAGGCAATTGCAGCTAATTTTGCCCCATTGTTATTTTTGAAATTTCATAATGATTATCAGATTGCACTTGGAAAAATCGCATTGATTTCTACCTGCTTTTTCCTTACACAGTTGTTGGTAGACCTGTTTTGTGCAAAGTTTGTGGACAAAATAGGGTATCGCATCTGTATTGTTACTTCTGAGGTATGTTCCGCAGCAGGATTGGTTGGTCTGGCTTTTTTGCCAGAGCTTTTGCCGGAACCGCTTGTTGGAATTATCCTGAGTGTGATTGTATATGCAGTCGGAAGTGGTCTGATTGAAGTGCTTTGCAGCCCGATCGTGGAGGCGTGTCCATTTGATAACAAAGAGGCAACGATGAGTCTGCTTCACTCTTTTTATTGTTGGGGAGCAGTGGGAACGATTGTGATCTCTACACTGTTTTTTGCGGTGTTTGGCATGGACAGCTGGAAATGGCTGGCTGTCTTATGGGCGCTTGTTCCGGCCATAAATATCTATAATTTTGCAACCTGTCCGATCGAGCATTTGGTAGATGAGGGGGAAGGAATGGGAATAAAAGAACTGTTTCGAAAACCTCTTTTCTGGCTTTCCATATGCTTGATGATTTGCTCCGGTGCATCAGAACTGGCTATGGCACAATGGGCATCTGCTTATGCGGAAGCTGCTCTGGGGCTGTCAAAGACAGTTGGTGACCTGGCCGGTCCCTGCATGTTTGCTGTTACAATGGGGATCAGTCGTATAATTTTCGGAAAATATGGTGATAAAATGGATCTGATGAAATTTATGATCGGATCTGGAATTTTATGTGTGATATGCTACCTGCTTGTTTCTGTATCGTTGAATCCGATATCAGGTTTGATTGGATGTATTATCTGGCTTTTCTGTTGGGATTATGTGGCCCGGCACAATCAGTATTTCATCAGAAAGATTTCCGGCAGGTGGAACGGCTATGTTTGCTTTGCTTGCTATGGCGGGGGACCTGGGTGGAAGCATAGGTCCGGGGATTGTTGGACGTGTTACACAAAGTGCAGGAGACAATATTCGTGCAGGTATGGGAGTTGGGCTATTGTTCCCGGTTATTTTATTAATCGTGCTTTTTATTTTTGCAAGGCAAAAAAATAATAAATGAAAGCTTTTTTACAATCAATTCAAAGCCAAGAAGTATAAAGCCAAAGCTCATGAAAAGTCAGTACAAAAGGTAGTAAGAAAATGGAATGACCAAAGGCAAGCGGGAAGTGCCAGAAGATGATGCCCTTGACTTTTCTTCAAAAAAGTTTTACTATCAAATCATTATTAGATAGTATTAAAAACTAGATATCGGGGTAATGTAAAAAAGAAGTGGTTTGAAAGTTGAAGAAAGGCAGGGGCGATCAGGACATGAATAAGAAAGCATGGAAAGCGGGTGCGGTATCGGCACTGGCAGTTGGAGCGGGGCTGGCGGCAGCGGCGTCGAAGCGGAAAAAGGCAGGAAAAGTGGTTAAGTCGGCTTCGGATTACCGGAATACGGAACGCGGCAGCCAGGAGAAAAACAGCAAGGGAATTTATTATTCAAAGGGAAATTATGAGGCATTTGCACGTCCGGAGAAACCGGCGGGAATCGAGGGCAAATCGGCTTATATCGTCGGAAGTGGATTGGCTTCTCTGGCGGCGGCGTGTTTTCTAGTGAGAGACGCACAGATGCCGGGAGAAAATATCCATATTCTGGAGGCGATGGAGGTAGCAGGTGGTGCATGTGACGGTATTCAGGATCCGACCCGTGGATATGTGATGCGCGGCGGCCGCGAGATGGAGGATCATTTTGAGTGCCTGTGGGATCTGTTCCGCAGCATCCCGTCCCTGGAGGTGCCGGGGGCATCAGTTCTCGATGAATATTACTGGCTGAATAAACATGATCCGAACTACTCGCTCTGCCGTGCGACGGTCAACCGAGGCGAGGATGCACACACGGACGGCAAGTTCAACTTGAGCCAGAAAGGCTGCATGGAGATCATGAAGCTGTTCTTCACGAAGGATGAGGATCTGTATGACAAATCCATTGAGGATGTGTTTGATAATGAGGTGTTTGATTCGGATTTCTGGCTGTACTGGAGAACAATGTTTGCGTTTGAAAATTGGCACAGTGCATTAGAGATGAAACGCTATTTTCAGCGTTTTATCCACCACATTGGCGGACTTCCGGATTTCTCGGCACTTAAATTTACGCGTTACAACCAGTATGAGTCGCTGATTCTGCCGATGCAGAAATATCTGGAGACGGCAGGCGTCCAGATCCAGTTTGGCACCGAGGTTACGAATGTGCGGTTTGACATCCAGGGTGAGAAAAAGGTTGCGAAGGCGATCGAGTACGTGAAGGGCGGCGAGAAGAAGGAAATCGCGTTGACTGAGGATGATTTTGTCTTTATTACGAACGGAAGCTGTACTGAGGGAACGATCTACGGTGACCAGAATCAGGCACCGGTAGAAGGTGCGGAAGTGCGTACCAGCGGCTGCTGGAGTCTGTGGCGTCAGATTGCTGCGCAGGATCCGGCATTTGGACATCCGGAGAAATTCTGCTCGGATATCCAGAAGACGAACTGGGAGTCTGCGACGGTCACGACTTCGGATGAGACAATCATTTCCCAGATCCGCAAGATTTGCCGCAGGGATCCGAGAAGTGGACGCGTCGTAACAGGCGGTATCGTGAGCTGCCGTGATTCAAGCTGGCTGCTCAGCTGGACGATCAACCGTCAGGGACAGTTCAAAGCGCAGGATAAGGACGAGATCTGCGTCTGGGTATACAGTTTATTTACGGATGTACCGGGCGATTATGTGAAGAAGCCGATGCGCGCCTGCACGGGCAAGGAGATCACAGAAGAATGGCTGTACCATCTCGGAATCCCGGAGGATCAGATCGAGGAACTGGCTGAGAACCATGCGAACTGTACGCCGACGATGATGCCGTATATTACAGCATTCTTTATGCCGCGGCGTGCCGGAGACCGCCCGGACGTTATCCCGGATGGATGTGTCAATGCGGCATTTCTGGGGCAGTTTGCGGAGACCCCGCGTGATACTATTTTCACGACCGAGTATTCCGTCCGCACCGCGATGGAAGCGGTGTATGGCTTGTGCGGCGTAGACCGCGGCGTACCGGAGGTATGGGGAAGTGTCTACGATATCCGCGAGCTTCTGGACAGCACGGTCAAGCTGATGGATGGCAGATCGCCGCTGGAAATGAAGCTGCCGATGCCGTTTGAAGCACTCAAAAAGCCGATTCTCCGGAAGATTGACAAGACGGTGATTGGAAAGCTGCTGCGCGATCACGGCGTGCTGAAAGACTGGATGGTGTAAGAGACTGAGGAACGCAGGTGTTACTGGACACGTATGCATGAACAGTAACACGCAGGTAAATATGGCTGCGTTAGATAAAGGAAAACAGGCTGTCACAAACAGAAGGCCCCGGACGGAAAACGTTCGTTTGGCATTCGTGTGGCAGCCTTTTTTGTGTAACAGGAAATTGTCGTGAGGCACATTCTTTTTCACTTGCCCGTTTTTCTCTGACATGATACAATAAAGATTGGCGTAAATGTAGAAAATTTGAGAAGAAAACGATTTTGAAAAGGATCGTTTGATAGATGTGAGGGAAAATAGATGGATTATTTACTTTGTATCCCGGCGCGGGAGACAAATACGAGAGAGAATTGTGAGAAAATACATAATGTTCTGGCGCGCATGTCCGATACCTACAAACTGCGGATTGTACCGGAACCGGTTAAGAATAAGCAGTTTCCATGTCCGCCGTATTACAAGAAATACCGGATCTACAAGCCGGTAAAGGAACGCGATACGAACGGAGAGGCATATCTGGAAAAAGAAGAGGAAGAGATGCTCTTGAGTTCCTGCAAGACGGAGGAAGAGCAGGAACTGATGAAAAGCTGTATCTATGCGTACCAGTATTCGGCGGCGATCGTACTTAAAAGCTTCCGGGAGAAGGAAAAGAAAAATAAGATGCAGGTTCGACCTCTTTCGGAGCGGACACAGGCGCCAAGAGGCGTAAGTGGTCCGAATAGGGGAACACGTCTGGAAACACCGGAAAAAGCCGAAAAGCCGGAACAGGAGCGCAGCGCACAAGAACGTCCGTCTGGCAGTGACAGACCGGAACGATCGGAGAGAAGCTATCGGAACCGTACAGCGGATCGTGCTGCTGAGGGGAATACTGAGCGCACGCAGGGCAGAGAAAGAGCTTGCTCAGAGAGAGAGAGGGCAGCGCGTGTTTCGGGAGCCGAGAGAGCAGCGGACAGACGTAGCGGAAACCGCGCGGTGCCGGAAAATGAGAAACGGGAAGACCGCCCGGCTTCTGGAAGACGGGAGCGGTTTGAGCGCCGTCCACCGCGCAGAGGAGAACGACCAGAAGTGGAGAAAAATGAGGCCGTGAAAGACCCAGTGCAGGGCGAACTTCCGTTCCGCGCTTACATGGAGACAGGCAGCCTCCCGGCGTTCCGGGATACGGCAGCAACGGTGACTGTACAGCCGATACAGCGGAAGAAAGAAGGTTATATGCCGATGGAGCGCAAACCGGCCGCGCAGACGCAGGAGCCGGAACCACAGGTGTAAGGTATGTGACCGAAACAGAACGATAAAATTAAATCATAGAATTTATAGAATGGCATCGAAACAATAAGAGTTCCGATGCCATTTGAGCATCAAACAGGACTATGCTTTCCATTTCTTTATTCTAACCATTCAGTTCTAATCCCCCCTATTTTCCGCATATGAATAAATGCAGTCTGTGAAAAGTACAGAACAGGGACAGAAAAAGGGGGAAATGCGCATGTATGAGAACCGGACGGTGGAAGAGGTGTGCAGGGAGTTTTCGGTCGATTTGCGGACAGGCTTATCGGCAGCGGAAGTGGAGGTGCGGCAGCGCCATTATGGGGAAAATGAGCTGCGGGAAGCACCACCGCGGAGTCTGATTGTGCGCATCGGGGCACAGCTTTGCGACTCCCTGATTTTTGTGTTGTTTGCGGCAGCCGGGATCTCCCTGCTTTTGGGCGAGTACGGCGATGCGGGGGTAATTCTGGCGGTTGTCGTATTAAATGCCACGGTGGGCGTGATTCAGGAGGGGAAGGCGGAGAAAGCGCTCGAATCCTTAAAACGGATGACGCAGCTGGAGGCGGTTGTGATCCGGGAAGGAAAAGGGCGGGAGATTGCCGCGCGGGAGCTGGTGCCGGGGGATCTGGTCGTGCTCGATGCCGGGCGGCAGGTTCCAGCCGACCTGCGTCTTACCGAGACAGCTGAAATGCGGGCAGAAGAATCAGCGCTGACCGGCGAATCGCGGGCGGTTGAGAAAAACAGCCATTTTTTAGCCGCCGGTGCGCTTCCGGTGGCAGAGCGTAAAAATGAGACATTTATGACTTCTTATGTGACGGCAGGGCGGGGAAAGGGAATTGTCATCGCCACCGGCATGAATACGGAGGTAGGGCGGATTGCCTCTCTGATCCGCGAGGCGCCGGAGGAGGAGACACCGTTGCAAAAAAGGCTGTCGGATCTGGGGAAACTATTGAGTATTCTTACGATCGGGCTGTGCGTTTTATTATTTGCCCTCGCCGTCTGGCAGAAGCGCGACGTGATGGAAATGCTGCTCACTGCGATTTCCCTGGCGGTAGCTGCCGTGCCGGAGGGGCTTCCGACGACGGTGACGATTGTGCTGGCGCTGGGAGTGACGAAAATGGCGCGGGCTGGCACGATCGTGCGCCGTCTTCCGTCCGTGGAAACACTGGGGGCAGTCAGCGTGGTCTGCTCAGATAAAACGGGGACGCTGACGAAAAATGAGATGACGGTGACGACATGTTATGTAAATCGACAGGAGTATACGGAACAGGAATTGGCGCGCTCTAAGGAAAGAGAAGTGGGAAAACGGCTTCTGGAGGTATTTGCGCTGTGCAGCGATGCCGGGGAGACGGTGGGGGATGCCACCGAGCGGGCGCTGTACGGATTTTGTGAAAATTGTGGTGTTTCTCCGGAGCATCTGCGTCGGAGATATCCGCGGAAAGGGGAGATTCCCTTTGATTCGGATCGGAAGAGAATGACGACGGTGCATGAGCAGGGAGAAAACTGGATTTCTTGTGTAAAAGGGGCGCCGGATGTGATTCTTAAAAGGTGTCGTTATGAGATGGAAGAGGACAAAATTGTGCCGCTGACCAGGGAGAGGCGGACAGAGATTGAGGCGGAGATCACGCGTATGTCCGCGCGTGCCCTGCGAGTACTCGCGGGGGCGTATAGGGAGCTTCAAACAGGAAAAATGCCGGATGGAAAGAGGGAGAAACAGGTGGGACAGCTGGAGCAGAACCTGATATTTCTGGGTCTGGCAGGCATGATGGATCCGCCGAGGGAGGCAGCAGCCGGGGCAGTTGAGGCATTTCGCAGGGCATCTGTGCGGACGGTCATGATCACTGGAGATCATGCAGACACGGCGCTTGCGATCGCCAGGCAGCTGGGGATTGCCAAACGGCGGGAAGAATGCATGACGGGGGCGCAGCTGGAAACGCTGGATGAGGGAGCTCTGGAGGAACGAATCGGTTCTGTATCAGTCTTTGCACGGGTGTCGCCGGAACATAAAGTCCGGATTGTGCGGGCTTTAAAACGCGCCGGGTGCGTGACGGCGATGACCGGGGACGGCGTAAATGATGCGCCGGCGCTTAAATCAGCCGATATCGGGATCGCGATGGGAAAGAGTGGCACCGATGTGGCGCGGCAGGCGGCGGATATGGTTTTGACGGATGATAATTTTGCGACGATCGAGAGGGCAATTGAGGAAGGGCGCGGCATCTATGAAAATATACGAAAATCTATACTGTTTCTGCTTTCCTCCAATCTGGGGGAGATTTTAACCATGTTTGCCGCCGTTGCTATCGGAATACCGGCGCCGCTGGGAGCCGGGCACATCCTTTGGATCAATCTGATTACGGATTCGCTTCCGGCGCTGGCACTCGGCATGGATGGAAACGACCGGGAGAACTTGATGCGTCAGCCGCCGCGCCGGACGGGCGAGTCGCTGTTTGCCGGAGGAGGGTGGTTCTGCATGGTATTTTACGGGTCTCTGATTGCAGCAGTCACGCTGGGGGCATTTTTCAGCAGACAGGAGCTTTTGCGGGCACAGACGTATGCATTTACCGTTCTGGGGCTGTCGGAGCTCTTTCATGCGGTCGGCATGCGCTCGCTTACGGGCTCGGCATTTTCACGCAGTCTTGGAAAAAATCCGCTGATGCTTGCGGCATTCCTTGTGGGGATTCTGATGCAGGTTGCGGTGACGGAGATTCCTTTTTTGATGAAACTCCTTCACACGGTGCGGCTGCACCCGGCAGAGTGGCTGGCGCTTCTCCTGTTATCCGCCACGCCGCTGTTAGTGCATGAACTTTTAGCATTTCTTTTTCGGAAACGGCGTTGATACAGCGAAAATGCAGTTTACAGATAGGTATTTTTGAAGCCCCGGCAAATTCCGTTACTGGGCACGTATGCGCGAACAGTAACACGCGGCAGGAGATTGAGCAGATTTCGAAAACAGGCTTGTTCTTTTGGACAAAAAAACTTATAATAAAAGGGAGTCCAAGCTGATTTTGTCAGAAAAGTATAAAAAGTTGCTGTCCGCAGACAGGCATTTTTGAAGTCTAAGGTGCCGCATGAAAATAGAATGGAAGCAACCATAGATACATAGGAAGATGAGGGAAGAGATGAGGGAGAAACAGACGAGAGAGGACGCCTCCGGCGTTCGAAAGAAGCCGGCAGCTTCATCCGCACGATCTTCGGGCAGGCGGGGCACCGCAAAGAAAAGCGGGAAAATTGATGTCGGCAAGCAAAAGAAAGCGGGCAAAAATAACAGCCGGAGCGGTGGGCAGATCGTGTTCCATGCGATGGCAAGGATCTTTGGAACCATGTTCAAGACGCTTCTGGTGTGTCTGGTACTGCTGGTGATTGGCGGTGCCGGATTTGGCGCATATAAGCTGATTCCGCTCTATGAGGACTATAAAAGCCAGATAGAGGGAGTGGTGGAAAACAGTACGCTGGATACGTTCCGTTTGCAGGAGGCAAGTTATATTTATGATTCCAACGGTAATGTGCTGGCGAAGCTGACGGGAGACGAGGATTCCAGTTATTTGACGTATGACCAGATACCGCAGAATGCAGTCAACGCATTTGTGGCGATCGAGGATCGGACGTTCTGGGAAAATCCAGGCATTGATATAAAAGGTATTTTCCGTGTCGCAGTCAATTACTTTTTGACTGAGGGAGCAGAAAAGCACGGCGCGAGTACGATCACCCAGCAGTTAGCGAGAAACCGTTTTCTGACCCGCGAGGTGTCGATGGAGCGGAAGATCAAGGAGATGCTGATTTCCTTAGATCTGACGAAGAAATACACCAAAGAGCAGATTATGGAGTTCTATATCAATGATATCAGCTTCGCGAACACGTACTACGGGCTTCAGGCGGCTGCAAGAGGTTATTTTGGCAAGGATGCGGATGAACTGTCCTTGAGCCAGACGGCATATTTGTGTGCGATTCCGAACTCGCCGACGTATTACAACCCGTACCGTCATCCGGAAAATGCGCTGACACGCCGCGATAAGATTCTGGAAGATATGCTGAGTATGGGATTTATTACGGAGAAAGCGTGCAAAGAGGCAAAGGCGGAGGAGATCACGGTCAACCGTCAGAGAGTGCCGCTGCACAACTATGAGACGACGTATGCGATCGACTGTGCGATTCGCTATCTGATGCGCCGTGACGGTTTTGAATTCCAGTATGGATTCCGCAGCGACGAGGCTTACAAAGAGTACAATGCCAATTACAACGAGGTGTACAACCAGGAGCGCGATGCGCTCTATACGGGCGGCTATAACCTTTATACCTCGTTGGATCCGGACAAGCAGACGATCCTGCAGGATGCATTAGATGGAGTTCTGTCCTTTGATGGCAATACATCCGAAAACGGCGTTTACAAGCTGCAAGGCGCGTCCACCGTTATTGACAACAAGACGAACCGCGTCGTGGCGATTGTGGGTGGACGTAGTCAGGAGACGGATACCTACACATTAAACCGTGCGTTCCAGAGTCCAAGACAGCCAGGTAGTGCGATCAAGCCAT
>ERZ773225.4781-NODE-4781-length-10555-cov-2.571810_pt1 | contig 10555 bp, 8 predicted proteins | sample MGYA00580993_ERZ773225 | MGnify/ENA primary metagenome ERZ773225 (study PRJEB29015, sample SAMEA2737748) | human gut metagenome | biome: human gut; feature: human-associated habitat; material: faeces | place: China | collected 2012 ... | reverse complement strand
GCCTTTGCTAAGGACTTGCTGTCATCGTATGCCGCAATGATTACCCGATACTGTTTTTCTGTGCCTGTTGTTGATGCAATATCGAATGTCCAGTTCGCTTCTGTTTTGTTTTCGTTTAAGGTAAAGCTTCTGTCCACCAGCATATCAAATACGCTGCCGTAGGTTGCTGTTGCAGAGTTTCCGATAACACCGGTTGCAGAAACAGGGAACACTTCAAAGGAAATGTTTTCGCCCAGTCCGGAAACGGGAACACTGAATACCTCATCTGCAGCAAAGGAGCCGATATTTTTCTCACCTAGTGCAGTCTCTATGTATGCACGAACTAAGGACTTGCTTCTGTCTTCTTTTTCCCCTGCATTGGGAACATAGTCATAGTCAACCTTTAAGCCGCTCATACCAACCTTTTCAAAGGTAATATTTTCAACCTTTGCGTATTTGCCGCTTGCCATGGTTTCTTCATTTAAAACGCCCAGCTCTTCGATAACAAAATCATCTAAGCACAGCACTGCGCCATTTTGCTGATTATTACCGCCCACACGGAAGCTGATTTTCGGTGTGATGGGCATCAAGTCGGAATCGGTCATGCCGTCTTTTAAAGCAAATCCGGGTGTATATAGGGTGGAATAAGTCTGCCAGTCGTTGGATACCTGCCATTCCTGATTATCCGAGATGGCGCTGTCGATTTTGTTTGTTCCTACAAGAAACTGATAGTCTGGTGTATCTTTATAGGGATATTTTTCATTCTCCTTCAGTGTGGAGTTGCTTCTTTCTAAGATAACGGTTAAGGGCTTTGTTGCGCCGCTTTCCAAGCCTTCTGTTTTTGCTTTGAAGCTGATACGGTAGGTGTTATCATTCTTCATGGATGCAGAAGTTGTCAAGGAACTGTATTCGCCGACGCCTGTGGCTTTGATGTAGGTGTTATCGTTTTCTGTCACTCTTTCTGCAGAGACACCTGACGTATTCCAACCCGGGAAGTCGGAAGCGGACACCATTTGATTATTATACATAAAGTATGCGCCGTCTTCCATCACCAGGTCAAGGTCTGCGGGCATACCCATATCCGTTACAGTTACATCTTTATAGCTGAAGGTACCTGCCGTACCTGCATTTGCACCGCCGGCGGTAGTTGATGAAAGTGGGTCACCGGGATGATATGACTGTCCGTCAGTGTACATACGGGCAATCAGGCTGATGCCAGATGCGTAGCTGAATGTCTGATTATCCATTAGAAAATAAACGGTTAAGTTGTTGTCCGCATTCAGCTGCAAATCATAAATATATGCACCGGGATAACCTGAGCTTGTCAAGCCGTTGTCCGACCGACCGGATGCGTTCCAGTACAGGCGCAGATTGGCTTTTGTGCCCTTCATCTTTTCCTCATAGCCATCTGTTTCGGGGGGTAAATCGTCTGCACGGAAGGTACCCGTGATTTTATACAAACGGCCGGGGCTCAGCCTCTGGGTGAAGGTCATATCAGGGTTACCCCAGCTTGTGGGTTTTGCAGATGTATTTGTTTTGGTGTAGGTCTGCGTTGTAACGGTGCCTGTGGGGTCCGATGAGCCGGAGCCGCCGCCCTTGGTTACAAGAATAAAATCGTCAATCTGGTAGTCCAGCTTTTCGCCGTTTACATCGGCAGAAATACCCTTTTGGCCGGCAACACGGATTGCAATACCGTTGATTGAAACATTGTTAATCACAGAACCGCTGCCTGCTGTCAGTTTATCTTCCCAAACAAATTCGTGATCAATTTTTACCCATTCCCCTGTTACCAGCTTACCTGTGAAAGGAATTTCATACCAGCAGTTCGTTTTTTCCTCACCAACGGTTAAGGATGAATTGCCCGCATTGGTTACGGTACCGCCTCCATAGAAAATCAGGGTAAAAGAGTTTGCGTCGCTTTTCAGCTCAGTGTTCATCTTAATCCAGAGATTGAACTTCACCCGTTCACCTGAAGGAATAGAAAGATTGTCTGCAGAATACTTGATATCGGTATAATGCGAACCTGCGGTTTGCACAAAATGCAGGCTGCCTGCGCTTCCCATAGCTCCTTCGGATGAAAAGGAAAGCTTTCCGTTTGCACTGCCACCGCTTTGAGTCATTACGGTTTTTAGAGATTCTTCCGATTCAAACGTTTCATAAATCATCGGAAAGTCGGGATTTTCGCCAATTGCCTGTACGCCAATGCTCATTGCGCCCATAAGACCGAAAAGCATGGAAACAGACAAGACCATTGCCAATAACTTTTTCATTTTTATACCTCCATTTATAAATATTTTTTGATACACATGCTTGGCCAAACAACTGTATGCAATCATTGCAGTATATGTACATCTACAATTCATACTTATTTTATCACTTTTCAATAAAAAAAGCTATAGCAATATTAAAAAATATGTAAATTGTTCAATACTATCTTTAAAATATCAAAAAACCTTTTCGTTCCGGCGCGGGGCTTTTGTTTATTTCTTTTTCATTTCATTTTTGTATAACTGCCGCCTTTTTCTTCTGACCCGGTTAATATTCCGTTCAAAATCGCCGTTATTGATAAATTCCGCAAGAACAAACTGCTCAAACACTGGAACGGTGCAAGAATAAAATCCGATTTTGTTTAAAAATAAATCTACCAGCTCATCTGGAAGCACCATATATCCAATTCGCATGGAAGGCGCAATTGTTTTTGAAAACGTGTTTACGTAAATAACCGTTTTTTTAGGTTCTAATGAAAAAACGGTATCTTCATTTTTTGTGGAAATGGTAAATTCAGAATCGAAGTCATCCTCAATGATAAATCCGCTGCGTGTTTTTGCCCAGCGGATATACTCGTTCCGTTTCGAAGCGGTTGCAGTGATCCCACTGGGAAAGCTGTTAAACGGCGTAACATGCAGAACAGAAGCTTTTGTTTCATTTAAAGCAGCAGACTGAATTCCGTCCGCTCCCATTTTCAGCATGTCGCACTGCACGCCGTTGGCCGTATAAACAGAACGAATTTTTTCATAGGAAGGATTTTCTAAGGCATAAACTCTGTCGCGTCCTAATAGCTGCACAATTAGGCTGTATAAGTATTCCGCACCTGCGCCAATGACAATTTGGTGCGGCAAAACCCGAATTCCTTTGCTTCGGGCAAGATAGCGGCTGATGGATAGCTGCAGTTCCGGGCTTCCCAAGTTCGGCGGCTTAATTAAAATTTGTGTGCCATATTTTGAAAGCACGTTTCGCATTGTTTTTGCAAAAACCGAAAATGGAAATTCTTCATTCCAATTGTGGTGGTTCGGCGCTGCACTTGTGTTTTCTTGCTCTCGGACGGGAACTGGAAAAAAGTCTTTTTCTTTGTAAATTACAAAATAACCGCTTCGTTCTCTTGATTCCACATATCCCTCATCGCATAAAATCTGATAGGCGTGCTCAACAGTAATAACGCTGACGGAGGTCTCAGCCGCAAGAAAACGTTTAGAGGGCAATTTGTCGCCAAATTGATAAACGCGCCCCGTAATGTCGTCTCTAATTTGAAGATATAGCTGTAGATATGCAGTTTTATCGCTGTTTGTATGAATAGAATATCTCATCTGGTTATATAAAAAACTCCTTTTCTGGCAATTGTAATACTATCAGTATATAGTATAATACAGTTATAACCAGTTGTAAAGGAGAAAAAAGATGAAAAACGAAAGATTTGAATTAAACAAAAATCTGGCCCAAATGCTAAAAGGCGGCGTGATAATGGACGTTACCACGCCGGAACAGGCAAAAATTGCGGAGGAAGCCGGCGCATGCGCCGTTATGGCCTTAGAACGCATTCCGGCCGACATCAGGGCGGCCGGCGGCGTTTCAAGAATGAGCGACCCGAAAATGATTAAAGGCATTCAACAAGCCGTGAGCATCCCCGTAATGGCAAAGTGCAGAATTGGCCATTTTGTAGAAGCCAAGGTTTTACAGGCCATTGAAATTGATTATATCGACGAAAGCGAAGTTTTATCACCGGCAGATGATAAATACCATATTGATAAAACTGCGTTTTCTGTTCCGTTTGTTTGCGGCGCAAAAGATTTGGGGGAAGCCTTAAGAAGAATTAATGAAGGAGCCTCTATGATCAGAACCAAAGGAGAACCGGGAACGGGCGATGTTGTGCAGGCTGTTCGCCATATGCGCATGATGCAGTCTGAAATCCGCAGAATTGCCTCTATGGGATTAGATGAACTTTTCGAAGCGGCAAAGAACTTGCAGGTTCCTTATGATTTGGTTCTTTATGTTCATGAAAATGCAAAGCTTCCGGTTGTTAATTTTGCGGCCGGCGGTGTTGCAACCCCCGCAGACGCCGCAATGATGATGCAGCTCGGCGCGGAAGGCGTATTTGTTGGGTCGGGCATTTTTAAATCGGGCAATCCTCAAAAGCGCGCTGCCGCAATTGTGAAAGCTGTTTCCAATTTTGAAGATGCCGGACTGATAGCGGAATTGTCTGAAGACCTTGGTGAAGCCATGGTTGGCATTAACGAGCAGGAAATTGAGCTTTTAATGGCGGAAAGGGGCAAATAATTTGAAAATCGGTGTAATAGCCGTGCAGGGAGCATTTATTGAACACGAAAAAATGCTTGCAGAGCTGGGAATATCTTCGTTTGAAATCAGACAAAACTGCGATTTAAACCGCTCGTTTGACGGATTCATTATCCCAGGCGGCGAAAGCACGGTTCAGGGAAAGCTGCTCAAAGAGCTGAATTTGTTTGATGCGTTGAAGGAACTGATTAAAAATGGTTTACCGGTGTTTGGCACCTGTGCGGGACTAATTCTCCTTGCGAAGACCATTGAAAACGAACGTCATGCTTATTTTCGCACCATGGACATTACCGCCAGGCGAAACGCCTATGGGCGCCAGTTGGGAAGCTTTCATACAACAGGTAATTTTAAGGGAATTGGCGACATACCCATGACCTTTATTCGTGCTCCCTACATTCAATCGGCTGCAAAAGAGGTGGAAATTCTGGCCACAGTGGACGGGAAAATTGTTGCGGCCAAACAAAAAAATCAGCTTGTAACGGCGTTTCACCCAGAACTGGACCATGATCTTGGTGTGCATCGCTATTTTGCAGATATGATAAAAAACCAGCCGTCGTTATAAAAACAAACATACAAAAAGTGAGAGAACTTTTTTCTCTCACTTTTTTTGCTTTTAAAAGCTATTTTAACAAACTGATAGAGTCCTTAATAGTTTTTTCCAAAGCTTCTTCACCATATTTGTCAATGTCTTTCTTGTTCTTTTCCTCGTGGGTTAAACAGCCTGCGCCGCCGATACAGCCGTTAATGCAGGCCATGCCCTCAATAAAGTTGTTGGGCAAAACACCTTTTGTGGCCTTTAAAAGCGCAACCCTGCACGCCTCAATGCCGTCGCAGGAAACCGGTTTATAGTTAAAATCGGTGATGCCGTGTTCTTTTAAACCCTGGGCCACCGCGTCGGTTAGGCCGCCGCTACGGGCAAAAATACGCCCGAAATACGAGGCGTTGTCCAAAACGTCCTCAGGCAAGTCCATAATGTCCATATCGCGGCTGTCAAACAGCGCCTGCAGCTCCTCAAAGGTAATAACGCTGTCGATAAAGGGACGAACGCTCTCTTTTTGAAACTCCATTTTTTTGGCCGTGCAGGGGCCGATAAACACAATTTTGCAGTCCGGCTCCTTTTCTTTCATGTGTTTTGCAATGGTGGCCATGGGAGAAAGATTGTGAGAAATGTGATCCACCAGGCTCGGAAACGATTTGTGAATATAGTCCACAAAAGCGGGACAGCAGGAGCTGGTTAAAAATGTGTCGCTTTCGGCAAGCTCTTTCGACTCAGCAAACGCCACCATGTCTGCGCCCAACGCCGCCTCAACCACATGGTAAAAGCCCAATTCTTTAATTCCCGTAATAATCTGCCCCAGCTTCGCATAGCTGAACTGGCCGGCAATAGACGGGGCCACCACGGCATATACCTTATAGTTTTTATTGTTTTCACTCTTTTTTAAAATGTCAATTACGTCTAAAATGAACGACTTGTCGGCAATGGCACCGAAGGGGCACTGGTAAACGCAGGCGCCGCAGGCGATGCACTTGGAATTGTCGATGGTCGCGGCCTTGTTTTCGTCTTCCCCCATATGAATGGCATTCACCTTGCAAGCGTTTTCGCAGGGACGTTTGCGGTTTGTGATGGCGGAGTAGGGGCAAACCTTTGCGCAGCGGCCGCAGTTCACACATTTCGACTGGTCAATGTGGGCTTTTTGGTGCTCGTCAAAGGAAATGGCACCCCGGGGGCACACGTCTTCGCAGCGGTGGGCAATACACCCGCGGCAGCTCTCTGTCACGTCATATCCGCTAACAGGGCATTCGTCGCAGGCAATGTCAATTACCTCAATTACGTTGGGATTTTCTTTGTCCCCGCCCATGGCCAGCTTCATGCGCTCCCAAACAATGGCCCGCTCCTTATAAACGCAGCACCGCATGGTAGATTCTTTTCCCGGAATAATGCGCTTAGGAATTTCGCCCATTTTTTCCAGCAGACTGTCGTTCCAGGCCTCGCGGGCAATTTCCCGCAGAATTTTATATTTTAAGTGCTGGACCTTCGTATCAAATTTTCTTAGTTTCATGTTATACACCTCGTTAAAAATAGCTCACGTTAATGGTTTTGCCCATTGTTTTCAGCGCCCCGGAAAGCTCCTCTACCAACTGCATTTTAATGTTGAACCCAATGGGAAGGTTCGGATTCTGGTGCGCGGGGTTTACCGCCCTGCCAACATAAAAGTTGATGTCGGTTGCATCATCAAACAGCATTTTTGCAATTTTTGATGCGCCGTCTTTTTTCGTGTGCCAATCTGAAAATAGTTTGTTTTCACCAATGTAATCTTTGGCATATTCTAAAACCTTGTTAATGGTTAAAACGCCTTCTGTCACCAAATCCACACCTTCAATTTTTGCGGTGGGCGGAACGTCGGGGTCTAAATAGTCGATGGAGGTTTCCATTTTTTTGCCCAGAAATTCCGCAGTTATGGTTGAAGTTGTGCCGCCGGACACAATGTGTTTGCCCTGCTTTGCAAAAAACAGGGAAAGCATTTTGTTTCCGTCTTCAGGGTTTCGCGGCGGGCCGAACATTAAGTTCACAACCGAGCGTTTTCTTACCCGAACTGTTGCGGCAGTGGTGTCGTCGCCGGGCTTGTGGTTATAAAGATCGTTGCAGGCGTCCACAATCATGGCGGAAATCGCCGCGGCAGACATTTTTACATCATAATTGGCTTCTGCATATTCCACGATGTTTTCTCTCTGCCAGCCATAGTTTAACGTTTCGCCCACGCCGGCAAAAATGGTGCCGTCGCTCATGGCAATGAAAGCATCGTCCTGCTCTAACTCAATTTTCGACTCTAAAATCTGCTTGCCCGCAATCACCCTGGTTTCGGTTTCATAGTCAAAACTTTTGCCGCCCCGCAGCAAAATCACCTGGGGATTGTCATACTGAATAATCTCGGCATAGGTGTTGTTGGTAATTTTAATAATGGTAAATGTAGAATAAGCAACGCCGCGGACAGAGCAAATGGGCAGGGTTTCCATAATGGTGCTAACGCACTCTTCAATGGACATTTGCGCGGCAATCATGGTTGAAATGATGGTAGACGTTAAGGTAGACAAAATGTTGGCCTTCACGCCGCTGCCCAGCCCGTCTGCTAAAACCAAAATTGTGGTGTCGCCGTCCCGCGCAATTTGCACCATGTCGCCGCAGAGCTGTTCGCCAAACTTGTTAATGCTTTTATAGCCTACGTCAACACACAAATCATTCATCATCTGTCAGCGTCTCCTTTAGCTTTGTCAGGGCAATTTTCGTTTCCGCTGTGGTTTCGCCCAGCAGAGATGCAATTTCTTGCACAACGCGCATCTGTTTTTCAACTACCCTGTCGGTAATCTCAACTGCCGCTTTGCACTGGTTATCCTTTGAAATTTTCATCTGTTCTTCCGCGCTGATGTCTTTCATCAAAACCATGATAATGCGGTATTCCTTGTCGTAAACAATGGTTTCTTCCACATATTTCTGATATTCAGCCAAATATTTTCGCTTGTCATACACATTTTTTTCGTTGCTTAAAGCAAGCACATAATCTGTGGGGTCTAAAATCCGCACAACGGGACTGCCCAAAACGTCCGACGCGCTGGAAAGGTTTAAGATTTTCCGTGCCGCCGTGTTAATTTGCTGCACGTTTAAGTCGCAGTCAAGCACCATAATGCCGTTGGGTGTGTTGTGAATAATGGTGTCGGAAAAAGATTCAGCCTTTTCTTTTAAGAAAGGCAGGCACATGGAAAGGTCGGCCTTGCCCATAAAAACGGCCACCGCTTTGTCACGGCAGGTGTTGTAGCCGCAGCTCCCGCAATTTAATTCCTTGTCCTTCGAGGTTTTGCCCATCTTTCTTAAAATCTCGTCAATTGCCGTGCTGCCGGGCATGGGTTTCGTTGATCCCTCAAAGGCAAAGGCCCTGTCCGTCGTTAAGCTGTCTGCCGCCGGCGTTTCATATAGCCCTTCGCCATAGCCTTTGTTTACCGACAAAAGGTCCATAATGGGGTTGCGGTTTTTCTTTTTCATCACAGGGCCGCCAACACAGCTTCCGCTGCAGGCGGACATTTCAATAAAACAGTTAGAAAGCTTGTCGTTGTCAATGTCGCGCAGGGCGCTGATGCAGGCTTCCATTCCGTCAACCACAACATAGTCGAACTTTTTGTCGAGGTTCATGCTGCGCAAAATTCCACCGGAGGTGGGATAGGCGTTTGTGCGGTTTTTTGTCAGTTCTGAATGGCTGGGGACAACGGAAATATTTTCGGATTCCAGCCAGCCGTCTAATTCGTCAAAGGTTAAAACCGCATCCACAGCGCCGGGATATTTTTCTGCCTCTGCCTTTTTGGAAATACAGGGGCCAACAAACACCACTTTGCATCCCGGGTGCTTTTTTTTCAACATTTTGCCGTGGGCGTGCATGGGCGTTACCACATTTGCAAGATAGGGCAGCGCCTTTTCAAAGTGCCGTTCAATCAGCGTGTTCACCGTGTGGCAGCAGGAGGAAATTACAATTCGCTTTTCGCCTTTGTTAATAATGTTTTCATACTGCTTCGACACAATTTGTGCACCGATAGCGGTTTCAAATACCCCGCGAAATCCAAGCTTTGAAAGTGCGTTTTCTACATCCTTTGCGGTGCACGACTGAAACCAGGCGGCATAGGAAGGCGCAAGGCTGACGTAAACACCGTCGCCTGCAGCGATAAGGGATTTTACCTGATCCACGTCGTTTCGGATTTGTTTTGCGTTCTGCGGACAGACAACATAACATTCGCCGCACAAAACACACTCGTCGCGGATGATGTGAGCCTGGCCGGCAGTGAATTTTAAAGATTTCACAGGACAGTGCCTGATGCATTTATAGCAATTTTTGCAGTTGGATTTTTTTGTTTCCAAACATTCTGCCATAGCGGTTACTCCTTCCCAAAAGGATTTATTTTACGGTTTCTAATATTTGTGTTACAAAAAAGTCTTTCACATTTTCCGGCTTCACAGAAAAAAGCTCGCCGTCAACCGTTACGCTAACGCCGTTTACACAGTTTTGCATGCAAAACGCGCCGGAAAGCTCCACCTTATCCTGCAAATTATGTTCGTTTACCAGGTCTTGCAGCTGTTCAATAATAGGGCGCGACCCTTTCAAGTGACAGGAACTTCCGATGCAAATTGTAACTTTCATGAATTCGTCCTCCTAAATGCTATTCTAAATTTATGACATACATATACCTTCTATATACCATTGTAACGTATTTCAACCGTTTTTTCAACATATTTATGCTAAAAAACAAAAAATTATGACAAAAAAATAACGAGCAAAAGAAAACCCGGGCAAACCGCATGAAAAAGCGGTCTCCCGGATGGGTTTGCTCAGTTAAAAATTGGAATTTTTAAAGAAAAGGTTTCGGCGACTGCGCTTATTTTGTCTGCAATGCACACAATGAAGCCCTCCTTATGTTTCGGCGGAATGAGATTCAGCGGAAACATGTGCCGTACGATAATGTTTTTTTCAATGGCGTTCAGATCAAAATCGCGGGAAGCGTTTCTGAGCGCGCATTTTGCATGGGTAAATCCGTGAAAGTTGTGCCATCGGCCGGCGGTGTGCCAGTCGTACATAAAATAGTCGTGCAGCAGCGCCCCGCGAACCAGATTTTTTTTGTTGACGTCGATATGAAATTTAAAAGCCAAATAAAGGCTTAAGCATGCCACGTTGTAGGAATGTTCAAAAATGCTTGTGCAGCCGTGCTGAATGTGTTTCTTTTCCGCTTGCATGCAGTCGGAGGAGAGAATGTCGCCTCCATACTGTTCTACTAATGTTTCTACATATTTTTCCAAAGTCATACGTTCCACCTGTTTTAAATTTATTTAAAGTTTCAGTAAAGCACCCAATATGCCTGCTAGAATGATATAAAATATGGGGTGCAGTTTTAGTTTGTTCGTTAAAATTAAAAAAATGAAAAATAAAATAGCCGCCCGAACATCTAACGACGCAAAAACGGTCTGTATCTG
>ERZ773225.4779-NODE-4779-length-10562-cov-2.242410_pt1 | contig 10562 bp, 5 predicted proteins | sample MGYA00580993_ERZ773225 | MGnify/ENA primary metagenome ERZ773225 (study PRJEB29015, sample SAMEA2737748) | human gut metagenome | biome: human gut; feature: human-associated habitat; material: faeces | place: China | collected 2012 ... | reverse complement strand
CACTGCGCAAGGGCTGCCCAAACACCAGAAGAATCAGCAGACAGTGAGTATGCGCTTCCAGCGCCGGCAGAAGCGGCAGCGGTTGAAGCGGTGCGCTCCTTGGTTCCCTTGGCAACGATCTCGTTAGTTGCCTCGGTCTTGGTTTCAGAGATCACACGGTTCACGGTGACCTGCCCGTCGACTGTTTCGCGGAACAACTTGCGGGTGATAGAGCCGTTCACACCGGCCTGAACGACCGAGGTTTCACCCTGGTAGAGGGTGTCGTCTTCACGCTCTTCGGTCGAGTAGGCAACCTCCTCGGTTTCGGTGACGGTTTCTCGGCTCACTCGGGTGACCTTCAACGTGGTCTTACCTTCGCTGAAGATGTAAGAGAAACGATCAAATTCGCCGAGCCTGACACCGGCGTCTGCGAGAACCTTGTCAGCTCCCTTACCGGACGCGGTGATTTCGGTTTGTGTGCCATCAACGTCAAGAATGATCGGCGTACCGTCGATAACAACGGGCATTTCAGAACGCAACTTGGAACGATCCGCAGCCAACGTAATCGTAGACGCGCTGTTGATGGAGTCCAAGACGCCGTCAATGCTGTCGGCGGTTGACCATGCAGTCAGGTCTTCACCGTCAATGTTCACCGCGTATGCGGAGGCCATGCGGACTACGATCATGTCGCCGTCGCGGACGCGAGTTGAGGTCGCGGGAGCAACAAGGTCGTGCTCGCCAATATTCACACCTGCGGATTCAAGAACATCGTCAACAGTGGTGTAGAAACCTTCGACCGGCAGTGAGACACCGTCGAGTTCGAGAGTGACCTGATGATGAGCGGAGGCAACTCCGCCCGCGGCGATTCCCACCATTGCAAGGGCAAGCGCCGACGCGCCAGTGATGACGGTTCGTTTACTCGGGTGTGAAATGTTCACGCGGCTCCAGACTTTGAAGGTTCCGCTCGGGTGACTCGATGCGTGCATCGTGTGAGCCGATAACGGACTAACACACTTACCGTAACCGTTTTGTTATCTGTGTGCGTCAGTTCGTGTCTATCTTCACGAAACAAATTGACGAGGTTCATCACCGATCTTGATGCCTCATGGGACGAAGCTAGCGCGTTCTCAACCGCCAAAAAGGCGCACCCACCCCTACTTTCCGTAGACTCTGAGCGAGTTTTCCATCAATCGACGGCAGGCCTCTTCTTCACTGACTTCCCAAAGACCCGCAATAAATCGGACGGTGTGAGCCATCACGTACGAAGAGTTTGGCGAACCACGATGTGGGACGGGTGTCAGGTAGGGAGCATCCGTTTCGACAAGAACAAGTTCGCGGGGCATCCGGAGAAGCCCCTGGCGAAGGTGATCATTGGCGGGATACGAAATGGGGCCCGCGAACGATGCATACCAGCCATTCTTTGCCAGGATGTCTGCCAGTTGCCCATCTCCGGAGAAGCAGTGGAAGACAATCCGCTGATCCGCGTGCGCCACGTCATCAAGGACGGAAACCGTGTCATCGTGAGCGTCACGATCGTGGATCTGCAGGGGCAGGCCGGCTCGCTCAGCCATCTGAATGTGGGCGGCAAACGATTCTTTTTGCGCTTGCTTACCTTCGTCTGCGGTACGGAAGTAGTCCAACCCACTCTCTCCGACTGCGACGACCGTCGGGTCACTTAAACGTCGTTCAACTTCTGACAGCGCTTCATCAAGGGGAATGTGATGATCACGTTGAATCGGGGTTAATCCGTCGGGGGACGGGACTTGGACTCCAGCGTGAAGAGCGGCTTCGTTTGGGTGGATCGCCAGCGAAACCTGAACGCCGTGGAAGGATCGAGCGATCTGAATCATCGGATCGAAGTCAGGGAGCTCGCAGGCAGAGGAGACCTGGCGGGTGATATTCACCGATCGAGCACGCTCAATCTGTTCTTCAAGAGACAGCTTCACACCGTCAGCTTTCGGAATTTCGCCCTCATGAACGGGAAGGTGTGTGTGATTATCCATGACCGGACCCGCCAGCGGAGCTGGAATCTCTGGCCATGTGCGAGGACGTCGTTTACCCACGTCAGACTCCCTTCGGAGAATAGACGGACAATCCGGAATCTGGAACCGGGAACAAAGCAGAACCATCGTCACCGATCTGGACGGGTTCACATCCGCCGATCACGCACTCCCAGACCTGACCGGTATGATGAGCACCCACATTCAGAGTCTTTGCGCTTTTGCCAGAATCGGAAACAACAACGGCAACACCGTCACTGGCGTCATCCGCCTGCCCTTGTCTCGCCCAACCGACCACGTGAGAATCGTCGAACGCATCCCACTGGACACCGTACGCGTGCGTCTTACGTAGCTTCATCAGGGTTTCTAGCCCTTCAACCGGAGCAATAGGATGCTCACCTTCGGCCCCGAATAGGTCGGCGTGGAATACGCAGGGGTAGCCGGCCTCGCGAAGAAGGATCAGCGCATAGGCTGCAGGCTTGAACCAACTATCGACCGGCGACGCCAACGATTGCCCATCCTGAGTGTCATGATTCTCCACGAAGGTGACTGCCATCGTGGGGTCTGCATCCACCAGCGTGCCATTGAAGATTCCGCCCATGTCGAAGGTGCCGTTGGCGCGCGACGCGTGGTGGAAGTTGAAGTGGAGCGGGACATCAAACAGGCTCAGTCGGCGATCATCACCGATGAACGCCCGCAGTTCACCAAGGTCAGCGCTCCAGTATTCGCCGACCGTGAAGAGCTCCTTGCTGGAAACATCACGCATGCGGTCGAGCCATGCCATCGTGAAGTCGCGTCCCATGTGTTTCAGCGCATCCATACGCAGGCCGTCAACGCCCGTTGTTTCGAGATACCAGGATCCCCATTCGATCAGGTGATCCATGACTTTGGGATCGGTCAAGTGGACGTCAGTGCCCATCAGGTAGTCAAAGTTACCGAACTCGTCATCGACGTTTTCGTTCCACTTTTTACCTTCGAACAGCCAGAGCCCCTTGCGCCCAGTCGCTTCATCCCAGTCGGTCCCGTGAAAACACGTCCAGTCCCATTCAAAATCCGAGTACGTGCCAGCGCGACCTGGGAACGTGAATCGCGTCCAGACCTGGATCTGTTCAGGGTTGCCAACTTCAATGGTGCGATTCTGCTGATCGATCGGGGTTGCGGTCACCGTTTCTGACGCGTCTGCGCCCATCTTGTGGTTGAGAACCGTGTCTGCAAGCACTTGGATCCCGTGAGCGTGCAAGGCCTGGATAGCCTCCAGATACTCTTCGCGCGTCCCATACTTCGTACGAACAGCACCCTTCTGGTCAAACTCCCCCAAATCCCACAGGTCATACACGCCGTATCCGACGTCATTGATGCCCGCCTGACCCTTATATGCCGGAGGCAACCACACGGCGCTGACTCCCAGGTCAGACAGGTTCTGCGCCCGATCAGCAATCGAACGCCAATGCGAGCCGTCATTGGGCAAGTACCACGAAAACCCCTGCAACAAAGTGCCGTTCATGTCAGTCGTCCTGTTTCACGATTGCGATTTCAACCGCCTTAGCGGAATCTTCACCCAGCAAATGGTTCACGAGGCTCAGACCAAGCTGGATAGCCGTCCCCATTCCGCGCGACGTGAACACGTTGCCGTCCACGACAACCGAATCGGTCAGAGCATACGCCCCGCCCATTTCGAGGTCCTTCATAAAGCCCGGGTTCGCCGTCGCGTTTCGACCGTCGAGGAATCCAGCGTGAGCCAAGATCGAAGGAGCCGCGCAGATTGCAGCGACAGGCTCGCCGAAGGCGATGCGACGAGCAATCTCTTCACGAATCTTCGTGTTTTCTTCAAGGTTCACGGTGCCCGGCATGCCTCCGGGCAGGAACAACACCGTGTATTCAGACAGGTCTGCGTCATCAAGATGCAGGTCACACACCAATGTGATGCCGTGCGACGACGTGACGGACAGGGAACGGGTAGTCGACGGCAACGACGACGCGCTGGCAAAAGGATGAGAACGAGATTCTTCTACAGCCTGACTGTCTGCTACCGGAACGGCAATCAGGTCAGCGCGCACTCCCGCCCGATACAGACAATCGACGACCGCGAGCGCTTCCACTTCCTCTAGTCCGGGCGCGATAAGGACGCCGACGGACGCATCGGTTGTGACAGTGGTCGGGGTTGGCATGAGGACCTCCTAATGGCTTTCTGCCTTCAAGTATCGCGCTGACCATGGACGAATTCACTTGCAGCAAGCGTGAAACAACCTACTCCCCCGTGTTTACGCGCTACTCCCCCGCGTCTACGCGCCGAATTACTCACTTTGCAGGGCTTCGACGAGGCCTGGGATGCAACTGATCGGTAGATTTAGCCGATGTTGAGCATGATTTCTTCTTGGTCCAGGCGCTTCATTGCCGTTTCGAGGGCGTCGGATGAGAACACGCCTTCATTACGTGCTTCGAGCAGAGCTTGACGCTGTTCGCGGATCGCTTCGAGGGCAAGGACTCGTATCTGTTCGATGGTGAGGGCACGTTGCTCGGGCATCATCTCCGAATTGGAACTGGCGGGCACCAGGTCACGCCCATCGGTTTCACCAGTGGGAGCAGTTTCTGACGCTCCATCTGTGACGCTCGCTTGGATGCTGGTCGCTCCGATTACCCCACCGAAAGGCATGGGTGTCTTGAAAGCGGAAGAATGCAGGGCCTCTGCCAGAGCGCTCTCTTTGAGAGAGGAGTGCATGACGTGGAGGAGGTGCTCGCGTTCTTGTTCATTCACTGCATCTGCTGCCATCTGAGGCTTCACCAAGCGGATTACCCACGGCAGGGTCAAGCCCTGTAGCGCCAACGAACCGCCGGCCACGACCAGTGCGATCAGCAGGAGGACGTTACGCATCGGGGTCGCGAAAGGCAGGGTCTGAGCGGCCGCCAGCGTGACGGCGCCTCGCATGCCTGCCCACACCAGAATCGACCCCTCGCGCACGCCCAGGGGTTGGGCGTTGAAGTATTCCAAGTCGTTTCCGCGACGCCTATGTTGTCGCCACCCGCGTTCGACCTTGCGGTGCCAGCGTTCAACAGCCGCATTCCATTGGTCAGGGCTCATGTTTCGGGCTTCAAGGAGCTCCGGATCAACGTCGCACGCGTGCGCTAGGCGCTCTTCGTGCAGACGCAGGCGTTCTTTGTCACGTTCCATTCGCGCGCGAGTATGCGTTTGACGGTGGTTCAAGAAAGCCAAGAGGGGCGCAAGGAAGAGTGTGCGAACAACAACCGTGATGAGGCCAAGAAGCAGGGCGAGGAGCAGGGCGTAGCCGACGCCGATCTGGCCTTCCTCAACCTTTTCGAAGATGCCGAAGGCTTGGATGCCCATGATTAGGAAGACGAAGCCTTCCAAAACCAACTCCACTGTGTGCCAGTTCTGCTCAGAGAATCGCCTGTTCAGAGCAGGCATACGCACGTTGCGGTTGTAGGAAACGATCAAACCCGCGACGACGGCCGCGACCAAGCCTGAACCACCCAAGTGTTCAGCGGGGATCGAGGCAATAAACGGCATCGCGAACGAAAAGACGGTGTCTGCTGCAGGCTGTTTAATCTTCGAACGCACGCGGATACCGACTTCGCCTACCACCCAGCCAACAGCAACGGCGATCAGTAGCGCGATAACAAAATCGCTCAACAGGTTCGCGGGGTTGAGGGCATCCGCGTCAACCAACAGTGCGGCCGACGTCGCCGACGACAGCAGGACAAGTGCCGTCGCGTCATTGAATAGGCCCTCGCCCTCCAAGATGGTGATGATGCGTGGAGCGACACCTTGTTTCTTCGCAATCGACACGGCGACCGCGTCAGTCGGCGAGAGCACCGCGCCCAGCGCAATTGCCCACGGGAGCGAAATAGCTGGGACCAGCCAGCTCAAGACGAAACCGATGACCAAAGCGCTGAGGATCACCAAGCCGATTGCAAGGGCTGCAACCAATCTGAGTTCGCGCCGGAAATCCATGATTGGCATCGACACTGCGGCCGCGAACAGGAGCGGGGGCACGATGACTTCGAGGATCAGATCGGGTTCCAACTCGATTGGATCAACCCATGGTAGAAAGCCGATTGCGATCCCCAGTGCAAGCAAGATCAGCGGTGACGCCACGCCCACTTTCTGCGACACCTGCGCAGCAAAAGCGATAGTAATCAACGCGACAACGGCAACCAGCAGGATGTTCATACCCTCATTTTATTGAGAGAGTCGTAGGGTTTCTCGTTGCGTCTTAGCGCAGGCGCTCACGGCCGGCGAAGAACCTATCCCCCAAAGCAAGTAATGCCGGCAGGACAAAGATAATCAGCACGGACGCACACAACGCGCCAATCGAAATGGTGCGACAGATCTGCGCGATCGTCGGGTTCTCAAACAGGAAGCCAAGAATGCCAGTCACGAGAATCATGATCGACCCGGACGTTGCGATCGTGTGCATCGAATTGTCGTATGCGCGAGCCAGCGCATGGCGGATATCAAGTGCTTTCCGGGCCTCGCGATACTGGCTTGTCAGCAGGATACCGTAGTCGATCGTCGCACCCATCAAAATACACTGCACCATCAGCTGAGCCAAATAGTAATTGTCGTATCCCTGCAGGCCAATCGTGGCAATCGTCAGGAAAACGCCACACTGAACCAGCAGAACCAGTAGCAACGGAACCGACAGCGACAGGAAGGTCAGCGCGACGACAAGGAAGATCGAGCCGGCAGTCAGCCACTGGATCAGACTCATTTCCGAATCGAAAGACGACTTGAGCTCGTGCACCAACACCGAGTTGCCGACCAGGTAGCAGTTCCCACCCAGCTCCTCTGCGCACGCCGATTCCAGTTGGCCGATCAACGCTTCGGTCGCATCGGATTCTTCAGGCAGGGTCGTAGTGATGACCATCCGCGACCAGGTGTCCCCAACCAGTTGAATTCTGGCCTGTCGGATCTGGTGTGACGCGTCGGTGATTGCCGTGCGCGTCTTGTCATCAATGAACGAAGCAAAGCGCGCATCATCCAAAATTTGCGTATTCAGCGTGTCCACCAATTGCGCGATCGACAGGGTCTGACCAATGGTTTCACCCCGATCAATTGCTCTTTGTGCGCCATGAACCAGGTAGGCAAGCGCGACATGGTTCGTATCGAGCGAGTAACTTGAAGCGGTCAGCGCCGAAAGCTGTCCCAGCAGGCTCGTCATCTCAGTTGGGTTCAGCTGACTGTCATCAACGACAGCGCGCATGACCTGACGCAGGGCACTCAGCTGGCTCACCTGGCTTTCACTGAAATTCCCGGACGTTTGAGGGTCGTACGCCATCGTGTCGAGGATGAAGCTCACAGCGTCATAGGCGCTCATATTCCACGAACTCGTATCGCCGCGCATCGAGGTGCGGAGCAAGGAAAGCTGACGAACTTGGCTGGCGTCCATGCCAAGGAAATTCGCCAATTGCCTAGGCGTAAAGTAGGTGCCTGCAACCGAAGCATCGATGATCGAACGCAAGGTGGAGACCTCGGCTCGCTGTTGTTCTGATAGGGACGAGTCATTCGCCAAGTCAGAGGCAATCGTCTGCGGAGTGTAGAGCCAGTCGGTCGCATGCGCGGGCGAGTCCGCAATCGCCATGACCAACTGAAGCTGAGCCGAGTTCATCGACACGATGGACGCGAACGTCGACAGTGGGATCTGCTGACCGGACAGAGCAAGGGAAGCGATCTGATACATCTGCTCGATGCCCGCTTTTTGGTCGTCGGTCAGAGAGCCCGCCAGCGCAGATGCGTCTCCCGCCTGGACCTGCGTATTCAGGAAATCGATCATCTCCCACGGGCTGGCCGTAGTCGCGGTTGCAGGATCTTGACCCGAAAGCATGGCGCGCATCGCAAGGATCTGCCCCACCTGTTCGGACTCCATTGACAGGAACTGAGCCAGCCCCTGCGCATCCATCGGCGTAGCGAGCGTTGCGGTATCAGTCAATGCCATCAGGGTAGCCAGCTGCGCTGACCTCTCCCCCATTTGGGCACTGACCTGCGGTTCGTTTGTTGCAACCGCGTTGAGCGCTTCAACATAAGCCCTCAGTGTTCGCGAATCGTTCGCGTACTCCCCCGCTTCAGCTTTCTTCTTCGCGTAGAGCAGACGCACCTGCGACGAATCAACACCCAGCAGATTCGCCATCTGTTCCGAAGAAATAGGAGTGGTCATCGCCTGAGCATCGGTGAAACGTTGCAGATTTTCCGCTTGAGCCCGCGCATCACCACTGACCATGGGCGCGTATTGAGTGTTCGGCAAGTCGTTGACAATGAAGTCAGCGAACTGGCCAAGCGTCATTGAATCGGCTGAAATACTTGGGTTCGAGATCGCGTGATACAGGTAGATTCCGCGCGCCTCCGATTCGCTCACCCCCAGGAAGTTCGCCAAATCTTCGGGGCCTCGCACCCCCAACAGAGCATCACGGTCAAGATAGGGCTCCAGCTGCGTCAGCGAATTCAACGTGTCTTCATCCGTGCGTGACACGATCAGTCGATTATTGCGGATGAAAGAAATGAACGCTGGCAGACTCATGCGCTCAGTTGCTTGGCCGTCATGCGCTAAGAAGTAGATTAGAGACAGCAAGTCCGAGTCGAAACTCAGGTCCTCATTCCCCATTTCGATCAGGGCAACAGACATATCGTCAACGGAACGCTGGCGTCCGATCGTCGTCGGTTGAGACATGACAGAACGAACCCCATCAGTATCGGAAATACGCTCAGCTAGCTGGCCCGCAATCGCATCATCGCCATTGCGATACAGAAGAACAATCGAGTTTTCCTTCTCGAAAACATCCGCAATCGGATCCGCCTTCGCCAGCGTGTACGCTACCGGCGTGCCTCCGGCCATCGCGCCACCGCCAGCGAATAAAGCAATGAAGGCGACGAGGATCGGAATACGAGCTTTATATTCGAACCGGGCAAGAGGATGAAAGTTTGCCCGAAGATAAGGCTTCGCGGTCTTCTCAATCGCCCTATCGCACCACAGGATCAGCGTCGGCAAAATCGTAAACACGCTCACCATCGACAAGAACACGCCCTTAGCCAAAGCAATACCCAAATCCATGCCGATCAGCAAAGACATGAAACAGAGCATCAGCAGGCCAACAACCGTGGTCATCGACGAAGAAACGATCGACGAAAAAGCCCCTCGAATTGCGCGCACCATCGCCTCTGGGCGCGAGCCATCAGGCGTCTTCTCCTGGCGGTAGCGATTCATCAGGATGATCGAATAATCCATGGACAAGACCAGCTGAAGGATCGCTCCGATCGTGAAAGTCACATCTGCAATCGACCCACGAATCAGGTTCGTCCCCAAATTCAGGACAACGGCCATACCTATCGTGACCAAGAACAGAATCGGCTCAAGCCAGGACGCGCACATCGCAAACAGGATCAGTGCAAGCAAACCAACAGCAACCATCACGATCCACAATGGAAGCTCTGAGGTCGGTGACGGGTTATCCGACTCAATCAACGCACCCTTGGTCGCGAATTGATCGGTGAGTGCCTGCTGGATCGCCGCATCTTCTGCCGACCCATAAGCATGCTTGGATTCAACAATGAACAGAGTGTGATCGCCCTGGTGATAAATCCCGTCTGAATCCTCAGTCCGAGCCTCGTAGTCCACCGAATCAACATTCGGGATCGCCTGAAGCTTCGCCAAAGTCGACTCTTCTTGGGAAGCTGTCAGGCCGGTGAACATGACACGCGTCGACGACGTGTCTATGGAGCCGGGGAACTCAGCCTCCATAATGTCGGTGCCGGCACGCATCTGGGAGGTCGCGGGCAGGAACTCCACCATGTCATTGATGACGCCAACCCTGGGAGTCAAGACAGCGCACACACCGGTCGCCACCACCATGATGACAAAGATCAGGTGGTGGAACCTCACCAAGAAATTGGCACTTGCGGTCAGCACTAACGACTCCGTTTGCTCCATGACATGCGGATACTTACACGGTACCTGGTGGCGCGTTCGACACGCTAGAGAATCGGGGCAGGTGAGGGCTCGGTTGGCGGGCTGGGTCTACGCCCACCGCTACACCTGCGAACAACAACGGCGCGATACCTTGAGCGCCTGGATCCCCTTCCGCAATCACCACACGCCCCACTCAGCCTGCGCGAACCTCCCACCCATCACACAATTAACCAACGCCCCCGAACAGTACACCTAGCGACGGCCTCCGCCTCCAACACTCGTGTGGCGGCTTTCTCGACGTTTGGCGGGTCACAATGCTCTGCTGCGCACCGCCAAACACTCACAAATCTGGCAATGCTCCGCGCATGACGGAGCGGGCCGCCCCGAGGGGCGACCCGCTCACACCGCTTTCTGCGACTACTTGCTCAGCTCCTGCGCTTGGCTCGCGTTGAAACAACGGCTCCAGTCGTGGCGAAGAGCGCGGCGAGAGCCATAAGACCCGCCACATCGGCGCCGGTCTTGGCAAGCCCGCGACCCTTCTTGGTCGTTGCGGCCTCGACGAGGAGAGGCGCCTTGGCGCTGGCCCCGGTCGCCACATCGGTGAGGACGATCTCATGGGATCCGATCGGCGTCGTCGCGGGAATCGTGTACGAGAAGCGCACGA
>ERZ773225.4773-NODE-4773-length-10573-cov-4.390949_pt1 | contig 10573 bp, 12 predicted proteins | sample MGYA00580993_ERZ773225 | MGnify/ENA primary metagenome ERZ773225 (study PRJEB29015, sample SAMEA2737748) | human gut metagenome | biome: human gut; feature: human-associated habitat; material: faeces | place: China | collected 2012 ... | reverse complement strand
CTCTGCTCCGCCCGCTGGTACTGATCTCATCGGAAGCACGGGCGGAGCAGAGCCCCGCCCCTACAGGGTGCATCCCCATGCCTTCCCCGACTTGCGTTCTCATATCAAGTGGAACCAGGGAGGGCTTTTTCTCACTTGTTCTGTTTTCTATACTGCCCCGGCGTGCAGCCGACGCTTGCTTTGAATACGCGGATGAATGACTGTGGGGAAGAGAAACCGGTCTGTTCCGCCACTGCGTTGACTGACAGCCCTCGTTCCAGCAGCTCGCGGGATCGTTGGACCCGGTAGCTGCGTAAATAATCGATAAAATTCAGATTGATGCTGGTTTTGAACAGCTTGCTCAGGTAGTTCGGATGGATCCCGAGTGCCTCTGCGACCGAGGCGAGCGAGAGCGTCGGATCGCTGTATTGCTCCTGCACCAGCTTTTTCGCGGCCAAAATGTACTTGTTCTGCGACTTCAGATAGCAGCCGCTGCACAGCTGGATGACCTGCCCCAGCAGCTCCCGGCAGTCCGCGTCCGGGATCGGCTCCGCCGTGCCCAGGCGCTGCGCCAGCTCGATCCCGGCCGCTTCCGCCTCTGAAACAGAAAACACAAGGAAGAGCTGGTGGATCCATGCAGCGATCAGATCATTGCGGTAAAGCCCTGGGGCCTCGCTGAGACGCTCCTGCAGGAACTGCAGCACTGTCTCCTGCGCCAGCGTCAGTTTGCCGCTGCGGATCTGCTCCGCGACTGCCTTCAGATGTGCCTGTGTCTTCTTTTCCGCCGGGAGATATGGGGCCGACGCATCCGTCGGCGGCTCTGCCTGCTGTGGAACGCGGCTGAGCTGCTCTGTGAGATAGTCATCGACCGAGTGCAGGTCAAGCAGCGAATAGCAGATGCAGCTGCAGACCGGTACGTCGGAGATCCGGATTCTTTCAAGCGCGCTGCGCAGGCTGGCCGTGCAGCTTTCGTTGATACTGAGGACGGATTCGTCCGGGTGGACGATCAAAAACAGGTATGCGTTCGGTCCGTCGGCCAACAGATGCGTCCGCGCATCGTCCCAACCGATCTTTTGCACGAACCGCGGCAGCAGCGTCGTCAACTCATTGCGCAGTTCCTGTCGCTCCGGCAGCCGCAGCAGCAAAACAACGATCCGATCGTTGAACTGATACTGGAAGCCTAGGGTGTATCTGAAAACTGTCAACGCACCCGGACAGCGGGCCTTTTCACGCTGCGCTGCGTCATTTTTCCTTGAAATACGTCAGTATTCCTGCGAAAAAATGTCTTGCTCAGCGCGAAAATTCCTCGCTGCCGGTCACATCACCAGTTTTCAGATACACCCTAGGTCAGAGAGCAGCGCCTGCGTCTCTGTCGGATCAAATGCGGCACCGTGCAGCAGGCGAGAGAAGGTCTGGTTAAGGATCTCCGGCCGCATCCGCGCGAGCATCGAGGCGTGCGAATTGGTCTGCTACACCAGTTGCTCGCGGGCGTGGCACAGGAGCGCAAGCTCGTTCTCCGCCTGCTGCGGCAGTTCGACAGGTGTCCGCTGCAGGATCCCCTGTAGCGGTTGGATGACCTGTCGCTTGAAGAACAGATACACGAGGACCGCCAGCCCCAGTAGGCAGAGCAAAAATAGCAGGCTGGCCACCAGCGCGTTGCAGAAGATCTGCATGCCGGTCGCTGCGGGTGTTGTGTGATAGAACGTCCAGCCGGTCAGGGAGGAAACAGACTGGCAGATATGCTGTCCCTGCCCAGAGAGGACCGAGCGCTGCGTGCCGTCCGACAGAAGTGTCTGCAGTCGGTTAGACGTGTTTTCATAGATGACAGCACCGGCCGGATCCATGATATAGAGCGCGTTGCGCCCGGACTGCAGCGATTCAGGCAGGACAGAGAAGATTGTATTCAGATCCAGCTCAGCAAAAACCAGCGCCGGTGCGCTGCGCATAAGTTCATAGGCAATATAAAAATGAGAATCAAATGGGAACAGGAACCCAATTCGTCCATCCACGTCCAGCGTGTAAATGGCTGTTTCCTGGCTGGTGTAAGCCTGCACAGCAGCATAAAAGGGGGAGTTCTGCGCCGCTCGCGCCGCACTGTGCGCGGAGAGGATAACATTGGCGTCCGGGTAGTTACAGATAATAGTTGACAAGATCCGGGTTGTTCTCTGTCGATAAATAAATATAGTACGTCAGCTCCACCTCTGCCTGCAGATCACGTTCTGTGGCGGAGGCATATTTTTTCAGATCCGGATTGTTGATGAACTGCGCAATGGTGCTGCAGCAGCCGGACAGCTCCGCGTCGACGCTCTGCGCCGCGGCGGCAAGGGCGTCGTTCTGCTGCTGCAGCTGGAGCTCGGCGCGGTTTTTTTCACGCAGAACAAAGCTGGTGAGCAGAACCAGCGCGGCCGCCGCGATCTCCAGCAGATACAGCCGCATGCTGAGCTTCAATACGCTCTGTTTTTTCAGTTGTTTATTATATCAAAAACAAGGTCGCGAGAAAGGAAATAAAAGGATATTTCGTGAGCACTTTTCTCAGAAATGAACAATTTCTAACTTGAATAGCGAAAATAATTCAAAGCAGTGACAATTATCAATTTACAATCGGGAACTTGGCGTTTACGCTTGAGACAAGCAAAGCGCATGGCGGCCGCCGCATCGCTCCATAGACCGTCATACGCATGCAAGCCCGCAAAAGCATACACAGCAACAACGCAGACAACACAAAACAAAGATGAAAAGGAGAAACCAGAAATGAAAAAGATCCTCGCATTCTTATTGGCCGCTATGCTGCTGCTGTCCATTGTCGGCTGCGCAGCACAGACACAGTCCGATGCGCAGCCGGCTGCGGCAGAACCTGCAGCCGACACGTCTCAGCCAACGCAGGATAGCGTGTCTGCCGCCGACGGCGACACGGTCACCATCGGCTACTATCTCCCACTGTCCGGCGCGAACGCGACCTATTCCCCGTATTACCTCAATGCCATCAACCTCGCCATCAAGAAGATCAATGCAGAGGGTGGCCTGAACGGCAAGCAAATCGTAACGGCTTCCTACGATACGACCTCCTCCACCGAGGAAGCGGCCAAGGTCGCAACGAAGCTGGTGACGGTCGATAAGATCTCCATCTGTATCAGCAGCCCGATGTCCAGCGAGGTGCTTGCTTCGTCCAAGACGCTCAACGACGCAGGTGTGTTCACGATGGTTATGGGCATTTCCAGCGCGCTGCTCGATCCCGAAAGATTTGAATATGGCTTCCGCGGCTCGTTCAATACGGACAACACTATCCCCGCCTGCCTGAACATGATCGATACGCTGGGCGCTAAGAGCGTGGCGATCCTCTTCAGCCAGGGCGACGCTTCCATCACCAACGCCACCCAGTTCCGCGATCAGAGCACCGAACTCGGTTATGACTGCACTGCCTTTGAGACCTTTGACCTCGGCGAGATGGACTACTCTGCCCAGTGCATCAATATCGTCTCCACGAATCCGGACTGCGTGTTCCTTGCAGTCGAGGGCGACTATATGGGTACCTGTGTCAAGCAGCTGCGTCAGTACGGCTTTGAAGGCACGATCATCAGCCGCGAGGAGCTTTCCATCCCACAGCGGGAGGCCGCCGGCGACGCCATGAACGGCTACGCCTTCCCGTCCCTGTACGTATCCTGGCCGTCTCTGGAAGAAGCCAAGCCGAACGTCAACGAGCAGATGTATAGCTATCTCGAGAGCTACTACAACGAATATGGTGAGCTGCCCGCCTCCATCTGGGCTTATGAGGTCTGGGACGCTATGATGACGCTGCAGCAGGCCGCAAAGCTTGCCGGCTCCAATGACCCCGCAGCGCTGCGCGACGCGATGAACCAGCTGACCTATACCGGCATCGGCGGCACTATCGACTACACCGACGGCCGGCATGAGAGCTACTCCGCAGACGCTTTCAACGTGTTTATCTACGAGGACGGCAAGGTCGTCAGCTTTACCAAGTAAACGTTTTGCCTCATATTCCCTCCGGCAACCGGCTATCTGTGTGCCGGAGGGATTTTTTACGCCTTTTTCCGCGGATCCAAGCGATTGGAACCGGTTTACCTATGATCTGACCCCAAGAGAAGGAGGATATCCATGCTGAAATTTCTGACACTTTGTACCTCCGGCGTCATGCTCGGCTGCATCTACGGCCTGATCGCGCTGGGATACGGCCTTATCTACAAGGCCTCCGGCCTGATGAGCTTCGTTCAGGGCGACATGCTGACGCTCGGTGCGTTCCTCGGCCTGACGTTTTATTCCATCATCAGCCTGCCGTACTGGCTTTCGCTGCTGCTTACAATGCTCTGCGCATTTGCCTTCGGCATGCTGCTGGAAAAAGGCGTCATCCGCCGCCTGCTCAATAAAAAGGTCATGCCAATCTATGTTGTGCTGGCCACGATCGCAATTTCCTATATCCTGCAGAATGGCTCCCAGCTGATCTGGGGCACCTGGACGCTGAACTTCCCGTCCGTGTTCAAGGTGTCGACCGTCAAGCTGTTCGGCCTTCTGGCGATACAGCCGGAGGTCATCCTCTGCCTGATCCTGTCCATGGTCAGCATGGTCGTGCTGCACCTGTTCATGAACAAGACCAAGCTCGGCACCGCCATGCGCGCGTCTTCCATGGACTCCATGGCCGCGGAATCCTGCGGCATCAACGTTTCCCTGACGACCGGCATCACCTGGGGCGTTTCCGCCATGCTGGCCGCAATGGCCGGTATCCTCATCGGGCCGATGTACGGTGTGTATTCTTCCCTCGGAGCCAATCTCGGCAACAAGGGCTTTGCTGGCGCGATCGCCGGCGGCTACGGAAATATGTATGGCGCCATCGTCGGCGGTATCCTGCTGGGCCTGCTCGAGATCCTGGTCAGCGGCTATGTGTCCTCGGCCTATAAAAACCTGATCGCGTACGTCGCGCTGCTGCTGTTCCTGTGCATCAAGCCGACAGGCCTGTTCAACGAACGCGCTATTCAGGACGTCTGACGCGGGAAGGAGGAAATCATGAAGCAGATCCGTCAACTCAGTAAAAAAGGCATTTTGCCCATGCTGGCAATCGCCATTCTATATCCGCTCATAATGGGTGCGTTCCATCAGAGCTACCTGATCCTGCTTGGCAGCTACGCGATGCTCTATATCATTGTTGTCTCCGGCATCGACGTCCTGTTCGGCTACAGCGGCCAGATCACGATGGGCCACGCAGGCTTCTACGCCATCGGCGCCTACGGCACGGCTATCATCCACAATTATCTGAATCTGCCGCCGATGCTCTCCATACAAAGTTCCAGCGTGAGGAAGAACAGGCGGCGCTTGCGCGCGCCAGAGAGCTTCTGGACTTTGTCGGCCTCCGAGACCGGGAAAACGAGCTGGCCAGCAGTCTGTCCTACGGCGAACAGCGCCTTCTGGAGATCGCTCGTGCGCTGGCCTGCCAGCCGAAGCTCCTGCTGCTCGACGAGCCCGCGGCCGGCATGAACTCCGTGGAAAAAGAGGAGCTGGACACGATGCTGCGCAGTATCATCAACCGCGGCGTGACCATCCTGCTCATCGAGCACGATATGAAGCTCATCATGGGCATCTCGGACTATATTTACGTTCTGGAAAACGGAACGCTGATCGCGCAGGGTCTGCCGGAGCAGGTCCAGAACGACCCGGACGTCATCCGGGCATACCTGGGAGGTGAATGAGGATGGCATTGCTGGAGATCAACAACCTGGAATATTCCTATGGGCAGGTCAAAGCTGTCAAGGGCATCAGCATGCATGTAAACGAAGGCGAGATCGTCACCCTGATCGGCTCCAACGGCGCCGGCAAGACGACGACGCTGCGCACAGTATCCGGTCTTGTCAGCCCGCAGGGTGTCCGCGGCGAGATCCTGTTCGACGGGCAGCCGATCCAGAAAAATCCAGGCTATAAGATCGCCCGCCTGGGGCTGTATCAGGTCCTGGAGGGCCGCCACGTATTTCCGAAGCTGACGGTCGAGGAGAATCTGGCGACCGGCGCATATAACGTCCGTGACAGCAGGCAGGTCAAAGACGGCATCCGCGAGGTCTACCGTCTGTTCCCGCGGCTGGAGGAACGCAAGACCTCCTTCGGCGGCAACCTGTCGGGCGGAGAGCAGCAGATGCTGGCCATCGGCCGCGCGCTCATCAACCGGCCGAAGCTCATGATCCTCGATGAGCCGTCGCTCGGCCTTGCGCCGATCATCATCCGCGAGATCTTCGAGTCGATCAAGCGCATCAACGCCGAGGGCACGACGATCCTCTTCGTCGAGCAGAACGCCAGGATCGCGCTGGCAACTGCGCAGCGCGGCTACGTCCTGCAGACCGGTAAGATCGAGCTGACCGACACCTGCGAAAATCTCATTTCCAACGAAGAGGTACAGAGGATCTACCTCGGCACAAACTGACCGGCAGACGCCGGAGGGCAGGGAGGAACTATTTTATGGAGGATAAACGGGAATTTCTTGAAACAAAGGCCAGACAGGCGCGCGAGCTTGCGCTGACGGCGATCGCGTCGTTTGGCAACGGCCATGTCGGCGGCTCCATGTCGATCATGGAAGCGCTCGCGGTTTTGTTCTATGACGCCATGCGCCTGGATGATCAGGACCCGGACTGGCCGCAGCGAGACCGGCTCGTCATGTCCAAGGGACATGCGGCCCCGGCCATCTACGCGTTTTTGTGCCTGCGCGGGCTTCTGAGCCGCGAGGAGCTGCTGACGCTCAACCAGAACGGGACGTACCTGCCGAGCCACTGCGACCGGCTGAAGGTCCGCGGCATCGACATGACGGCGGGCTCGCTCGGCCAGGGGATCTCCGCCGCGGCTGGCATGGCCAAGGCTGCGAAGATGGACGGCTCGGACGTGCGTGTCTACGCCGTCATCGGTGACGGCGAATGCCAGGAGGGCGAAGTCTGGGAGGCAGCGCTGTTTGCGCCGCATCAGAAGCTGGATAATCTGACGGTCCTTCTGGATTACAACAAGGGGCAGGTCGATGGCTTCGTCGCCGATATCGAGGCGGTCGCTCCGCACGAGCTCAAGTGGGAGGCATTCGGCTGGGATGTACAGCGCGTCGACGGGCATGACGTGCTGGCTGCCGCGGCGGCGATCGAAAAAGCAAGGATGGTCAGCGGCAAGCCGCAGCTGATCGTGCTTGATACGGTCAAGGGCTTTGTGCCGTTTGAAGGAAAGCCCTCTACCCACTCCATGGCCGTGTCCAAAGAACAGGCGGCCTATGCCATTAAAAAGCTGGGGGAGGGACATACGGTATCTCCGCACGCTCGCCGACGCGGGCGCGGTGATCCTTGCACCGACCTGCGGCGTGGACGCCAATGAGGCGCTCAAAAAAGCGACGGGCAGCTATGGCCGCTTCCGGGAAGCCGTCAGCACCATCGATCCGAGAAAGGAGTGAACCATGGCGCTTTTTCAGAATTACGACCAGCGCATCGGCGCTGTGGAGGCATTTTTAAATATGTATGGCATCTCGTCTCCGGGTGAGGCGGGAAAGATCTGCGCGGACGCCGGGATCGACGTCTTTTCAATCGTGCGCGGCGTGCAGCCTATCTGCTTTGACGATGCCTGCTATGCCTATCTCGTGGGCGCGGCTGCGGCGCTGAAAAGAGCAGTGCGAAGACGGCAGGGGAGATCGCCCTGATCCTTGGCGAAGGCCTGCAGAGCTTCTGCATTCCGGGTTCCGTCTCCTCCGAGCGGCAGATCGGTCTTGGGCACAGCAAACTGGCCTCAATGATCTTGTCAGAGGACGTCAAGTGCTTCTGCTTCCTGGCTGGTCACAAGTCGTTCGCCGCGGCCGGGGGCGCTCTCGGTATTGCCCGCAGTGCCAATCAGGCGCGGCAAACACCTATCCGTGTCATTCTCAACGGCATGGGCAAGGACGCGGCAGATATCATCGCCCGTATCAACGGCTTTACCTATGTCAGAACACATTTTGACTTTGCAGAAAATAAGCTGTATATTGATGACGAGACGCCGTATTCCACCGATGAGCGGGCAGATGTGCGCTGCTATGGCGCGTTTGAGCCGCGGGAGGGGATCGCTATTATGACGCATGAGCAGGTGGACGTATCCATTTCCGGCAACGCCACGCATATGATCCGCTTCCAGCATCCGGTGGCCGGCGCCTATAAAAAATACTGCAGCGACAACGGAAAACGCTATTTTGCCTGCACCTCCGGCGGCGGCATCGGCCGCACACTGAACCCCGATGATACCCCTGCCGGTCCGAGCTCCTATGGCCAGACCGATCTCATGAGCCGCATGTACGCCGATGCGACCTTCGCGGGCTCATCCTCGGTCCCGGCGCATGTGGAAATGATGGGCTTCATCGGCATGGGCAACAACCCCATGATCGGCGCGACAGTCGCCATGGCCGTCCGCCTGGCATCGCTGCGGAAAGGGAAGTAGGAGACGGTTATGAATTACGCTGCATTTGAACGGATGCAGACCGGCGCGCTTTCCGGACTGGAAAACGAGCCGGAGCAGGACTATATGACGCGCGTGTTCCGAGAGATCTGCCGCTGTGACGGTCTCTGCGGACCGGACACACCCTGCAGTGAGCACCGCATCAACGACATGCTCGCACCGACCCTGATCGCCTGCAGTGCGGAGGAGCAGACACTGGAGCTGTCGTTCCATGTGCGCGGCTGGATGTGCAATCCCAAGGGAACGCTCCACGGCGGGATGATGGCGACGATGATGGATATGACGATGGGAATGCTCACGCGCTTCTGCCGGAAGACAAATGCGGTCTCTACAGTCAGCTTGTCCCTTAATTACCTGCGCCCGGTGCGCGAGGGCGCGGTCTCGGTCCGCGCGCATATCCGCAAGGCTGGGCGGGCCGTCGTGTTCGCCGAAGCGGAGCTGACGGACGAACAGGGCAGACTCTGCGCGGACGCGATCGCGACGTTTATGTGAAAAGAGAGGAAAAACCAATGGACCTGAATCTGGCGCATATCGGCGTCTATGTGTGCGATCTGGAACGGTCTGTCCGCTTTTATCAGGATGTGCTGGACTTTGTGCAGATCTTCCGGTATGAAAACCAGGGAACGCCGATCGCGTTCCTGCAGAACGGGACCTGCGTGCTGGAGCTGATCGAAAAGTCGGCCTCCGCCGGCAGGACCGACGGCTGTGTGGATCATATCGCTCTGGCTGTCACAGATCTCGCGCAGGCGCACCGGGAGCTGCTTGCCCGCGGTGTCGTGTTTGAGACAGACAGAGTCACGACCTGCCCGGCCTGCTTCCCCGGCGGCGCAAGCTGGATCCTGTTCTGCGGCCCGGACGGCGAGCGTCTGGAACTGAATCAAACCGGCGGCATATGAAAAACGCTCCATCCAGAGCGGCAGATTGGACAATGCATGAAAGCCTCCGGCCCCGCCGGGGGCTTTTCCCATAAAACAGCTTCCCCTGTGAGGGGAAGCTGTCAGCCGCAAGGCTGACTGATGAGGTGGACAGCTCTTGACTTTCCCCGCGCATCCTGTATAATAAGAACCAAATATACCCGGTTTTCTCATCCGAAGACGTGTAGCTGGAGTCGTAAAAAGCTTCCAGCGAAAGAACAACGAACCTACTCGCCCGGAGCTGTGAGGATGAGTTCTTCCCCGAATCAGCCGCCGCCCCAGCGTCAGACAGCGCTGGCCGCCCGGCTGCCTGGCCGAAAGGCCGCCATTGCGGGCCCGCCCGTGAGAAGGTAGGGGACGAACGCGGACGCGAGTCCATAGTCCAAGTCAGAAGAATCGCTGTCTTCGCCCGCAGCGCGCCTGTCTGCGCTTTTGCCCGCGGAGGAGGGGAGACCTTTGCCGATAGCACGATGACTCTATCGACCGATCCGGAGCAGGGCGCCGGTCTGTTTTCGAACAGACCGGCGTTTTTTTATGCCGCGGCCCCGCCGCACCTCAGGAGGGATCCATGATGAAGAAAATCCGTAGATTCGCCGCCCTCGTCCTGACGCTCTGCGTCATCGCCTCGCTGGCCGCCCCGGCCCTGGCCGCCTCCAACGTCCAGAGCGAACTGCAGGGCAGCGCCGCCTACATGCTCTCCGCCGTCAAAGCGCCGGAGGTCGGCTCCATCGGCGGCGAGTGGGCCGTCATCGGCCTGGCCCGTTCCGGCTATCCGGTCCCCGCGAATTACTTTGACGATTACTACGCGCGCGTCGAGAAGTACGTCAAAGACTGCGCCGGCGTGCTGCACGAGCGGAAATACACCGAATATTCCCGCGTCATTCTCGCGCTGACTGCCATCGGGCGCGATCCGTCGAACGTCGCGGGCTATAACCTCCTGACCCCGCTGGGCGATTTCGAAAAAACGATCTGGCAGGGCCTCAACGGCCCCATCTGGGCGCTCATCGCCCTCGATTCCGGCAGCTACGACATCCCGAAAAACCCCGCCGCCAAAACCCAGGCCACGCGCCAGCTCTACGTCAACGAGATCCTGAATAACCAGCTTGCTGACGGCGGCTGGAACCTCACCGGCACCGGCAATTCCGACCCCGATATGACCGCCATGGCCCTGCAGGCCCTCGCCAAATATCAGGACCAGAAATCCGTCCAGTCCGCCACCGACAAGGCCCTCACCT
>ERZ773225.4752-NODE-4752-length-10605-cov-2.118009_pt1 | contig 10605 bp, 8 predicted proteins | sample MGYA00580993_ERZ773225 | MGnify/ENA primary metagenome ERZ773225 (study PRJEB29015, sample SAMEA2737748) | human gut metagenome | biome: human gut; feature: human-associated habitat; material: faeces | place: China | collected 2012 ... | reverse complement strand
CCGCTCGGGACAGTAAACTGATCGTATTGCGGGAAAGTATTTATCTGTTCTCCTTTCATATTAGACAAAATAATCTTCTCTCTTTTCTTTCCGTTACCATTATATACATAAGAAACATACGTATCTTGCCCCAACAGTTCTAATTGCCACACCATCGGGAACCGGGCTTCCCTCAAAGATTTACCTTCCGACGAGAAAACCAGTACTTTTCCATTAGTTAATAAATGGATTTGCTTCTGTACTCTATCAACAGCGACATAGCGGATATTTGCATATTCACCGGGACCTTGCCCTTTACGGGAAACAGAGCGGATAAATTTACCGTCATCAGAAAATTGAAGCAGTCCCATATCACAAGGAATATAAATATCATGTCCGATCATCTGTATAGCACCTGCTTTCACTTTTGAGAGTAAACAATTCTCCGTTGTTTCCAACGGTACTATTTTCACATCCGCTGCAATCTGGCTCAAGACTAGTTCTTTCGTTGTATTTAATGCTGTTTCAAACGGTATTTTAACAGGGGATACATCTTGTGCATCCATATCATAGTAACTACTTAAAAGCAGCAACATAAATAAAAATAAGTTTTTCTTTTTCATAATGCCCTTGATTTAAAGTTATAATTCAATGTTACTCAAAAAATAAATCAAACCATATATACTCTTTCATATTAAATGCTTCATGCCATTCCTTCGGAGGAAGTTTAGCATTACGGACATCACAATAGCTACCAGCCTGTTGTTTCTTTCCTTCAAGCATCACTTCATATAAAGCACCACTCGTATAACTGGTAAGAGGTATCGTATCATTGGAAGTATAGATTCTTGTCGGATATGTCTCCAATAAAATACTGTGCAAGACATCTTCTACCTCTGCTTTTTCCACAATTAGCGTTTCACCTTCCACGGTAAAGTACACTTCATGTGCATGGAGCGGCTCAACCGCGATACGAATAGAGAATACGGTATCTTTTATTACATAAGCCTGTTCATTCAGGATTTTATAAGACACAACTCCTTCTTTATAATGTGCCATCCGTATCTTATAAGTTCGTTCTTGCAAATCTCCGGACAACTTAATAACCTGTGCACCTGAGGGAGAAGGTGTCGTCTCATCATAATGAAGCCGGACAGGAACCGGTTGTTCAACTGAATAATTGAACAGTAACGGAAACAACAAAAGAATTTGGATAAAATATATCATACTACTTCAAATAAACAATCATTAATACAGGGTTATCATCCTCATCTATCCCTTTTAACTGTTCCAGTTCCAGAATAGCCGGATTCTTTTCAGCTGCCTTAAATATATCCTGAACTTCCCACACGCATAATAAAGTTTTGCTATCCAGTGCAGAGACAGGAGAAACAGGCAGTTCACTACCCAAATCATTGCTAATAAAACCGTCACCGGATACTTTATAACATTCCCCAGTTTTCTTATCAAACATGGCAAGCTGCTGTTTGCGTGCTTTTTCACCGGCCCAATTCGTATAAGGCATAAACACATAAGAGTCAGTCTCTATCGCCTGGTATTTGATATAAGGTGCCGCTAGTTCCTGAAAACGTTTACCATCTCCATCCAAGTACTCAAAACGACATTCAATAGGTAAAGAATATTTCCCCATTTCAAAGATATACCGGGGTTCCAGTAAATTCCTCGTTACAGTAAATAATGTATCATTATAATAGTCCTTACAACAAACCATATCTTCATAATGAAACATATAGCGATCAGTACTACTACTCATCATCCATGAATACTGACTGTTTAATTCAAATAAATCCGATCGGGTGAACATATTCAATGTATCTCCTTTTACATCGGCTACATAAAGACGAACCTTCCTTTTGCCGTTCGTATTACGCACAAACGTAACAGATGTCGTATCATCCAACATCGCAAAATCAGCAGACTCAATATCCGGAGTTTTCATCGAGCGCAGAAATTTCCCGGATTCCATATCATAGACATTAATGCGCAAAGAGGTTGTCAGCATAAACACCAGCCCCTTCTCCTCATCAATATCTATCTGGGCAATCCAGTTAAATTCGCCCGGGCCTCCTCCTTTGCGCCCCAGCGTGCGGACAAATTTACCATCCACAGTATATTGAAAGAGTGTTTCGACCCACGGTAAAAAGAGATATTTGTCAGTCTTCAATATATTTGCATCTTTTATTCCCCTAATCAAAGATTTATCATTTGTCTCCAACGGTATAAGCCTTACAGAATCAGCAATCTCACTCAATAACACTTCACGCTCCGTTTCTATTCCTGTTTCAAACGGGACAGTCATAGGATATGTCGGAACTTCCACTACAACTTCTGTATCTTCTATCTGTTTCTCTGCCTTTTTTCCACTACAGGAAAACAAAAAAGAGGAAATAATAACAAATGACATAGTACTAAATCTATTCATATTCCTCTGCATTTAGTTGATTATTAAACGTTTTTCAATCTCACTTCAAATAAACAATCATTAATACCGGATTATCATCCTCTTTGAGATTTTTCAGCTGTTCATATTCCAGGATAGAAGGATCATTTTCCGCCAACTCCATCACCTCGGGTGCTTCAAGAAAATAAAGCAATACATCATCCGAAATGCGGGTCTCCGGATAGAAAGGTAAACTACCCTGCATATCGTTTATAATACGATTGTTTTTCACCTTATAGCAAGCGCCTTTCTTCTTATCGTACATGGCCAGACGGGGTAACTCTTCTTTGTTGGTAACATCCCAGGAGGTATAAGGGAGAAATACCCATTGAGACGTTTCATGGAAATCCGGTCGCAGATAGGCTTGTGCCGGTTCTGAATAGGCTTGCCAATTTCCTTCCAGAACTTCAAAACGCCTTTCTTTCGGTATCTTATATTTTCCCAAATCCAGGATATAGCGCGGTTCAAGCCGTTCCGGGGTAACCGTAAAGACCGTATCATTATAATACTCTTTACAACAGGCTTCTTCCCTGAAAGAATAGAGATAACGATCATAGCGCCCCCACAAATAATAATTCAATCCATTGGCTATCGTAAACTGATCATATTGAGGAAAAGTATTCAGTGTCTCTCCCTGCCGGTCAACCAGGACAAGCCGGTCTTTCTTCTGGCCGGTATTATTATAAATGTAGCCGACGTATGCACTATCTCCCAACAAGGTAAACTGCCAGCAGAAAGGTATTTTAGACTCTCCTACATAGTCGCCGCCTATTGTATAGGTAAGGATCCTTCCGTTATCCATTATATAAATTTGTTTCAACCTGTTGTTAGCCGCTATAAACCGGATTATGCTGTATTCTCCCGGTCCTTGTCCCCGCTTGACTACCGAACGGACAAACTTTCCGTCATCTGTAAACTGCAATAACCCTTCGCTGCATGGAATAAACAGGTTATGATCTATCATCTGTATCATTCCCTGAGATACTTTGGCAACCAGGCATTCGGGCTTTGTTTCCAACGGCACGATCTTTACTTCCCTGGCAATTTCACTCAACCGGACTTCCTGTTCCGTCTCAATGCCTTTTGCAAAGGAGATTGTTATCGGATATTCAGGCACTTCCGATATATTTTCAGCTGGCTGATCACCAGACTTCTTTCCTCCACATGAGAGCAACAAAAGGGAAAATCCCCCTAAAAACAAGTGTTTGATAGTTTTCATATTTGTGTATTTTGTTATTTATTTTTCAGAACAGATTAACATAATCATATACAAACCAATAGCCATCGGCAAAAGTCATATCCTTTTGCACCATAACCGAATGTGTCATTGACACCTTCTATCGAGAAGTTTTCCCTTCAACATTGATGCCATTTGACGAATCCCTTGCTGCTATTTCTTTTTTCTTGTTTTTCTTTTCATATTCCTTCATGTCCGCCTTCATATCTTCACGACGTTTCCGTTCGAGTTCAGAGGGTTCGGGAAGCTGCTTGATTATGCTTTGCAAATCAGCCATAGAGAGTTTACTCTTTTTACCATCGGGAGCCAACATTGTGAGTTCAGTAATATCACGGAAGAAAGCCTCCTGATATAAGTCTTCAAAGAAATAACGAAAGCCAAACAAGTTCTCTTTAGATTCTTTCCGCTTCATCATTTCGGTCATGTAAATGTATTTACTGAAAAGAGTTTTCTGTAATAACTTCTCATCCTTAAACATTTCCGACTCCCTCAGCCAGTAGTGCTTATTGATTTCATATAGTAAATTCAACTGTGTCGGATCTTTCTTCCATGCTTCATAATAGACTTTCTCCGCTTCATTGAAACGACCGTCCCGTTCGAGCGTACTTCCTCTGAAAGAGGCCAATAGATTGACATAAAACTTCTTTGGTTTCATACACTCTTCTGCCTGGTCAAACAATTGATAGGCACGTTTGCGATCATAGGTTTTACCCAGTGTAGCTCCGTACAACAAGACTGTTTCCACGTCTGTCGAATCTATTTCGTAAGCCAGCTCCAACGGTTCCACGGCATCTATTGCATGACCGGACATATAACGGGAGGCACCTGCATATTTCAGATTGATAAAAGACGAATCACCTTCCGCTAACAGGCCGCTGTAAACGGTATCCGCTTTCAAATAATTTTTAGTCATATATAAAGCCATTCCCTGGCTTTGCCGAATCTGCCGGTTATCGGGATTATAGTACAAGGCGGTATCACAGACCTGCAAAGCTGTTTTTCCATCTCCTTTCCATAATAATGAATTAATCAGGGAAGAGGCCACACGGATATTCTCCGGATTGATTTCCATAGCACGGGTATACAGTTCCAATGCGATCAACATGTTCATACCGCCTTTTTTCATATGGCAATCCGCCAAACCGGCCAAAATAGTCGGATTATCACTCTCGTAGGATGCTAAAGTCCGGTAATGATCCATCGATTTATCATAATCACCCAACTGATAATAAAGACGTGCCAACTGATTATTGGCGTAAAAATTCAGACTATCCGATTCCAGCACTTTTCCATAGCAACGTTTGGCTTCCGTAATCTTACCATAATTAATTGCAGCACGGGCAAGTGCATTCAAAGCATCCACATTCGTTGTATCCATTGACAAACAATATTGGAAACAGGTATAGGCTTCTTTATACCGGAACATTCCCTCATAAGCCTGACCGATAGCCGACATAGTCGTATAACTGGCCGAATCGGCTGCCGTAAGACTGTCTACCCGAGCCAGCACTTCCGGGAATTGTTTCCTGTTCACCAACTCCTGTAAAGATAGGTTTTGTCCTTCTACCATAACAGATAAAATACAAAACAGAATACAAATAGTATATTTCATCATAAAGTCGATTATTTGAGGGGATGATTAATAAACATGATACTTTATTTATGATCAGATTATTTTAATGTCAAGTGTCCCCGGATGTTTACACCTGTAGCGTATGGATAAACGACTTATCCATATTTATTTAGTTATTCAGATTCCTTTTCCTGCTCTTTCTTTTGACTGTCAAGGTACTTTTGAGCAGCCTTCATTCCTGCTTTAAACGCTTCCGAGTTCTCGTCAAGAGGCTCCGATTTTGTACTGCCGACTCCGTTATCTTTCCTTTTTTTGAACACTTCTTCCATCTGTTGATAATATTTTCTTTCTACCTCCGGAAGTTGCGAGATATCCGGCAACCGGTCTATTATGGACTTTAAGTCTTCAGCCGATATCTTACTTTTCTTATTGTCCGGGGCAATCATCACCAGTTCTGTCTTATTCGTAAAGAAAGCATCTTCATACAGATATTGCAGTATAGAACGATACCGCTGGAATCCCTGCATTTTCTTTCCGGTCAAAAAATATTCTCTCAAGAATGTAACCTTGGCAAACAAAGCCCTAGCCAAATCTTCTGCCGATTTATACTCCGGTCCCCAGTTGGAATACTCCCGTTCAATACGGAACAATAAGTCCAGCCGGTCCTTATTGGCAAGCCAGGCTTTATAAAGCAGCCCTTCAGCTTCACGCTGACGCCCATCTTTGAACAAAGTCTCTGAACGGGAAGTCAACAACATATTCACCAACGCCTCATTCGGCTGCATCAACTTTTCTGCCTGATCGAACAACAGGAAGGCCCGTTTACGGTCATATGTTTTACCTAAAGCAGCCCCCAACAACAGGTTCGTTTCTACATCCGTCGTATCTTTCCCATACGCCCATTCCAGCAAATCGATCGCATCCATGGCACGTCCGGCCAGATAACGCGAAGCACCCCCATATTTTAATGTAAGGAAAGAGGTATCGCCTTCAGCAAACAATTCTCCATATAACGTATCAGCCTGGGCATACTGTTTATTCATATAAAATCCCATAGCCTTACTGCGACGCAATGCATGATTTCCGGGATTATAAAACAATGCCGTATCACAAATGGATAATCCGTCCTGTATATTCGGACCTCCCATCCGGTACAGGCAATTCACCAAAGCACTGGCCAATCCGGCATTTTCACGGTTAACATTATAAGCCTGAAAATAGCAGATCGTAGCTGCCGGGATGGCATTCATTTTCATATAGCAATCAGCTATATTCCGGTAAATAACAGGATTTACCTTTGTCGTATCCTGATCGCGCAACACATTGAACTGCAACACGGCATTCTCATAATCGCCGATCTGGGAATACAGGCGGGCTAATTGATAATTAGCATAGAAATCGGTACTGTCGCTTTCGAGTACTTTCCGGAAACAATCCTGGGCTACGGAAGCTTTTCCCAGGTTCATAGCTACCCGGGCAACGGAACTTAAGGCATCGACATTCGTCGTATCCATTTGCAGACAATGCTGATAACACCGGTAAGCCTCATTATATTCCAATACACCTTCGTAAGCCTGGCCGATAGCCGACATAGTAACATAATCAGCAGAATCTGCCGGAGTAAGACTATCGGCCAGGGCGATCACTTCTGTGAACTTCTTTTTATTGAGTAGTTCCTGAAATGAAAGACTCTGTGCCTGCCCCATAAGGGACAGGACACTGAGAAGAAGCAAAACAGTATATTTGTGCATCATCTGCTCTATGTTTTAGTGATTACTGCAATGTGAAAGTAACAGGCATAGTATATTTTACACGAACCGCTTTTCCCCGTTGCGTACCGGGAGTCCATTTAGGCATTGCACTAACGATACGCAGCGCTTCCCTATCCAGAGAAGGATCAACACCACTAATCACTTCAGCATCTGTGACCGAACCATCCTGATTTATAATAAACGAACAAACGACCTTTCCCTGGATGCCATTTTCCTGTGCAATGACCGGATATTGCAACGTCTTTGAAATAAATTCATTGATCGCTTTTTCTCCGCCCGGGAACTGTGGCATCTTTTCCACTATTGCAAATACCTGCCCGGAAGTATCGGCTGATTTCTGTTCGCCATATCCCACAACAGTGATTTCATTATCGCTCTCTCCAGCAGGAAGAGGTGTCGGTTTATTGTCTTCTTTTCCTTGCAAACGGAAAGTCACCGGTACCGTATACTTCACACTGACCTCTTTCCCCTTTTGCATACCCGGTTTCCATTTAGGCATTATGGATATTACCCTGGTAGCCTCCAGGTCCAGCGACGGATCAACCCCGCGAATGACCTCGATATTCCGGATCACCCCATCTTTACCCACTACAAACGAACAGGTTACACGTCCCTGAATACCATTTTGCTGAGCGATTACCGGATATTTAATACTCTTTGCCAAAAATTGCAGTAAGGCACCTTGTCCGCCCGGAAATTCAGGCATCACTTCCACGACTGTGAAAACCAGATCCGAGGGGTCTGTAGATATCTGAGGTGACATAGGAGGAGGGGGAGGAGCAGACTGCGATCCCTGTGCACTTCCATCCGAGTACAACTGTACTTTCAACTTACCCTGCACATCCTTCACTGCGACTTCTTTCGCCTTCATACCCGGGAAAGAGAAGCGGAGAACAGCATTCTTTGTCGTTTCCAGCACAAAATAACCTTCCGTATCCGTAATGGTACCTACATTAGTACCCTTTACAATCACATTCGCGCCGATAACCGGCCCGTTAAAATCGTCAATTACCTGACCTGACACTTTCACATCATCCTCCGAAAGCACACTTATTTCAGTCGCTTCCTTTACCCCGGCAACAGCTTCGGCTGCGATTTCTCCCGTGATACGGGCAACCGCCTCAATGTTGCTCAACAGCATCAAAAATGCTGCCAGAGGGATGAATATCAGATATTTTGTTCTTCCGATCCCGTGGGATCTCTTTTTATTCATCATACTGATTCTGTTTTTTAGATGTAATACGTTAAAACTATTATATAATGTTGCTGCAGCCTGATAATGGTGGGCAAGGCCTAACAGATGGTACTGATAGCTCTTGCAGTCGTATCCGGATTGGATAACGGTATTGTCTGCCAGATATTCCAGGTTATGGCGCACCTCGCGTTTCAAAAGCCACGCAAAAGGGTTCACCCAACATACGACAGTAATCAGCTCGCAAATCATCACGTCTATCGAATGCCATTGGAATACATGGGTACATTCGTGTGTAAGTATTTCATCTATCTCTTTCTCCGAATGGCTTTCCGGATGTATGAATATCATTTGGAAGAACGAAAAGGGTCCGGCGGGTTTATCGAGCCGATAAACCAGGACACCATGAATAAGAGTCCGTTTACTACGGTATGCCAACAGCAGGATGCTGGTCAACTGCACAAAGAAACGGACTAGTAAAAGGGCCACGACACTCCAGTAAATATACGAACTTGCGGAAAGCATCACGGCTTTCCAGTCTGTCTTAACGACCGTTTCGGGGGTGATGGTAACTTCCGGCATCATCGCCGAATACATCATGATCACTTCCGTCATTGGTTCCTGTTCTTTCACCCACTCCTGAATATTCAGCAACGGATAAAGCAATGCGAGGCCAAAGAAAGCAAGGAGGGAGACCCGACGCAACTTAAAGAACGTGTCCTTGTAAAAGAGCAGACGGTAGAAGGCATAAAAGAGTACAAAGGCTACATTCACCTTCAAAAAGTAGGCAAATTCCGGTGTCATGGTAATAAGGTGTTTATAAGGTTTATTCTTTTCCTTTTTCTATCAGATCGATGATATCTTTCAGGTCATCAGCCGAAATCTTCTGATCTTTGGCAAAGAAAGAGACCATTTCCTTGTACGAGTTCTCAAAGTAATTACGAACTACTCCGCTCATAAAAGTACGTTTGTATTCACTTTCCGGGATCAACGGAGTGTATTCATACGTATTTCCATAACGTTTGTTCTTCACATACTTCTTTCGTTCCAAATTCTTTACAATAGAAGCAAGCGTTGTATAAGGGGGTTTCGGATCTGCATATTTCGCCAGTATCTCTTTTACGAAACAAGGACCAATCTGCCAAATCAAGCGCATTACCTCTTCTTCCTGCATTGTCAATTTTTCCATGATTCTTATCAATTTACGATTGTATCGCAAATCTACGAATAATTCGTATAATTACAACAGAAAAGGCGTTAATAAGTATTAAATACACTATAATCTCTTTTTTACTCCGAATGACAAAACCTATCTTCCCTGCTTCAGCAAGAATATAAAGTTCAGTACCCTATTCTACCCATCACTGTGGGAATCTTTCCCCATTGGGATGGGGGAAAAAAACCACAAAGAAGGGGAAAACTCCCCACTTAGATGGGGATAATTCCCCACAACTATGAAAATAGTGGGGAAAGCGCACACTATGATGAGGGCGCACCTTTTTTTATTTTATTTTGTCTCGTTCTCTTCTTTCCACTTTTTCCGCATCTTCACACGTTTGACCTGCAGATAGCGCAGTAGGAAGATAACGAACAGGGAAACTCCCAGGACCGAAAAATACTGTACCCAATCCGGATCCGGCTGTTTTCCAGGCCATCCCCATACACACATAACAAGCAGGTAGACAAGCAGAACGCCAGTTGTAATATTAATTCTCTTCATAACGGATTCTTTTTTTACTTTTCAACAGGCAAAGATACAAGATAGTTTATTTTATCATTGGGCCAAAACGCATTTGTGTTGGGCACGATAACCACCAGCTTCAATAATCAGTATATACAAACCGCCCCGAAGAGGTAACGATTGCACAGACGAACCTTGCGGTACCGGACAGGAATATACAAGTTGTCCCGCGACATCGACCACTTTCAGTTTCCCGACAGACGAAAATCCACTCAGATAGAGCACATTACCTTTTAAAATACTCGTCTCGTTTTCTTTTCTTATTTTTAACAGCTGAGTTTTAACATTTATCGGCTCCGTCAGTTCAGAACGCAAAGGATAACCGGATTTTAGCAACACTGCCTTTGCGGTAGACGGTTCATTCGTAACAGTCAGTTCAGTTGTGGCACTCGCTTTGACGAAAAAGGCAGCCAAGGGGGGAAGTTCATAATTGCTGCCTATTGCATAAGGGGCATAGTTCTTTCCATCATATAGATAAATGTTTCCGTCGAGTGCCGGATCAGGCTGTATCTGAGACAGTTTTAATGGAGCGGGCAAAGGGTTACCACAAAGATACCAACCACTGTTATCATCACCTGCATCCATAGACGAAGCGACATTTACAGGAATGGAAACCGTCTTTCCGAAATCCTCAGGTATATTTTCTCCCT
>ERZ773225.4749-NODE-4749-length-10612-cov-2.420290_pt1 | contig 10612 bp, 7 predicted proteins | sample MGYA00580993_ERZ773225 | MGnify/ENA primary metagenome ERZ773225 (study PRJEB29015, sample SAMEA2737748) | human gut metagenome | biome: human gut; feature: human-associated habitat; material: faeces | place: China | collected 2012 ... | reverse complement strand
CGATAGCCGCCGCGACGCTCTTCGCGGGTATCGTCGTAGTTGCGCCAGTCATCGCGACGATCGCGGCTGGCACGCGGGTCACGACGATCGCGCGACTCGTTAGAACGACCAGCGCCGCCGCGGCCGCCATTGCTGCGAGCACCCTCGCGACGCTCGCCGCCGCGGCTACCGCGCTCTTCAAAGCGCTTGCCGCCGCGGGACTCACCGCCACGGGCGCCTCGCTCACCGCGACCCTCGCCGCCGCGACGCTCATCACGGCCACTGCGCTCATCATCACGACCGGAACGACGGCGGTCGCCCGCACCGCGCTTGCCGCCGCGCGAACCACGGCCCTCGTCCTCGCGCTCAACACGGCGACGACCGCCGCGGTCCTCGTCCTCGCGGCGACGACGATGTGCCTCGCCCTGGAACTGCTTGGCACGACGCTCGGCACGGTTGCCGCGCGGGCCCTGCTCAACAGCACCAGCGCGCTCCTCGGCAGCCGCCTCGCGAGCCACGCTCTCAACAGCCTCGTCCACGCGAGCCTGAACGCCCTCGCGCACGCGGGTCTTGCCGCCGCGCTTGGGACGGCTCGGGCGCTCGCCGTCGCCACGACGCTCGTCGCGACCGCGGTTGGAACGACCAGCCACGTCGCCGTAATCGTCGCCGTTACGCTTGCCGTCGCGACGCGCCTGCTCAAGCTTCTTCTTGCTCTTGGACTTGCCGCGCTTGGTCTTCTTCTTCACCTTAAAGGCGGCAGGATCGCGCTCGGGATCGACGGCGGGCGGGTTGGGACCCACATGCAGTTCGCCGGCTTCGTAGATGTCGGCCGTCTTGTCCATGAGCTTCTCAATCTCGTAGAACTCGTCGACGTCCTGCTCGGTCACAAACGTAATGGCCCAGCCCAGCTCGCCGGCGCGGCCCGTACGGCCAATGCGGTGGATATAGTCGGTCGGCTCGGCCGGCACGTCGAAGTTCACGACGTAGCGCACGTCGCTAATGTCGATGCCGCGGGCGAGAACATCGGTTGCCACCAGCACGTCGACGGTGCCGTCGCGGAAGGCAGAAAGCGCGCGCTCGCGCTGGGCCTGGCTGCGGTTGCCGTGAATCGCGGCGGCCTTGATGCCTTTGCGCTCAAGGCGACGGCAGCAGCTGTCGGCGCGGTGCTTGGTGCGCATAAAGACGATAGTGCGCTCCGGGCCTTCCTTTTTGAGGAACTCGGGCAGCAGGTTGTTCTTGGCCTCGATGGACACCGGGAACACAAACTGATCGACGGTGTCGGCGGTCGACGTGGCGGGCGCGATCTCCACGCGGGCCGGGTCGCTCACCAGATCGGTGATCTCGCCCACGGCCTCCTCGTCGAGAGTCGCCGAGAACAGCAGCGTCTGACGCTCGGCCGGCGTCTCGCGCACAATGCGGCGAACGGCGGGCAAAAAGCCCATGTCGAGCATGCGATCGGCCTCGTCGAGCACCAAGACCTTAACCTCGTCCAGATGGCAGGCGCCCTGCTCGATCAGGTCGACCAGACGGCCCGGCGTGGCGACCAGGATATCGCAGCCGTACTTGAGTGCCGCGGTCTGCGGCTTGTAGCTCACGCCACCCACGACGGTCACGGCGACATGGCCGGTGACGTCGGCGATCTTGCTCGCGACCTCGTCGATCTGCTGGGCAAGCTCGCGCGTAGGGGTGATGACGAGCATCACGGGGCCACGGCCGTTGCCTTCGGGCTTCTTGGCGCCGCGACGACGGTTGCGGCCGCCGCGCTCGCGCACGGGCTTGGGCGGAGCGATGTGCTCCAGATTGTTCATGGTCGGCAGCAAGAAGGCGGCCGTCTTGCCGGTGCCGGTTTGAGCGGCGGCAAGCAGGTCGCGACCCTCAAGCACCACGGGGATCGAGCCGGCCTGCACGGGCGTCGGCGCCGTGTAGCCCAGGTTCTCGATAGCACGAAGCATCTCGTCGGAAAGCCCCAGCTCGTCAAAGGCGGGCAGGCTCTCGGTAGCGGACTCGACGGCCTGGGCAGCATTGGCCTCATCGGCGGCATCGAAGGCAGCCTGGGTCATGGCCTCGCGGGTCTCGTCCAGAATCTCGGCGTCGGTGACGTCAGATACAGAATTACGCATATGTTGTTGTTCCTTATCTGCACGCGCTATGGGCACGGCATGCTGCCGCGCGGGCGTGCTTGGTAGTGCGCTAATACATACAAAAACGGGTGCGCACAGAGAGGACGTTGCTCAGCACGCTGGCGATCGCTTTGGCAGCCCTATCACGCGCCGTCCAGACGCAGCAGCTCTAAGCGATGGAGCAGATTCGCCGCCGGTTAGTATACCCGCACTCCGTATGCCCCCACGTAAACCACAGATGACGAGGCGGACGGGGCGGACCTGGGCCAATTGTCTCAATCTGTAACAGATACTCAGCAAAAACCGGTCCAGCTGTTATAGATCGAGACAAACTCAAACCTCGCAAAACAAAATCTCGATCTATAACAACTAGAGGTCATTTTCCCTGCTAGATGTTACAGATTGAGATGTTTGGCAGGGACTGCCAACGATTGAGCAGCCGCCCTCATCTGTAATGAAAAGTCATACATTCCAACTATTACTAGACACCCCCAGGGGGTATGGGTGTATAGTATCGGTTGGTTAACAATTCCAACACTAAACTACAGAAAGGAGAAGCCATGGCTCAAGATAAATTCGATGTGGGTGGCATGACGTGCGCCGCCTGCCAGGCGCACGTAGACCGCGCCGTGAGCAAGCTCGACGGCGTCGAGAGCGTCGCGGTCAATCTGCTCGCCGGCTCTATGCTGGTGGACTACGACCCTGCGCAGGTCTCCCCCGACGATATCTGCCCCGCCGTCGACCGCGCTGGCTACTCGGCCTCACCCGTCAGCACGGGCACCGACGCCGCCCAAAGCGGCAGTACGCAAGCCAGGTCCGGCGCCGCCCATATGGAGTCGCCGACCAAAAAGTTGGAGGCCGCCGCCTCTGCCATGCGCACCCGCCTCATCGTCTCAATCGTCTTCCTCATCCCGCTGTTCTACATAGGCATGGGGCACATGCTCGGTTGGCCACTGCCCGGCGTCTTCACCGACCACACCCACAGCATGACGCTCGCCCTCACCGAGCTCGTCTTGCTCATCCCCATCGTCTACGTCAACGACGCGTACTTTATCAACGGCTTCAAGTCGCTCGTGCACGGCGCGCCCACCATGGACGCCCTCATCGCCGTCGGCGCCACCGCTTCCATTGCCTGGTCGCTCTACGCCATGTTCATCATGGCCGACCAGCTAGCCGCAGGTCAGGTGCACGAGGCCATGATGACGGGCATGGACAACCTCTATTTTGAGAGCGCGGGCACGATTCTGTCGCTCGTCACCGTGGGCAAATACCTCGAGACGCGCAGCAAGTCCAAGACCGGCGGCGCCATCGAGGCGCTCATCGACTTGGCGCCCAAGACCGCGACCGTCGTTGCCGATGACAGCACCGAGACCACGGTGGACGTCGACAGTATCCTTCCCGGCCAGGTCCTGCGCGTGCGCCCCGGCGAGTCTATCCCCGTCGACGGCGTGGTACTCGAGGGCGCGTCGGCCGTGGACGAGAGTGCGCTCACCGGCGAGTCCATCCCCGTGCCCAAGCGCCCCGGCTCCGCCGTCTATGCCACCGTCAACCGCACCGGTTCGTTTACCTTCCGTGCCACACGCGTGGGCGCCGACACGTCGCTTGCCAAAATCATCCAGCTCGTCGAGGACGCCAACGCCACCAAGGCGCCCATCGCCCGCCTGGCCGACAAGGTCGCCGGCGTGTTTGTGCCCGTGGTGTTCGTGATCTCGGCCGTGACCTTTGCGGTATGGATGGCGCTGACCGGCAGCATAAACGAGGCGCTCACCTCCGCCGTGGCCGTGTTGGTGATCAGCTGCCCGTGCGCACTCGGCCTGGCCACGCCCGTCGCCATTATGGTGGGCACCGGCAAGGGCGCCGAGATGGGCATTCTGTTTAAGAGCGCCGAGGCGCTGGAGAATCTGCGCAACGTGGGCACCGTGGTGCTCGATAAGACCGGCACCGTCACCCGCGGCAAGCCGGCCGTGACCGACATTGTGGTTGCCGTGCGCGCCGACGGCTCGCCCGCCATGAGCGAAAAGTCGCTGCTCAAGCTGGCCGCCGCGTTGGAGCGCTCGAGCGAGCACCCGCTGGCCGAGGCGATTATGGCCGAGTGCGAGGCACGCGGAATTGTCGCGCGCATGGTCGAGGACTTTGCCGCCGTGCCCGGTCGTGGCGTAACGGCGCGCGAGGGGCAGAATGTCATCGCCGCCGGCAACGTACGCCTGATGAACGAGTTGGGCGTTACCGTGCCCGCGGGTCTTACCGAGCAATTTGCCGCCGAGGGCAAAACACCGCTGTTCTTTGCCAAGAACGGCGAGCTTGTCGGCACCATCGCCGTGGCTGACGAGGTCAAAGAGACGAGCGCCGGGGCCATCGCCGCGCTCCGCAAGCTCGGCGTCGACGTGCGCATGCTCACCGGCGACAACCGCGTGACGGCCGAGGCTATCGCCCGCCGCGTGGGACTCACCAGCGAACAGGTCATCGCCGACGTCCTCCCCGCCGACAAGGAACGCCACGTGCGCGAACTGCAGGATGCGGGCGGCAAGGTCGCCATGGTGGGCGACGGCATCAACGACTCCCCCGCCCTGGCGCGCGCCGACGTGGGCCTTGCGATCGGCACCGGCGCCGACATCGCCAAGGAGGGCGCCGACGTGGTACTCATGCGCAGCGACCTCATGGATGTTGCGCGCGCCATCGAGCTTTCGCGCGCCACGATCCGCAACATCAAGCAGGACCTGTTCTGGGCGCTGTTCTACAACGGCATCGGCATTCCGCTGGCGGCAGGCGTGTTCTTCCCCCTCACCGGTTGGCAGCTCTCGCCGATGTTCGGCGCCGCGGCCATGAGCCTGTCGAGCGTGTGCGTCGTAAGCAATGCGCTGCGCCTACGAACCTTTAAGCCTAAAGTGGCAAAATAGGTTCACCCTTAAGTCCATTTAGAACGGGTTTTCCAGGTGCCCGAGATTGACCTGAAAGAGGAGCGACGCGTACTTTGGTACGCGAGCGACGGCTTGAAGGCCAAGGTCGGGTGCCTGGGAAAGCCGACACAACAGAGAGGAACACCGATGCGATACACAATCAAGACTTCCGGCCTCATGTGCGGCCACTGCGACGCCACCGTCGAGACGGCGTTGCTCAACGTTGCCGGCGTGACCGACGCCGACGCCGATCACGAGACCCAGACCGTCCAGGTTGAGTGCGCCGACACCGTGACCGCCGAGCAGCTCGCTGCCGCCGTCGAGGGCGCCGGCGAGAAGTTCCACGCCCTGTCCGTGACCGCCGCGTAGCAGCTACCAGAAGCATTCGACCCCATCGACCAGAAACGAGGACCCGCCATGATGGCAGACCACAAATCGGTGACCCGCATGCTCAAGACGGCACGCGGCCAGATCGACGGCATCTTGCGGATGGTCGATGAGGACCGCTACTGCGTCGATATTTCCACGCAGCTCATGGCAACGCAGGCGCTCATTGCGCGCATCAACGCCGACGTGCTCAAGGCGCATATCGAGGGCTGCGTGACTTCGGCAATCGAATCGGGCGACGAAGACCTCAAGGCCGCCAAGCTCGCCGAGATCGAACGCGTCGTCGACAAGCTCTCCAAGTAATTGGGGCATTGGGGACGGACTGCTTTGCACCTTCTTGGTGCATCGGGGACAGGTATGTTTGCACCACCTTGGTGCAGATTGACCTGTCCCCCTTGCTCTAAATCGGGTATAAAGGCGTGCAGCATATCGAACGAAAGGCAATTTGCATGAATGACTTTATGAAGGGCCGCAATGGCGCCGATGAGCTCACCATCGTTATGGGCTTTGTCGGCATCGTCATCGCGATGATCGGATCGATAGCCCATATCCAGTGGCTCAGCTGGATTGCCATCGCCGTAATCGTGATTGGCGTGCTGCGCGGCCTGTCCAAAAATATCGATGCACGTCGCAAGGAAAACGCGGCCTTTGTCGCCGCGACCGCTAACGTCCCCGGCCTGGGCAAGTTCGTAGCGAGCTTGGGTAGCGGCACCGCGGCTGCCAACGCCTCGCGCACGGCCGGTACCAGCAAGGAAGACTTTGAGCGTGCCAAGCGCACGGCCAAGAAGATGTGGAAGGGTCGCAAGACCACAGCATACCTCAAGTGCCCCAACTGCGGCCAGATGCTCTCCGTCCCCAAGGGCAAAGGCAAGATCCGCGTCACCTGCCCCAAGTGCCACGCCAAGATGGAAACCCGCTCCTAGCGCCCGCACGCGGGACAAATTAATCAGGTTTGTTTGTCCCAAATCTTAAGTATTTGTTCGATAAAAAAGCCGAGGCCTCGTGTTGAGACCTCGGCTTTTTGCATGCGGCAACGGAGCTGCCCCTTTGTCACATCTACGCCACACCGTCGCGGGCGAGCTCCTCAGCCAGCGCTTCGGCAGGCATGGGCATAATCGCGTCGAGCTCGGCGTCCACCTCGGGAATACGCTTCACCTTGAGTTTGCGCACCAGATCACCACGGCACATCACGTACGTCGGCTCACGCAGTGCGCACAGATCATCGAGCGGGTTCTTGCGCGTTACCAAGATATCGGCAGCCTTGCCGCACTCGATCGTACCGGTCTCGCCGCCCAGCCCCAGCAGCTCGGCATTGATCTGCGTAGCCGTATGCAGCGCAAAGGCGTTGCTCACGCCCACGTACTTGGCAAAAAAGGCAACCTCACGCCACATGTCGTACTGCGTCACAAACGGGCAGCTCGAGTCCGTGCCCAGGCCCACCTTAACGCCAGCTTCCAGTGCGGCACGGGCGCTCTCGATGATGCCCGAACACACAATGTCGCCGTTCTTCTTTTGCGTGTCGGTCGAATGGGTCTTCTCCGGATCGAGCAGCACAAACGGCAGCGCGGGGCTGATAGTGCAGGTAACGCTGGGCGCACGCCCCTCAAGCTGCGTGCCCGCGGCGCCGCGGGACAGTTCCAAGATCTCGGGAGTCATCGGGGCACCGTGCTCGATCGTATCGACGCCGGCCTCAAGCGCGGCCTTCACGCCCTCGGTGCTCTCGACATGAGCCATAACCGGCAGGCCCACCTCGTGCGCAGCCTTGCACGCCGCCGCGGCAACCTCGACCGGCATGCGCAGCACGCCCGGCTCACCTACTTCGGTCGCGTCGAACACGCCGCCCGTCACGAACAGCTTGATGACGTCGGCACCGCGCGCATACAAGTCACGCACTTGTTCGGCCGCCTCATCGGGGGTATCGGCGACCTGCGCGAACAGCCCCGCACCGTGACCGCCCGGCACCGTGACACCCGTTCCCGGCGCCACCAGACGCGGACCCTGATACTTGCCGGCGTCGATAGCGTTGCGCACGGCAATATCGGCAAACAGCGGGTCACCCGCACCGCGCACCGTGGTCACGCCGCTTGCCAACTGCTGCTGGGCGCTGCCCTTAAGAATATGGCGCACGATGGCGCGCCCCACGGGATTATCGAGCTTCTTCATCAGCGCGCCCGCATCGCCGGCCGAGACAGGCTTGCCCGAGCCGCACAGGTGCACATGCATATTGATGAGGCCGGGCATGAGGTACGCGCCGGCCAGGTCGATGACCTCGGCACCTGCAGGCGCCTGCGCCACAGCACTCGGCCCCACCCACGTGATGACACCGCGCTCAACGGCCACGGCCATATCGGGTTGCGGCTCCATATGCTCCGAGCCATCCAGGACGGTCGCATTGATAAACAACGTGGAACGATCGGCAGACGCCATATCGAGCTCCTCCCTCACGAGCAACTTGAACATTTGTCCATTATCACCCAGTGCGGCAGGGTTGCTGCGGACATATCGGTTAACGGAGAAAGGATGAGACACGGAGAACGGAATGCATTGCAGTCCCATCCCAGCGACATCCGGGAAATGTCTAGATCTGTAACAGGTAGACCGGGTTTTAGCAGCCAGATGTTACAGATCGAGATCTTTCGGCACCGCGTCCAACCTTTGTCTCAATCTGTAACAAGTAGACAGGTTTTCGGCCTCTAGATGTTACAGATCGAGATATTTTAGCGGCAGCCAACCTTCTGTCTCGATCTGTAACAGTTGCGAGGCCAAACGGCCCCTTGTTGTTACAGATCGAGACAAACTCGGCAGGAACAACCACATCCGCGTCAGTTACACCCCTCAGCGCCCATACCACTGCCGCCTCCACTGCTCAGCCAAATCGGCCCACTGCGGAATGCCCGCCAGTCTCATCTTTTCAGCCAGCTTCCCCGGATTCTTGAGCTCATCAAACGTAAACCTCAGCACCTTATGTCCGAGCATCGTCAGATGAGACTCTCGCTGACGTTCTGCCACGAACGGGTCGACCGACTCCCGACCCTCGTCGTTCTGTAAGGCATACTTTCCCTTTCCATCGAGCTCGCCAATCACGCACGTCCCGTCCTCGAGCCTCCAGAAATAATCAACGCGAAACACTTGGCTCGAATCAAGCGGGTCACGAAACTCCACCTGCAACTCTGGCACCGGAAAACCGTATGCAATAAAGAATGCCCGGAACCGAGACTCGCCACCGTTTTCGGACAGCCCGTCCGCATGCGACGCAATCACCTGAGCTCTGCGATATCCGCGTCTGCCCTCGCAATCGGCCTGGAGCCGTTCGCAGAGGTCGTCGCGCGATATGCCCTTCGCCCGCAGCGCAGAATCGGCGATCGCCAGACCATACGAAAACGGCGCACGCAGCAGACAGTCCTTCACCGTGCGCCAAAACGGCGTCACTCGCACGCCGTCGACGCGCTCAAGCGCACCCGCCGCCTGCGGACGCAACAGCCGGCATCCTGCACTCAGCGGCACCGAGCAACCTGTCTTAACAAGAAATCGCGGCCCAAGCAGATCATTTGGCACCTCCAGACCCCACAAAAGTGCCGCGTCGTAACCCCAAAACGCCCAATCGGGATGAAACTCCGCAAGCCCTTTGATGGTCCGCAGCGCTCGCTCCGTCGGCGTCAACGCATCCCAATCATGCTGAAAACAGAACAGGTGCGACTCAGGCTCCGCGATATCGTCGGTTCCCACATGGCGCCGCAGCCACATGAGCTCGGCATTGTCGTGCGTCACAAGCAGCACGCCTAGTTCAGCCGCCTCCGTGAGCCTGGCAAGCATCCTATTCCGCGCCAACGTGTTGCGAGCCGTATGCTTGTGTTTGAGAACGGTATTAGACACTTCCATCACCACCACATCGGACAAATGGACCATTGTCACCGTTGCCTCCGCTGATAAACGTCTTGATCTGTAACAGTTAGACGTTCTCCAGGCCCCTAAACGTTACAGATTTAGACAAACCAGCGGCGCCCAGGTATTCGTCTCGATCTGTAACAGGTAGACCGGTTTTTTGTCCCTAAACGTTACAGATCGAGACATAAAGGCAGAAGGCAAGGCAGGCGACAACCGTCCATCCCCTACTCCCATTCCTGTTCGTAGATGTTGAGCGACTTCACATACCGCCCCTGGGCACCCATGATGTCGCGGACCAGGCGCAAAAAGAAGCTGATGCACGAGGTGTCGAAACCGTCCTCCAGGTCCTCGGGATGCACCGAGCCCGGCCCGTCGACCGTCGTGTCGCTCAGGCGCGCGATGTCATACAGGTAGAGCTGCCCCGCCGTCAGCCAGACATCGTCGACGCACGCGAGTCGCACCGCAATCGCACCATCGTTCCAGCGCTCCTTTTGCACGATATGTGGGTCGTAGACGTCAAAGCGACGGTCGGTGCGCGTGTCCTTCAGCACGACCATGCCAGTCGCGGGATCCTTGTCCAAAATGCCAAAGCGCGAGAAATACTGCGTGTCACGCACCTGCTTAAGTCGCCCGAGCGAAGCAGGAGAAATTGACGCTGGCGGCTCGTCCACATACAGTTCCAACAGCGTCTTGCCGTGGTAATAGGGGCGCTCAAACAGCAGCCAATCGGTAAACGCCATGTTGTAGGCCATGATTTCGTTTTGAGATGGTTCCTCGCAATAGCTGAGCCACGGATCGACGATAATCTCGAACTGCTCGCGCGCCGGCTCCAGAAATTGAAACTTCCGCAGCATCCAAAAGTGAGCCATGTCGGCAATATCGTTGCCGACGGCCTCGGCCAGCTGCGCTCGATCAAAAACTTGGTCAGTCATGGCATCCTCCTCAAACTGATGGACCTCAATTTGAGCTTACGAGGAGGGTGGGCAACCGAGGCAAGCGCGGGCAAAATAGGCCTTCGACTGCAAACCAGATGCTAACCAAACACTTGACGGGACACTTGACCGAATGAGTCCACCGCAACAAAACCGCAGGTAGACATAGACAGCCAACCCGCCCTTTTGAGCCAGATGCCCGCAGCCACCACAGAAACAACAGGTGACCACAGCCCAAGAAGTCGACAAATGAACACCCGTACGTCGACAAACGAGCAAATCGCTCGCAAATCCGCAAGGAGTGTCCCCAACGACTAGACAAAAAATGACTAGTCATTGAGGACGTTCTTAAATGACTACTTTACAGCTCCAGCGCCTCGGCGACCTCGGCTGCGCAGGCCAGGGCATCGGC
>ERZ773225.4739-NODE-4739-length-10637-cov-3.206010_pt1 | contig 10637 bp, 8 predicted proteins | sample MGYA00580993_ERZ773225 | MGnify/ENA primary metagenome ERZ773225 (study PRJEB29015, sample SAMEA2737748) | human gut metagenome | biome: human gut; feature: human-associated habitat; material: faeces | place: China | collected 2012 ... | reverse complement strand
CCCAGAACGCGACAGCAACATACTTTTTCGGTGTCTCATCCAGATGCGCATAAGCCCGGAAGCAGATAAACAGCATCAGGAAGATATAGATGAAGGACTGTCGGCATGGAAGGCTGTTCGGATAGTGGAATCCATGCCAGATAAAATTCAGCACATTGAACGAAAAGCTGGCATAGAAAAAGAGCAGCAGCACACCGTACACAACCTTTTCCCGGATCGCAATCCGGCGGTTCAGAAAATACAACCCCATGAAAATGTAAACTGCCACGCCGCAGTAGAGGTTCGGCCAATGGTCGAGTCCCGTCTCCACCTGTACATTTCCGATGTGCCGCGCGATCATGTCAAAGATCGGGAAGTAGATTTCCAGTGTGGTCGGAAAATTAAAATCGCCAGACGCCGTACTCTGCAGCGCCGCAATCTCCGGAAGAAGCACCGCAGCCGCCAGCGCACCCGCCAGAAGCGAATACACACCAAACAGGAAAAAGCTGTGCAGACAATCTTTCCATCCCGGCCGTTTCTCCAAAAACAAGAGCGCCACATAGTAAATCACCATGAAGAGACATATCATAATTGATATATAGTAGTTGGACAGGATTGAAAGTCCCAGCATCAGGCAGTAAAAAAGCCCTTTTTTTTCGCGCACCAGCCGCTCCAGGCCGTGCAGGATCAGCGGCAGCAGCACGATGCAGTCCAGCCACATGATATTCCAGCTATACGCCGCCATATAGCCGGACAGCGCATAGAATACGCCGAAATAGCACGCTCCAAACTTCTGCGAACCCGTGTGCTTTTTCAGATACCACGCCATCGAAAGACCCGCCAGACCGCTCTTGAACACGATCATGTAGGTCATAAATTCGATAATCAGGGACGACGGGCATAACAGCAGCAGCCAGTTAAACGGGCTCGCCAGATAGTACGCATAGAGCGCGGCAAAGTTTACGCCCATGCCGACATCCCAGCTGTAAAGCAGGCTCTCGCCACTTAAAAGCTTATGCCGGAATTCCGAGAAAAATGGCGCATACTGGTGGTACATATCCGTCCGCAGGAAGCTTTCCTGCCCAAAAGGGAAAATACCGCGGTATGCAAAAATCAGGATCAAAATCACCACCGGCAGGAAAAATGCCGCCAGGAGATCATCCGACGGACGGAAAACCGCAGCCAGGCGCCCCATTCCGCGGGGTGATTTCTCTGGTTCATCCCACTCATCTAATTCATCTAATTCTTCCTGCTCCCAGTCATCATCATTCAACTCTTTAATGACATCTGCTCTGGACTCTGAAAGTTTAGATTTTCTGGCATCTTCTTCCTGTCTCCAGGCCGGCATTCGTTCAGCACGTCTCATATCTGTACAAGCGGTCTCCGAATCCACGTCCGCACCTTCCCGCTCGTTCCCATACTCCTCTATTTTCCCCGTTGTTTCCGCTCCCGTAAGCTCCCTGAGTGCTTCTTCCAGTTTACTGGAACTTTCGTCTCGTTCTCTTTGCTCCATCTTCCCTCCATCCAGAATCCTGTTCAGGCGGCGTTTTCTCTACTCTTTCCGGCTTTTCCGGTCTGACTACAGCATCCATTTCCGCTGTCATTTCTCCACACAGCCCTATTTCGAGGATTCTTTCTTTTTGAAAATAAATAATTTACTGCAAATATAATTCAGCACCAGCGAGATCGCTGATACCACAATCTTACAGATCATATCCTGTTTGATTCCCATGCCGTCTACCATCACGATCATCGCCACATACGTGAACACCGATGTGAGAATACGGCAGGAGAAAAACGAAGCCATTTCCTTAAGAAGATATACAGGGTGGAAATTGTAGCTTCGGAATACCCAGATCTTGTTTGTCACATATGCAAACAGGATCGCCGCCGCCTGACAGCAGATCGTCGCCATACGGTAGTTCATGCCGTTGTGGCGGAAAACCGCATAGGAAATCCAGTCCACCAGCGTCGTCAGAACGCCGAATATCAGATACGATATCGTCTCCCTGTTTACAAACTTTCCCCAGATCAGGGATAACTTTTCCTTTATCATCACTTTTTCTCCGAAAAAAGAATTGTATGGGCAGCGGTCCTTCGACATACCCATACAATTCCTGTACTTCTTGGTTTAATATTACATTTCCTCTAACAGCTTGTTGACACTGACCAGCTTGACGCAGAGTGCAAACAGCTCGGTTGCAGTGATCAGATCCTGCAGCGGCGGATAAGATGGAGCAATACGGATGTTGCGATCCTCCGGATCCTTGCCATATGGATAAGTTGCACCGGCTCCGGTCATGACAACGCCTGCTTTCTTGCACTTCGCAACGATCTCCTTCGCACAGCCGTTCAGGGAATCAAAGGAAATGAAGTAGCCGCCGTGCGGTTTTGTCCAAGTACCGATCTCCAGTCCGCCCAGCTCACGGTCGAGAATGTTCTCAACAGCCTCGAATTTCGGACGCAGGATGTTGGCGTGCTTTCTCATGTGCTCTACCATGCCGTGGATATCCTTGAAGAAACGCACGTGGCGGAGCTGATTCACTTTATCATGACCGATAGTCTGAATCTTTAACTGCTTCTTGATATCATCCAGGTTATTGTGGGAGGTTGCGATTGCCGCAATGCCGGAACCCGGGAACGTAATCTTGGAGGTTGAAGAGAATTTGTAAACCATATCCGGGTTGCCGGCTTTCTTACATTCTGCCAGAATCTCCAGCACATGATCCTGCTCATCGTCATATAAATGATGGATACCGTATGCATTGTCCCAGTAGATACGGAAATCCGGAGCAGCCGGATGCATGCGTGCCAGACGGCGTACCGTCTGATCGGAGTAGGAATTGCCGGTCGGGTTAGAGTACTTCGGAACGCACCAGATTCCCTTTACGGTCGGGTCGGTTGTCACATACTGCTCTACCAGATCCATATCCGGACCATCTGCGGTCATCGGAATGTTGATCATCTCGATGCCAAAATATTCAGTAATGGAGAAATGTCTGTCATATCCCGGTACCGGGCACAGGAATTTAACCTTGTCAAGCTTGCACCACGGGGTATTTCCCATAACGCCATGAGTCATAGAACGGGAGATGGTGTCGTACATTACGTTCAGGCTGGAGTTTCCATAGATAATGATATTGTCAGCCGGAACCTCGATCATATCCGCTAACAGCTCCTTCGCCTCGCTGATACCGTCCAGGCCGCCGTAATTGCGGCAGTCTGTCCCATCTTCGCAGGTCAGATCACTGTCGCTGCTCAGTACGTCCATCATTCCCATCGATAAATCAAGCTGCTCTGCACTTGGCTTACCGCGTGACATATCCAGCGTCAGATTCTTGCCCTGAAACTCCCGGTACTGATCGCTCAGATCACGCTTAAGTTCCAGAAGTTCTTCTTTCGTCATCTCGCTATAAGGCTTCATCCTTCAACATCCTCCTTGTTTCTCTTATTTATTTCATCATAATTTCATGGTCTGCTTTTCATCCAGCTCCCCTTGTTCAAGGGTTCGGATCATCTCATCTAAGCATCGTTATAATAATAACATAGGTACAAAGGGCATGACAAGCATTAATTTGTTATGTCAGCACATAAAATTTGTTATATGGTACCGCTTGGTTTTTCCGATTCGGTGCATTTCACGGACAGCAAATTATAATAAAAACATGATGTTCCCCCTTCTTTCATATACTAATGAAAATATATCTTTCAGGTCACATCATGTTCATTCATTTTCCCATGCATTCTGTTCCATCACGTTTCCGGCACATCATTTCCCCGCTGCTGGTTCCCGCCCTGTTTGCCATCTCTTTCTTCGCCGGGCAGACTGCCGCGCATTTCCTGCACCGTCCATCCGGGCACACGGTTTCAGCGCCTGTTATCGCCTGTGGCTCGCTCCCGCCTGCCTTTGATTCCGATTCGATTCCGGTTTCCGCAGATGGAAACTGGGGACTTGGATTTCCCAGTCCAGGGCAGACACCGGTCGGCAATGCCTCCGCCGACACTTTAAAAAACTTTGACGCTTTCTATGTAGGCGATACCTCCAAGCCCGTCATCTATCTGACCTTCGACGCCGGATATGAAAACGGCTGCACACCTGCCATTCTGGAAGCACTGAAAAAACACCATGTCCCGGCAACCTTTTTCGTCGTCGGCAACTATCTTGAAACCAGTCCTGAACTGGTAAAACAGATGATCGCAGAGGGTCACACCGTCGCCAACCACACGTATCACCATCCCGATATGTCCCGCATTTCCGACAAAGCAGCATTTGAAAAGGAGCTGACTGCCCTGGAAACACTCTACCAGTCCGTCACCGGGCAGACAATGAAAAAATATTACCGTCCGCCGCAGGGCAAATACAGTGAATCGAACCTGCAGATGGCAAAGGAGCTCGGCTACAAGACCTTTTTCTGGAGTCTCGCCTATGTGGACTGGATGCAGGATCAGCAGCCCTCCAAAGAAGAAGCATTTTCCAAGCTTCTGACGCGCATCCACCCCGGCGCGATCGTCCTTCTGCACAGCACTTCGCAGACCAACGCTCAGATTCTCGATGAACTTCTGGCAAAATGGGAGGAAATGGGGTATCAGTTCGGGCAATTAGATGAATTATAAAATTATACCAGCAGCATTTTCCGGATAAACGAAAGGATCGCGCCTCCGATACTGCAGAACAGCAGAAATCCGTGGTTCGCATTGATCGCCTCCAGCGCCGCATAGCCGCCGTCCACAATCGGCTGTAAGCTGCCCGCATTCTTCGGCATCAGGTACGCTGCCGGACCGGCTACTAATACCAGAACAAGGATGATTATAAACGGGATAAATCCGCGCCCCGTATCGTATTTTTGCAGCCGTACTTTACCACCCGCGTGCTTGCCTGACAGAATCCACAGGCACCAGATCACGCCCATCAGTACCAGAAATACGCCAATCCCTACATACAGCCCCAGACCATAATTTTCCTCGGTAATCATAGTTCCGATATAGCCCAGATCGTCGCCGCCATACCGAAATGCCTTCGCATTCGCCCAGGTGATTCCCGCCATCAGAAGAAAGCTGGCTGCCTGCATCACGCGCGCCATTAGCACAACCACGCCGGTTACTCCGGCTGCCGTCACATCCAGCACGGACGGACCGTCATTTGAGTCACTCTGCGTATGCGCCTCACTGCGCTCCGCCGCCCGTCTGGTGCGCTCTGCCTCCCGGGACTGGCGTTCCAGTTCCCGCTGGTGGCTGCGCTCCATCCGGTTTTTCTGACGCTCTGAGCGCTCCCGCTCCGACTCCAGAGCATGAAGGCGTTTTTCCATCTGCTTCTGCTGTTTTGCATCCCGCTTATCCTCTTTCGCGCTGGAAGAAGAACGTCTCGCGTCCTGTCGTCTGCGCGATGCCGCTTCACGGTCACGGCGGGCATCCTCCTGTGCCTGGGATTGGCAGCGTTCATTGTCGCGGCGCTCTTCCTCACGCTTCTGTGCGTCCTGACTCTGGCTGCTCCGCTTTTCCTGACTGTTTCGTTTCGATCCAGAGCCGGATTCCGCCTTTTTCTCATCCGATTCCATCCGAGCTGGATTCCGCTGTTCTGAATCACCGTCGTCATAGCTATTTTCCGGCTTTCTTCCCACCGTTTCCTGTTCTCGGCGTACTGTATCATTTACAAGCGGAGTTCCGCAGTTACTGCAAAAATTTCCAACTGCTTCCTGTCCGCATTTTGGACACTTCATTCTATTTTCTCCTTCCTCCAAACGATTCTTTCCATCCATTTCCGCACTCATTTCTGGCATTTGAAACGCATTTAAACAATGTGCATTTTTTTTCTCACACAGCCAGAACTTTATTTCCTGTTTCCCATGCCCAGCTGCCAGAATGCCACTGCACTCGCTGCTGCCACGTTGAGCGAATCCACGCCGTGTGACATCGGGATTTTCACGGTGTAATCGCACGCCGCGATCGTCGATGCCGCCAACCCGTCACCCTCGGTTCCGAGAATGATCGCTAATTTTTCTTCCTGCGAAAGCGCCGGATCCGCGATACTCACGGAACGGTCACTGAGCGCCATCGCCGCCGTGCGAAATCCCAGCTTCTTAAGCGTTTCCATACTGTTCTCCGCCCAGTCGCCCTTCGGAATGTACGTCCACGGCACCTGAAACACTGTTCCCATACTGACACGGCTTGCGCGGCGGTACAGCGGGTCACTGCATCCCGGTGTCAGAAGCACCGCATCCATAAAGAGCGCCGCCGCTGACCGGAAAATCGCCCCCACATTCGTAGGATTTTCTACATTCTCAAGAATCGCGATCCGTCTGGCACCTGCACAGATTTCCTCGATCCCCGGCATTTTCTTCCGTTTCACCGCACACAGCATCCCGCGCGTCAGTTTAAATCCGGTCAGGCGCGTCAGCACATCAAATGGTGCCGTAAACACAGGCACTCCCGCACATACCGGGCGTTCCAGAATCTCCCGCCCTTCTGTCTCGATATGGCGTTCTTCCATCAGAAAAGAAACCGGCTCATATCCCGCGTCGAGCGCCCGCCCGATGACCTTCGGGCTTTCCGCAATGAAAAGACCTTCCTTTGGTTCATTATAATGAAATAACTGCCCCTCGCTCAGCCGGGCGTAGATATCCAGCTCCGGCGCTTCCAGGGTTGTAATTGAAATATGATTCATTCTGCTTTTCACCTTTTTTAATATGGTTTTCATGTTCTATCGAGTATACCACATTTCTTACAAAAAGGAAGTGCCGATTATGGACGCTGACATGAAATCATTTCTCTATTCTGCCGCATTCTATCATCCTCTTTCCGATTCCGTTCTTATTTCCGTGTAAATCTATCTTCGGCAAAAGATTTGACTTTTTCATCCCTGTTTTTCATACCGCCTATCATAACGCTGAACCCCCGCTTTATGTCAATCATCTGGGCAAAGATTTCACACAAAGTTCAGAAATAAAAAATGGGTTCTGACACATCTATGTGGGACTTCCAAAACAAAAAACCAGAACTGTCGACTAAATCAGCTACACAGTTCTGGTTTTTCTGTTACTTATAAGAGCAAAAGACTATCGTCAGCCATCTCCTACCGTCCCCCACACTCCATAATAATCCTCTCACACATCTCATACCCCAGCACTGAACTGTTCAGCGACAGTGTATAATTACTTGCCATCCCCCACTTCTGATCCGTGTAAAAGCGATAATTGCTCATACGGCGCTTATCAATGTCTTCTGTCATTTTGATCGCTTCCTGTTCCGTAACATTGTATAAGCCGCAGATCCGCTTTACCTTCTCCGGCATATTTCCGTGTATAAATACGTTCAGAACGTCATCCCGATCTTTCAGAATAAAGTCCGCATTTCTACCTATTATCACACACTCTTCTCTTTCCGCAATATCCAAAATGATCTTTCTCTGCGCTTCATAGATCATGTCTTCGACAGATCGTCCCATCTGGTCGCGCCCTGAAAACGCATAGGCAAATAACCCCTTCTTGGGTGACAATTCCGCATTCTCCTGGATATACTTCGGTGAAAATCCGGACTGCTCCGCAATCTGTCCGATCATCTCCTTATCGTAGTATTTCACACCCAGTTTCTGCGCCACTTCCATACCGATAAAACGTCCGCCGCTTCCAAACTCCCGGCTGATCGTAATAATTCTTTTTCCCATCATCCTATCCTCTCTCCTTACTCCAAATGTTCCACTTTATTCGTTCTGATTTTCTTCAAAAAACCATATCCCACCAGGCAGGCGGCGAGCTCTGTGATCGGAAACGCCCACCAGATAAGCGAAACACCTGCCTGACCGTTTCTCACAAAGATTGAAAAAATTCCTGCCAGCGGCAATATGATCACAAGCTGTCTGAGCAGCGAAATCACCAGTGACTCGATACCTCCGTCCAAAGCCTGATAAATGCCCTGATATGCCACATTGATTCCGGCAAAAATAAAGCTGATGGAAATGATTCTCATTGCCCCGATAAAGTATTCTCTGGACGATCCGGAATTAAATAATCCGGCAAACACCCCTGGGAAAACCTCTGTGATTGCCATGCCCACAATCATCAGAACAACCGTATAGAACAGTCCATATTTGATTCCATCCAGAATCCGCCTTCTGCTATGCATTCCGTATGCAAATGCGATGATCGGTGTGATGGCGTCGCGCAGACCAAACGCAAGGAACAATACAAACTGCTGTACTTTGTAGAAGAGTCCATACGCCGTCTGGGCGGAAGGATTGAATTTCAAAATCAGGTTCATCACATACACCATAATAGACATGAGCGCCTGCGCGATGATCGCCGGAAGTCCGATCGCGTAGATTTCCCTTATAATTCCGACATCCGGCTTCATATATGTGAAATCATGCTCAAACTCTTTGTTTAACTTCATATGAAAAACAAATAATAAAACCGCCGATATGACCTGCCCGATCACCGTTGCATAGGCAGCGCCCGCAACTCCCATCTCCGGGACAGGTCCAATTCCATAGATCATAATCGGGTCCAGAATGATATTTACCACTGCTCCCACAACCTGACCAATAGTCGAATAAAACGAACGCCCTGTTGCCTGCAATAATTTTTCAAATAAAGAGAAAAATACGATTCCAAACGAAATCACGCAGCAGATCCGAAGGTACTCCGTTCCCATCGAAATAACCTCCGGATCGACCGTCTGCGACGTGATATATGCGTTTACTCCAAAGAGTCCGAATAACAGACATACCACATAAATAATCACACCCAGAAACAGGCTGTTTCCGGCTGCCTTTGCAGCTTTTTTATTATTTCCCTGTCCCAGCATCCTCGCAAGAAGCGCATTCGTTCCCACGCCGGTTCCGATTCCCACTGCCACCATCAGCATCTGGATCGGGAACACCAGTGTCAGCGCATTCAGGGCGGCTTCGCTTCCTACCCTCATATTTCCCACAAAGGCACTGTCCACAATATTGTAGACTGCCTGCAATGCCATCGATAAAATCATCGGTATGCCCATCTGGATCATGAGCTGATTTACCGGCATATCCTTCATCTTGTTGCTTTCTGCCATTTTAAATAAATCCTCCTTTTTTCCACATAAAAAAGTGTGCACCTATCTCATAAGCTGGACTTACGCTGATAGGCAACACACTTTTTAATGGCATTTTTATAAAATTTAATAAAAAATGCACCTTGGCACATTCTTTATGGAATAATAAAAAAAGAGCAGCAAAAACTGGATTTACGCTCGTTTGCTACTCGTTTCGGTATTATTATATTTCCTGTTTTAAAAAAAGTCAAACCAAAAAATCACCTGTCGGAAACAGGAATTCTGGTTATTGGTTCACGGGTAGACACTTTGGGAACCGGCACTCCCACTCTCCGCTTCAACGCCTCAATATACAGTCCCGCAAACCGTCCCGGTGTCACGCGATTGTGGGTAATGTAACCAATCTCCATATAATCGTCCACATCAAGCGGAATCGCTACAATATTCGGTCCGTTCAGTTCCTCATTGATGACACCGCTGCAGATCGTATACCCATTCAGCCCGATCAGAAGATTAAACAAGGTCGCGCGGTCGGACACCAGGATGTCCTTGCGGCTGTCCAGCGTGCTGAGGATCTCCTCGGAGAAATAAAAGGAATTGTGCTCGCCCTGCTCATAGGACAGACGCGGATAAGGTTCCAAATCCGACAGGGTGATAGAACTGCGGCTTGCAAGCGGATTGGCCGCACCGATAAATACATGCGGTTTTGCCATAAAAAGCCGCGTAAATTTGAGGTCGTGTTCCCGCAGCGTCTTGCGGATCACCGTCTCGTTAAAACGGTTCAGATACAGCACGCCAACCTCGCTCCTAAGCTTCGCCACATCCTCAATCAGCTCATACGTCTGCGTCTCGCGGATACGGAAATCGTACTCTTCTCCGCCGTACTCGCGGATCAGATCGACAAACGCCTCAACGGCAAAGGAATAGTGCTGGGTGGAGACACAGAACTGGCGTTTCTGCGGCACAGCGCCAAAATAGCGCTCCTCGATCAGGTTTGCCTGCTCGATCACCTGTCTCGCATACCCCAGAAATTCTTCCCCGTCCGGGGAAATCACCACGCCCTTGTTCGTGCGGGTAAACAGGGAAAATCCAATCTCATGCTCCAGTTCCTTGATCGCCGCCGTGAGGCTCGGCTGTGCAATATAAAGTTTTTTTGCCGCCCCGCTGATGGTTCCGGCTGCCGCCACCTCCACCACGTATTTTAACTGAAGTAATGTCATGCCCTGTTCTCCATTCTTACTGATTTTCTGTCATTTCTTTCTGAACCGTATCTGCCACAGAATTACATCAGACTCAAATCCGCCTCTAACGCACCTAGTCCACAAATTTTTCCGTCTCTTTCAGACGAACCAGCGCTCTCGCCATCGCCGCGCGGGTGCTGTAATACTCGGAAATGCTCTGTTTCTGGCGCAGCCGCTCTTTCGCACGCTCTAATGCCTCCTGCGCCCGGATCCGGTCGATCTCCTCCGGTTTCTCGATCGTATCTGCCAGCAACATAACACGGTTGTTGGCGATCTCACAGAAGCCCTGCCCGACGACTGCCGCCTCCCACGGACCGTCCTCTGTCACCTGGAAAATCTGTTCCACTTCTTCGGGAACAGAATCCGTGGGACAGGCAAAATCCCCCTCATACC
>ERZ773225.4735-NODE-4735-length-10649-cov-3.283840_pt1 | contig 10649 bp, 7 predicted proteins | sample MGYA00580993_ERZ773225 | MGnify/ENA primary metagenome ERZ773225 (study PRJEB29015, sample SAMEA2737748) | human gut metagenome | biome: human gut; feature: human-associated habitat; material: faeces | place: China | collected 2012 ... | reverse complement strand
ACCGGGACAAAAACGGGACAAAACAAATCTATTTGTAATTCGAGTATTAACGGCTGCATTGTTACGGAAACGAAACAATGTAAAAAAAATGTTGTCTGAACTCAAGAACAATAAGTTATCTTTTGCGGAAATCGAAAAATTCCGTTTGCCTATATATAATAGGAAAGGAAAAGAAAAGTACGTCTACTTTTACGTACTTGATCCGGAATCAGTATTAGCAGGAACACCACGATTACGGCGCATCCGGAAGAAATTCAACCACATTCATAATAAGAAAGACCGGGACGAAGCTGCCTTACGCTTCCGGGACGAAGTTTCTATAAAGCTAAAACAAGGATGGAATCCGCTCATACAAGAGTGCGGAAAGAAAGGTTTCACCCTATATCACACTGTCTTAGAGCGATACACCACCTATTTGAATAAGCTCTTTAAAGATGATGTTATAAAGAAAAAAACAATCGATGATTATAAATGTCGTCTCAAGCACCTAAAAGACTACAATGAAGCACTGCCTGAAAAGATAATCTATGTTTATCAGTTAAACCAAAGCTACATTGAGGGCTTTCTTGAGCACATATATATTGATCGTAATACCACTCCACGCACTCGGAACAACTATTTAAATTGGCTATCTTCGTTTTGTAGTTATTTAAAGTCAAACGGCTACATATCAGAGAATCCGGCAGAAAAAATAACTCCACTTAGAGAGAAGGATAAACAGCGAAAACCACTCTCTGAAACAGATATGAAAAGGCTGAACGAATATTTGTCCGAACATGACAAAGATTTCCTTTTAGCCTGCCAGATACATTATTATACTCTCATCCGCCCTAACGAATTAACTTTCGTGCAAATCAATGACATCAGTGTCCGCGATCAGACTCTATTCATAAGTAAAGAGGTTAGTAAAAATCGGAAAGACGCAAAAGTCACTATACCGACAAAGGTTATCAAAATGATGATCGATCGCGGGATATTTAGTTATCCGGGCGACTACTATCTATTCGGTACAGGATTCAGGCCTAACAAAGAACGTTCCGATAGCCGTATCTTCCGCGAAAAGTGGATAAAAGTACGAGAGGAATTAGGATTCCCTAAAAGCTATCAATTTTATAGCCTTAAAGATACCGGTATAACCGACACTATCGATCGTGTCGGTCTGACCATTGCAAAAGACCAAGCACGTCACTCGTCTGTTGCCACAACAAACAAGTACGTGAGAAAAGAACAACTATTAGCACATCCGGAGCTAAAAAACTACGAAGGGAATTTGTAAAAAACGTTAATGCATTAAAAATAATTTATGTAAATCATTTGCATTAAAAATAATTTATGTATCTTTGTAATGTCAAAAAGAACAAGAGTTATCAACTTAAAAAAAGGAGAAATGAAAAAACAGAAAGATGAACTTGAAGAAATCAATTTTCAGATTTTCAGAATCAAGTATGCAATCAAACAGCACATCGAAAGATGCGAAGCTTTAGGGATCAGCCCCGATCCGAGAACGGATGAGATGCTTGAACAACTTACTGAATTAATGAAAAAAAGAGATCAGTTACAAAAAGGTTAAACAATCCCCCTCTCAGGAGGGGGAAAACTCAATACAATATGAAAGAATTATTGAAAGAACTACAAGTAATGAGCGAATTGGATGGCAATGCCAGCCTTGAAAAAGCAAAGGAAATCAGACTTAAATATAATAAGCCTGAAGAAAAAGAATTTATCTCTCAATACATGCGTAAAGAGATGGATGTCATTGAGAATGACATTAAAGATGTAAATGCCGATCTCGACCGCATGTTATCTATAAAAGCTCAAATAAAAGAAGTCAGTGAAATCGTTTCACTGAAATACATAGCAAAGAACTATTTCGGTAAAAGTGCAGCCTGGCTTAGCCAGCGCATAAATGGAATCCCCGTCAGAGGAAAAATATACTACCTCAAAGAATCAGAACTAAATACATTGAACAATGCAATACAGGACATTGGAAAGAAATTAGGTTCACTCTCTATCGGTTGATAGTTTGTTCTTTTGACACCGCCCCCATTATTGAACCGTGATGGGGGCTTTTTTTATAATACAGGGAAAAACCTGCCTTCGACAATGTTGGATCTCACTCCATTTTCAACAGTATATTTCAAGCTCTTACAATAAAACCGCCGATTATCAATGATGTAGATACTCGTAGGAGAAAGATTCTGATTTGTGATTATCTGGATTATATGCTCTTGAGATGTGTCTACAATCAAATTGTTATCAAAATCAACAGTAGCCCTGCCGTCAATTCCACATAAGCTCAGTGTCATATTCTGGGGGTTGCCAACCATCTCTTTTGGTTCAATATAAAAGAGACCGTTGGGGTTCAACGTCAACATCTGCCATTTAGTACATATGCACATCGGCATTTCATAGACAGAAGCATGATTGTAAGCTTGCCCGGCTTCATGCCTTAACCCTACCATTCCTGTGTAAAAAGCAACTTTCATTATATCCGAAGCCGTATCGGATACTCCATTAACAATAGCGTCATTAAAATTAGAAGGATTTTGGTTCGCATAATAATCAGGAATTGGAGAAAAAGAAAAAACATCAAACGGTATCATCATGCTACCCACCATCTTTTTACGCTCCACATGAATTTCAGATGGAACAATTTTTAATGTAACCATATCACCACTCTCATCCTTAACCGATGGTTGCAATTGCATTACCTGACGGAAATTGTGTACAGATCCTGTCCTAATAAAATATAAATCGATATACTCATCATAATAAATGATGTAATTATTGGCCCAATTGGCATCCTCAACATTCCACAAATCTCCCATTCTTGCTTTTTGTATAGTACATTTATCCAATACAGTTGAACTTATAGAAGCATATTTATATCCAGTAGACGACGGAAGATCATACTCAACATTGTTATAATCAAGATACAATTCACTACCATCTGTTTCATAGTCCCGATTAAAATCCTCTATTATTTCACTTTTTGTTAATACTATCGGAGTCAAGTCATTATAATATTTCTTTGACGGTATTATATGTACCTCATTGCTAATGCTGTAAACAAGAAATATGACATTAAAAAACTTCTCACAATTTGTAATGAATTCATTGGCTGTCCAATCAGGAAGAAGTTTGGCAAACTCCAAAGAATCGTATCCGTTAACGACAATTAAACGTCTCCACCTCTCCTCTTCTAACAGGCAATTATACGTAACCTTATAGCCAACTATCTCTACAATTTTCTCTATGTAATATAAAAGAAAAGGTTGCGGATAAAATTTTGTATTGGGATCATATTGCAATGAACCTACATTGAAATTATTGATGTTATTGTAAAATTCACTATCAGAGTGATTTCCATCCTCCGATTTAAGTAAAGGCGGAAATACATAATTAACTTCAGGATACCTACGATTAGCTATGGATGCTGCGTACTCTGGTCTTGGCTGTGGAATTGTGCCAAAATCCAATTCACGTATTTTTTTATCACCAGCATAAAAATAATTAAGTTCAGAGTTTCCGGAAACAATTTGTATTTTAAGAATATTCTCTTCTTTTTTAAGAATAATCTCCGTGCCATAACATATGATCCGACCTCCATCAAACAAACAAGCTTTACGTCCTGTCGGCTTGTTGAAAGAATGAAGCCTATCAATATGCTTGTAGACAATCTGGTTGACCGGATCGTTTAAATCAATATCTATATCATACGTATAATCTCCTGATTTCGTAAAGAAAGGATTCTCTTTATAATACTCAAAATTTGTATCCTGTTTGAAATTAACCTGTACTCCATCAATAGTCAAACCAATCATAGCTATCTTCTTTTAGCGTTATTCTTCATTTTGTTAACTAAATTCAGTGCTTCATTCACACCACCTTTTCCTTCAACCCAACAATATGCCGGAGAAGGCTTTTCATAAGCATCTTTCGCTTTAACCATTGTCTGATTAAGGAGTCTGATCATTTGTATTAATTCTGCATAATCATTTGGAACTTTATTACCAGAATGTATAGCTACTTCGTTCTTTCGCGGCATAGATCCTGTTCCGGAGAGATTAGAAACTGCCACTATATCATCAACAGTAAGGTTTGAGACAGAACCTGTACGTTGTGCAACATCGATCAAGTCCAAAACCGGACGTACAGCAGGATTAGCAACCGCAAAACGATTTGCAACGAACTCATTTGAATGTACCACACCTTTAGGCTCATCCCAATCACCACCACCGGTATAACCACCGGTATAGAAATTATTCAATAGTCCTTTAGCCGTTTCAAATGCTGCCGTAATAAGAGCAATTTTAGCGGCCGCCGTAGCTATTCCCGCGAAACCTTTAGTCATTATGTCATTCATGGTTATTGTCGCAATCGCATTCGCTTGTGTAGCAATCAATTGTTTCTCTAAAGAATCAAGTAGAATCGTCAAAACGTTGCCCATGAAATCTCCAAAATCCGTCTCCTCATTCGTAAAAAAGTCTGCAAAGCTCTCACCAATAGATGACAAGGTATCTACAATATTATCTTTCAGATCTTCCATTTCATTTACCGCAAATTCATCTAACTCCGTGATTTGTTGCATTAATGAAGCAAAAAGAGGATCATCTTTTGAAAAAGTAGATTCTATTTCCTGTCTCATTTCAATAGCTGAAGAACTTACTTTAGAGAAAAAGCCTTTAAAATTGAGTTTTTTAAGATCAGCATTCGTGGCATCTATCACACTTTGAATCCTATCTTGATATCTTCGTTGTATGGCTTCAGACTCTTCGTCAGTACGTTTTTCTTCTATTTTCTTAACTTTCTCAGCATACTTTTTCTTAATGACCAAAAGCGTTTCATCATACTTTTGTTCAGATATTAGTTTCTGATCAAGTGCTTTTTGCAAAACCTCCAATTCCTCGTTCTCATGCTTCTCCAATTCCGCTTTTTGTTTCTGATATTCAGTTAATCCCTCTTTTGTAATAGATTCTAAAATCTTCTCGATCTTCTGCTTTGTGGCTAATGAAATATCAACAATCTTTTGATTGATCTTCTCGCGTGCATCAGGCTCAAGACCGGCAATCGCCAACTGCTTGTCGAGCTTCTCAAGCTCCAAGTTTTCAAGTTCATTAGCGTAATCCTGTTGAGTCATTTTTTCATCTTGCAAATACCGTTTTTTCAGTTCATTCTGTTTCTGTAAATACTCAGTCTCGATTTCTGCCAACTCTTTTTTTATTCTTTTCTGAGCTTCTGTCTCTGACTCCCCACCGGTACCACCATTGCCACCAGTACCTCGCTTCTTTTTTTCTTCTTCCTCTAATTGTTCTTTTTCACTTTTCAACTTCACAATAGAAGCGGAAACAGTTTTCAGTTGAGCATTATACTCTGCTAATTCATCACTTGAAAAAAGTTCAGTATTAGTGTCCTTTAATTTTTTTAATAGCTGCTCAGCATCCTCTAATTCCTTTTTAACCATCTCAAGGGTTCTTTTGGGAGCAACTGTAATAGCCACAGTCATATATTCTTCATTAACATCCTTAATGGCTTCATTGATCTGCTGCAATTCCTTTTTGTTTTTTTCCAGACGTGAAGTTACTGTATCAATTTGAGAAGCTACACCCGTCATCCACTCTGCCATTCCGCTCTCGGATGCGTTTTTAAAATCCTGTTTTAATGAGTCAAGCTTTGCTTGATCTGAAAGTACATCTTTTTCCTTACTTCCTTTCCTTACATATAATTCCCCAAGTTCTTCTTTCGCAGCTTTCATCTTTATCTGTTTCTCCAACTCCACCAGATATTTTTTTATAGCTTCGGTATTATTATTGATAATCGTACCCTCATCCGTCAATTCTGCATTATAATCCGGAATGATCGCTTTAAGTTCCTCTAACTTCTCCCGACGAATATCAAGGGAAAGATTATTATTGTTTATCATTTGCGTCAACCGATCAATATTTGTCGCCTGCCCGTCATACTCATCTGCCACCTTTTTATTAATAGATTCAAAAGAGCGCATAGACTGAGTAATTTTATTCTGATTCCGTTGATAATCTACCAGTGCCCCCACTGCCAATAAAATCGCGGAAGCAACAGCTAACCAAGGGTTTGCTTTCAGTGCAGCACTAACGGCCTTTGTGGAAGCAAGAACTTTAGTATTCCACAGAACCTGTAACTTATCTAAAATGATTTTTTTGTTTATCCAAACCAAGTGTAAAGCAATGGCGGTTGTCAACATGCCCAAAGCCGACCGGTGATCTGCAATAAATCGCACAAGCGTTACGGTGTATCTGGACCAGTTAACCAAACGGGATAAAGTTTTAGTGATGGCAGGGTTCAACTCCTGCATCAGAATAATACCCTGTTCATTTAATTCATTTTTCACTTGATCCAGCTTGGCGGCAGCCGTATCCGAATTAATTGCGGCCTGTTCATAGGCAATACTGGTACCGGTTACCGCCTGAGTATACTCATTAACCTTCTCAGTATTCTGAGAGAGGATCATAGCTGTCTGCATACCTTCATCACCAAAAAGTTTTTTTAGTAGTGCGGTACCGCCACCTACATTCTGCCGCTCAGCAGCTTCTACCTTTGCATTCAGATTATCAAGTGCGGTTGCCAAACCCACAACTTTAGGATTTGTATCAGTAGCTCCTGTTGCCAAACGGGTGAAGAAAGTTTTAAGCCCGGTACCGGCAATCTCACTTTTAATACCTTTTTCGCCTAACATCTCAATCGTGCCTACCAATTCCTCTATCGAAATATTAGAGCTTGCCGCAATAGTACCGGCTTTTAAGATAGCAGCAGATTGTTGTTCTACATTAGCCGCACCGAACTTGGAACCGGCAGCCAATACATTTACATACCTCGCCGCATCGTCAGCACTGGCACCGTATTGATTTAGTGCAGTAGTCGTTGCATCAACCGACTTAGTAAGAGACATCCCCGAAGCAGTAGCCAAACGCATTGTCTCAACAGTGACAGCATTCAACGCTTCTTTGCTCTCAAGAAGTTCCGGTTTATTTGAGCCGACCATCATGTAGGCTTCCATGATCTGACTTGCACTCTGACGAATACGAAGCCCGGATTCATCCATTGTGGTAGAAAGCTCAACCGCCTTTTGCTCCATCCAGTCGATAGCGTCATCATCCAAACCGGTCAAGGCCTTTACACTGGCTTTCGACTCTTCACGCTCATTTAATAAATTGCGGAATGTATTCAGTTTAAGTACCACACCCGTCAAGGCTGCAACTACGGCTGTTATTGATGCTGCATATTTATTAAATAAATCAACTCCTTTTGATAAAGACATCTTTTGTGTCTGATCAATAGCCCTAAGTTGTTGATTATGTTCGGCAAGAATAGATTTTAAACTACGGATTTTTCGAAGATGCTCATGATATTCTTTACTATTCTCATCCATCTTGCGCCATTCATTCGTAAGTTTTCTTATTTGACGGGTAATACTTGTTACACTATTCTCTACCTGCTTGCCATCAATATACAGTGCAACGCCCCTTTTAACCACTCCTTTACTCATTGATTCTTAACAATTTTAATTTTGTGAAAATTTGAAAGAATTTGGCGTAATGCTTCATCTCCATAAAAGTCCTGAGCGATATCCGCCAAATGATTAATATTCTGATTGATACATTTATCGAACCAGTCTAATGGAGTGCGTCTGATCGTATTCTGCTTATCTGCAATTCTTTTGGCCACATTAATCTCACGGGTTACATAACCATTCTCCAGCATTTCCTTAGCTTCTCCCCAAAATAATTTCTTTTTAATATCCCGATTCGAACGCACCCGATAACCACGAACCGGTACACCGTTTACAATGATATAGCCACGCCCAGCCCCATATTGACGAAACAGTCCATATCGTTCAAAATGGAATTTTATCTTATAGTATGGGCTATCATAATTTTCGCGATCCAAATATGTCGGATAGTTGGATAAATGACCAGTCGCTTTGGTATTAGAATCTAACGTCTGTTTAGTCAGCGACTTAACTCGAAGAGTCCAATCCCTCACAGCCTGATTGAACTCTTCTACTGTCATTAGGTGCTCTTCAGCCATCGCAAATTAGGATGCAAAAGCTAACAAATAGCCTTGACGAATTTCGTTTTCATCAGCTTCTACACCATTCTCAACAAAGCTCATAGCCGACACAATAGCGACCATCGTATCCGCATCATAGATGTCAATCTCCGCATCCGGAGAAAAACCGGAACGCTTCGCAACCACATTAATATAGTTCTCTGTGTTGTTCTCAGAGGGTGGTGCCCATCTGGATACAATGCCACGAATTGTCTTGAGACCGTATTTATTGTAATACGTCACAAGTGTTCTGATAGCCGCACGATAGCCATACGGCATACTAATAAATTGAAAGAAAGCAGAATCATTCTGCTCTGAACGTAATCCCTGCCAGTCAGTCGAGTTGCGACGGATGTTTAAGGGATTGCAATTACGAATACCTCTTGATGTGCTCATATCTATTTTTTTTATGATGAGCACAAAACTAAAGGTGAAAAACCGGAGGGAATAGGACACAAAAAAGCCGTTAACCGGCAAAAAAATACGGGTAACGGCCTTTTGATTATAGTCTTCTTTTTATTTCAACAATTAATTACTATATTTACATCCGACGACAGATTAACGCATAATTTGTCTTTATTTATTTTTCACCGCCTTGCTTGGGAAAGTAGGGCGTTTTTTTATTAATACACTTCAATATTAAAGCCGTCTTTCTTCCTCCACCCCTCATACAAAGTATCCTGTATGTGGCTCATAGCTTTCGTGTAGAAGTCCGTCAATTCCTCCAGTGTGGTAAACGTCCGGTACCGGGGTTTCTCATCCGTCCCGAACTTAAACGTCACCGGAAGGCTTTTACCACCGCTCTGTACGGCAAGATCATAAGCCGCCTTGTAGTTAAACTGGTTCTCACTCGACAACCATACGGGCATATTCTCATAACTGAAGCCGGATAATATGGCCATGTCCGTACATTCATTATACCAACCGGTTATCAAAGCCCGGATTTCCTCCGTCGTCGGCTTATGGTCAAACTCTTCTTCCATATACGTGACTATATTCTCACTGTCCTCTTTCGGCCGGATATCCCATCGCACGCGCCATTTATTTCTTTTGGGATTCGTACATTCAAGCAGCCTTACTTCGCTGCCTCCTTCAACTCTTCTCATATCAATATATCGCTTTTAAAGATTTATAAGTATCGACATCATCAATCACCTCTATTTTACCACGGAAGGCAAGACGGGTACCGTGAAACCCAGACGAATACAACGGATCAAGAGTCGCATTTATATACAAAATACCCCCATCGGGAAGCGCGTAATGTGCCGACCTGCTCACTACTCTATTAACAGCATTATTGATATGTTGTGCATCGGCATAAAAAGTTGTCTTTGTCCCGTTCCCTGCACTGACGACAATCGTATCCATATATTTTTGATGATATACTGCTTTTACGTACCTATTCGATCCACCGATACTCAGAACCTTTCTCGTACTGCCGTCAGGCATGGTAATCAAGAATTTTAAATATTCGGCGGAAGAAGTATTAGGGATTCCGACCTTATCCATAAATTCACCAACGTTTCCCCATAAATTCTCATAGTCAAGGCAACGGGTACAATCTATCCTGACCGGTTTGCCTTCATCATCATAGTACCAGGCATACTCAGTATTCCCCTCGATATTAACAGTATCGGTCATGCCTAAAAAGGCGCTTGAACCGACAATTCTATCAATGGAATGGCGTCCAAAACCGCACTGCTCTTGTGCGTCACGTCTACCGTATTTCGCAAAGAACAGGTTGGCAACATCCTTGTGCATCTCCCAGTCGATCAACTGCAAATTTCTTGCGGAAGCATAATTTTTTAAGTCAATTTGTGGAAGATTATTAACAGCGGTAGAACCGTTCGAAGCGGAATACAATTTTCCATTTATGGCTGTCGCTTCATACATGCCTACAAGACATTCCTCATGCTTAACCCAATCAGGCTCCATGTCTTCAACTTTATCGGAATTTGAAAGTACAACGCAATCAAACTCCGCATTCTTATGAATGGAGAAGTAAAGCATCTTAGCGTTATCCGGAACGGCAATGATAACATACATCCCGTTCACGAATTTTGCGTCAAGCGTTTCCACCAAAGCATCTTTGACAACCGTATCATTTGCATCCGCCATGACAGCACCGACAAGGCCGGTACCAAGAACGGACGGAAAACGCACATACCTGTATCCACTGACATCCACCTTGCAAATGCTGTAACTGCTATCCGCAGAGGTCGCATCAACGACATTCGTTTTGCCAGTGGTGATTTTATACCCTTCATTATAACCGCCGGCAGCCTTTATATCCTCAAGCGTCAATACGTCTACATCCGGCTTGTCGGGCATATCCTCGTTCTTGCCTATCCCATCGGAAAAAGCGCCCAAGATGTCATTAACTCCCTTATACCAGTATTCAGGTTCATACACAAATACATCACCTTCGGAACTATCTAAATTAGCGGGTGTAGAATCTCCAACCGTGATTCCGTCCGCATAGTAACCGGAATTCCTGTCATTCAACCTGCAAACACTCATCGTACCGGCAACTGCCTGTTTGCCCAGACAACCGAAACGCC
>ERZ773225.4728-NODE-4728-length-10657-cov-6.777589_pt1 | contig 10657 bp, 7 predicted proteins | sample MGYA00580993_ERZ773225 | MGnify/ENA primary metagenome ERZ773225 (study PRJEB29015, sample SAMEA2737748) | human gut metagenome | biome: human gut; feature: human-associated habitat; material: faeces | place: China | collected 2012 ... | reverse complement strand
CGATATCATTTCTGGAACGCACTTCTTCAATTATATCATCCGAAAAATATGGCATACTGCGTGTCCTCCTTTCGTATTAGTAACCATCCACTTGCCAGGCCTGCGCACGCCGCAGGCTATATTGGCTTAATATCCATCTACCTGCCAGGCCTGCGGCAGGAAGTATTCGCTGAATTTGGTGATGGCGTATTGGTCGGTCATACCTGCGATGTAATCGCAGATCACGCGCTCCGTCTTTTCCCCTTCATCAAGCATGGCGAGGTATTTTTCCGGCAGAAACTCAATGTGGTCTTTGTAGAATCCAAAGAGCTGCCGGATCATTGCCTTAGCCTTCACTTCCTCACCCTTGGCAATTGGATTCGTGTATACATGATCGAACATAAAATGGCGCAGCTCAAACGTGGCTTCCTGAATATCTGCTGACATCCGGATGTCATCCTGATCCATGCTGTTCATGATCACGTTATGTATGAGTGTATTTAAACGCTGTTTTGTGGTAAAACCTAATGTTTTCCGGATCTCTAACGGAATATCATCCTCCGTCAGGATCTCTGCACGGATCGCATCATCCACGTCATGGTAAACATAGGCGATTTTATCTGATAAGCGGACAACTTTTCCCTCCAGCGTATGTGGCATTGACTTAGACTGATGATTTAAAATACCGTCCCGCACTTCCCAAGTCAGATTTAATCCCATACCGTTTTTCTCAAGTTTTTCCACGATACGGACACTCTGCTCGTTGTGCCGGAATCCGTCTTCACAGATTTCGTTTAACACATACTCTCCGGCATGGCCAAACGGCGTATGCCCCATATCGTGTCCCAGTGCAATTGCTTCCACCAGATCTTCATTCAGGCGCAGCGCTTTTGCAATTGTTCTCGCATTCTGCGATACCTCTAAGGTATGGGAAAGTCTTGTCCTATAGTGATCTCCCTTCGGTGTCAGAAAAACCTGTGTCTTATTCTTCAACCGCCGGAATGCCTTACAATGCAGGATTCTGTCCCTGTCTCGCTGAAAAACAGGCCGGACATCGCACTGTTCTTCCTCGCGTTCCCTGCCTTTCGTGTTCACGCTGAGCGTCGCATAAGGGCTTAATGTCTCCCGCTCCATTTTTTCAAGTTCTTCCCGTATTGTCATATGTATCACCTCTCTGATATCTGACAGTCTCTCCCGAAGCACCATATAAAAAATCGTTTCAATAAAATCTCCATATTTTTATTATTCGGCAGGATTTTTCAATTTCCTTTATTTTTTATAAAATTCATACAATTTTTTTATTTCAGATAATTCATGGCATCTAAAAGATTGCTCACACCGACCAGCTTGATACCTTTTACTTCTGTCATGGATTTTCTGCAGACTTCCGGTAGAATACAGACCTCAAAGCCAAGTTTTTTTGCCTCCTGCACCCGCTGTTCTGCCATATTTACCGCGCGGACCTCACCGCTTAATCCGACCTCGCCAAAACAGATGGTTTTCTCATCGATCGGTTTGTCCTTGTAACTTGAGATCAATGCAAGAACAATGCCAAGGTCGATTGCCGGCTCATTCATTTTGATTCCTCCTGCGATATTCACATAGGCATCACAGTCACCCAGCTTTAAGCCCAGTCTTTTTTCCAGAACTGCCATCAGAAGATTGACGCGGTTAAAATCCGTTCCTGCCGCTGTTCTTCGCGGAATACCAAAATTACTGTGACATACAAGTGCCTGCACCTCCAAAAGGATTGGTCTAGTCCCTTCCATGGAACATGCCACAACAGAGCCGGACGCTCCCTCCGGCTTGCCGCTCAACATATATTCAGACGGATTTTCCACTTCCACAAGACCATCCTGCCGCATCTCGAACACACCGATCTCATTTGTGGAGCCAAAACGGTTTTTTACACCTCTTAAAATACGGTAAGCCGCATGCCTGTCTCCCTCAAAATAAAGCACGGTGTCTACCATGTGTTCTAACACCCTCGGTCCTGCCACCACTCCCTCTTTCGTCACATGTCCCACAATGAAAATGGAGATTCCCATTCCCTTTGCGATCTGCATCAAAACACCTGTGGACTCGCGCACCTGTGATACACTGCCCGGTGCCGAGGAAACCTCTTCGTTAAACATCGTCTGGATGGAATCGATTACAACGATCTGCGGTTTTTCCCGGTCAATGACTGCCTTTATGGTGTCAAGATTTGTCTCACACAGCAGTTTCAGACTGTCCCCGAAATTTCCGATACGCTCTGCACGGATCTTGATCTGCTGCAAAGATTCCTCCCCGGAAATATAGAGCACTTTTATGTTATGCTCCGACAGATTCCTGCACACCTGAAGCAGCAATGTGGATTTTCCGATTCCGGGATCACCTCCCACTAACACCATGGAACCCTGCACAATACCGCCGCCAAGTACACGGTCTAATTCTTTCATGTCTGTTGACACACGCTTGTCATAGGTCATCTCGATCTGGGACAGAGGCAGTACCTTTGCCTCTGACGCTGTCGCTTTCTGCTTTGCCAGTGTGCCCGCACTCTTTTTGTCCACCACTTCTTCTACAAATGTATTCCATTCCTTACATCCCGGACACTGCCCCATCCATTTGGACGATTCGTATCCGCAGGACTGGCAGAAAAAAATACTTGTTTTTCCTTTTGCCATAAAACCTTCCTTTATTGACAGCAAAAGGAGTTGCCGTTTCTGACAACCCCTTATCATTTCTTAGCATTTCTGAATCTGAACTTCTACCGGTTTCTCTCCAAGTTCCACACTGACGGTTAACTTGCCACCGAGATTTGTTTTCATCTTACCTGCGCTTGCTCCGTCCACTGTAATTTCATACTCAGTCTCTTCTTCTAACTCCAGTGTGATCTGAGCATCTTCCGGTCCTTCCACGGAAAAAGAAATTCCTGTGTCCGTTGCATTCAAATGATATGCCGCTGTTCCCGGTACGGATTCATAAACAAACATACCATTACGCTCCAGCTTTGTGATATCTTTGTAAGTTTTTACCTTATAAAGATCTCCCTGATGCCCGAAGTTATCAAGCTTTGCCTTTGCATCCAGAGTGTAATCTCCAAAACTGATCGTTCCATCTGCTTCTGAACGAATTAATTCACTAATAGCGCTCATCTTTTCCTCCTGTGGTACAGTCCTTCTCTGCCTGCTGCACCGTAAAAATTTTGTAAAATCATTATAGCTCAACTACATTTCGATTGCCAGCATTTTCATCATTTTTAAGGATTTTTTTATTTTTGTGTTACTGTTCCTTTACTTCAAAAACAACTGCATTCTTTTTCGTAGTGACGATCACTTCATCACCCTTTTTCACCTTGCCGTCTAAGATTTCTTCTGCAAGCTGATCCTCGATCTCATTCTGGATTTTGCGGCGGAGTGGTCTTGCTCCATATTTCGGTTCGTATGCTTTTTCCACAATATAATTTTTCACGCTGTCACGCACATGAAGTGTGATATCCATCTGGCTCTTACAACGGTCTGTCAGATCTTTCAACATTAATGTGACGATCTGTTTCATATCATTTTTGTTCAGTGAACGGAATACGATGGTCTCATCAATACGGTTTAAGAACTCCGGTTTGAAAATCCTGCGCACTTCCTCCATCACACTGTTTTTCATGCGCTCGTAATTCTGCTTTTCATCATCAGAAGATGCAAAACCAAGTTTTTTCGGTTCCACAATGGACTGTGCTCCTGCATTTGATGTCATGATAATGATCGTATTTTTAAAGTCCACCTTGCGTCCCTGGGAATCCGTGATATGTCCATCGTCTAACACCTGGAGTAAAATATTAAATACATCCGGATGCGCTTTTTCGATCTCGTCAAACAAAATCACGGAATACGGATTCCTGCGCACTTTCTCGCTGAGCTGACCGCCGTCCTCATGTCCGACATATCCCGGCGGGGAACCGATCATTTTAGAAACACTGTGTTTCTCCATGTACTCCGACATATCAACACGTATCATCGCCTGTTCATTGCCGAAAACAGCCTCCGCCAGTGCCTTGGAAATCTCCGTTTTACCTACACCTGTAGGTCCTAAGAACAGGAACGAACCGATTGGTCTTCTCGGATCTTTTAAACCGACACGTCCACGTCTCACCGCTTTTGCCACAGCCGTCACAGCTTCTTCCTGACCAACGACACGTTTGTGCAGCGTTGCCTCTAATTTTTTCAGGCGGGCTGCCTCGCCTTCTGCCAGTTTCTTCACCGGAATTTTTGTCCAGCCGGAAACAACATCTGCCACATCATCCTCTGTGACAGACAGATTCTTTCTGCGGATCTCACGCTGCGCTTTTTTTGTCTGCTTCTCAAGCTCTGCTTCCAATGCTTCTTTTTCTTCCTTGCACTGTTTTGCAAGCGCAATATCGGAATTGCTCAGAGCATCCTCTAACTGTAATTCTTTTTCTGTGATCTGATTTCTCAATTCCGCAAGTTTCTCTGTATGGTTAGACACGCCAAACCGCACTCTTGCTGCTGCTTCATCCATCAGATCAATTGCCTTATCCGGCAAAAAACGGTCATTGATATAGCGCGCTGACAGGCGGACTGCCGCCTCGACTGCCTCATCCGTGATCTTTACATGATGATGTGCTTCGTATTTACCGCGAAGCCCTTTCAAAATTGCAACTGTCTGTTCCTCGCCCGGTTCCTCCACCGTCACAGGCTGGAATCTTCGCTCTAGTGCAGCATCTTTTTCTACATATTTGCGGTATTCTGTGATTGTCGTTGCTCCCATGATCTGAATCTCACCACGGGCAAGTGCAGGTTTTAAAATATTAGAGGCATCGATCGCGCCCTCTGCGCCACCGGCACCGATGATTGTGTGAAGCTCATCGATAAACAGCAAAACATTTCCTGCTTTTGTCACTTCCTGAATCACTTTTTTGATACGCTCTTCAAATTCTCCACGGTATTTTGAACCAGCCACAATACCGGATAGGTCTAAAGATACCACTCTTTTTCCCTGAACAGAGTCCGGTACAAGGCCGGATACGATACGCTCTGCGATTCCTTCCACGATAGCCGTTTTACCAACTCCCGGTTCTCCGATCAGACATGGATTGTTCTTCGTTCTTCTGCTTAGAATCTGAATCACTCTCTGGATTTCTTCCTCACGTCCAACCACCGGATCCAGTGTTCCTTCCGTTGCAAGCTGTGTCAGATCTCTGGAATACTGATCCAGCGTCGGGGTTCCCTCATTATTTTTCTTTTTTCCCGGACGGCCATTCTGAAATTCTTCGCGGTAAAGATTTGCATCTTCCCCCATCGCAATGAGAGTGTCCACAAAGACTTTCTGCATATTGACGGACAGCGTTGTCAGTAATCTGGATGCAACACAGTCTGTCTCTTTGATCATGGCAATCAGAATATGTTCTGTTCCAATGGCATCTGCATGGAATCTGACTGCCTCCTTCTCTGCATTCTCAAGAACTTTTGCTGCTCTCGGTGAATAACCATCTGATTCTGCTACTGCTGTTCCCTCCGCCGGAGCGATCAATTCTTTGATCAGATCTACAATTTTATCTAACTCTACACCATTCTCATTCAGAATTTTTGCCGCTACTCCTGAATTTTCCTTCAATAGCCCAATCAGTAAGTGCTCGGTTCCGATATAATTATGATGTAATGATTTTGACATTTTGCCGGCGATATCAATCGCTTTTTTGGCTTTTACAGTGTATGGTAATTGCATGTTGTCTCCTCATGTTATTTATTAGGTGATTGCAAACTCTCCTTAATCTATCTCAAATTGTTCAAAATCAACAAAATTTTCGAAAACACGCTTCCGCTACGTGTCACTCGCAGCGGTACTAAGAAGCCAGGCACGACTGATGTCGCACCTGCCTTCTAAGTACCGGCGGTTCCACAGTGTTTTCTCAAGCTTTTGTTGATTTTTCACAATTTAATTTACGTTATGAATGATTTTCGCAATTACCTACATTCTATTTTATATTATAAATCATTTAGGTCGAAAACTTCCATTCCTTTTTCATTTTTCACAGAAGTTTCATTTTTTTGCGGCACATCCATTTTTTCATTTTCAGTAGATGATTTTTTCTCGGACTTTTCTTCTGTCACTGATTTCTCAGAAGTGGATGGAATTTCATCCTCATAATCATTCCATTCGCGGTAAGCCCTGTTGATTGGATGTTCTTCCTCGATGTACTCTTCCTCGTCATCGAAATAATCGTCCTCATCCTCATTTTTTTCTTTTTTGCGGAATCCATGAAATTTTCCCAAGAGAGGTTTTTTCTCGGTTTCTGTCTCTTCGTTTGCTTCGTCGTCCTCGTTCTCTGGCTCGTCAAGCTCCGGATCGTCGTCCTCTGAGAGTTCGTCTTTTCCTTTTTTCTTTCTGCCAAAGAGCATGATATTCAGTATGACCACAACTGCGATTGCCAATACAAAAATAAGCACAGCGATCATGTTTCTGGAAAAGGATTTTGCATCTTTATATTTCTTTGAGAGTTCATCATACTCGCTCTGCAATGCTGCAAGATCATCCGAAGAAGAATCCGCTGTCTCGGTGATATTTCCATTGACACGCTGGTAAGTGCCTTCTGCTGCATCATACTGATACCAGCCTTCGGTTCCGTCCTGATTTACTGCATAAAAGATATAGAAATCAGACGCTTCCTCTCCATCCTCTGCCGGAAGCTGGTAAGCGGTCATCACGGTATTTTCCGGCATTTGCAGGGACACCTGCACATAACTCTCCGGCAGTACCGAATCAAGCGGTGCCAAAAGTGGAATCACATAACTGCTCTCACCTGCAGTAAACTTCATAAAATCATAGACAACATCCCTGGTCTCATCATAAATAAAGAATCTGCCGGTCGTTGCGTCCACATTGTCTGTTTCCAGATAGATCAGAGAAATTGTTCCTTTGTCAAACGTCAGACCTCTGCATTCCGTTCCACGGAAATTAACTGTTGCTTCTGTAAAATCAGCCGGAATCTGTTCCTCTGTAAAATTGTCTGCGATATGGTAGGTCGTGTTATTGATCACAACATCCGCCGCCGACACCGGAGTTTCCGTTGTGTCCACTTCCTCAGTATCTTCTGGAGTCTCGCTGTCACCATTTCCGTCGTCTCCGTTTTCACCGCCTGTAGTTGTCGTCTCACTTCCGGTGGTTCCTGCAGCCTGTCTTGTCACAGTGATTTTATAAGTGGCTGTTGTACCATTTTCTGCTTTTACGACAATCTGAACAACGTTTGCCCCAACTGCAAGATTCGTATTTCCAGTCACAGACTCAATCGTTGCCTTTTCATTGACCGGTGTTGCACTCACTGCAATACTTGTCACGGAATTATCAACCGTTGCCGTGTACTTTGTGGTGCTTCCCTTAAAAGCCGGAGACAATGTTCCCGGTGAAATCGTCAGTGCCTTTAAGGAATTATCTGCGGATAAAGCTGCCGTATTGCTTCCAGTATTGTTGTTACTTCCTGTTCCAGAACTGCTTCCATTTCCCGCATTTCCATTGCTGCCGGAGCTTCCGTTGTTACCGGCACTGCTGTTATTTCCTGTATTGCTGCCTGCTGCTTCGTTTTTGACCGTTACAGAAGTGCTGCTGCCTGCCATGGAATCCAATTCTTCTTCGGTACCGTAAATAACACCATCCGTAGCAGAAAGCGAAATAGAAGCTTTTCCCGCACTGATTGCTTTTAATGTCACACTGAAGCTGTCACTCGCTACCGAAATACTTCCGCCGCCACCGCCATAAGTTGCATTACAGCTCACAAACTCCAGAATGCCGGCATCATAGGTCAAAACCATATTGGCATATGCACTGTCCCCGGATGCACTTAATGCTTTTGCCGTTACCGTCACAGTCTGTCCGATATTCAGGGAACCGGCAGACACAGCGATCGTTGTTTTTCCGGAAGCCGCCTTGGCATGCATCTGCGGTGTCATAAGGCAGATGCATAATGTTAACAGTGTAATGATCACACCTAATTTCTTTTTCATTTTACTCTCCATTCTTATGTGTGAAAATTGTATTTTCTCACTAAAATAACTCTTTCTATCCACACAGCCCTGTTACTGTTCAATCTGTGCTGCATTTATAATATGTTTCTGCAAAAGCACAAGGTCTTTTACGGAAACTTTTCCATCTCTGCTTATATCCGCAGCCGCTGCATACGCACCGGAAAGCTGTGATGTTCCAAGAATCTGTTTCTGCATCATGACCAGATCGACCACAGAGATTTTTCCATCTCCATTGATGTCACCGTAAATGACAACGTCATACTGCTTCACCAGTGTTCCATTTGCATATACTGCAATTTTATTACCTGTTCCGACTGCACCGGTATTTTCTGTGCCATCTGCTTTCAGCACTTTGACCGTGCCGCTTCCCGCTGAGATATTGGCAAGTACAGAAGAAGCGCCTGTTCCCGGTGTAATACCTGTGATCACGGTATCTCCCAGTTTATAGGAGGTAGAAACGGATACGCCGTCCGCAACCGTTGTTCCACCACTTTCCGGTGTCTGGGTATTGTCTGCTGCCGGCTGCTGTCTTACCACATTGATCGTGTAGGTTTTTGCCGAACCGCTCTGTGACACACAAGTTACGTTGATCGCATTATTTCCATAATTCAATGCATAAGTTCCCGCTCCGGAAACTCCCGCTTTCGGTGCAACTGCCGAAGCACCTACATTGATCGAGCTTACCTCGGTTCCAACGATCACGGAATAATCGGTTACTGCTCCCTGGAAAGACGGTGTCAGTCCATATCCGCTTACGCTGAGAGAAGAGAGCCAGTTATTCGGATTACCACTGTCTGAAAACGTCACTGCTGACTCCGGCATATTGCTATACACCGGAATACGGAATATAAATCCCTGTGATTTATCCGCATAAGCCGTGCTCATTGTTTTTCCTTCTGACATTGCCGCCTGCACATTTGTCATGTACTGATGTGAGTATATGCTGTTCATATTCACCACATTAAATTTCTGGAAATATAAGGTGTTCTGCCCTTTTTTCACATAATTATTTCCAACGATACCAGCTCCACCATTAATTGATTTATAAATAGAATTCCAGTCGTTATTTTTCGCATAAATCAATCCGTTGACCGTCGCAGACGCAGACGATGTCGTATATGCTCCGATATTAAAGTAATTGTAATATCCATTATAGCCAGAGTAATTGCCAGAGATCAAAGGACTTGTCCCCTTATTTCCCTGCTCCTGCTTACATCTTGCAGCCAGATGATAAGGACTGACACTCAAGTTCTGTCCCACTTCCATGAAAGTATCTGCATAGCTTCGCGATGCTCCGTCTGTATCGCTATAGTTTCCACTCATAAAACTGCCTGACAGAATATTTCCAACTCCTGTCACGTTCTGATATGGCGCATATTCTAACGTTTCAAACTGAAAAATATACGTGTCATTCAGGTAATTTCTCGGATCCATGCAATATGCTATGTAATTGGAGGAGGCACTTACCCAGCCTGCTCCGTCATAACCATACCATTTGTTGGTCGCCCAGTCATAAGCACCCGTCTCCGTTGACTTTCTCGCATCATTGGAAGAACTCTGCACCAGATTCCTTCCGACAACACTCTCATTTGCAATGACGGTATTCCAGTCTAGTCCTGTCTGTACCGGAACGAACTGCCAGTCTGGATACTTCTGGTGCAATGCCAGAAGTGAGTTACAATAGCTGTCCGGAAATCCTGCTGATTTTAACGATGCAACATATTCTTCATCCGTCACCGTTGTGGTGTCTCCCTGCGATCCATCCGCAGAAGTCTGTCCGGTTACCGCAAGGTATGTTCCACAGATCCACCCGGCATAATCCACCCCATCTTTATTAAACGTCACATTATACCAGATTGTCCCATTCGTTGTTGTCTGTCCCAGCACATTCACCGTCTGGTCTCTTTTTACCATGGTCACCGGCGAATATGCCGTGCTTGCTCCGGTTCTCACGTAAACGTTGCCATTGGTGTTCGTGACCACTCCGACCGCTCCCTGTGCCGAACTGTCTGTGATCGCACTTCCGGAAGAGGTATCTTCTGTTGAAAGCGTGATAAAATCTGACCGGATATATCCGGTGGATGCCATTCCATTATAGGAAATCTGTACCTTGTACCATTTCATTCCATCGGAGCCATCCACTTCATCTATCACACGGACTGCTGTACCCGCAGCTAAAGATGTGATCTTGTCCCCATCTACCGGAGTCTTTCGCATCTGTACCGGTCCATCATTCAAAACACCCGCCGTCTCCGTATACGCATAACTTTCCAACGGTTTTACCGTAATGACCGCAGCCGCTGCTGTCACACCAAAAATCGTTGCAAAGATAAAGCTCCGCCATTTTCTCTGTTTTATATTAAGGTTTCTTCTCATTTTTCCTCCAGATGCCTTCGGTATTCCCCAAAAAGACACAGTAAATCAAGTTTATTATATTTAATTCACGATAGAGCGTCAACCTTAATCTGGTAAATATGGTAACTGATATGTATGATACAGCAAAGTGCTCAGATACTGCCTGAGCAGTAACGATGTTTTGTCCTTTTTTCCACCTTATCATTGGTGAACTACCCATTGTCTTAAGCCAATGGGCTTCCTGCTTCATCGACCTCGTAACCTACTATCTCCACAGGCGTTAATTTGGGCAGTCCCTGCCCTAT
>ERZ773225.4727-NODE-4727-length-10661-cov-2.394777_pt1 | contig 10661 bp, 12 predicted proteins | sample MGYA00580993_ERZ773225 | MGnify/ENA primary metagenome ERZ773225 (study PRJEB29015, sample SAMEA2737748) | human gut metagenome | biome: human gut; feature: human-associated habitat; material: faeces | place: China | collected 2012 ... | reverse complement strand
GAATTGTTTTTGCTGGACGAAAATAACCGTCCTACAAGCGTTGCCGGCGTTCCGCCGGACTATTTTGCGCAGGACGGCCAGCTTTGGGGCAACCCTATTTATAACTGGGACAAAATGCGCGAAACGAACTTTTCATGGTGGCGGGAGCGCATGACGCACATGTTTTCCTTGTTTGACAGCGTAAGAATTGATCATTTTCGGGGAATTGAGTCTTACTGGGCGGTTCCGGGGACCGCAAAAACTGCCCGCGAAGGCAAGTGGGAGAAAGGCCCGGGCATGGAGCTGGTGGAAGCAATTCGCCAAATTCAGGGGAAAAGAAGCGTAATCGCAGAGGATTTGGGCGACATTACCCAGGAGGTCATCGATCTGGTGAACAACAGCGGTTTCCCCGGTATGCGGGTGTTCCAGTTCGCCTTCATGGGCGGCGACACACCACATTTGCCTCACAATTATCCAAACAACTGCGTGGCCTACACCGGCACCCACGACAACAACACCCTTTTGGGCTACCTTTGGGAGCTTGATCCCCAAACGCGACGGCATATGCTAAAATATTGCGGCTATACCGACGAAAACTGGGAGAAAGGCTACGACGCCATTTTGCGAACCATGTTTGCAAGCCACGCCGGGCTTGTTGTTCTGCCCATTCAGGATTTGCTGGGCTACGGCTCGGACACACGCTTAAACATTCCCGGAAAGGCAGACGGAAACTGGCAATACCGCGTGACGGAGGAACAGCTAAACTCTATTGACAGAGAAAAATTTAAACAGTTGAACGAACTTTATAAACGCACATAAAAGGAGACAAAATTATGAGGACAATTCAAAATATTGCCTATGCCGGCACAAACAACGAACGACAGCTGCTGGATTTGTATCTGCCAGAGACAGAAAACTTTAAGACGTTTGTCTATTTCCACGGCGGCGGTTTAGAGGCCGGCTCAAAAGGGGAGGGCATTGATGAATTTGCCGGGTTAATTGACAAAAATATCGCGGTTGCGCGGGTAAACTACAGGCTCTATCCCTTTGCGCAGTTTCCTGACTTTATCCGCGACTGCGCGGCAAGCCTTGCATGGGTAAAAGACCACATCAAAGAATATGGCGGCAGTGACACAATATTTGCCGGTGGTTCCTCCGCCGGCGGATACATTGCCATGATGTTGTATTTCGACAAAAAATATTTGGCGCCCTTTCACCTTTCGCCCAACGATTTTGCAGGCTTTGTGTTCGACGCGGGCCAGCCAACAACCCACTTTAACGTTTTAAGGGAGCGTGGAGAAGACCCGCGGCGGGTTATCATAGACGATTGTGCCCCCATTTTCCATATTAATGACTACAGCGGCGAGCCGCCTGTGCTGGTAATTGTTTCAGACGATGATATGCAAAACCGGTATGAGCAGACGCAGCTTTTGCTTTCTACCATGAACCATTTCGGTTACCCAAAAGAAAACATCGCATTTCAGCTGATGGAGAACAGCGAGCACTGTTCCTACTGCTCCCAGCCCATTTTTGCGCAAATGATTTACGACTTCATAGAAAAGAGGAACGCACGTTGAAAAATTCGTTTTTTTACATATTGCTTACAGCAGTTTTGTTTACCACTTTAGAGCCAGTCAGCAAGCTCATCGCAGCAGACGTCTCTCCCCTGGCCATGACGTTTATCCGGTTTTTTATCGGCGGCGCAATGCTGCTGCCCTTTGCTGTTACAAAACTGCGCAAGAACAACATTAAGCTTTCTGCAAAGGATTTTATCACACTGGCTCTTTTGGGGGTTTTATGCATCTGTATCAGCATGCTGATGCTGCAGGTGGCTGTTTTAAAGGCAGACTCTCCGGCTTTAATCGCCATCATTTTTTGCTCTAACTCTGTGTTCACCATTTTATTGGCAACGGTGTTTTTAAAAGAAAAGATGACGGTAAAAAAGGCTTTGGCCATGATTTTGTGCATTGCCGGCGTGCTTGTTTTAGCAGACTTTTCTTCCGGCACAAACGTGGTTTCAATCTTGCTTGCCGTGGGCGCGGCGCTAACCTTCAGCCTGTATACGGTTTTGAGCAAAAAATATTCTGCTAAGTTAAGCGGCGTTATCCAAACCGGGTTTTCGTTCTTTTTTGGCAGCCTGGTGTTGCTGGTCATTTTGCTGTTCACTGGTGAAAGCATTTTTTCCGGCCTCACCACAGGCAAAACCATTGGAATTATGCTCTATTTAGGAGTTGCCGTCACAGGACTGGGCTACTGGGCATTTTTTAGGGCCATGGAAAAGTCTTCCGCCACGGCGGCTTCCACAGCGTTTTTTATAAAACCCATTTTAACGCCCTTTGCGGCGTTTTTCATCAATGGAATTGCTCCGGCGCCAAAGGTGTTTGCCGCTTTAATTTTAGTGGTGGCCGGCTCTGTGCTTGCCTCCATGCCTACAAAACAAATGGAGCCTTCCGAACAGCATACGCAAACTATAAATTAAAGGACTGCATTTATGAACGTATATGATTTTGACAACACCATTTACGACGGGGAAAGCGTTTTCGATTTTTACCTCTACAGCGTGCGCAGACAGCCAAAGCTCATTCGCTACTTGTTTGTGGTGGTTAAAGCGTTTTTAAAGTATAAGTTTTGCCGCATTACCACGGAGGAGTTTGAAAAGATTGCAGAGAAGCACGCCCAAAACTATTTATCTCAGCTGAAAGACATTGATTTTTTAATAAAAGATTTTTGGGATAAAAATCAGCACAAGATAAAACATTTTTATCTTTGCTCCAGACGGGAAGACGACGTTATCATTTCCGCGTCTATTGGTTTTTTGCTGGAGGAGCTGTTTTCCCGCATTGGCGTAAAAAACTATTTGGCCACAGAGGTGGACAAATATACAGGAGAGGTTCAAAAAATTTGTTACCGGAAAAACAAGGTGCAGCTTTTTTACAGTCGGTTTCCCGGCGCGGAAATAGAAAATTTTTATACCGACTCGAAAAATGACGCCGCAATGATGCAAATAGCAAACCGAACATATATGGTAAAGGGCGAAGATTTAGAACTGATTGACGGAACCAGCTGCGAAGAATTTGCGCTGAACCACATTGGATAGCGGGGGAGAGAAATGTTTTATGTTTACCTGCTCGCCTGCCGCGACAACACCCTATACTGCGGCTATACCAACGATTTAGAAAAGAGACTCTCAGCCCACAACAGCGGCAGGGGTGCAAAATATACGAAAAGCCGGCTTCCCGTACGTCTGGTTTACAGCGAGGCCTATGAAGACAAGTCAGACGCATTAAAGCGCGAATGCGCCGTGAAAAAGTTGAAAAAGAGCCAAAAGCTAAAACTGATTAAACAACAAAACAGCGGCCGGTTATAACTGCTGCCAAAAGTGTGGTTTTAACCGCGGTCGTTTGCTTCACCGCTTGTTCGAATTGCGGTCTGCGACCGCTCCCGGGTGATGGCTTGAAATTCGGCCAGGGTGTTCGAGCGAAATATGCCTGCCCGGGGAACGCGAAAGCGGTTTTCCCGTTTGCATGTTCCCCATCCAAAGGAGCGGAAAGCAATGTCGTAATAGCGAGAGGCCTGCTCGCCTAAATCTTTCGACCAGAAACCGCCTGGTGCTGCCAGCGCACGCACGGGTTTTTTAGTGACGGTTTCAATGACAGCTTTTGAATGGGAAAACTGATATTCCGTTTCATCATGGGTCAGGTTTTTTAAATTCTGATGGGAAACCGTGTGACTCTGAATGCTTACCAAACCACTGTCAGACATTTCTTTCAGCTGGGCGCCAGTCATGCGTCCGGGCTTCCCAATCTCGTCTGAAACCACAAAAATAGTTGCTTTTAGGCCATATTTTTTTAAAAGTGGAAAAGCAGTGGTGTAGTTGTCGATGTATCCGTCGTCAAAGGTGATGACAACGGGGCGGTGGGTTTTTCCTGCCTCCGGTAGTTCCTCCGCAAAAATGCCGGTATATTTCATGCGCTTTAAGTAGGCGAGCTGCTGTTCAAAATCTTTCACCTTAACGCTTAATGCCTCGTCTTTTCCCACAGGAACGTCGCTGATGCTGTGGTACATAAAAACGGGAACCGAGGGTTCCGCCAAAACGTCGCAGGCAGGAGAGGCGTCAAGCGTCAGCACAACAACGGCAAACAAAAGCACAACGGCCAGTTTTAAATGTTTCACAGCGAAATTGCCTCCTATATAAAAGAATGTCACTATTTTATCATTTTCGACAGAAAAAAACAACCCCTTAGGCGTGTTTGCCACAGGATTGTAACAAAAAAGGAATGCCAAGCAGACATTCCCAAAAAGCTCTTATAACAGAGCGCAAATTTTCACTTTGTTGAGCAAATCTGTAAGCCGGGTTCTGTATTTGATGATTATCTGTCTAGGCCGCACATTACTGCACGGCTCAAGCCACCGCCAAACACAGGCATGCCGGGCCGGCTAAGCCTGCGTAAGCCAATACGGTGTTGCTTCGGATGGGGTTTACATGGCCGCAGCGTCGCCGCAGCGCCGGTGAGCTCTTACCTCGCCTTTCCACCTTTACCTGCACAGGCACATATTGTACAATTCAATCTTTACAGAAAGCTATGCAGGAAGTCTATTTCTGTTGCACTGTCCTTAGAGTCGCCTCCACCGGGAGTTACCCGGCACCCTTGCCCTGCGAAGCCCGGACTTTCCTCGTGAGAAACAATTCTCCCGCAACCATCTGACTTACTCAACTTTTTTATTATATCATTGAAACAAATGTTTGTCAATAAAACGGTAAAATTAAAAAAAATACTTGACAATTTATGTGTTTGATAGTATAATATATTTCTGTTAGCGAGTGTGCTGGAATCGGCAGACAGGCACGTTTGAGGGGCGTGTGTCGTAGACGTACGGGTTCAAGTCCCGTCACTCGCACCAAAAGCCGCAGCAATCACGCTGCGGTTTCATTTTGGGGAATTAGCTCAGCTGGGAGAGCGCGTGGTTCGCAATCACGGTCAGGGGTTCGATCCCCCTATTCTCCACCACATCGCGGCAAGCATTTTAGCTTGCCGCTTTTTCTTTTGCAAAACACGTTTGCGTGTTACATCTATTTTGTTTTTGTTGTAATTTTGTGTTTCATAGCGTCCTCCAGTGTTTGATACAGCATTTCCACATCAATGGGTTTTGCAATATGCGCATTCATTCCTGCTTCCAGTGCCAGCGCCACATCCTCGCGGAACGCGTTGGCGGTCATAGCAATAATAGGGATGGTGCGGGCGTTGGGGCAGCCGGAGCTTCGGACTTCCTTTGTGGCCTGATAGTCGTCCAGTTTCGGCATTTGAATATCTATTAAAATGGCGTCGCATCCACTTAACCACTCATTTGGCACGAATTCCAAACTTCTTTAAAAGAAAAGAAGCATATGCGCAGTCGTCAGGGGCGTCGTCGCTTATCAGCACACGAAGTGAGTCCATTGCAGGATATAGAACTGCTTCGCATTGTGTGGTTTTTTCAAACGGCACCTCTACAACAAAGGTGTTTCTCCTTCACCGGGGCTGCTTTTTACGGATACGGTGCCATTAAAAAGACCGACAAGGTTTTTGGTAATGGGCATTTTAAAACCGGTCCCGCCAATCGTGTTCTCCTGTTCAAAGGGTTCATAGAGCTTTTGCAAAAACTCTTCGCTCATGCCCCTGCCCGTGTCTGACACCGTAAACCGCAGTTTCACCTCGTCACTGCCGGGAAGACTTTTCACATCGAAAGGCACTCTGCCATTTTCCGGCGTAAATTTTACAGCGTTTGACAAAAGATTAATTAAAATCTGGTTTATACGTATTGCGTCGCCCAGCAGCTTCTCCAGTAAAATTGTGTACAGACGCCTTAAATTCCAGTCCACGTGCAGCCGCCTGGGAATAAATGATGGTTGTAACCAACTCCATAACCTGCTGAATGTAAAACGGCTCATGGTTAATGGTCAGCTTGCCGTCTTCAATTTTTGACATATCTAAAATATCGTTAATGAGGGAGAGCAGGTGTTTGGAAGAAAAGCTGATCTTTTCCAGACAGTCCTTTGTGCGTGCATTGTCACCAATCTGTGCGGCGGCAATTGTGGTCATACCAATGATGGCGTTCATGGGAGTGCGGTTTCCGTGAGACATGCAGGAAAGAAAATCCCGTTTCGCGGTGTTGGTCTGCTGGGCGCTTTTTAAAGCGTCCTGAAGCTTCGCCAAAAAGGGACGTGTTCGCCCTGTTTCACCTTGTCAAGTTGGGGAATGATATGCTCTTTGTTGGCCTCTAAAAGCTCCATGTGAAGGTGGTCTTTAATGAGAGCTATAGCTACAGAACCCGAAATATTATCATATAATGGACTGTGCCTTTTCTATTTGAACAAAATCATCTACGTTAATCATGACCGAGTAGGCAATAGGAAAACCATCAAATTCATTTTTTGTGATAACGCCGTTACGCTGCACCCACACATGTCCGCCGCCCTTAACTGGCATTTGGGTGATAAGGCTGTATTTCGTTTCACCTGCATGAATTGATTCTTTTATAACGTTTTGAATTTTTTTAGCTCCTCTTCGTATTGGGTGATACGGATAATAAAGGTACGGGCGGTTGTGGAACAGCGCCGCCATTCCCACCGTTTCTATTTTTTAGCCTACCAAACAAGCATACCATAAAAAACGATAAAATGCAACAACCTGCGAAAATTCCCCTAATTCATTTTTCTGTGAAAAAGTTTTTTTATTGAGATTTCGCGTAAGAATTGATTTTTTACATAAGAAATGGGCAAAGTTTATACCTTTGCCCATTCTTCTCATTTTAAATTTATGGCTTGTTATTTTTCCTTAAGATATGATTCGTAATTTTAGAATTATTTTATTGAGAAACATTATAGTACATTCCCAGTTCTTCAAATGAAATACCGATATGCATTTGTAAGTTTATATCCATCAACGCAAGGTTTGAGTGCAATAGGTTTAGTGCAGGCTCATGTAGAGATACAGGGAAATCACTTTTTAATACTATAAACTCCTCTGTTTCTTCTGAGAAATTTCCAAATATAGTGTGTTCGCCTAATTCATCTTCAATTGTAAACAAAACATGAACCGTGTCGTCTACATAATGTAATATAGCGGTCGTAACTGTCATTTGTGAATCTTGCTTTTCATGTGATATTATAATATCACAATTGTCCTCGGTATTGTATGACAAATGAAGGCTATCATCTTTTTCTTCATTTATTATGTAAAAATAATATTCTTTGTACTTATCTCCTTTCTTTCTCACAATATTTTTTAAATTTCCCCATACCTGTTCGGTATTTTTCTTTTTTTGCGTAATAACAACAGTTGCCGTCTCGCTCTCCCACTCAACATCTAAGTTAAAGGCCTCTGAAATTGCACGAACCGGCACAAGGGTTCTTCCGTCAATTATGCTTGGTGCAACATCCAACGATTTTACACTGTTGTTAACTGCAATTGTTTCTACGCCTATAGTTAGACTAATCGTAGTTGTTCCTTTCTTTGATGTGATTGTTCTTGTTTCTGCATTCCAATCAACACTAGCTCCAAGCTCCTCAAAAATTTTCCGCATAGGAACCATCGTTCTGCCATCAATAATTTGTGGTGGAACATCAAATGTTAATTGTTTGTCATCTAATTTAACAGTAATACCATTGTCGGCAAAAACAGCATTACTAAGTGACAGAATGAATACTAAACTCAAAACAATTGAAATAACTTTTTTCCTCATAGCACAAAACCTCCATCAAAATGTTATTGTTAGTTTTGCACACTTAGTTGCGGAAACTTATAAATCCTCCTTTCAATCCCCATAAATTAAAAAAGTGCGCAACCTCAACCGAAGCTACGCACCGAAAAATGCAAACTCCGATTGTTGTCACACAATTCTTAACGACATGAAGAAAACTCCAATGATTGTCAAGTGGAATTTGCACTTTTGCCAATTTTATTTTTGACAATCATATAAAAGGGTATACTACCCCCTAAAAAAGACAGAGTTTGCCTTCTAAATCGTTATTTAAATTGTGTGACAATAATATTATAACACACATTTCTAAAAAAGCAACACTTTTTACTGACACTTATAAAAAAGGCTCCCTTTGCGCAAGGGAGCCTCATTTTGGCACTTTACCATTGTTTATAGTATCATTACTTTTGTTTTTAGTCAAACTCAAAATCTATTTGCAATTTCAACAAAAAATCTATTTCACAGAATATTGAATTAGGTGCGAAAATTTCGTTTTGAAGCAGGATGAAACTGCTTTCTTTTTCTATAGTGGTATGATATAATAATGAAAAATATGATAAGGGGTATAGGGGGAAACAGATTTTGGATTCCAACCGAATGGAGCTTCATCAGCTAATTTATGAACTTTTCAAACGGCAAATTATGTTTGGCGTTCACCACTTTGAGGATACGCTCCCAACAATGAAAGAGACCAGCGAATATTTTTTTGTGTCAGTTGACACTGTCCGCAAGGCCTACCTTAAGCTGAAGCAGGAGGGATATATCACCCTTAGCACGGGCGTTGGCGCTGTGGTCAGTGTGCGGTATGGAAACAGGGCAATTCGGCGCAATATTCAAAATTTTTTTGCCCGCCGTAGGACTGCACTGTTCGATTTGGCCCATTCAACATTTCCGCTGCTGAGCAATGCGCAATGGGTTTCACTAAGGTATGCCGGCCCGGAGATTTTAGATGAAGTAGAAGCCTTTTGCACAGCAAAAAATACGCCTTCACCCTACAGGCGCGTGCAGCAGTTTTTATTAATTTACAATTCCCTGGGAAACGATTTGCTTATCAGGCTCATCTGGCAAATGCTTTTGTTTTTGCAGGCGCCTTTTTTAAGCTATTCGCAAAACAGGAACTATTTTAACGGCGCAGGGCCGCTCCGCGATATGGTGCAGCTGTGCCGGAAAAAAGACTGGAAAGCGCTTTGGAACGCAATTGAACTCTTTCAGCGCCAGTTTATATCGGCACTGCGTTTGTTTTATAATGAACGCATTCCGAAAGGCGGTGGGGAACAGGTAGAATTTGATTGGAGTATCTACAAAGAATCTTCGCAGATATGCTATTCTTTAGGACTGAAGCTGCTGCACGAAATTCGCGAGGACAGCATTTTAGAAGGAACTTACTTGTCTGCTCCCACAAAAATCGCCGAGGACAACGGCGTTTCCTTTAACACAGTGCGGAGGACCATTTCTATTTTAAACAAACTGGGTGCAACACAAACGATAAACGGCGTAGGCACAAAGGTGCTGTCGCCTCCGGAAAGTGTGAAAAATAGAAATGTTACTCACCCAGTTATTCAAAACCGCCTTTTGACTTTTGCTCAGTGTGTTCAGATTTTGACTTTATCTTGCCGCGCTTGCGCGCAAATGACAGCGGTTTCCCTAACAAAATTCGGAATAAATGCTTGGGTAAATCAGCTAAAAAAAGTGAAACGCAGCGGACAGTATGAAATTATGGTTTATACCTGTATGGAATTTATTTCTAAATTTTCTCCTTACCAGGCGCTGCAGAACAGCTATGCCCAGTTGTTGGAACAGTTGTTTTGGGGATATCCCCTGCGGGATATGCACGGAACAAGGGAGTCTATTAATGCCTTTTATCTTCCGTATCTCAATGGTCTGATAAACTGTCTTGAACAGAATGAACTTTTGGACTTTTCACTCATGCTGGAGCAGCTGATGCGAAAAGAGTTAGAATTTACCGTAAATTATCTGAAAGACCTGGGAATCCCAAACGTTTCTGCAATCCTTGTTTTTGATGATGAAGATATTACCAAATAAAATAAATAAAAAACACTTGACAAATATAATTGCATGTGCTATAATAAATTTGTATTCAGGATAATTGCTTTATCTCACATGTAGTGCTGATCGAGTTGTTTGATTTGTACTGTATGTGTTTTTTTTGTTTTTATATGGGTACAAAATTAATATTTAGGAGGTACCCTTATAATGAATAAAGGTATTGTAAAATGGTTTAATGCAGAAAAAGGTTTTGGTTTTATCACAGACGATAACGGCGGCGAAGATGTATTCGTACATTTCTCAGCAATCGTTTCCGATGGTTTTAAAACATTAACAGAAGGCCAGAGCGTCACATTTGACACCGAGGCTGACCCGAAAAACAGCAGCAAATTAAGAGCTGTTAACGTTTGCGCAGCATAACCTAAAAAGCATAGCCGCAGGAATTTTCCTGCGGCTTATTTTTATGCTTGGAATAAATTTTGTTTTTAGCTGGGGATTTTTATAGGAGAAGGTAGAGATTGACGATATGTTCAAACACGAAAAACTTCTGTTTCATCCTGTAGGCGTGGAACAGCCCAATCGCAATATGCAGCACTGCTTCAAGAACAGCTTGGCGGCACAAACCATTAGTTTGTTAAACGGCCACGACGTAGATGCATCGAAGGTGCCGGCGGGTGAAGTGCAAACCCATGTATTTTTAAGGCCTAACCCCGGGCTTCTCAATGCCTCCGGCTATTCCTGGACCAGTGACTATGTTACGGTAACTGGTGATTTGTGCGCCGATTTACCGCCTGACATTGCGTCGGAACAGCGTGTAAAATTGGTTTATGAATTTCTGTACCGCCAAATTGACGACAAAAAAGTAAAAGAAACCATAGATTTTTTGCTGAACCGGGAAGAAGCGCACAACGACATGTTCAGAGAGGTGTTTAAGT
>ERZ773225.4724-NODE-4724-length-10669-cov-3.145939_pt1 | contig 10669 bp, 7 predicted proteins | sample MGYA00580993_ERZ773225 | MGnify/ENA primary metagenome ERZ773225 (study PRJEB29015, sample SAMEA2737748) | human gut metagenome | biome: human gut; feature: human-associated habitat; material: faeces | place: China | collected 2012 ... | reverse complement strand
ACCGGGCAGACGGTTCCGGCGCAGAAAACTATTTTGAATTTTTAGAACAGGCCGCCCAAACCGCGGTGAACGTGATTGACAGATTTATAAAAATGAGCGGGGAATAAATCCCCGCTCATTTTCTGTTTCCGCGCGCTCTGCAAAAACGGCTCTTGCATATGCCCCTTTTGCATTTCTTTGTTATTTAAATTGAGAGAAGCCGCTGGCCAATCCGGTGCAGAAAGCCCATAAATTCTGCCGCGGCGGTGGCGGGAACGTGTCCGTAAACCAGCTCGAAGCTGAAAACCTCCGGCAGTCCGCCAAGCTTTAATGCGTTCACGCAAGATACCCAGTCGATTTTTCCATGTTTCCACGTCAAATACGCTGAAATAAAAAACGGTATTCACCCCTATTGTTCGGGGGATTTTTTGTTTGTAGTCTCGAAATTGGAATAGTTACTAGGTTTGAAAACATAGTCATTTTACTCAGTCATTTTTGCGGTTGTTCGCTTTTTTGTTCGCTTTGATTATTACAAAAAGTTTGTTCGCTTTTCCAGTCTGATTTTACTCAGTTGTACTCAATTATACTCAATTTACGCAGTTCATAGTCATTTGCATTCGCCTACACTTAATTTACCGTGATTTATCCTTTAAGCCAAACCGTCATGTTATTTTAGTACGATCTGGCTAGCTCTGGCAGCAAAGGACATTCCCGTTAATATAGTCCATATCCGCGGAGTATTAGTTTTATAGACGGTTCCGCAAAAGTATAGCAGGCGCCGCCACACAGTTGATAGAGGATACCTCATAAAAGAGGTATCCGTCTTTGCCCTTAAATGCGGAAGATGTGCCATTTCGTGGGGTTTTTCTGGCTCCACTTTACTCCGTTCTACGCATCAGCCTAGTCAGCCTTTTTTCCCTTAGACGGGCAGACATATACGAAGATTATTACTGCATTTTGATACAGATTTACTGAACGAACTAAATTAAGCATAGATATTGCAAAAACCGGAGTTTTCTTCAGAAGCTTCGGTTTTTTATATTACATTTATGTTTTTTAACACTAACATTGTTTTGAATTTTCGGACTTAATGTGATATAATAGGTCTTGGCAACTTACCGATAAAATGTAAGCGAGGTCAGAACTATGAATGTAAGCTATAAAAAGTTATGGAAGCTTCTTATTGATCGAGATTTAAAAAAGAAGGATCTTGAGCAAATGGCAAATGTGAGCCACTATACAATAAACAAACTTACACATGGAGATAATGTAACAACGGATGTTCTTGGACGAATATGCAAAGCTCTTGACGTCGTCATGGATGATATTATGGAATTTATTGATGAATAGGCGTGATAGTTTCAATGGATTAATTATGATATTCTTACAACTGAAGAGAACTCAATATCTATTCCCATACTCACATTCGTTTGGGAATTAAACAATTAATATATCCTCAAGTATAGGAGTTGAAGATATGGCATACCAAAGTGAAGCAGCTCTGGAACAACAGTTTATAGAGCAATTAAACAAACAAGGATACAGCACCGTTTCCATACCGGACTACGATGCCTTGGTGGCGAACTTCAAAGTTCAATTTGAAGCCTTTAATGCCGCAAAACTTGATACGCCTCTGACCGGTAAAGAGTGGGAGCGCATCTTTAACCTCATGCTCGGAAAATCTATTTTCCAGAGTGCAAAAATTCTGCGTGATAAGTTCGTATTGGAACGAGAAGACGGAACTAAGGTGTACCTTTCCTTCTTTGACAACGATCACACCAAGAATATTTTTCAAGTCACCAACCAAACAACCGTTGTGGGCAAATATGTGAATCGTTATGATGTTACCATCCTCGTGAATGGCCTTCCACTGATTCAGGTGGAACTGAAACGTCGAGGCATTGACATCCGTGAAGCGGTCAATCAGGTAATGCGTTATAAAAAACATTCTTATAATGGACTGTACCACTTCATCCAGTTGTTCGTGGTTTCCAATGGTGTTGACACCAAATACTTTGCAAACTCCGACAGAGACTTGCTCTATAGCCTCGCATTCTTTTGGACAGATTTCAATAATGTACGCATCACGAATTTGAAGGAGTTTTCTATATCCTTCCTGGCTCGTGATCATATCATTAAAATGCTGACCCGTTATACCATTTTGAACGATACAGACAAATTGCTGATGGTTATGCGTCCTTACCAAGTATATGCGGTGGAGTCACTTGTCCGTCAGGCAACTCTCACCAACCGAAATGCGTATGTGTGGCATACAACCGGTGCTGGCAAGACGTTGACGTCCTTTAAAACAGCACAGATTTTGGCAGCCAACCCTAACATCAAAAAAGTTATTTTCCTTGTTGACCGTAAGGATTTGGATTCTCAAACCACAGAAGAATTCAACAAATTTGAAATCGGCTCTGTTGACGCAACCGATCGCACTAATGTCCTCGTTAAGCAAATGCAGGATAAGAATCGTCAGCTTATCGTTACAACGATGCAGAAGATGGCGAATGCAGTCAAGCATCCTCAATACGCCAAAATCATGAGTGCGTATAAGGATGAGAAAGTGGTATTTATTATTGACGAATGTCACCGCAGTCAGTTTGGTGATATGCACAAGGATATTGTTCGCCACTTCCAAAAAGCGCAGTTCTTTGGATTTACCGGCACACCTCGCTTTGAGGTCAATGGCAAGACGGAGGGCAAGATTACTCAAACTACTGAGATGCTTTTCGGAGAGTGCGTACATAATTATCTGATCAAGGATGCTATCTTCGATAACAATGTCCTCGGTTTTCATGTTGAGTATATCAAGACGATGGAGGGTGATTTTGATTGGGATGATCCCACTATGACAGAGGCCATAGATGTAGGTGAACTTTACCTTTCAGAAGAAAGAATGTCCTTAATTGCAAACCATATTGTTCAGAATCACAAAGCTAAGACACGAAACGGACAGTACACCGCAATTTTTGCCGTTTCCTCCATCGCGGCACTGGTGAAGTATTACGGCATTTTCAAGAAGATCAAGCATGATTTGAATATCACCGGTATTTTCTCTTACGGACAGAATGAAGATGCTGAAGGCAAAGATGAACATAGCCGCGATGCACTGGAACGTATCATCGCCGATTATAACAAAACCTACAGCACCAATTTCTCCACGGAAACATTCTCGGCATACCATAAGGATATTTCTGATCGTGTTAAGGGTAAGAAAACCAAGTCGTTGGATATTTTACTTGTTGTAAATATGTTCCTTACAGGCTTTGACAGCAAGCAGCTTTCTGTCCTTTATGTAGATAAGGACTTAAAATACCACGATCTGCTGCAAGCCTACTCTCGTACTAACCGTGTTGAGAAAGAAACTAAACCATTCGGTATTATCATCTGTTACCGCAACCTCAAGAAGCGTACTGATGATGCACTGACACTTTTCTCCAAAAGCCACGATACTTCCGGTATTGTCGTTCCCGGTTATCAGTTCTTCGTGGAAAAGTTCAATGAAATGGTAATGAAGCTGAAGGAAATCGCTTTGTTCCCGGAATCCGTTGACACCATGCAGAGCGAAGACGATCAAAAACTGTTCGTCATTACTTTCCGCGAATTGACAAAATACCTGCAGTCGTTACAGACATTTATCGAGTTCAGCTTTGACCAGGATGCTCTCATTATGTCCGAACAGGAATACCAGGACTATAAGAGTAAATACCTTATGCTTTATACACGACAGAAAACAGACCGTGAGGTTGCGTCTGTTCTGAATGATGTCGACTTCTGCATTGAGCTGATGGAAAGCGACCGAATCAATGTTGCTTATATTATGAATCTGATTCGTAATATTCATTTTGATGACGAGAAGCAAAAGAACTACGACATCAAACACATTAAAGAGGAGTTGGGCAGAACGGACAACCCTCAGTTGCTGCGTAAGGTTGAAATTCTCCAGGCCTTCCTGGATAGGGTCGTTGTCGGTCTTGAAAGTGCCGATGAAATCGATGCCGCATATAACGACTTTGAAAACGAAGCAAAACGAGAAGAAATCGTGGCCTTCGCCGCAACGGAGGATATCGACACCGCCATGCTTACGGAATTTATCTCTGAATATGAGTTTTCCGGCACGATGGATGCCGGTAACATCAGAGACCGGATCAATAAGCCTATGCCGCTGATGAAGAAGCGGTCACTGGTAAACCGCATCGTTGATTTCATTAGACAGCACACTGAAAAATATCAATAAGGAGAAAAATAATGGATAATTCAATTCAGGCTCATCAAAAAGAACTTTGTAACAAGCTGTGGGCAATGGCAAATGCCCTTAGAGGTAATATGGAGGCTTACGAGTTCAAGAACTATATCTTGGGCATGATTTTCTATTACTACCTTTCTGACAGAACCGAGAAATATATGGCTAATCTTCTAAAAGATGACGATATCGGTTATGAAGAGGCCTGGGCAGACGAGGAATACAGATCCGCTGTTATTGAGGAAGCACTCCGCGACCTTGGCTACATCATTGAGCCCCAGTTCCTGTTCCGCAAGATGGTGAAGATGGTTGAAAACCGTTCCTTCGACATTGAGTTTTTGCAGAAGGCTATCAACGCTTTAATGGAATCCACTATTGGAAACGATTCTCAGGATGATTTCGATGGTCTGTTTTCCGATATGCAGCTTGATTCCACAAAGTTAGGTCATACCGTTAAGGACAGAAGTACTGTTATGGCAAAAATCATTGCATCTTTGGATGAAATCAACTTCAGCGTTGAGGACACTAAAATTGATGTTTTGGGTAACGCATACGAATATCTGATTGGTCAGTTTGCCGCCACCGCCGGCAAAAAAGCCGGTGAGTTTTATACACCTTCCGGTCCCGCTGAATTGCTTTGCCGTCTGGCTTGCCTTGGTCTGACCGATGTTAAAGACGCTGCCGATCCAACCTGCGGTTCCGGCTCTCTGCTGCTCCGTCTGAAAAACTATGCAAATGTTCGTAACTACTACGGACAGGAATTGACCTCTACCACCTATAACCTCGCTCGAATGAACATGATCCTGCGCGGTATCCCGTATCGTAATTTCAATATTTACAATGGAGACACGCTTGAGCATGACTATTTTGGGGACATGAAATTTCGTGTTCAGGTCGCAAATCCTCCTTACTCTGCAAAGTGGTCTGCCGATATGCGCTTCATGGAGGATGAGCGCTTCAACGAATACGGCAAACTTGCTCCTAGGAGTAAAGCTGATTTTGCTTTCGTTCAGCACATGGTTCACCATATGGACGAAGATGGCCGCGCCGTTGTGCTTCTACCTCATGGTGTGCTCTTCCGTGGTGCAGCCGAAGAGGTTATCCGTAAATACCTCATTCAGAAGCTGAACGTTCTGGATGCTGTTATCGGTCTGCCTGCCAACCTTTTCTTTGGCACCGGCATCCCGGTATGTGTTCTTGTTCTCAAAAGAGAGCGTAACGGCAATTCTGATAATATTCTCTTCATCGATGCATCTAACGACTATGAAGCGGGCAAAAACCAGAATATTCTCCGTGAATGTGATATTGATAAAATCGTAGAGACCTACGAACACCGTGTTGATGTGGACAAGTATGCTCATGTCGCTACCATGCAGGAGATTGAAGAAAACGGCTTCAATCTCAACATTCCTCGCTATGTGGATACTTTCGAGCCGGAAGAAGAGATTGATCTGAATGCTGTTGCCGCTGAGATCCGCAAGCTGCAAGCAGAGATCAAGGGTATTGACGCTGAACTAAAACCTTTCTTTGATGAGCTGGGACTTGATTTCCCATTCGACGTGGAGGGCAAATAATATGACAAATGTATCCTCAAGTAATGGTCTCGAAAAGCATCCGAAACTTCGGTTTCCGGGCTTTGATGAGCCATACAAACAATGTCGTATAGGTGACATTTATGCAGAAAGAAGTCAGCGCGGAGCATCTGATATGGAATTACTTTCTGTCACTATGAATGGTGGTGTCATGCCTCGTTCGGAGATCGAAGGCAAAGACAACTCAAGCGAAGACAAGAGCAACTATAAGATTGTCCTGACGGGTGATATGGTCTACAACTCCATGAGAATGTGGCAAGGAGCAAACGGCATATCACCTTGTGATGGAATAGTAAGTCCTGCATATACAGTTCTCAAGCCCAAATTTCCAATCAGTAACGGCTATTTTGCAGCTCTGTTCAAAAGCCCAAACTTAATCAATGAGTTTAGGAAGAACTCACAAGGCATGACTTCTGATACATGGAACTTGAAATACCCTCAGATTGAAACTATTAAAGTTTGTATTCCGTCTCTCTTTGAGCAAGAACGGATTGCTGATATGCTCGGTACTCTCCAAAAACGGATAGCAAAACAAGCGCAGCTTGTCGATAGTCTCAAGAAGTATAAAAGGGGACTTCTTTCCTTTACTTTTGAAGAAATGTCTATTTCAGACGATGCAGACTCAACAACCTATCTTTTTTCTGAGATTGCTCAGCGAAGAAAAGAAAAGTACAGTCCTGGCAGTAGGGTAGAATATCCTTGTATTGAGCTGGAGCACATTGAGCAAGGAACAGGCAGATTACTCGGTAGTGTGTCATCTACGACTCAGATCAGCATTAAAACAGTAGCAAAGACCGGAGATGTCCTCTTTGGCAAACTGCGCCCTTACCTGAGGAAGTTTGCGTTTGCGGAGCAGGATATGGTTTGCTCATCAGAGATATGGGCATTTGTCCCTTCAAAGTATGTGCTTCCGAAATACCTCTATTATCTCATTCAGACAGAGCATTTTCTGAGAGTTGCAAATATAAGCTCCGGCACAAAAATGCCCAGAGCTGAATGGGTAAACATAGAAAAGGAGCCTTTCGATATACCTTGTATTCCTGTCCAAGATAAAATAATCGCAGTTATGGAAGCAGTAGACAAAAGGATATGCGCATCAGACGATACTTTAAGTCTGCTCTTAAAAGTAAAGGAAGCCTTGTTGCAGCAGCTTTTTATATGAAGAGCTGCTGCAACAACGAGTTGCGCAGTTTATTTAGATTATCCAATTCTTTCTCACACGCCTCCACACGGTTGCTTATTACCTCAAGTACCTTAATTATGCGGTATTGAGTTGCTGGATCTGGATAGGATATTTCAATCTTAGCGATTTCGCCTGCCTGAACATGAACAACAGACTTCCCCTGAGCAACACGGGCAATGCTCCCGTTTACAATGTGGTTAAGAATATAGCTCATTATCCTTCCATCAATTTTAGTGCTTCGGAAAATGTTTAGATCACCAGCAAGGATAACCCCCGGCAGCATAACACACGAAGCCGTGGAGATTTCTTCCGGTGTTTCCCCGGAAGTAGGTATAAGCACATCTCCCACCATGCTCTGATATACTTGATCGACTTCTGCCTCCGTTTTTCTGACAACGGTTGTAATTGCCTCATGGTAGGTTGTATATAATTCTCCGTACAGAATAAACGGAGTTCCTGTTTCAGATATATCGGCTTTGGACAATGGCGCACCCTTGATAAAAGAACCAAGATTTCCGATGGTATCATGCCTCCATTGAACTCCGCTTAGCTTACAATGCTCTGGTGTTAAAAGCGAACGAACGACACCCCTTTTATACTTCTTGAGACTATCGACAATTTTCCTCTGAGCATCAATTCGATTGTCCAGCATGGTAAGAAAATCTACAAGTCTTTGTTGCTCATCAATAGAAGGAAAAATCACTGAACCTGTCAGCACAAAAGTGTTATTTACCTTCATATCATGCTTTGCTCCAATATTGACCAGCGGCTTGAGGAATTTGTTTAGCCTAAAATCATTTGAAAAATAAAGGTCAACAAACTTTGGTATGACAGTGGTTGAGGGATGATATACAGCATAAAGGGTAGACACTATGCCCGGAACACCTTTATTTGCTTTGATAATTCCGTAAGGATTTGCTTTTAGAGGACTCTTTGTATATACAATATCACCTGTTTCAACTACATGGTAATCAGCAACACTCTCGCCGGCGAATGAGCGTCCTTGAAAGGCTATTTGATTTATAATACCATATTCACCGGAAACCGAAAGAACATCCTCTTTTCCGAATATCAGTTTTTTATTGCGATCTGTGTTGTCAACAAGATAATGTGATAGTGCTTTTTCCTTCCACGGCTCATCAAAGCCCGGAAACCGAAGTTTCGGATGCTTTTCGAGACCATTACTTGAGGATAATAACGCCTTGATTAGCCCTTCATCGGATAATATTCGTGGAGGTGATTAAAATGACTAATAACACACAATTCAAGACGCTGTTGAACACTTGGTTAAATCAAAAGAAACCAATGATCACACCGTCAACCCACGCCAGCTTTACGCTGATTGCCGAAAATCATTTAATTCCATACTTTGGCAAGCGTAAAATCGGTAGCATTACCGAAGCGGACATTCAGAGTTACATATCGTATCTCTACAATTCCGGTAGGTTGGACAATTCTGGAGGACTGACAGTAAAAACAATCCGCAATGTTATCCTTGTTCTCAGATTGGCAATGGAGTACGCTTACAAAGAGCGCGTCATTCCACTGCTGAATTGGGATTTCATCGAATACCCGAAAGAGTTGGGTATCAAAAAGGTGTTTTCACTCTCAAAGGATCAGGAGCAAGCGCTTATTCAGTGCATCTACATGGACTTAAACAGGAAGGCTGCTGGCATCCTCATTGCACTTTTTACCGGTGTGCGCATCGGTGAGCTTTGCGGGTTGCAGATGAGGGACATCTCTCTGACGGATAAAACTATTAGTATCAACAAGACTGTCCAGCGCATCTACGACAAAAAGAAGGGCGTATCTTATCTTCATATAGGATCGCCCAAAACAAAAACATCAGCACGAATAATACCCGTACCCTCGTTACTGATGAATATCATCAAGAAGTTTTACACGGATAACCCAAATCATTACTTCTTGACCGGCAAAACTAAACCAACCGAACCTCGTACCTACAGACAGTTTTTCGCACGCTTTCTTAAACGCAATGGACTGGAAAAGGTGAAGTTCCATGAAATCCGACATACGTTCGCTGTTAGAGCAATTGAAATGCCGGAGTTTGACATCAAATCGTTGTCAGAAATTTTAGGCCATAAGAATGTTTCGTTCACACTGAACGTATATGGGAGTGCCAATCTTCAGCAGAAAGTCAAATGCATGAACTTGCTAAATGTCCTGTTGTAAGGGGACGAATGCATCAAATTCGTAATCAGAGAGCTTGAGTTTTCTCCTTAAACTGTGGACGAGTACTGGTGACTCGCCCACAGTTTAATCAGCAACATTAAATTTGAGAATCAATGATATTAAAGATAAGCCAAAGATGGTATCTAAATATTCATAAAAATAAGCAGTGAAAAAGTGAACAGACGAACAAAGCACCGAACAAGCGAACATAAAAGTGAACAAGAAAAGAATTTAGTAAAATAACTGGGTGTTTTTGCTACTGCTTAAACCGAGTAAAATACGGATTAGAGATAGCTTAGATGACGTCGAAACACAAGATAAGGCACCAGGTGTAAATCGGCATTCAAATAGTTGTCGTGCACATGGGTACAGCGGATTTTATTCCCCATTTTTTCAATGGCTTCGCTTTGTTTTTTCTGGTAAGACACTGCTCCGTGGCCGAAATCCCAGCAACAGCAAACGGCGTCGCAATGAAATTTTTCAATCAGCGCATTTAAATCCTCTGTTTTTGAGCAGTTTCTGGGAACGTCCATATCTTCAAACACATTTTCAAAGGCAATGCCAACGCCGTATTTTTCCGCCCGTTCCACCACAGGCGCAAAATATTCATAGTTAAACCGCAGCGCAGCTTCCGGCGAATAAACAAGGCGATCGAAGTCAAATTCATCGCCATGCACAACCAAATAGCTTGCGCTTAGCTCAATTGCGGCGCTGAGGCTTTCATCTACCAGTTTTTTATGGTTTTCCGCGCTGCCATATTGGTGATATCGGTTAAAGGGTGCGTGGCACTGATAAACAGACAGGCCGTTTCGTTCAAAACAGCTTTGTGTCTGCTCTAAATCCCCCCGCCAGTTTTGGGTTACGTCGGGCGTGTAGTCTAATAGATGAAAGCCTGCTTCTTTCACCGTTTTTACAGCCTGGGATATTCCAATGTCCTTTGATAAATATTCTAAATTAAAACATAGTTCCATGTGCCCCACTCCTTTTCAAAAGTTTTTCTTAATTGTATTACAGCGGGGTGTAAATTGCAACACAAATTTCGTAGAAATTTTTATTTACAAACCCAATTTTTTTTGATATACTGACCCCAAAAGGGAGGGAGAGAAGAAATTGAACAAAATTTTAGTGGTAGGCTCTGTGAACATTGATTTGGTGATAAAAACGGAACGAATTCCAAGCCTGGGCGAAACCGTGTCGGGCAGCGGGTTTTCCACCATCTGCGGCGGTAAGGGTGCAAACCAGGCGGTTGCCATTGCCAAAAGCGGCGGCGACGTTACCATGCTGGCCTGCGTGGGGGATGATGTTTACGGCAAAATGGCAATTTCTAACTTAAACCAGGCCGGCGTGTGTCCGGCTGTGAAGGTGTGCGATAACGCCCCCACCGGCGTGGCGGTAATAACGGTTTGCGGCGGTGACAACCACATTATTTTAGACGCCGGGGCCAACGGTTTGGTCACAAGAGAAATGATTGCG
>ERZ773225.4720-NODE-4720-length-10674-cov-16.132687_pt1 | contig 10674 bp, 10 predicted proteins | sample MGYA00580993_ERZ773225 | MGnify/ENA primary metagenome ERZ773225 (study PRJEB29015, sample SAMEA2737748) | human gut metagenome | biome: human gut; feature: human-associated habitat; material: faeces | place: China | collected 2012 ... | reverse complement strand
ATCACATCATGCTGAAACTTTGACATAATCCTCTCCAATAACTCCTTTAGATTTTTTACGACTCACTCAAATTTTCCGACCCAAATTGCAGCAAGTGCTTTGGATCGCGCTATCAACTACACAAACCGATATCTTTTTCAATTTGTGGTTGGCTGAAACATTCTGGCCTTCCCTTTCCCTCTGCTGCTCGGCCTATTTCCCGGTGGCATATCTGTCCGGTGACACATGATCGGCAGGCACGTTCAGGTCGCCGTTGGCATCAAAGTAGCGCCTTGCTTCCTCATATCCTTCATTCCACTGGCGTTCATCGCGGTTGCCCCAGTACATCCCGATACTGTCCGGCTGTGCGATTTTCTGCCGGAACAATTGACCTGCTCTCTGCTTCGTAGCTACCGTGTCAGAACGAGGAAGGCTCGTTTTCTCACTCTTCTCACGATCTGACGCATCCGACTTTTCCCGTTTAGTATCAAAAACACTTCGCAGTTTGTCTATTTTAAGGTCGGTGAAGATCTTATCAGTATTTAGTGCATCGGAGTAAGTCTGACAAACCGCATTCTGAACGCCTGTCGACCGCAAGTTATCGCCCTGCATCTGATACTTCGCATAGTTTCGAGCAGACAAAACGCCCCTGACGACTGTTTCGCCAAGGGTCATTTCGATTGCAATATGACTATCCACCGGTGCATCGGATGTGCTGCAGTTGTTGTAATCACTTGCTTTCAGAGAGAACAATGCTTCCTTTTTCAGGTTTTCCCTCCGAGTTTTAAAGATATATGCACCGGGAGAAAGCCAGATCACGACCTTCTCCGGGTTGTTCTCGATTAGCTTGAACGCAATGTAGCTCTTTCCGGTGCCGGTAGGATGAACAATGGCAGCTTTGCCATACTGGTCCATCATCCGGACTGCCGCATGATATGCCTTCTCGTTGTGTTCAAACAGACATAAGCCCACACGATTCACCTCCTTACCGCAATCAAGGCGTATCCTTCCATCACAAAACAGAGGATACCAGTTCTTCTACGTGGCCGTCTGAATTCTCTTATTATTCTATCATGGTTATATCTGGGAATCAATAGAAATCCGAGGAAATGTATCCATCCATGTTTTAGAAAAAAATGCGATTCAGCCAGAACTTTTTTGCACATTGCCCAGTTTCGCATGAAAGCTCCAGATGAAATCATCGATGGACAAAATGTGTGGTCATATAGTTGTCCAAGGCGCTGGAGAGTGCAGTCAGGTGTGATAGCCGCTCCGATGTAATGACAGCCGTTAAATAGAACGCGCCCCTCGCACTGAAAAGCCGGTTTATGCCGTCACATTGATCAGGAGTTCTGACGAGGCATATCGCACAGTACTACATAATTTTTATCCTCTCCCCTGCTGCCCCTATTTATATATAGGTACAATCAGCATCCCGTCACTGCAGCTACCACCCGCTCTGAGTCATACTATTTGTTCACGCAAAAAAGCCCCTGCCGATCACATTTCTGTGAAAGACAGGGGCCGATTTTACAGCAACGAATCCGTCATCGTCTGATAAACGCTGTCCGCATTTTGCTCTACGCTCTCATTTATAATCTGCACCAGCATCTCCGAAAGCGCAGTTCGTTCGCCCGGAGCGGTGTTCAGCACGATATCCTGCAGAATGTCCCGCAAGATTTTTTCCCGGTCTGGGGAGATAAGACAACTCCGCTGTTCTAAGGAAAGGGAGCCCGCCTCTGGATTTTTAACCACCCCGCCCCCTGTTGCGCCGGTTCTTGCGTAGAGAGTCTGCAAAACATACCCCTGCACACTCATGTTTTCGGCTGCAGCAGACTGGCGGATTATTGCCCCCATCTCCTTGGAGGGTCGAATCATGATGTTGTCCTGGCGCCGATTATATTCTATATTTGCCCTGCTGTGCGCTTCTTTTGTTGCCATAAATACACCTATTATAGTAAATTTTTGCAATACCAGTTAATTGGTATCATTGTACATTTTCCGCAGAGATAAACCAGTTAACGTTGTTTATTATGTCAATAGACACAAGTCCAGTTAACTGGTATACTCATGCCATCGGGAACACCGGTTCTCACATCCGACCATTCACCAACGATTTGAAGAGAGGTACACACATGAGTATCAACGTTTTACTGACCCTTGTCGAGCAGTACAAGGAGGCCGCCCAACTGATCGAGGCTGCACAGGCTGAACAGGAACAGCTGAAAACCCAGATCCGCGAGGCACTGGCTGAGCGCTCCACCAACTATCTGGAAGTAGGCTGCCACAAAGTCCGCCTGTCCGATTTCTCCAGCACCCGACTCGACAGCAAAGCCATCAAGGCCGTAGCACCCGACCTGTACGACCAGTACAGCAAAACGGTCACCGGCACTCGCCTGAGCATCACCTGACATCACCCGAAAAAAGCCCCATACAGCACTCTCCGACCAAAGTTTGCGCTGTACAGAGCCCAACACACCCGCCGGGGCGGGCTACACCAATATTATACCTGTCCCGGCCTTTTTTATCAAGAGAAAGGTTCGAATAATCATGAAACAGACTGTCAAAACCTCCCGCGCTGCCGGTCAGCTGGAAAAGATGTTCCGCGAGCTCAACAAGCACTATTTTGCAGGCAAGCTGCCCGAGCCCATCATCAGCCTGAAAAAGACCCCGTCCGCCTATGGTCATATCACCTGTTCCAAGGTCTGGCAGGCAGGCGGCGAGAACAAGTATGAGATCAATATTTCGTCGGCTACCCTTGACCGCCCCATTGAGGAGACCGCTTCTACCCTGCTGCACGAGATGGTGCACGAGTACTGCATGGAAACCGGCATCAAGGACACCAGCAACAACGGGGTCTATCATAACCGGCGCTTTAAGGAGCAGGCCGAGGCACATGGCTTGACCGTCGACCACCACGAAAAGTACGGCTGGACTATCACGAGCCCGTCCGAAGAGCTGCTGGACTTCATCATCTTCCAAGGCTGGCAGGATATCCAGATGGGCGAGCGGCTGGCATGGTCGGATATGGCAGGCACCGGAGCAGGCAGCAAAGCACCCGGCAGTAGTCAGACCGGAGCTCCCAAGCCCCCCAAAGCAAAGAGCAGCACCCGGCGGTGGGTATGTCCCAAGTGCGGTACCATCATCCGGAGCACCAAGGACGTGCGGGTCATCTGCGCGGACTGCATGGAGCTGTTCGTGAAGGCTGACTAATCACAGCAAGACAGAGAGCGAGGGCACGAGTGAGAGTAGTGCCTCTTTTAAAAATGCACCCGTAAAGACAGAGATCCGCCGGGCTGTGAGAGGACGCCCATTATATTGAAGGAGAGCAGCCATGACCATTATATCAGAACGTTTGCAGCACCTGCGCCTGACGCACGGCTATACCCAGACCGAGCTTGCACGAACCATGGGTGTGACCCGCCGGGCAGTCTACGCATGGGAGCATGACAAATGTCCCGAGATCCCTCATCTGATCCAGCTCGCCCAATTCTATCAGGTATCCACCGATTATCTGTTGGGGCTGACGGAGTGAGGTGCTCCCCGCCACCGGAGGCCTTACCGGATACTTTTTGCCTGCTATAGTGCGGTCAACCATCAGTCCGCGCGACGGCAGCCACAACGCTCCATATTTTTAACAGCACACTTGTAAGTCCATCTTATCGGACGCATCGTTTGGTAAACTTTAGATACATCAAAACAAACACACTTCAAAATACAGGAGGAAACTATTATGGCAGGCGCTTTTTCGTTATTTTTAGGGCTGTTCGGTCTTGGTGCGGCTGGTGCAGTCAGCGCGGGACAGAACGCAAAAATCAAGAAGGCAGATTATCAGTATGGCGAGGAGCATGGCCTTCATGGCACCTCTGAGGTTCTACAAATGCGGGAGCGAGTGCGTAAAGAATGGTGGAGCATCTGCGGCAAAACCTACAACGCATGTGAGCGGCCTGCATCGAGTTACGGCGACCTCAGCAGAACCCCGTGGTGCTATCTGAAAAAGCGCTGGTTCATTGATCATCTGAACAAAAAGGGCATTCCTTATGATGATCTGGTCGTGGATGATGTTACCGGCGTTACCTTCTACGAGAGCCAGAAAAGAACGTCCCAAGCCTATATGAGAAAGCTGCGGTAATAGGCATCGCGCGTCATCGTCACCACTTCTATCAGCAGCAGGAGGCATTTATGGCTGAAAATAAATTCGTTGTCAAAACGGTATTCCATGATGAAAATGGAGATACTCTGCTTCGTGAAGATTACCGTGAAACACGAGAAAAAGCACAGGAGCTCAAGGATTTGGCTGATTTTGGCTATGCCGGACTTTTTGGCAAGGGTCAAACGAAAGTTACCACCGAGATCATTGAGCGCTGACACCAACCATCATTTCCTATAACAGCAACAGAGCTCTGCCGCTCAGCACGAGTAGCAGGGCTCCTTCTATTTTATACAGTATTCAGTCAGAAAGTGAACTTAAAAAGCCGCGTTTAATATCAGACAGCAGATATCCCGGCGGATTTGCGATTTGATTATGAGTCTCCCCGAAATTGTGGGGGAACAGTTTCATTCGACCACTTTTGGTCAAACGTTATTGGTTTTATAGAACATGGAGGACCGCTCATTTTTGAGCATACTCACTTGTGCGCACGGAGAACATGTTTGAGCACCATCTACATCTGCGCAAAATTGCGCACGCCCTTCTCTTGATGGGGTCAGTCTAAGCGACCTCATCTGAACTTATGTCGTGACAGGGGTGTACTGTTTGGTACAGGGTCGTGTATGGCAATTCTATCAGCGCAACAAAGCTTATCTTGAACCATTGAGCTCGTTAATCAGATTGATGATTAATGAGGTTGGAAACCATACGCAGACCATTTTGACCCACTTTCAGGGGTAATCAATTTGAGTACCCCCTTTTTTGGCAGCTTAAAATTCAGCCACGAAACGGTGTCCACAGTACAGGCGTTCTTATATTATACGGTAACACGATATATTCCGTTCGAGGTATACTTTTTTTAATGGCATCATATCAAAACAGAATCACACTGCAGCAAATGTTTTTCTCAACTATTTGAGATATTTCGCTCTGATCAAATCGTCGCCCATTTCTGATATGCGTCCTATTGGTGAAGGATTGATAAAGAGGAAGGTATTCGCTGGCGCTCATACCATTTAGATCAACTCCAATCTTGAAAAAGCTCACAGGTTCGCTTAGTCAAGATTTCCGTTGGCGTGATCATGTTAACCGAGCGTTTCTGTCCCGTCCTCATGCTTCGGCCGTTCAAGAAGCACTCGGCTAACACAACCACGCAAAAAATCAAATAAAGAAAGTCGAATACAGAGCGGCGCCTGTGCGCATATTTTTCACTTTGCTATATAGTACAGTGAATTTCGTGCGCATTTTACTGCTTTGTGACCCACCAAACATTCTTATTTCGCAGTTCTCCACTTGTTGCGCGCTTTTTCTGTAGATCGTATCCATATTGCTGCAACCATTGACGTGCGCAGGTATAGCTTGGCAACGATTTCTCGGCGTGTCCATCTGCCTTGTTGTAGATGTGCCCCAGCTCAAAGAAGATCTTCTGCCAGTCTTCATAGTAGCGTTCCTCATTCAGATGGGCATCCAGATATGCAAGCAGCGGTGGTGGTTCAAGGGGTTCAACTTTCGCAAGCAGGCTTTCATCGATCTTTTTCAGCAACTCTGTCTGATACCCCTGTTCGAGCATTTGCAGCAGGAAAACACGTTCTACACGAGCCTGCAAGGTCGCACGTTTCCGCCAGCAGTATTCACCTTCCCGTGGGTCCAGAACGACTGTATGGCTTTTTTTCAGTATTTCCACTGTTTCAGGCTGATGCAGGTATGCCTTCCATGCCTTCTTATCATCAAACCATTTCCGATATGCCTCGACCGGTTCCAGCTGATACTTCTCGATTTTTTTAAGTTCTCCTTCCAGACGTTCTTTGGGGTAATGCAGCAAATATACCGCGCAGGTATCCCCCTCATCCAAGGGACGTTTGCGGCCAAGGATCTGCGCATTAACGAGCGGGTTCCACAGTTCACTGACGACATATTTCAGCGCACGGTCTTTCATATCCACACCATTATAGAGGGTCGTTGTGGTCAGTGTGACCTGATGCTGCAGAACATTGCCCTTGAGCACATCATCCAGTTTGTCAAATTCCTCCGCTTCCTGACGGTATTTGGAGCACAGGCACACCACATCCTCTATGCCTTCTGCTTTCAGAGTGTCCCGCAGTTTTCGCAACTTGGCGATGGTATTCACAAAAACGAGGATCTTTTCTCCCGGCTGTACCCGGCGGATGATATCCAGTTCGTCATCGTCACGGTAGAAGAACTTCACGCTTGACACAAACCGATAATCCATCGGCAGACGATAGTGCTGTCCCTTCGGGATCATTTTCCGCAGCTCCCAATAATCAAAGAAGGGGCGGGCGGTTGCGCTCATAAAGATGCAGGTCTTCGTTGTCCACAACTCTTTAATAGCCTCATAGCTTGCATCTACATGATCGTTGAAGCTGGCATCCGTTACCATGTAGTGATACTCGTCTGACACGATATAATCAAACGATCTCAGATAAGTTTTAGCGGCATCTTCATTCCTTTGCAGGAAGGTTTCCAGCCACTGGTATGTTTCAACACGGATGGTGTGCTCATACTTGTTATCTATGGCGGGTTTGTTGACAATTTCTCCAAGCGCGGGATCATAGTCCTCGTAGGATACCTCTATACGCCCCAAACGGTTCACATCGCGCTCGATCTGGCTGCGCAGAGCTTCGCGATTGCACAGGATCAGGATACGCTTACGATGTTCATATGCCCACGGCAGCAATGTCTTCAGAATAAAATAGGTCTTGCCGGAGTTCGTACCCGCATCAAGCACCACGATTCCATGCCAGTTCTTGTAATCCTCGCCAACAAGATCTGTAATATACTGTTTTGCAGGCTGTGGAGTTGCCCCGGCGGTTTCCGGTTCTTCCTCCGGCACAATGGGATCAAGCTGTTCGTCAGCATCCTTTTTCTTTTTGCGAGAGGCCTTAATACAATCCAGAATCTCCTGCAATTTTTGCTGTCGTTCTTCTTCCGTCAACGAGGCAGGGTCAATGTGCTGCTCCTGCTCATACTCCCGTTGTGCCTCAGCCAGCTTCAGGTAGAAACCATCGAATGGCCAGCGCTTCTCTTCATCACTCATATTGGTCCGCGTCTCCTTTTTTTGATTTCACTATACCATATCATTTCGTTTTGCTCAAGGGACATTGACCCATTTTTACTTTCCCTCCCCCTTCCCCATCTTGATCTTATCTCCATGGCGATTTTTGCGGGTCAGCTGTTCTAGGGGATTCAGGGCGTCGTAGTTGGCTCTCAGGTCGTCCGCATACAGTGCCACATACCGCCGGGTCATGGTAAGGTCAGCGTGTCCCAGCAGCTTTTGCAGACGGAACGGGTCGCCGCCAGCTTGGATATACAGTTTGGCGTAGGTGTGCCGGAACAGGTGCATAGAGGTCTTATCCACGCCTCTGCTATGATTATAATTCCAAATCGCATTACCGAGCGAATTCAGGGTCATCTGGTTGCCATACTCCGAGACAAACAACGGGGCTGTAGGGTCGCCACTGCGGTGCTCCAGATAGTCCTCCATGATTTTGACCAAGGCCTTAGAGAGTGGCACGATTTGCTGATTACGCGCCTTCATATGGCGGAAAAATACTGTCCCGGCGGAAAGGTCCAAATCTCCGATCTGCAGGTTGAGCAGCGTGGACGCACGGCAGCCGGTACCAAGCAGGAAGTTGACAATGACCCAATTGCGGTATTCAGCAAAGGAGCAGGTCTTGCAGTCCGGTTCCTTCAGCAGCTTCTGCAGCTCATCGGTGGTGTAGGGTTCTTTGATCGGATCATCGGCACGCACCAGTCTGATCGGATACTTTTCCAGATAGCCCTTTTCCATGCACCAGTACAAGAACGCACGCACCATGCGGAGGTTCGTATTGATGGTCGTATCGTGGAGCTGCTGGTCCTTCATATAGAAGATATAGTCCTCCACCGTTTCCTCTGTGATGGTATTGATGGGCGGCTCTGTATCCCCCAGAAACCGAAAGAAGCTTCTGCCCTTTGCGGCGTAGAAGTCGAGGGAGCCTTGGGAGAGGTTCTTGAGCCGGTTGTACTTTTGGAACCTTTCAAATGCCTGTTGGATGGTGGGGTTTGCCTTGGCAGCGGGTTTTAAATCACGGTTACGCACGAGAGAGACTCCTCCTTTTTTCGCAAAAAATCCCTCTCGCCCGCTTAGCGCTTCCAGAAAATGGAATAAAAAGAAAAAGCCCAGAATCATTCGAATCAACGAACAATTCTGAGCTTTCACATGCCGCCGACGGGGGTCGAACCCGTACTCTGTCTCCAGAAAGGGATTTTAAGTCCCTCGTGTCTGCCAATTTCACCACAGCGGCGCAGCCCCGGCTTACAAAGTCCTGCTGCCCTCTGGCTTGAGAGGGAGCCGGGAATAACAGGTGTGAGGAAAAATTATTACAACCACACTGCTATTCGCAATCTGGTGGTATTAACATTTTTATTAAATCAGCGGCTTTTATGATACAATAGTTTCCCTATTTTGTCAAGAAAAACCGCTTATTCGGTGCTGCTTACACCTTGCCTCCGTGCAGCTCGGCGTACATCCGGGAGCGGCACTCGGCCACTGCGGGGGTCATGTTGACGTAGTGTTTGTGGGGGCATTCCAGACGCAGCTCGCTCTCCCATGTCTCCTCGGTGAGCTGCTTTGCAATATAGGCCTTCTTTTCTGCAATAGAGGGCAGTTCAATGGCCAGCTCGCCGCCCAGAATATGCGGCACCAACAGCGGGCGCACAGCGGTGGGGATAAAGGTGATGGTGCGTTCGATGGCGTCCGAGTCCAGATTGACCATGGTGACCGGCTTACCGGCCTCGATGACCTCGCCGTCCATGGCAATCAGGTCGCACTGTGCCTGACCGTTTTCGTCGTACAGACGCCACGGCATCTTTTTGCCCGGGATGATGGCCTTGCTGGCGGAGTCCGAGCACTTCATCTTGGGGGTATAGCTGCCGTCCGGCTTCTTCACCGCCACCAGCTTGTACACGCCGCCGAACACAGGGTCGGAGGCAGAGGTGATGAGGTTTTCGCCCACGCCGTAGGAGTCGAAGTGTGCGTGCTCGTACAGTTCCATGTTGGCGATTTTCTTCTCATCCAGACCGTTGGAGGCCACCAGCTTGATGTAGGGCTTGCCGGCGGCATCCAGAGCCTTACGCAGCCGCTTGGAGCCGCGGGCAAGGTCGCCGGAGTCGATGCGGGCGCTCTTGACACGGCGATTGGGGTCATTGGGGTATTTCTCAATGAGATAATCGTCCAGCTTGATCAGGTTGGGCAGGCCGCTTTCCATAATATTATAGGTATCCAGCAGCAGGCTGACCGAATCCGGGTAGGTATCGGCAAAGGCCTTGAAGGCATCGAACTCGGTGGGGAAAAACTCGATAAAGCTGTGTGCCACAGTGCCCACGGCCTTGACCTCTGCACCGAACTTCATCTCTGCCAGACAGTTGGCCGTACCGATGCAGCCACCCAGCACTGCTGCGTAAGCGCCATCGTTACCGGCGCTCTCGCCCTGTGCGCGGCGGGTGCCGAACTCCATGACGTTGCGGGGGGTGTGGGTGTTCAGACCGGTGACGCGGGTGGCCTTGGTGGCGATCAGGCTATGGAAGTTCATGGTCTGCAGCAGGTAGGTCTCGATCAAGATCGCGCCCACCAGATCGCACTCGATGCGCACCATCTGCACATGGGGGTAGCAGACCGTGCCCTCGGGCAGGGCGTACATATCGCCCTTCCACTTGTAGGTGCGCAGATACTCGCAGAACTCCTCGCTCATGCCCTTGGTGCGCAGCCAGTGGATATCCTGCTCATTGAAGTGATATTCCAGCAAAAAGCGGGTCAGCTTGCGCTGGCCTGCGCTGATGGAATAGCCCTGATTATCCGGGTTTTTGCGGAAGAACATATCAAACACCAGCGTGGTATTCTTAAAGCCATGCAGGAACAGGCAGTTTGCCATGGTGAATTCATAAAAATCCACCACCATCGCGGGGTTATCGTAGTCCTCATCGGGGATATAAGGCTCAACCTTGATCTCGTTCATGAATGTTTTCCTCTCTATTTATACCCGGCGTCAGCTCTTCCCTACTGCGCGCCGCCTGCCGCTTGCCCGGCAGGGGGATCCTCCGCCCTGTCATGACAGAGCGTTTCTATCATGATAGCACGATTCCCCTGCCGGTGCAAGTATTTTCGCGCAAAAAGACCGCTGCACAAACGCTGTGCAGCGGTCTCTGCGCTTAAATCAATAGATTCTTTTCAGAACAGGCTTAGCCGTTCATGATGCTGGGGGTGGCGTTCTTCAGCACAACGTCGTGGCTGCCGCCCTCCACGATGGAGGTGGAAGAAACAACGGTCAGCTTGGCCTTCTGCTGCAGCTCGGGGATGGACAGAGCGCCGCAGTTGCACATGGTGCTCTTCACCTTGTACAGGGTGGTCTGCACGCCGTCTGCCAGAGGACCGGCGTAAGGCACATAGCTGTCCACGCCCTCCTCAAAGCTCAGCTTGGTGGAACCGCCCAGATCATAGCGCTGCCAGTTGCGGGCACGGTTGGAGCCTTCGCCCCAGTACTCCTTCA
>ERZ773225.4719-NODE-4719-length-10682-cov-2.513880_pt1 | contig 10682 bp, 23 predicted proteins | sample MGYA00580993_ERZ773225 | MGnify/ENA primary metagenome ERZ773225 (study PRJEB29015, sample SAMEA2737748) | human gut metagenome | biome: human gut; feature: human-associated habitat; material: faeces | place: China | collected 2012 ... | reverse complement strand
CATTATCGGGCGAAAATTCCGAAATCGCAAAAAAATCTCTCTCCAACCTTGAAAATTTGAAAGGTAGGGGGGTATCAAAATATTTTGCTTACCGGGTGTAAAAAGAAAGGAGTGTTCAGCATGAACAAAAAAACAAAAGCATTAGACAAGGAAACCTACAAAGAAATCATAACCGCAATCCGCAAAGGCTTCAATTACGGAGAACACGTATTCAAACCAAACAAACGGCTTGCTACATTGTTGGTAGTGCAAGCCAACATAGGAGTTAGAATCTCTGATATACTGCACCTTACGCTTTCAGACGTGGTATACGAGAGTGGTCGCTATCATCTGGATATTGTAGAGCAAAAAACCGGCAAGGGAAGAAACTTCACGGTTCCAACTGAATTATTCCAGTTCTTAAAGCAGTACACCGAGGATAACGGCATTGCACCAACCGCAAGAATCTTTCCAATCAGTGAAAGAGCCGTACAGAAACAATTGAAAATCGTAGCGGATTTCTTTGGAATTGACGGAATATCAACTCACAGTTTTCGTAAGTTCTACGCTACGGAAATGTACCTTAACAACGATTATGATATTGAGTTGGTGCGTCACCTGCTACAGCACTCATCCAGTTCCACAACGCAAAGATATATCAGTATCAGTGAAAAACGTGTTGAGAACGCATTGAAAAACCATTTGTGTATCATCTAATTGTATGGTACACTGTAAAGGTCTAAAGCCAATATAATACGGCAACCATTTATTTCTCCCCCCGGTTGCCAATTAGACAAAAAAGTAGGAGCCTTTTCCATAATTTAGGCTCCTATTTCTTATTATTATATTGCAAGTTGGACTAATCTTGGACTAAAATAAAACCAACAAACTAAATTTAGATACTCCCCATCCTTAAATTATTTTTATTGTTTTTTATTTTCTTCTATACCTTTTAACATATTTCTTTCCAGTTTATCAAGAATGTCATCTGCCATTATGCGAAGCCTAGGAAAATATTCGCAAACATCTATCAATAAACTATTATTGATTCCTATTTTTTCTTCATATGCATCTTTATAAATTTGAAAATCGCAAAAATCATACATGTATTTTTCAACTTTATTCATTATCTCATTTTTATCAATTTGAAATTCAATTGATATACCAAGCATCCGATGTTCAAACTCTTCTGACCAACATACAAAAATAGGACGGATTTTTTCTCTTTCCTTTGGTAAATGGCAGTCATCACCCCTAAAATATCTTATTATATCATCTGCTGAATAATTAGGTCTTTTATCTGTTTCTTCAAAAGTTAATTCAGTTTTCAAAATCTTTTTAACTGCTTTCTCCATTGGCAAAATGAACATTTCACCATTACTGTATCTATATCTAGAAAACAATTCGTGAAGTAGTTTTTCGTTTTCAGTTCGATTGTAATGAACTTTTGAAACAAGTATTGAACCAGTTGTAAAATTTGAATAATTTTCTCCTATATTTTTTAATGTTTTTAATCTTTTGTATGGTTCCTTTGTGGTTCCTATTTTTAGTTTGTCGCCACATTCTAGCACATAAACATATCCTTTTGAAGAATGATTTTGAAAATCAAGTTTTTTCAAAATATTATACTCATCTTTATGGTACAAAGTCCAGTTATTAAATGCTTCCATATTGAATACCTCTTTTCTTCTTAAAATATCTGAGATAAGTTTTTATTATAGGATTTCCAATTATCTTTGAGTTGGGAGACGTGAGGTCGTTCAACTCTTTTATTTTTCAATTTCCTTTTTTACAAGTCCAATTCCTTTTATTATCGTATCAGTCCTTGATAGATTTAATTTTTCTGAACAATACTCAATATCTTGTTTCTCTTGCTTTGTTAATCTGATGTTGAGTTTTTCTGTTCTGGAAACGTCTTGTAATGGTGGCCTACCAGTTCTTGGTGACAAATTATCATCTCCTTTCTATTTATGTCCTCGCATAAATCATTATAAGTTATGTACGCACATAAGTCAACCCCTAAATGCAAAAAAATAGAGACAATATAAAATTATACTGTCTCTATCTAATAAATCTAGTTATCAAGCATTTCATTTACTCTCTGCATATTATCTCCAGTATCATACACAATCACGCATGACCTGCCAAAATAAAAAACTGCTAAGAATATAACGCAAATTAAAATAACTATCAAAAGTCTTTTCCACATATTTTCCCCTCATTCTATTTTATCAAAAACCTAAAAACAAAAATATTTAGCAAACCAATCACAATAACAACCCAATCATCAATAATGTATTTGTTCTTCCCCTGCCTTACTAAATCAATTATCGCCAGTAACATAGCAAGAACGGCAAGTATCGTAGAATATCCCGGTGTTGGAAATAATATTGATATTCCGCACATTACTGCACTGACTATTCCAAGCGGAGAATGTTTCTTTTTTACATACATTGGATTTCCACAATTTGGGCATTTGTTTGCATTATCACTTATTTCTTTTCCGCACTCCGGACATTTAATCAAAGCCATGAGCAATCCCTCCTCTTTTATTTTTGATTGTATATTATCATATTTGACTATATTTGTCTATATTGCAGTTCTTAATGTTTGGAATACATTGTTTGTTATGCTAATTATTTCATCTGCGTATGTTGCCAAAAAGTCGCAAAAAATTTCTTCCTGCTCCAAAGTCATATCAATTCCGTATGAAAACATTGCGCTATGGCATATCTCATGTAGCAAAACTTTTCGTAAAAAACCGCCACGCAAAATATTTGATATATAAATTGTTTGATTTTTTCTATCGCACATTCCGCAAGTATAACTTCCGTCACTTCTTTGTAGCATATTGCTATACGGTGATACTGTTACTATATTCCAAACAAAACCATTCATAGTATACAATTTAACCACTCCAATCAAAAAGGGGCAATTACGCCCCTTTAATTTCTTTTTATTAAAACTTCTGCAACAATGTTTGCATTTTTGTTTTGAGTAAATTTTTTTCTTCCTGCGAACTATCCGCAATCATTTCCGTAATGTCTTTTGATAATTCACCCATGTACTTTTCTAACTCTTTCATTTTGTACTGTTTATCCGCCGGTGTGTCTGCTTTGTGCATTTCCTTTGATTCCATGTACGACATACGGCTCATTCCGCTTCTGCCTTCCCTGGAATCTCTCATCTTCATGTTTTTATCCATTCCGGTATCAGTGTAATACATAAGACCGTCTCTGTGTTTATCCATATCTCTGTACCATTCCGGGTCATGTTCCCGGTACATTTCCGGTGTCATATGATAATATGGTTCGTCATATCCTCTACGGTATGTTCCACGTCCTTTCGGAGCAAATCTTCCGTCAGCGTATCTGTATTTGTCGTAAAATCTTCTTCCGTCTCCGTAACGCTCAAACATTTCAAGCGTTTCTTCCAAGTTTGATTCATCCATTGCCTTTGTCAAGGTTCTGTAGTACATTGCTTCCGACAAATCTTTCATCATGTCTACTACTTTTCCCATTTCGCAAGTATCAACATTTTCGATTCCAGATTCCATTTCGCTTTTGGCACATTCGGAAAGTTTTTCAATCATACAATGCATTCTTTTAATATCCATCTCAATCACCTCCACCGGTTGTAACAAGAGTTCCATCACCGTTTATTGCATTTAATCTGTTGTCTGGAGCGCAAGCAATTCTTCCAAGCAATTTGAAAACACCGCTATTTGACGTGGTTTCAACTCTTGTACTGTATTTTGTTCTTGTTCTGATACTACAAGCCGTTGCCTGCGTACAATCACATTTTGTCAGTGGGTAAAGTACCGTACCAGTTCCAATCTGGATATATACCGGAGCAGAAATTGTTGTTTCTGCCGGAATGCTCTGTGCCACAACAATGCAATATTTTGAATCATCGTTATAACTTCCTTCCGGTATTCTGATAATAAGACCAGTACCGGCAGTAAATGTAACTGCCTGACTTATAATCAATTTCTTGCAAAGTTTGCATACGTTTTTACAATTACTCATAATCTACCTCCTAAAAATCAATATGGGATAAGCCATAGACCTATCCCATAGAGTAATAATCAGCCTAGTTCGGCGAGTTTTTCTGATATTCTGTTTTGATTCTTCTGTATATTAGCAACAACCACAAACATTGTTAAGACCTACACCATAAGCGGACTGGTAAGGAGCAAGTGATGTAAGCCGGTACGGCAGTAGGTCGCAACTGGCTTACAAGATACTGGTTCTGCTCTGACTGTGAAGCCGCCAATTTAAGGTTCTGATTTTCAGTCTGCAAAGTAGACAATTTGTCGTTTACAAGGAAGTCAAGGATGCTTCTTGTGTTTGCGTTCTGATTGTCGATAATATCTCTTGTATTGTTGCACATAGAGTTCTGGAGTGCGTTTGTCTGCGTTGAAATGTTGTAATTCACGCCCTGAATAGCTTCTCTTGTTGCACAGCAGCAGTCGGAAATCTGATGAGATACATTATTGAATCCCTGCTGGTTCTGAAAACCAAGCGTACAGATTGAGTTATCAAGAGTTCTGAAATTGCTGTTGATTGTGTTGTTCAGCGCATAGTTACTGTCTGCCAGTCCGTATGTCTGCTGGTCGAGTTTGCTAATAAGCGTCTGCTGGTCTACTGCGGCTCTAACATCTGCCTGTGTAGCACAAGGAACGGATGCTCTGTCACCGCCGTTGCCGTAACCGCCGCCAAAGCCATTACCCCATCCGCCAAAAATAGCAAATAAGATAATCAAGACCCACCAGCCGTTTCCATCGCCCCAGCCGTCTTTGTTGTTTCCTGTCACTGCCGCAATATCGGCAAGACTAGGTGAATTTCCGTTAAACATTTTGTTTACCTCCATTGTTTTATTTACAAATGGGAAACTAGTTTTAAGCGCACAACCCAAAATGTACTAACGTAAATTGCATCTTTGCATAATTGATTTTCTTATTTCATCCGGTGTAGTTCCTTTTTCTTTGCAGACGTTTTCTGCAAATTCCTGCAACCCTCTTGAATCTCCATTTCTATACATCTCAATAGCATTTTTCGCCATAGGGTTACTCATAACTTCATTGTTTTTTGTAATTTCTTCTAAAAATTTCTGTGGATTTCTCATTGCTTTCATAAAACTAATTGGATTAAGCATCTGTATCACTCTCCTTTTTAGTCGTAGTCGAAGATTTAGTGCTTCTATTCGAAGATTTAGTCGAAGTTTTAGTTAAAGACGATTCCAAGTTAGAAATTTTGTTTTCTAACTCATCGAATCTTTTCATAATTACTTCTGTGACCTCTTCTGATATGCCTATTTGACTTTTTGAGTTGTCCTGTGTCGGATTGTTAGGTTCTGCATATAAAACTGGCTTAAAAGTCAAAATATGAGTTCTTCCATTTGCAAGCCATTGTTTTCCAAATATTTCTGTCCCGTCTGCTTTTGGGAAATAATATATATTTCCATCCATCGGAATGTCTGTTGCTTTTACAACGTCAATGCTATCAACAACTTTTCCAATAAAACTTGTCTGTTGTGATGTTGCCTGCATTTGAGAGTTCTGCATAGGCGGTTGTAAGTTCTGCTGACAATTTTGCAAAAAGTTCATTCTTTCTGCGTATGGATTTTGAACATATCCATTATTCATCGGATAAAAGTTCTGATAATTTTGCATCCGGATTCTCCTTTCTTATTTTGCCAATAACATTTTCAAACACGCTAACGGCTGTAGCCTGCGTTCCAATAGGTATTCTCTGCATTTCATTTTCGCTAAAAATCATTTCAAGAATCTCGTCTTTGAACATATCAATCACTCCTTACAATTAAAACTTACACCAAAAAAAGACGGATAAACCGTCAGAAATCATTCAAAATTTATTCATATGTATTATTGGAAACAATGCTCTTTTCTTATAATCACGTACTTTGTTTAGTGTAAAATAATGTATTAAATTATTTACACCATTTATACACCATTTTCCTAAAAAATATAGTTATTTATAGATATTTATACGAAAGTTAAAAATCCTCTATTTACCGAAAACAACGCATTTTCGCCATTTTGAACATTTCAAATTTCAAAGGCGGCGAAATGGTACGAGTTTTTATAACCAACCATTTTTCGGTACTTTTAAGCGTTTTGTTTTTTAACTTACACCAAATTTACACCAAATACACCGTTTTACATAGCAATATATTGTTCCATTTCTTTCGCAACATCATCTGGTTTCTTGTGAGTATACACATCTAATGTCGTAGAAATGTCTGAATGCCCCATTACTAATTGCAATGTTTTTACATTCATACCTTTTTCAACCATGCGGCTACAGAATGTATGCCTTAACACATGAGGTGTTATTTGCGGCAACTCTCCAAGACCAAGTTCAATATGCTTTTTTCGGACTTCTCTCATTGAACCCTCTAAATTTCTTCTTGTTTTCGGAAAACCAAAGTGGTTTATAAAAACAAATCCAGTATATCCGTCAATCGCATATTCGACTTTAGGTCTAACTTCTGTTCTTTTGTGCATAAATGCTTTTCTTGTTGCGTCATTCATGGCAAGTATGCGATTCCCTGCTTTTGATTTTGGTGGAAGAACAACGTATTTGCCACTAATCCTGTGCAATTGCTTATTTACATTTATTCTTCTGTTTTTGAGGTCTACATCCTTAAATGTAAGTCCATATAATTCACTTACCCTCATTCCAGTATTCAAAAGAATCACCACATCATCATAGATATGTCGAAACCATCCATGATTGGAAATAAATTCAATATAATGGTTTTCCTCTTCTTCGCTCATCGAAAATCTTTGCTTTGAATCGTTTTCAATTATGTTTGATAAAGTGAATAGAAATGGATTTTTGACTATATAATCATCCTCAACTGCCATCTGAAAAGCCGGTTTCAAAAGTGTTTTTGCATTTTGAACCGTTCCATACGAATACCCCATATTGCTTAAGGTAATCATATATCGCTTTGCCAACGATGTTTTTATGTCTTTGATTGGAATATCCAATATCTGTATCTTGTCAAGCATATTTATTAGGTATCTATACTTCTGTTCTGTTGTTATGCGGACCTTTTTTAATGATAAATACCTGTCTATCAGTTCCCGGACTGTTATTTTATTGCTTTCCCAAGAAACACCAGATATTATTTCTGTTTTTGTTACTTGTAACTCTTTTTGTCGTAGTTCGTTTAATGTCCTGGCATATATTGTTTGACGTTTCTTTGATAAATCAGTCCATCGGTACATATAAGTACCGTCAGTTCTTTGGCTTTCTCCTTTCTCTAATACTCTTCCTTTGTTATCTTTTCTGCTTGGCATACACATTCTCCTTTCTAAAGAAAAGAGCATTGTTAAAGGATAATTATATCACTAACAACGCTCTATAGCAAATAATAGGTACTTATAGGAAGTTACAAAACCATTGTCCTGTCAAGATACTCTTCCATCTTTTTCCTTTTTATAAGGTTTTTTCTTCCTATAACAAGAACAAGTTCATTTCTGTTTTCGTTCACAATTTCCCTTATTCTGTCCTTTCCAATATTAAAATAAGCAGATGCTTCTTCAATAGTAAGGTTATACTTTTCACATACTGGAATTTCTTTTTTCACTTCTATCATCTCCTTTGCCTTATTTATTTTCCAATCAATCCTTGATACTCTTCTTATGACGGTTGATTCCGACATATTGCATTTCATCTCTATTTGTCTCAATGTATAGCCTTTTGATATGCATTTGAATATTTGTTCTTCATCTTCGGTGAAATTGCAAATTTTTTCAATTTCATCAAGTTCCGGCTTAGTCAATGAGGATAAATATTTTCCTAATCTCATAAGCCTTTTCCTTTCATTCTATAATTTTTTGTTTGGTTTATTGGCTTCGTCAACCAATGCAATCAAAAACTCCTGCGTTTTTCTCGGAAGTTCACTATGTTTGATTTCCGCAATTACTTCTCTATACTGTTCCTCTGATAATCTTTCCATGGTCTGTTACTCCTTTTATAATATAATATTCCGCTCTCTTGTAATTCTCTTCTTGCTTCATTCGCTTTCTGCGAGCGTGCTTTTTCAACATTCATCTGATAGTGCTTTTCGCATACCTTGTATCCATCTTTTACTTTTCCACCGCAAAAGCAACACAAACCGTTTTCAATCCATGTTTTCTTTTTCGTGCTAGCCTTTGCTCTCTGACTATTTCTGCTTTTCTCCCTGCATATTCCACAAGTCAAGTACCCATAATCGGCTTTTCGCTTACGGCACCGTGGACAAATACCTTTTTCTACGTCCTGCTTATATGTAAGTTTCGCCCATTCCTTGTGTTCTTGGTTATATCTCTTTCGTGCTTCTTCACTTTTGTTTCTTCTATTATTGCATTGTATTGATTCATTTGCACGGCATTCCGGGCATGATGATTCACTACTGCCGATTGGAACCTTTCTGCAAATAGGACATATGCCAACTTCTTTATAGAATTGTTTACTTCTTCTTTCGTTCTCCGACTTTTTACTGCGACAACTTATACATCGTACACCGTATCTGTCTAGTGGTTTTCCACAATCAATACAAACTCTGTTCTGCTTTCTTCTATCGTACAATCGTTTTTGATAGATATTGCTCAAACAAACACCTCACTCATCCTCATCTGATTTAAGGATTCGGACACCGCATTTCTCTCTGACTTTATCTATGTACCAATCAACATTAAACTTTGTTGGGTCCTCATCCATCTTTAATGATTCATCGGATATACGTTCAATAAGACGATTGATTCTTTTGTTTCCAAATCCAAATTCTTCGCAAAGTGCAAGAAACATAATTCCGGTAGCAAGTTCAAATCCCTCATTCTTACCAGTTATATATGCCCTTGCCATAAGTTTTGTTTGTGTTGGCTTACCGCCGGTCAATTTCTCCTGCACACGTTTTTCTCTCCGCATTGCTGCTCTTTTGTTTACTGCCATGTTATCCGTCCTTTCTAGTATTTTTACTTAGTCACTTGTTTTTGAATTATTATTCATGCCACCTGCCTTTACAATCTCGATTGCTCTACTCACGGGAATTAGATAGTTGTCACTATTGCAACTGCCATACAATCTTATAGAAGAGTCATTTCTTAACTGTTCCACAACCTTATCTACATCATAAGCGGTTGGTTGTCCGTCAACCTTTTGTGCCAATGCACAAAACATATCTTCCTTGCTTTGCTGTGTAAGAAGTATATCCAAAAACCACTCTTGATATAACTCGTTCTTTAATTCATCTGCATCAATTAACCTCATTCTTCAACCCTCCATTTCAGCTTTTGTCCACAATTACTACAATAATTTGGTACATTATTATTGTTCATAGTTCCTATATCGTGCTTAACCTTTATAAGATTTCCGCACTCACAACGAAACATTGAAAGTGTGTCACTAATGTTGTGGTCAAATGTAGGTTTCTTCGGTATCTGTTTTTCGAGTGCCTGTATTGCCATACACATTGCTTCTGCAAGTTCCTCTTTAGTTGTATTTAGCGCTGTCCCTTGGGGATTGTTCAAGGACGATGCGAAAATAATGGTATTACATATCTTAATTGCTTCACTCTCTGTCATATTATCACTCACTTTCAATCTAAATAGTAGCCTTTACTCTTAGCTTCTGCATAATCATCTTCTGTGAGTAAAACTTCTGTCTGAATTTTTTTACTTCCACAACAATCCACATCACATACAACCTTAAATAACAACATTCCGTTCTTTTCGACCGGTTCTTCGTAAGTTATGTTCGTTACATAGTGTTCAAGTAAATTCATATTATCCCTCACTTTCCTAATAACTCTGGATTGTCAAAGATGTTGCCAATAACATTACATTCATCTAAGACCTCGTAACTTTCAGCAGAAAGTCTGTTTGTTACTTGAAAAGACATTGTTTCGTCATCCCATACGACTTGTCCGTAGCAATCGGCTTCTGCCAGTCCGCTTTCTGTATTGTATGCGTCCCAATAGGCAACAATATCATTCTCCCAAATCAGCTTGCCGTTCTTGTCTTTTAAGCCGGTACATTGGCAGATAGTGGATGAATCTACTTCAATAGAGTTCCATAATGCTTGAGTTCTAGATATCGACCTTAATCGTGTTTTATCTTCTTGCTCGGATGAAATCCAACTTCGCACTCCTTTAAAAAACGGATTTTGAATAAGGTTTCCTGTAACCCATTCTCCGTTATCAATCCGCTTTGCCTTGAATAAATATCTATCTTCCATGTTCATCCTCCAATCTCATACCACAATAAGGACAATATTTTATACCATGAAGCACATTTCCAAATTGTATATACCTTTCTTTTTTATCATCCGAATACTGATATTCCACAACACTAGCATGGCTACAGTTTTTAAGATGTTTGCAATTATGCTCTCTCATAATTACTCCTTTCCCGGCTTCTCACACCGCTCAAATTCCACAACCCACACATAAGGGTTAGCACCCCAGCCGTAGCGTTCGAAGTCGGATTTGTTGATGGTTGAGTTCCATAAATTTTCAAACATTTCGAGCTGATTCATGTCAAAATAAAATGCTTTTGGATGCACATGACTATTAAGTCCCTCCTTAAGCACACCCTGTCCTGTTATATCCTGTAATCTCTCCACTCTTACATTTGTAACCTTTAACCAAATTCTAGCCGCTTCTTTCGGCATATGGATTGATGGTCTCCA
>ERZ773225.4718-NODE-4718-length-10682-cov-3.248612_pt1 | contig 10682 bp, 10 predicted proteins | sample MGYA00580993_ERZ773225 | MGnify/ENA primary metagenome ERZ773225 (study PRJEB29015, sample SAMEA2737748) | human gut metagenome | biome: human gut; feature: human-associated habitat; material: faeces | place: China | collected 2012 ... | reverse complement strand
CCGGGGCTTTTTGATTAATTGTTTAACTCGTCCCATTTTAACGGGACGCTAATGATCCAAAATACCAAAATGTGGGGATTGCGAGGGGGGGGAGATTGCTGTAAATTTGCAGTCGAATAAAAAACACCTAATCTTATTTTCCGACCGTTTAACCTTTTCAAATATAATCGTTAAAATATGAAACATTTTACAATCAAACTAATGACGGTGGCCGCAACCCTGCTGGCCTTCGCCTCTTGCAGCAAGGATGATGACGGACCGTCAGGGAAGATCGACCTGAAAGTTCAGGCTGTTGCTCCGACTACGGAGGACAAGGTTTCGGACTATTCTCAGTTCACCGTAACCGTATCCTCGGAGCGTGACGGGAAGACCATGACGGAATCTCTGGATGCCTCCGGTTCCGCGACATTCAACCTCGATATCGGCAGTTACGGAATCGAGATCCGCGGCAAGGAGAACGGCAAGGAATATTTCGGTACGACGGGTATGGCGCAATACGGCCAGAGTACCACGGTAAGCGTCGACGTGGAGAACCTCTCGGTACACTATACGGGCAATATGGACGGCATCGTTCTTTCCGAGCTGTTCTATAACGGCGGCACCTACGGCGGCACGATGATGCACCCCGACCAGTATATCGTCATTGCGAACAATTCGGACCGTGAGATCAACGTCAGCGGACTGGCACTCGCACAGGCTTCGAATATGAATACGCTGCCATGCTCGGACCTGACCTCGCTTCTGCCGGATTACGTGGTGGCTGCCAATATTTACCAGATACCGGCCGGACAGAATTATACACTCGCACCGGGCGAAGTTTACGTCATCGCTTCGCAGGCGCAGAACCACACGGAAAGCTACACGCCCAATCCGGAGAAAGACACCGGCATTCCGGTCGACCTTTCGGGTGCCGATTTCGAACTCGCCGATAACGACGCAGCCATGTCCGGTTCGGCCGTGGACAATCCGAAAGTTCCCAACCTGACGAAAGTCGCCAACAGCATGCCGGGCGGCGTCACGGCATGGATGCATCCTTATGGTATCCGTCCGCTGTTCCTGTTCGACGCCAGCGGTATCGAGTGGAGTTCGTTCAAGAGCCAGAACGGGTTTACCTACAACGACCGTCCGAAAAAGGATGCCGCCATTCAGGAATATCAGGGTTACAAGGTTCCTACGAACCTGATCGTGGATGCCATCGAAACGACCTCTGCAACCACTCCTTACTGGGGTAATTACACTTCCAAGTCGCTGCCTGTGACCGTCGACAAAAGCTATGTCCAGGCTACGATCGAAGGCTGTCACCACAACACGTTCATGTACCGCGTGAAAGGTACCGACGGGAAGTTCCAGGATACCAACGATTCGAGCGTGGATGTGAAGATCGAACACCGCAGCGACTTCAAGGGTTACCCGGAAGGCTGGAGAAACGAATAATCACCGGAGAATGGATTTGTCAGGGCTCGTCCGGGAAACTCCCGGGGGTGCTCTGACAATTCTGTAATTCCGGTCCCAGATAACGGGGCAGGTCCGTATACGGAGACCGGAATGGAATGACGAGGGGATAAATGAAGAAACTGATATTCATAGCCTTTTTTATATCGGGTCTATGCTCCGCACTCTTCGCGCAGACGGATAAAGCCACTGTGGAGGGTGTCGTCCGGGACTCGGACGGCAAGCCGCTGAGTTTCGCCACGATGTTCATCGCCGAACTCGGAACGGGAGTCTCGACGGACCTCGAGGGAAAGTTTCGGTTTACGGGAACGAAGGGAACGGAATATACGTTGAATGTTTCGTACCTGAACCATGTCGACAAGGAGGTCAAGGTGAAGGCCGGTAGCCCGGAACCCTTGGTGATCGTACTCGAAGAACAATCGTACGAGCTCGCGGAGGTGGTCGTCATGGCGGATTATAAGAAAAACCAAGGCTCTACGGCCGTCATCAACCAACAGGCGTTGGAGCATATCCAGCCCACGTCGGTAGCCGACGTGCTGTCGTTGATCCCGGGCGGATTGTTCCGGGAGTCGAGTGCCACCGGTTTCAACCGCATATCGCTGCGTCAGTCGGGCAGCGACGACAATACGTCGCTGGGTATGGCAGTCGTCATGGACGGCATCCCTCAGGATAACGACGGCTTTCGGGCTTCTATCCCGGGGTTGTCTACCGACGAATACAGCGACCGGCTCGGCATGAACAGGGGCATCGATCTGAAAACGCTTTCGACCGACCATATCCGCAAAATAGAGATCGTCAAGGGCATTTCCTCGGCCAAACTGGGAAACCTCTCGTCGGGCGTCATTCAGACGACCTCGAAGATAGGCATTACTCCCGCACAGCTTCGCATGAAGGTCGATCCGCTTACCAAGCTGATCTATCTGGGCAAGGGGTTCCGCATTTCGCCGAAGATGGGTTATCTGCATACCGGAATCGACTATACTTCGGTTTACGACGACCGCCGCGACCCTATGAGCAAATACAGCCGCCTGACGGGCCAGGTCACCTATAACAATTCCGTCGATGTGGGGGACAAGACGCTATTCCTCTTTTTCAAACTGTCCGAGGTCTATACGCTGAACCAGGCTAAGGAGGACGAGCTGACGCAGGATTACAACGAGTCGTTCCGAAACAAGTATTCGAGGACCGGCGCTTCATTCAAGGCGCAAATGTACGATCTGGGGAAGATCGTCGATAATGTCGAGTTCATCGCTTCGGCGGACTATACCTACGACCTGATAGACCGCAATCGCCTCGTGCAGACCGGGACGCCGCTTCCGTCCCCGCTGGCGACAGAGGAGGGCGAATCGGAGGGCATATACCTTCCTTCTACCTATTACAGTCCCTTCCAGATCGAGAACAAGCCGTTGTCGCTGCTTACGCAACTGAATGCCGAATCTCTTTTCGAGACGCGTTCTTTCCGCCACAAGGTGATATACGGTCTTTCATGGAAGCGGACCAAGAACTATGGGGAGGGCGTTATGGTCGACATGACCCGGCCGCCCTATCCGGGGAACAACGAATACGTGCGTCCGGTGCCCAACCGAAGCATTCCCGCACTGTCGGTCGGCGCAGCCTATGCGGAAGAACAACTGAAGCATTCGAACCGCTGGTTCGATTTCGAGCTGAACGCCGGGGTCCGGTTTACGCAGATGTTCAATTTAGACACGAAATATACCGAATTGAGAAAGTTGCAGGTCGAACCCCGTATCAATGCGGCGTTGTCGTTCAATATCGATCTTGCCGGCGGCAAATCGTTACGCAATATGTTCCGCTTCGGGTTCGGACAGGAGAACAAGCTGCCTACGCTCGATTACATCTACCCGGACAGGGTCTACAAAGATATGATCGTGTTGAACGCTTATACCAAGCAGGACGATCCGTTCAACCATCTGATCACCTATACGAAAATCTACGATGTCACGAACAATAGCCTGCGTCCGAACCGGAATACGAAATACGAAGCGGGATGGGATGTGGAATACGAAGGCTACTCCCTGTCCCTGACTTTTTTCAAGGAGCACTCCGACCGGGGATTCGAAAGCGTCGCCGAGTATTCTCCCGTACGTTACACACGCTATGTCGATCCGATCGACGGACAGCCGATCGTCGGCCGCCGGCCGGAAAAGGAGGATTATGTGGCGGACCCGTATGCCACGTTCGTGGATATGGACATCGTACGCAACAGCATGAAGGTCGAGAAAAAAGGTCTGGAGTACCTGCTGCGCTTCCCGAAAATCATCCCTCTGTCCACGACGGTGGAGATCAACGGCGCATATTATGATACGCGTTACTCTTCGGGCGCTCCGTTGCAGTACCATCCTGCCTTCAGGGACGACGACCGTCCGCAACCGTACGTGGGAATTTACCGGCGTCAGGATATCACCCGCCAGCGGATTTTCAATACGAACCTTTGGTTCAACACGAATATTCCGCGCTATAAAATGATTTTCACTACCTTCTTCCAGTTCATCTGGCTGAATGAAGAGATGCGTATCAACGGAGATGAATACCCTTCCGCCTATTTCGATACGGACGGTCGGATGCATACCGTGGACGACCGGATACTGCAGTCGATTAAGGACGGACATACGGTGTGGCGGCACTATCATATCTATAAGGAGGATTTCAGCGAAACGCTGCCCGTATCGCTGACGGTTAATTTCAAGGTGACCAAAGAGTTCAGCCGGATGATACGCGCCTCGTTTTTCGTGAACAATATTCTGGACATCAATCCCCTGTATAAGAACCGCTACAACCAGAACGTGCGCGTATGGCAGAAATCGTTCTTCGGGGCCGAGATGACATTCAGTTTTTAATATACACTGAGGATGCCTTTAAGACACACATATTTCACACCGGGAATCGTCGCTGCGCTCCTATGCAGCCTGTGTAGCGTTCCTTCCGTCAGGGGGCAGGAGAGGCTGACCTCGACGGCGTCGAATTCCCCGTTGCAGACCGAGTTCGAGAACCGTTCGTTGCGGCCCGGGACGGACATGCGGGACGCTTATCTGAGAAATCCGGCCCTGATACACCGCATGGTCGGCGAGCGGCGCTACTTTTCGGCCGAAAATCCCGGGTTCGTCAGAGAGAAGCCCGGTACGATCTTCATCGCTGCGGACGGGGCTTCCGGACGACAGGAAGGGGATTATCTGCCTTACGAGGGGCAGGAGTTCCGCGATTTTTCTGTCCGGGCGGACGGATACAAGCAGGGCGACCGGGCGACGTTCTTCGCCCGGATCGGATTTACGGCAGGAGGAAACGACAACGTCGGTTGGAGCGCACTGCGCAATCCCGGACTGTACTGGCCTTACATTGTTGCCGATTCGACGGGCGGCGACTTCCGTTATGAAAAGTACGATCTGATGTGCGGGTACTCGTTCCGGCTCGGGCGGTTCGATCTGGGCATGTCGGGGGAATATACGGGCGATTTCGCATTCCGCCAGAACGATCCCCGTATAGAGGATATCTCCACGTGGCTTACGTTCAAGGCCGGTGCCGCCTATGCATTCCGCCGCCATGTCATAGCCCTGAACGCGGAATTCATGCACCATCGCCAGCATGCGGATGTCAAACACTTCCGGACCGGACAGTTCGCCGGTTTCTTCATCGAATACGGGTTCGGTATGTTCGACTACATTTTCAGCCCGATTTTCAATTCCATGGAACAACGGCAGCATATCAACGCTTACGGCGTGAATCTGACGTTCAATTCCGACCCTTCGCGGGCGTTGCGCCTGAATCTGTTGCTGGGATACGGCCGTGAAACGATGAAGACGGAAGAGAACAATTATAAGGTGAATCTCTACCGGGCTCCGGCCAATACTTTCGATGCCGATCTGGGCATATTGTGGAATGACCGTCGGTGGGGAGCGGAATTTTTGGTGAAGGCCGCTTATGAGGATAAAAAGGGAACGGAAAATATCTTCGAACGTTATATTTCGTCGTCTCAGGACGGTGTGGACGTGTACGATTTCCGCAAGATCGGAGAACAGAACCGCTATGGGATGAAGCGTCTGGACGGAAGTGCGGAACTCAAGGTTTCCCGTTTTCTGGGACGGCACTATACCGTGTCGCTGCTCGGAGGCGTCGGCTATATGATGCGCGAGGAGACCTACAAGGACCACGATTACCTGATCCGCAACGTGTTGCTGACCCCCTCCCTCGGAATCGGAGCCCGGTATTCCGGGGAGAAGTTCGATGTGGAGTTGCGCGGTTGCTGGAGCCACCGGACAGTTCCCGAGAGCCGCTATGAGGTCGGAGTCGACCTGGAAAAAAACACGGAATTCCAGCATGCGTTCACGACTTATGCCTACTATGCCAATACGGCGGAGCTGTATACGGCGGAACTGACCGTGGCAAGGCATTTCCGGTTCGGAACGTTCGGTCTGCGGGGGCAGATGCTTTGCGGACGGGGCAACCGTATTCCGGAGGCCGTCTACGATCTTTCCCGCTACGAGCAGGCCGTACCATCGACGTCGCAGCATACGATCAGCCGGACGCCGGACCGGCACGACTCGGTCTGGTTCCGGGTGTCGCTGTTCACCGTTTTTTAACAGAAAACAATCAAATTCAATTCATACACATAAACACGGAAGAAATGGAAATAAAAGTATTGGGAGGAGGATGCTCTTCATGCAGCCAGATGTACGACAACGCCCGGATCGCAGTCGACGAACTGGGGTTGGATCTGGAGGTGGAGTTCATTCACGACATCACGAAGGCATTGCAGTACGAGGTGCTGCAGATGCCGGCGCTCATCATCGACGAAAAGGCCGTATCCTTCGGCCGCGACCTGTCGGTGGACGAAATCAAGGAAATATTGAAAAAGTATCGATAACCAATTAAAAGAAGACGAAAAATGAAAACCGTAAAAATCATGCTGCCTCTTCTGGCAGCCCTCATGTTCGGCAACGGAGTTGTCCGGGCTCAAAACGAGGCGAAGCACGACAAACCGGCCGTAGAGGTCGTCGTGTTCCATGGAGTGAAACAGTGCCAGACCTGTCAGGCTATCAAGAAAAATTCGCAGGAGGTGGCGGAGGAACTTGCCGCCGACGGGAAGAACGTCTCTTACCGGGTCGTGGATTTTTCGAAACCCGAAGGCAAGGACGAAGCCAAGAAATATGAGATAGCCTGGACTTCGCTGTTGCTGATCCGTCACGATGCCGGTGATAAGGAAACGGTCCGTAACATTTCCAAGTTCGCCATCGAAAATGCACGGACGAATACCGAAAAGTTCCGCAAGCAGTTGGCCGAAGATATCGGGAAGCTGTTGAAAGAATAAGCCCGTGCGATGGAGCAATTCGTAAATTCTTTACTCGATAATTGCAATCTGCCGGTTCTCACGGCGTTCCTGCTGGGTATACTGACATCGGTGAGTCCCTGTACTTTCACGACCAACGTCATGGTCCTCGGATACATCGGCCGGGATATGAGCGGCGGCAGGCGTGTGTTCGCAAACGGACTGTTCTATACTCTGGGGCGCATCGTATCCTATACGGTGCTGGGACTGATCTGTATTCCCGTTTTGAAGAAAGGGGCCAGCACGTTTTTTGTTCAGAGCCTCGTCAGCGACTATGGCGGGTACATTCTCGCTCCGACGCTGATCGTCTATGGGGTATTCCTGCTGCTGGGCAGTAAGTTCCCTTTCGGCAAGTTCGGTTTCCGAGCTTCGGAGAGCAGCAAGCGTCTGCGGGGCAGTTTCGGAGCGTTCGTGCTGGGGCTGCTGTTCGCGCTGGCCTTTTGTCCCATCAGCGGCGTATTTTATTTCGGTATGCTGTTGCCGATGGCGGCGCTGGAGCCGGGAGGCTACCTCTATCCGGTTGTATTCGCCGTGGCCTCGGGAATTCTGGTGGTGCTCATCGCCTGGATCGTAGCCTTCGGCATGTCGAGCCTGGGGCGATTCTACAACCGGGTAAACCAGTTCCAGAAATGGTTGAACCTGATCGTTGCGGTCGCGTTCATTTTGGCAGGGATTTATTATTTTGTGATTTATTACATTTAATGTATCGAGATGAAAAAATTGGAATTGATGAAAGGGCCGTTTTCGCCCAAAGAAAAAATCGAGTATGCCGAAGGCAGTATCGTAAGTCAAGAGTTCATCCATAACCGGGCGGGTAACCTCACGCTTTTCTCGTTCGACGAGGGACAGCAACTGAGCGAGCATACCGCGCCTTTCGACGCCGTATGTCAGATACTGGACGGGGAGGCGGAAATTCACATCGCAGAGGACGTTTATCGTCTTACGGAGGGTCAGATGCTCATCATGCCGGCAAACGTACCCCATTCGGTACATGCCGTGAAGGCATTCAAGATGCTGCTTATTATGATCAAGGGATAAACCTTTATTCCTGCGCCCTTTTTCTGTCCCTGCAGAACAGGAAAAGGGCGTATTTATTCAGACAGCAAAATAACAGCCGGGACTACTCCGTCCCGCAATCGACAGATGAAAATATATTTCAATTCCGGAAGGACCGAGACTCTCGAGAAGAAACGCCTTGAATCCCTGCTCTGAAATAGGTTAAAATTCATTGCTTTATTCTTATACAATTTGATTTCAAGTTGACGGAAGAAGATAGAAAAGTAATCCACAGCCTGAATAGCGGCAAGTTGAAAGTGGTCCACAACACCCCTATACAGGCAAAATTCTTCTGGGATTACGACAAAAATCTCAAACCGGGCAACTGATATCCTGCTTAAAGAATCCGGAATACAACATCTACTAAAAAAGAGAGTATCGACATCGATACTCTCTTTTTTATCCGCTTACGGATGAATCTCCGTTTTTTCCAATTTGTCGAAGAACAGTTCTACCTTCGAGTGCCGGTTGGCTTCCGTAGGAACGTAATCGGAAATGCCGCCTTCACCGGTCTTGGTGATCCTGTCGGACGGTAATCCCCGCTTGTTCAGCTCCGAGGCTATATAGTCTGCTCTCGAAACACTCAGGGCGTCGTTGATACCGACTGTTCCGGTCGCACTGTCGGCCGCTCCCGTAACCTTCACCGTCAGACCGTATTTCGTTGCAACTCGTACCAGTTCGTCGAGATTGACCAACTGGGAGGGGTCTGTCAAACGGGCCGTATTGAGGCTGAAAAAGAAATAGACGGGAGCGCCGATACATTCGCCGCCGGCCGGAAAGCGGCGGAATCCGCGGCGAGGGAGTCACGCCAGACGTTACGCCCATACAAGGAATCCGCAACACCGATCCCCACACGCTTGGGAACCGCCCCATCGCCGGACCGAACCTCCGTCGTGCCGAGAGGCGACGTTCCGTCCCACTGCCGGTTCTTCATCCGCGCACGCAGCGAGTTCAGCCCGCTATAATTGTTCACGGGGTAATCTTTGCCGCGCTCATCGTCCTCTTGCAGAATAGGACCGTAAGCGCGTGGCTTTTCCACAATCCCTTTCTCTTCGGCTACATTAGCCAAAATGGTAAGTTGTTCTTCTTTTGTAAGCTTAATAAAATTCATAATGCAAGTCTTTGTTTAATCCATTGCGGGGCAATGCTGTAATCGTATTTGATTTCATCAGGACTACCATATTTTTCAATGGCTTGTTTTATGATTGCAACCTGTTCATCTGTCACGTTATCTTTCCCTAATTCTTTCATGGCAGCGACTATAAGTGGAAACAAGTCTGTCTTGTAGGCAAAATTGCGAGGTGCGCTGCGCTTGAATATGATTTTACGGTTCCCGATAGTAAGTTCCCTTGCTGTGGCATCTGTCAAATAGACTGCATTCATCGTGACCTGTGTGGAAAGTCCCAATTTGTTCAATGCTGTCAATCCACTAGGTATAATACGAGCCTTATCCTTTTCCGCTATGGCGTATGCGATATCTTCTATAGAGGGACGAAGTACACCGAATTTATTCCGTAATGGATATAAATATAGACCTTGAGAAAGACGAATGAGCACACCCTCTTTCTCTAATCGGGAAAGCGCACGAGTAACTAGCCCATCATTATTCAGATGGGCAAAATCACTCACCATATAAAGCCTGTTCGGTCCGTTTCGGTCTATGATGTTTCGTATTTCCTTCGTCAGTATCGTCTTCATATCCACAATGATTCCACTTGCAAAGATCCGATATTACTCTTGATGTAGCAATAAAATGTCCGAAATTCTTAAAGAAAATCGGACATTATAGAATGCTTTGCGGCTTAATACCCCGATCATGAACCGAGTACATTAAGTTAGGGTTATCATAGTTCGCCAATGGGTTGTTCTAACCAACATTTTGGCGAACATTAACACCATACCTCAAAATGAAGAGCTTTTATTAGACAGTGGAGCAAAATAATAATAACCTTTGGGAAACCGACAGAATATGGGAACTATACGGTATCAAATAAAAGATAAAGACTAATATATAAATTGATTATCAGATTAGTATATAATCATTCTCGGTTCAAGCGTGGAGCTGTTTTCGTTCATCTACAAAGAGGTTCTGACAAAACCCAGAATCGAATAAACGAATGCTTTACCCCACACTTGAATAGATACGAAAATTGCGGCGCAAAATTGTTTTGGCCGAATCTATCTAAACAAGAAAATGAGTGCTGTTCATTGCCCCGATTCACGTTGAAACTGTCAGATTTCTTTGTAAGGACAGAGTGAAAAACACTTTCCGTATGTCTGTCGGTTTGCGACAGGACAAAATTAGAAAATAATTTTCGGATTGAACAACACTCATTATGGAAATTTCATGCAAATTTCATAAAAAAGTATTTTTTCTGCAAGAATAAAAGATATTGATTCACAATTTTGTTTATATCATTTTGGGCGGAAAATACGCTGTTCGGTCCGATTGTCAGGGGCTTTGTCCGGCTTCCGGGACGTTTTTATCTTGCCTTGCCGAAAGAAACGGCATTATGCGGGGTTTCCGGCTAAAATTTGTATCTTTGTCGGGCGCAAAGCCCGGCGTGCAATATCTTTGTCGACTGCAAATCGTCTGCCATGCTCGAAAAATTGGCCAAACAAACCGCCGTCTACGGCATCAGCACCATTGTGGTGAGGTTTCTGAGCTATCTGCTCACGCCTTACTATACCCGTATTTTCGGGCAGGAGACCTATGGTATCGTCACGGACATCTATGCCCTCATTCCGCTGGCGCTTACGCTGCTGACGATGGGCATGGAGTCGAGCTACTTCCGTTTTTCGGCCAAGGCCGAGGAGGCCGGGGGCGACGTGC
>ERZ773225.4715-NODE-4715-length-10684-cov-23.162104_pt1 | contig 10684 bp, 10 predicted proteins | sample MGYA00580993_ERZ773225 | MGnify/ENA primary metagenome ERZ773225 (study PRJEB29015, sample SAMEA2737748) | human gut metagenome | biome: human gut; feature: human-associated habitat; material: faeces | place: China | collected 2012 ... | reverse complement strand
GGCGGATTTGTTATTTCAATTGTTTTATATCGCAAAAAGAGATATAATAAATATAGTATCAACTAGAAATTAATTGTAAGAGAAGCTGCATGAAGATAAATATTTATTATGATGGAAGATGCATGCTTGATCAGATATTTCCGTTTTAATGGGCTTTTTGATTCTGAACAGTTACAAAATAATTATATATATGAGGTGACAAAGATGAAAGATGACAACTGTATTTTCTGTAAACTGGCAAATGGGGATATCCCAACCAATTCAATCTACGAGGATGATGATTTCAAGGTAATACTCGATGCAAGTCCTGCTACAAAGGGACATGCACTTATCCTTCCAAAGCAGCATTATGCAAATATTTTCGAGATTGAGGATGAGACACTTGCCAAGGCAGCAAAGCTTGCAAAGAAGATTATGACACACGAGAAAGATGTGCTTGGCTGTGAAGGCTACAACCTGGTACAGAACAATGGCGAGGTGGCAGGCCAGACAGTATTCCATTTCCATATGCACCTGATTCCAAGATATGAGTCAGATGACAACAAAAATGTCATAGAGTGGAATCACAAGGAGTTCACTGATGACGAGATGAAGAAAATCTGTGATGAGATGAGCATGTAATAGCTGCTAATAGTTACACATTATTAAAAAACCAAAAGCCCGGATATGCAAATGTAGTTCATATCCGAGCTTTTTCTTTTTTATGATATGCAACGACGCTTTAAACAGACTCTGACCCTATGACGATTTCTTCACCTGAGAGTTAATCAAATCAATGATAGTAGCGATGGAATCCATCTGACCGCTCTTTGCCATGGCATCCTTATATTTATCCCTGTTGCCGTACACCTCTTTTACTGCGTTAAGCAGAGAATCCTTTGTGAGCTCCTCCTCCTCGATGACATATGAAAAGCCCTGCTTTTTGAAGGATTTTGCATTTAATACCTGGTCTCCGCGGCTGGCAGCAGCAGAAAGAGGAATCAGGATGTTTGGCTTGTGCAGAGCAAGCAGCTCGCAGATGGAGTTGGCTCCGGCTCTTGAAATAGCCATGTCAGCCAGAGCAAACATGTCGGTGAGCTCAGCATTGGCGTACTCAAACTGTGCATAGCCTGTGATTCCGGCAAGTTTGTTGTCCAGATTGCCCTTTCCGCAGAGGTGAATCACATAGAAATCCTTTAGTAGTTCAGGAAGAATCTCACGGACAGCTTCATTAACCTTTTTAGAGCCAAGGCTTCCTCCGATGATGAGGATGACAGGCTTATTGTGGTCAGGAAAATTACAAAGCTTTATGGCATTTTCGGCAACGCCGCTAAAAAGCTCGCGTCTGATAGGTGATCCGGTGAGCACAGCCTTGTCTGCAGGCAGATATTTCATGGTCTCAGGGAAATTGCAGCAGACCTTTTTGGCACCCTTTATGGCGATTTTATTGGCAAGTCCCGGGGTGATATCCGACTCGTGGATGATGGCAGGCACATGGCAGTGCTTTGCGGCAAGCACGACAGGTACGGAAACGAAGCCACCCTTAGAAAATACTACATCAGGCTTGAGTTTTTTCATGAGGCTTACAGCCTGACCGTAGCCCTTTAACACGCGGAACGGGTCTGTAAAGTTCTTCCAGTCAAAGTATCGGCGCAGCTTTCCTGATGAAATACCGTGGTAAGGAATCTTTTGGGCTTCGATCAGCCCCTTCTCCATTCCGTTGACTGAGCCAATGTATTCGATATCGTATCCGGCCTCCTTAAGTGCCGGCATAAGAGCTATATTTGGAGTGACATGACCTGCAGTACCGCCGCCTGTCATAACTATTTTCTTCATATATATGTATCCTTTCTTGCATTCCTGTTTGTCTCATATTTATATTATACTCAACACAATAAAAGTCAATACCAAGTTACCGGTGAAAGTTTGCCCTGTAATACCAAACAAATGTCGAAACTTGCGACCGATAGGAACTGTTAAGTTCAAGTGAATTGGTTATAATAATCAATAGTACATCATCCTGCGTTATAGGTTAAGTTAAATTTTGAATGATGTATCGAAAAAAGAATAGTAGGGAGGACACATTAATATGGAATTATCAATGGACAATATGGACATCATAGCGGGAGGCATACTTGCGATAATGCTTGCACTTTTCATGCTGACAGTCATTGTGACCTTGATTGCACTCTCACACAGGATAAGACTTTTGAGCAACGAGATTTATAAAATAGAAAAACAGGTGAGCGACTACATAGACGAGCTGTCGAGAAGCGAAAGTGACAAGCTGGAGATAGAGCATAAGGCACATCAGAATGGGGTGATTTCATCGGTGCTTCAAGAGATTTTTCCATGAAATTTGACAAAATGCTATTACTGTGATATTATACCGATTGTAACAAAGTTGTAACAAATGCAACATAGGTGTAATAAACTTAACAAAAACAACATATACTACACCATATGGAGGATTATATGAAGCTAAACAAAAAAGTAATCGAGAGCATTACGGTCTGTGGATTGTGCGCTATGCTGACGGTTACCGCGGTTACTAACAGCGGACGCTCTGAGGTCAAAGCAGAGGATAAGGTGCTAGCAAACACTGGTTTAGAGCATACTGGTTATAATAGTTATGCCGGCGTAGCAGCGACTCTTTTTGATTATGAGAAGAGCCTCACAGCAGAGAATGCTGTTACAGTAGAAAAAGAAAATGTTGAGATGGTGGCAGCAGCACAGGATGCACAGCAGGAGGCACAGCCACAGCTCACACAGGAGCAGCAGGAATGGCAGACAAAGCTTATGCCAAACGTTGAAGAATCACTCAACGTAAGAGCACAGGCCAATGAACAGTCAGATATTGTTGGAAAATTATATAAAGGAAGTGTGGCAGACATCGTAGAAAACGATGGCACATGGGCTCACATCAAGTCAGGAAATGTAGACGGATACGTTAATGTTTCTTACTGTGTGACCGGAACTGACGCACTAAGCTATGCTTACGACACATGCGGAGAAATCGCCACAGTAAATACAGACGGACTTCGTGTGAGAGAGGCAGCAGATACAAACAGCAAGGCCTTAGAGGTAGCTGACCAGGGCAAGACCTATCAGGTGGACCGCGCAGCACAGGCACAGGATGGCTGGATTGCAGTAGTCAGCGATTCACAGACAGGATATATCGCAGCAGATTATGCGACACGTTCCCTCAACACAAGAGTGGGTATCACAATTGAAGAGGAACAGGCTCAGATAGCTGCACAGAAAGAGGCTGAGAGAAAGGCCGCAGAAGAAAAGGCAGCAAAAGAAGCAGCAAAAGAATCAAAGAAAACAGAGACCACACAGGGCGAGGCGGTAAGTGCAGGAGCAGATGACCTGACACTGCTTGCAGCAATCATCGAGTGCGAGGCAGGCGGAGAGAGCTATGAATGTCAGCTTGCAGTAGGAGCGGCAGTCATCAACAGAGTAAAGAGCAGCTCATATCCAAACAGCATCTCAGGTGTTATTTACCAGAAAGGCCAGTTTGGACCGGCATCATCAGGAAAGCTCGCAAGAAAGCTTAGCGGAAGCATTTCCTCATCATGCTACAGTGCAGCACAGGAGGCAATGTCCGGAGTGGACAACACAGGAGGATGCACATCCTTCAATGACCACGGCTCAGGAATATCAATCGGAAATATGAAGTTCAGATAATATACAGCCGATATAAAGAAATAACAAAGAGGCTGCAAATCAACAAAGCTTGTTGGTTTGCAGCCTCTTTAATTATTTGTACGGCGTGGTTTTACAGTCAGAGCGTCAATGCTTCAAACCTCTTGCAACATACCACAAAATAGAGTAAAATGACATCATTATAGCAACCTACAGATATAAATTATAGCAACCTGCATCTATAAACGATGCAAATAAAACCCAGGAGGCAAGAGCAATGCAGTTAAAGGGACGAAACTTTTTAAAACTTATGGATTACACTCCGGAAGAGATTACTTATCTGATTGACCTCTCACAGGAGCTGAAGGAAAAGAAGAAAAAAGGCATCAGACATGATGACCTCACAGGCAAGAATATAGCGCTGATTTTTGAAAAGACCAGTACCAGAACTCGCTGCTCTTTTGAGGTAGCGGCACATGACCTTGGAATGCATGTCACATACCTTGACCCGAGCGGTTCACAGATAGGTAAAAAGGAGAGCATCGCCGATACAGCGCGCGTGCTCGGCAGAATGTTTGACGGAATCGAGTATCGTGGATACGGACAGGAAATCGTGGAGGAGCTGGCTGAATACGCAGGCGTACCGGTATGGAACGGCCTGACAAATGAGTTCCACCCGACACAGATGATAGCAGATATGCTTACAATCCGTGAGCACCTCGGCAGACTCAAGGGCGTGAAATTTGTATACATGGGCGATGCAAGATACAACATGGGCAATTCACTCATGGTCACATGTGCAAAGCTTGGCATGGACTTCGTGGCATGCACAAACAAGAAATATTTCCCAAATGATGAGCTTGTAAAATACTGTAAGGACGTTGCAGAAACAACCGGCGCATCAATCACACTCACAGAGGATGTGGCAGAGGGCACAAAGGACGCAGATGTCATTTACACAGATGTGTGGGTATCAATGGGCGAGCCGGAAGAGGTATGGGCAGAGCGAATTAACGACTTAAAGCCATATCAGGTAAATGCAAAAGCATTTGAAAATGCAAATGATAGCGCAATCTTTATGCACTGTCTGCCTGCATTCCATGATTTAAAGACCACTATCGGCAAGCAGGTCTATGAGAAGTTTGGACTGAGCGAGCTTGAGGTGACAGACGAGGTATTTGAGTCAGAGCGTTCAGTGGTATTTGATGAGGCAGAGAACCGTATGCACTCAATCAAGGCTATCATGCGTGCAACACTTGCTGATTAGTACATCGAATAATAAGTAACCAGCCATATGACTTGCCTGATTTCCCATCTGCGGCGTTGTAGTCAATCGACGTAGCCACCGCTACGCCTCATTCCTCCGCCTTGCAGATGAAAATTCATTCTGCGTCATATAGCCAGAAACTTATTTTTCGATGTACTAGTACGGCAAGCAATGACCGCAACAAAAGATTGACGGAAAGCTAAGGAATAAAGTATGAAGGAAGAAATACTTAGGCTTCTACGCAGCGCTGACGGCTATATTTCAGGGCAGGAGCTATGCAACCGGTTCGGAGTATCGCGCACAGCCGTGTGGAAGGCCATAAACCAGCTAAAGGAAGCCGGATATGAGATAGAGGCACAACAGAATAAGGGCTACAGGCTTATGGCAGCGCCGGATTTGATGACAGAGGCGGAGATAAAAAGCCTCATGCACACAGACTGGGTGGCAAAGGAAGTGTTGTATTTTGATACAATAGACTCCACCAACACAAAGGCTCAGGAGCTTGCCGAAAAAGGCTATCCGAGCGGCACCTTAGTTGTAGCGGACAAGCAGGAGTCAGGCAAGGGGCGCCGCGGCCGCAGCTGGGTATCGCCGTCCGGCACAGGTATTTTCATGACACTTATGATAAAGCCTGATATCAATCCCAACAATGCATCCATGCTCACGCTTGTGGCAGCGCTTGCTGTCGCAAAGGCAATAACAAGCGTTACAGGCGAGGAAGCCATGATAAAGTGGCCAAACGACATTGTGATAAACGGCAAAAAGGTGTGCGGCATACTCACAGAGATGAATGCGCAGTTTGATTACATCAACCATATTGTTGTAGGTATCGGTATCAACGTGCACAATGAGAGCTTTCCGGAGGAAATCAGTCAGATGGCAAGCTCACTCATGATAGAAGCAGGTGGCAAAAGATTTCACCGTGCGCAGATAATCGCAGAGACCATGTCATACTTTGAGCAGTATTATGACACATTTTTAAAGACGCAGGACCTTTCAGCCCTCGTCAGGGAGTATGATGAGCTGTTGGTCAACAGGAACAAATCAGTAAGGGTACTGGATCCGAAGGAGCCGTTTGACGGAAAAGCGATGGGCATCACGTCTAAGGGCGAGCTGATCGTGGATACATGGGAATCGCGCAAGCTGGTTTCAAGCGGAGAAGTATCAGTGAGAGGAATATACGGATATGTCTAAAGAGGTAGTACTTTGCGTGTCAAACGCATATCAGAAAAAATATTATCTGAATGAGAATTTTAACGGACTTCCACAGACTATAAGGGACGAGCTCAAAATCATGTGCGTCCTGTATACAGAGGATGTTGGAGGCATACTGGAGCTGGTGTTTGATGAGGACGGAAACCTCGATTTCAGAACATCCTGCAAGGAAAATGACTTTTTTTATGACGAGATAGGAAGCGTGCTAAAGATAAAGCAGTACCGCAACGAGCGAAGAGAGCTGCTCGAGTCGATAGAGACGTATTATCGCATAGTATTTTTGGGAGAAGGACTCGAGGAGGAATAACAGATGATTTTAGCATTGGACGTAGGAAATACAAACATAACATGCGGCGTGTTTGATGGTGACAGGATAAAAGCGAGCTTTAGAATTACAACCAAAATGCCACGTACATCGGATGAATACGGCATGCTTCTGAGCACTCTGCTTGAAAGAAATCAGGTAGGCATGGACGACATACATGATGCGATCATCTGCTCCGTTGTACCGAATATCATGCATTCACTGCAGAATGGCCTTATAAAATACTTCAATATCAGGCCGATAATCGTGGAGGCGGGCATCAAAACAGGCATTCGTATCGCCACACCAAATCCGCAGCAAATTGGCGCAGACCGTATAGTAGACGCCGTAGCTGCATATGAATTATATGGAGGACCTGTTTTAGTCATAGATTTTGGCACAGCAACCACCTACGATATGGTCGATGAAAACGGTACCTTCATGGGAGGAATCACAGCACCGGGCATACGTATCTCAGCCAAGGCACTCTGGGAGGATGCGGCAAAGCTTCCTGAGATAGAGATTAAAAAGCCTGATAATATCCTCGGAAAGGACACCATCACCAGCATGCAGGCGGGACTTGTGTATGGACAGATAGGACAGACAGAGTATATCATCAACAAGGTAAAGGAAGAAACAGGCATGTACGATGCAAAGGTTGTAGTGACCGGCGGACTCGGCAGAATAATATCCAATGAGACAGAAAACGTGGATGTATACGATCCGGATCTGACATTAAAGGGCATAAACCTCGTGTATCGCAAGCAGAACCGCAAGGGAGTGAAGTAATAGTATGGATATTCATCAGATACGAAAGCTTCAGATAGGAAGTGTGACACTTCCAAACAACCTGATACTGGGACCTATGGCAGGCGTGACAGACCTGCCATTTCGCTTATTGTGCAAGGAGCAGGGAGCCGGCCTTTTATGTATGGAAATGGTCAGCGCCAAGGCAATTTTGTACAAAAACAAAAATACAGAGTCGCTTCTTTCAATAGATGAAAGAGAAAAGCCTGTTTCACTCCAGATGTTTGGCTCAGACCCGCAGATAATGGCTCAGATAGCAAAGCAGATAGAGGAAAGACCGTTTGACATACTGGATATCAACATGGGATGCCCGGTGCCAAAAATCGTAAACAATGGTGAGGGCTCAGCGCTCATGAAAAATCCGATTCTTGCAGGTCAGATTATAGAGAGCATAGTAAAAGCAATAGATAAGCCGGTCACGGTAAAAATACGTAAGGGCTTCGATGATGAGCATGTCAACGCAGTAGAGCTGGCACATGTGGCTGAAGAAAGCGGCGCAAGCGCAGTCGCAGTGCATGGCAGGACCAGAGAGCAGTACTACTCCGGCAAAGCCGACTGGGATATCATAAGGCAGGTAAAAGAGGCTGTCTCAATACCGGTCATAGGAAACGGAGACCTGCTTTGCGCAGAGGATGTCATAAAAATGCAGGAGCAGACAGGCTGCGACGGCTTTATGATAGCCAGGGGAGCTCAGGGCAATCCATGGATTTTCTCACAGATACTGCATTACTTTGAGACCGGCGAGCATCAGGAAAAGCCATCATTTGAGGAAGTGCGCCGGATGATACTGCGCCATGCACGCATGATGATAGAGTTCAAGGGCGAGTACACGGGAATACACGAGATGAGAAAGCACACAGCGTGGTATACGGCAGGATATCCGCATTCATCAAGGCTGCGTGCGGCAGTGAATACGGTGGAGAGCTTAGAACAGCTTGAGGAGCTTTTGTATAAGGAAAAGCTTCGAAATTGAAATCGGTCAAATCCTTGACATCGTGGGGATTTTCAATTATAATACACGCGTTAAAATAGGCTTTACGATTTAATAAAACAAACTTCCCACATTTAGGGTATTGTGGTTACCGGCCGAGCATACAGTTTATTCCTCAGAAAAATATGAAGTTAACCACGGGAACGAATCGCGGATAGAGGGTTTTTCTTTGCTGCGGAGTTTCCGTTGCCGGGGGTTATGGAAACCCGTGGCAGTTCATATTTTGTCTTCGGAATATACTGTATACTTTCCGGTAAATTAAGTCTTTGAAGTGGGAAGTTTCATTTTAGCAAATCAACATAATAAAATAAAAGGAAGATAGAAGGGTAAGAATCATGGATAACAAGAAAAATATTCTGACATATGCAGGTCTTAAGAAGCTCGAGGATGAGCTTGAGCATTTAAAGGTTGTTAAGCGTAAAGAGGTTTCCCAGAAGATCAAGGAGGCTCGTGAGCAGGGTGATTTATCTGAGAATGCTGAGTATGATGCAGCTAAGGATGAGCAGCGCGATATCGAGGCTCGTATTGAGGAAATCGAGAAAATCCTTAAAAATGCAGAGGTTGTTGTTGAGGAGGAGGTTGACCTTGACAAGATTTCTATCGGATGTAAGATCCGCATCTTAGATTGTGAGTTTGATGAGGAGCTTGAGTACAAAATTGTTGGTTCAACAGAGGCAAACAGCTTAAAGGGCAAGATTTCAAACGAGTCACCTGTAGGTAAAGCTCTTCTTGGAAAGAAAGTCGGAGATACTGTAACTGTTGAGACTCAGGTAGGAGAGCTCACATACAAGGTACTCGAGATCCAGAGAGCAGAAGAGAACTAAAAGAGGTAAAAAATGGCAAATCAGAATAATAACAAGGGTGGACAGCAGCAGGACGTAAACCAGCTCCTTAAGGTCCGCCGTGAAAAATTACAGAATTTACAGGAAGCAGGAAAGGATCCCTTCCAGATTACAAAGTACAATGTCACTCATCACAGCAGCGATGTAAAGGAGCTTTACAATGCTCATGAGGCTGAGATTCTCGGTGACAGAAAGGCTCCGGATGTTGAGGGCTTGGATGACGCTGCAAAGAGAGAGGTAATCAACAACGATTACAATGAGAGAAGAGAAATCATGGATGCAAAGCCAATCGAGGTAAGCATCGCAGGACGTATGATGTTCAAGCGTGTCATGGGTAAGGCTTCTTTCTGCAATATCCAGGATTTAAAGGGCAATATCCAGGTATATGTGGCAAGGGACAATATCGGAGAAGACTCATACGCAGACTTCAAGAAATCAGACATCGGTGATATCTACGGTGTAAAGGGCTTCGCCTTCAGAACAAAGACAGGTGAGATTTCAATCCATGCAGAGGAGATAACACTGCTTTCAAAATCACTCCAGATACTCCCGGAGAAGTTCCATGGACTGACAGACACAGACACCAGATATCGTCAGAGATATGTAGACCTTATCATGAATCAGGAGAGCAAAGAGGTATTTATCAAGCGCTCACAGATACTCAAGGAAATCCGTAACTTCCTTGCAGGCCGTGATTTCATGGAGGTTGAGACACCTATGCTTGTCTCAAACGCAGGTGGTGCCGCAGCAAGACCATTCGAGACACACTACAACGCATTGAACGAGGATGTAAAGCTTCGTATTTCCCTTGAGCTTTACTTAAAGAGACTCATCGTCGGAGGACTTGAGCGAGTATACGAGATCGGACGAGTTTTCCGTAACGAGGGTGTAGATACACGTCACAACCCTGAGTTCACACTTATGGAGCTTTATCAGGCATACACAGACTACGAGGGCATGATGGAGCTGACAGAGTCAATGTTCCGTTACCTCGCGAAGAAGGTATGCGGTTCGACAAAAATCTCATACAACGGCGTGGAGATCGACCTTGGAAAGCCATTTGCAAGAATGACAATGATAGACGCAATCAAGAAATACGCAGGCGTAGACTTCGACCAGGTACCTGATGATGCAGCCGCAAAGAAGCTTGCAGACGAGCATCATATCGAGTATGAGGAGCGTCACAAGAAGGGTGACATCGTAAACCTCTTCTTCGAGGAGTACTGCGAGAAAGAGCTTATCCAGCCAACATTTATCATGGATCACCCAATTGAGATATCACCTCTCACCAAGAAGAAACCAAGCGATCCTACAAAGGTAGAGCGTTTCGAGCTGTTCTGTAATACATGGGAGATGTGTAACGCATACTCAGAGCTCAACGACCCAATCGACCAGCGTGAGCGTTTTGCAGCACAGGATGCCAACGCAGCAGCAGGCGATGATGAGGCAGAGCACACTGATGAGGACTTCCTCAACGCACTTGAAATCGGTATGCCGCCAACAGGTGGAATCGGATACGGAATCGACCGTCTTGTAATGCTTCTGACAGATAGCCAGGCAATCAGGGACGTATTATTGTTCCCGACAATGAAGAGCTTGGATAAATAAACCTAGTGTTTATGCGGGGTTGA
>ERZ773225.4700-NODE-4700-length-10717-cov-5.319546_pt1 | contig 10717 bp, 11 predicted proteins | sample MGYA00580993_ERZ773225 | MGnify/ENA primary metagenome ERZ773225 (study PRJEB29015, sample SAMEA2737748) | human gut metagenome | biome: human gut; feature: human-associated habitat; material: faeces | place: China | collected 2012 ... | reverse complement strand
GAGACGTGCAAACATCATACCGAAAGGTAAAACAGTACAACAACATTGGCGATGTGGACCACAGGGCGCAAGCCCTGACTTATAGTTTCATTACTATTTTACGAAAGGAGTACCTTGCATGAGCACTTGCGTTTGTGTTCTCAGCAACAATGGTGAACGCTTAATGCCTACCATCCGTCTTGGCAGGGTACGCCATCTTCTGAAAGACGGAAAAGCAAAAATCATTAAGCACCATCCATTTACTATCCAGTTACTGTATGACAGTAAAACAAACACGCAGCCCATCGAAATCTGTGAGGATGTTGGCTACAACTACATCGGCATCAGTGTATGGAGGCAGATATGCCCAAGAAATGGGTCAAAATCAAGCCGCCTCGCAAGCTGACCGAAGAGCAATATGCGGAACTGGTCAGACGCGGCAAAGAACTTGCAGAGCGGCAGCGACAGGCGAAGAACTTAGTGAAGGAACAATCCGGCTTCATATGCCGAAAGAGGAGGATATAAAATGTATAATTCTTACAGCGCTCTTAATCTATTGGGCGGAATGCTCTACACGGTGATTCTTTTGGTAGTGGCGTATTTTGTACTCAAAATTGTTGCAAACTGGAAGATTTTCGAGAAAGCCGGGCAGCCTGGCTGGGCATCCATCGTCCCGTTCTACAGCGATTACATTGGGTTCAATCTCTACTGGGGCAACGGCTGGCTGTTTCTGATTCCGGTCGTGCTGAGCCTTTTGTCCGGTATCCCGCTGCTCGGCAATCTGTTCCTGGTCGTTGCTCTCATCATCGGTGCTATCACCAACTACAAGAAAGCTGTTGCGTTCGGTGAAGGTATTGGTTTCACGATTGGTCTTTGCCTTCTGAATCCGGTGTTCAACATGATTCTTGCTTTCGGCCATTATGAGTATCACGGTATCCCGCAGGATGGCTATTCCTATTCTCAGCTCAAGACCAAATATGAGGAAAAGAAAGCCGAACAGCAGAACAACCCCAGTACTGTTCAGTACCAGGCCCCCGAAACTCCCAAAGAGCCGAGCCAGAATGCTCAGTATCAGACTCCGAACGCTCCTGCTGAAGTCAAGACCCCGCCGACTCAGCAGAATTAAAATCAGGACAATGGCTGATATTATTTGGGTCGTTGTGTTTCTCTGCGTTCTCATCGCGTCTTGCTTTGGAATGTACTATTTCCAGGGTGAGAACAAACAAAAATTTGTGTTTTGCTTTTTGCTGGTAGCATTATCTTTTGGAGTCCTTGTGTTTCGACTTCTGGATATTGCATATACGGTGATTAACGCAGCAATCAAAGCCGCATAATGACCTTTTTTGCGATTCTCAAACTGTTCTTTTGGCAGACCTTCCAACCGAGGGCCTGCCTTTTTTATTGTTGCCAGGAGGAAAAAACTATGAAAATCCGATTCTATACAACCAACAAGGAAGCTATTGTATTTGACCTTGAGGATATTTTGAAGCAGCTCAACATTGAAGAGCAGGTAGCCACTGTCGGCCTTGTCATTGAAAAAGACGAGGCCGAGGTTGAGGCAATCGCTCAGACAATACAAGACGATTATCCGAACATGTATCTCCAGGCAAAAGAATACGGACGGAATCTGACCTTGGCTTGTGCGGAGCTTCCGAACCCTACTAACCCGGATATTGTAACCTACCTCTATGCGGGCGATGATGCTACGGAAACTGACAGTTGGATTGCGAAAGTGAACAACACAATTCGTGCGCAAGGGGATAACAGTGAACGACTCATCCATATTGACTCGAATCTCGCTGCCGTGGTAGAAGCAAACGAAACGGAACAAGGATACTATGCTTCCACCGTGTCGCAGCATGACAAGGCCACAAACGAAATGCTGAGTTTTCGACAGATTGCAGAGTCGTTGGAAGCTGTTGGGGATAACTTCAAGTACCAGAGCGCAAGCAACATTCTGACTGCAAGAACCAAAGCAGAGCGGAACTATATTGTCCGGCTTATCAAGATGTATTGCGACAATACCAAATACCTTGCTGGTTCTATGCCGCAAAGTGAGTACCCGTTCTGTGTCCAGAACGTTGACGCTCTGAACCAGCGTGATGCGCAGTGGTCCGAAATCAAAGAGTATCTTGCGCAGGACGAAAATCGCAACAAACTGGATGTGATTCTTGGCTTCGTGCCGGATGCGGAGAGCGACAAGACTCTGATTCTGCACAGCATTGAAGAGAAGGGAAAAGCCATGTCTGATTCTGAAATCGAAAAGGTATATGACTCTCTGTTTGGCTCTGCCAGCAATGAATGACATGGCGACCAAAAAGAATGAGCACAAAAGTGGTACACCGATAAAGCAATAAGCTTGTGCTTTCGTGCGACATCGATAAAATAAAAGCTGTACGATAGATACCATCTACCAGGCGCTTTTTGCGTTCGTACAATTCACATTTCGCTTGAAGGCGGACTTCCTGATTGGGAGGCCCGCCTTTTTGCGTACAAAAAAGGAGTTTAACTATGGATAACGTATGGACAAATCTTGGCAACCGACTCGAAACTGCTTGGAAAAGACCAACAAGGCCCAACTCTAAACGCCCGAAAGACGGTGAAATCATCGACGAAGAGAAATCGGTGCGCTGGAACAGGGAAGAGGTCGTTCGCCGACAGAAAGCCTGGGATGCGGAATGCTCTCGGCTGAAGAAGGCGCAGAATGCAGAAATCGAACACATCTCGGAAGCTATCGAACTTCAAATTCAGGAAGACATCAAAGCCAAAACGAAACGCAGCATTTCTAAAAAAGCTGCAACTGTTCTTTGGCAGAAAGCTTACGACCGTGGCCACGCTTGTGGCTTCGCTGACATCTACTGTGCCATCGAGGACTACGAGGAGCTGGTTGTTGCTGTGTTCACAAATGCTCGTTGAACTTCAAACACAAATCATAGAAAGGAAAACACCATGAAACTGAATGAATACCTCGCTGAAAATGCCGTCAAGCTGATGATTAAGGGCTCTGGAGAAAAGAATCCTACGCGCCAGACCAATGGCCTCGGCATGTACGATTATGTTGAGAACCTTGAAAGCGTCCTCGGCAAAATGGTCTGGATTTGCGATTATCGCGCAAATGCGGACCCGACCAAAAAGCCGATTCGTAACATCAAACCTACCCCGGTTGTTGTAACGGACGCAAAAGAAACGAGCAAAACCATCTATTATTCTCCGGTCTATTTTCGGCCGGTAAATCGGGGTAAGATTTCTTCAACCGTCATTACCCCATTGGACAACACCGGGTATCGCTGCTGCCCCGGCACTTCCGTCAACATCTTCTACACGAAAGAAGAGTGTGTGAAGTGTTATCGGGAGCAGGTTCGGCAGGCGAGTGAAGTTTACGAGAAAGAGAAAGCCCGCATCATTGCAGACTTCGATAAACGCATGGTAGAATTGGATAAGTCTCTGGAACCGTTTGAGGATATCCCTAAAAGCGACTACACCGTTGTTGCAAAAATGGATGTTACGAACGATTCTCTCGGATACAATGAGAAAAATCGGCATTTTTATCTCGAGACGACCCGAACCATGATTCCGACTCGCTATACCATCGAAATGCTCAAGATGCAGGCACTGATTGGCCTGGTGGATGAACTCCGTGCAAACACCACCTGGCAAAAGGGCGTTCCTTTCCGTATCCTTATCAGAACAACAGTTTTTGTGGATGGTATTGAAGATGTCAGCCAAGCCACAACGGAATCTCAAACCATTACCCTTTGATGAATTATGAAGAGCGCACGCCCCGTCTATAGCCGTAAGGCTTAGGTGGGGAGGTTCACAAAAAACAAAACAATACATATGTGAGGTAAAATGTTATGTCTAACAACATGTCTATTTCTTCCATCAAGGAACATTATAATAATCTCTGCACCAAAGCCAAAGAATGGAGTGCCGCCTACTATGAGCAGGATGCTCCGGTTGTAACGGATGAGGAATACGATTCCGTGATGCACGAGATTCGTGATATCGAAGCGGTACATCCTGAGTTCGTGACCGCTGACAGCCCTACACAGGTTGTTGGCGGCAAGCGTGTTCTCGGTATTCCGGTTGAACACCGTGTACCGATGCTTTCTCTGCTTGATGTGTTTTCTGATGATGAGGTCCGCAGCTTTGTGGATTCGGTGAAAGCTGAATACTCCGATGTGACCTTCTCTGTGGAGCGCAAAATCGACGGTCTGAGCTTGTCTCTTGTCTACGAACGTTCTGACGATGGTCTTGCCTATCTGACCCAGGCTTCGACACGCGGTGACGGCCATGTCGGTGAGGATGTGACCGCCAATGTCGCAGCCCTCACTTGCCTGCCTCGCAGCATCGAGCTGCCCAAGGGTATCGGCAAAATCGAACTCCGTGGCGAGTGCTATATGTCGGAAAAGGACTTTGAAGCAGCCAATGCAAAGCAGGCGGAAGCAGGGAAGAAGCTCTTTGCGAATCCTCGCAACTGCGCTGCTGGCTCTCTGCGTCAGGCTGACCCGTCTATTGCACGGGAACGCAATCTGCAGGTGTTCGTTTTCAATGTTCAGAGCGTCAACAATGGTGATGCAGCACAGTTCAGCCCGTATCATTGTGACCAGCTGAACTATCTGCGTGACATCTGCGGTTTTAAGACCACCTATTACGCTCATTGCAATGACATTGATAGCATCTTGGCAGCCATTCACGACATTGAGGAAAAACGCTATGATATCGATTATCCGATTGACGGCGCAGTCATCAAAGTCGATGAACTGAGCATTCGCCAGAAGATGGGCGAGCGCACCAAAACCCCGAAATGGGCTATTGCATACAAGTATCCCGCAGAGGAAAAGGGAACTGTCTTGCGCAACATCCAGCTGCAGACGGGTCGTACCGGCCGCGTCACTCCTGTTGCTGTCTTTGACCCTATCCAGCTTGCTGGTACTCGTGTGGAGCGTGCAACGCTCAACAACGCCAACTTCATCAAGACTTTGGATATCCGTATCGGTGACACGATTGTCCTGCACAAATCCGGTGACATCATCCCGAAAATCACGATGGTGGAGCTGGAAAAGCGCCCGACAGACGCTGTGCCTTATGACATGGCGAAGCAGGTCTGCCCCGTTTGCGGTGCGCCTATCGCACCGGTCAACGGTTCTGTGGACCTCTACTGCACCAATGACGCTTGCCCGGCAAAGACTGTGAATCGCGTTATCCACTTTGCCTCGAAGCCCTGCATGGACATCAAGGGACTTGGCCCTCAGATGATTCAGGACTTGGTTGACAGCCGGTTCATTGAGAACCCCGTTGACCTGTACCGGCTCTATGAGGAGGAAGGTGAACTGACCAACATGTATGGCGCGAAGATTGCCAAGAAGGTTCTTGCTGCCATCGAAAAGTCCAAGGAGCAGAATGCCGACCGCGTCCTCAAGGGCCTTGGCTACCGTCTCATCGGCGGTCATGTTGCTCGTGCGCTATTTACTCAATGCAAGGCTACGAACGGCAACCTTCTGACACTGTCCACGCTCAATGTAGATACCATCAAGGAGTGCAACATTCCCGGTTTCTCTGACGCTATCTATGCTGCGCTCGATGCGATGCTTTCCAGCGCTGAGTTCAAGCAGGAAGTCAATACCTTGCATGATGCCGGTGTCAATCTTGACTACCATACTCCGGCAGGTGCCAATGATGAGTCTGCACCGCTCGCTGGCAAGACATTCGTTATTACCGGTACACTGCCTTCCATGAGCCGCGATGAAGCCAAGACTTATATCGAAGCGCATGGCGGCAAAGTCTCCGGAAGTGTCTCCAAGAAGACGAGCTATCTCGTTGCCGGTGAAGCTGCCGGTTCCAAGCTGGATAAGGCAAATTCGCTGGGCGTGCCCGTTCTGAGTGAGGACGAGCTCAAGGCCATGTGCCATTGACACCTCCCACGATTGAAATCGTGGGCTTTCCCGGCCTTCGTTTGGTAAACTTTTTTCAAAAAAACTATTCAACTCCTTGACGGCGTGTGCGACACCCATAAAATAGATAATGTAACAGAGATATCATTGATTTGCTATAGTTCATATACCTCCTGGAAGAAGGACAGATGCCCATATTGGGTTTCTGTCCTTTTTCTTTTTGAGGATTCCCGCAGATTTTCTGCGTTTAATATAGATTCATCCCACGGAATGTGGACTTCTGACAGCCGAAGGAAAGGCTGATTATATAGAATTGCTATGCTAATCAACATAGCACGCGTACACAGCGTCGATGTGTTTATATAAATGTTCCTGCACGCGAACGCCGCGTTAAGAGCGTATTTATATATACCGTATAACAATTACAAACCTTCAAGGAGGACATTAACATGATTGAAAACATATTTTAGCAATTAGACACCATCATTAGCAACCACGAAGCCAAAGCTAAGCAATATGCAGTTAGCTATGGCTCCTTCATTCACGGTCTATTGAAGACCTAGCTCAGCAAAGATGGCGTGATACTCGCGCTCATGCTGGAGGAAGTGAAACTGACCGAGGCCGCGAAAGCTCTGCTGCTTTTGGCAGTAGTATCAATCGTTGGCGCATTTATTGTGAAGAAAGTCTTCAAAAACTACAGCCACATCAAAGGGTTGGCAGAAGACTTTCTGATGTCAACCGATGTTTTCGGGGCTATCAAAGAGGCAGTTTCTGATATTGCCGATAGCTCCTGCAAAACAGACAACAAAAAAGAATAATTACATCCCCATATATGGGGCTTAATTGCTGTGGAGATAAATTCGAGAGCAGCACGGAAGCCCCACGTTACGGGGTTATATTATGGCTAAGAAGAATAACAACGTCACTTTCAACGTCGGCATCACCAACCATTACTTTGACGCTATTTCGCGCCAGAAGTTACCCATGAGCGATGCCGCTTGTGAGCCGGTTGATAATGCCATCTCTAATTGCAAAGATGCCATTAACATCTTGGTCGCGATTGTGAAAGGCCATGCCAAAAACCTAATTGGTGTGGTTATTGCCGACTGGGGCAATGGTATGTCTAAGGAAAAGCTGCCGGAAAACCTACAGTTTGGCAACGGCCACAGCAATGAGGGCCCGCTGTGCATCCATGGCGTTGGCCTGAATAATTTCATTTTGGTTGCCACCCGCAACAAGTATCCCTGGTTCATCGCTTCCAAGCAGCCTGGAGAGGACAGCTATCACCGCGTTGACGGCCCGTTCGCCACGACCATGACGATGTCCGAGCAGGAAGAGATTCCTATGGCAGATGTCGTTATGCGTGAGCAGTTTAAGGCTCTTGGCGCTCCTTCTACCATCATCTATGTGGAGATGGACAAGGCTACCGCCAGCACCATGCTGACCAAGAACGGCAGCTGCGCTGAGAGCCGGGTCACCAGCCTGAACGTGCTGCGTACCTGCCTGGCTGAGCACTTTGGTGTCAAGTACCGCAATTACTTGGCACCTGACGCTACCGGCGTTGCTCCTGCCCGTATCCTGATTCCTGATTTCCATATGGCGAATGGCAAGACGTGCGATGTGCTCGTCAAGCCCATTTTCCAGCCGTATAAGGAGAAGCAGAAGGAAAAGAACTTCACTGTTGACTATGATGGGTACGAGATTCCTGTCAAGGTTGAGTGTGGTCAGCTGGATACGGATGCGACCAAAGGTGTTGTTACTGGTGGCTATGACTTGAAGCATTTCTACCAGAACAACATGCTTACGCAGGGCTTGGATATCCAGCTCGGCGAGCGTGTTATCGCCACCGCTCAGTTTGATACCATCTGGGACAAGGCTCGTCACCCGGCCTTCAACGCTTTCACCGGCGTTGTTGCTGTTGATATTTCCGGTCTGCCGCGTGGGTTCTTGAATACCCTCGCCAACAAGTCGGATATCGACCTGAGCGACAAGGGATGGCGTAAAATTTTCGACGCTATTGCCGAAAACGTGAAGCCTCTCGAAAGCGAGCCTCTCACTCTTGAGAAATATGCGCAGGATTTTGCAAATCGGCTGGTTGCAGACACCGGGAATGAAGTTGAACTCCAGTTCCCTCTGTACGCAAACCGGACTCGTATCGACGTTCTGGAACATATCGACGAGTCCCACTGCAAGATTTATGACTTCATGAGCGGCGTTGCTACTTTGAAGTCTGTAACCGAGCTGCGGACTCATTGGGATGGCATGGTTGCACAGGGCATTCAGCCTGTTTCGGCTGTGATGTTCTGCAATAAGCGCGGTCCTATGCTCAAACATACCTGCGACGAGATGAACACTCTCGTGCAGGCTATGAATGACGAGGACTTCTACATGACCCTCGAAGCTGCTGGTGGTGATGCATCTAAGATGCCGCACTACAACTTCGATGTTATTCTTGACCAGAATATCCCCGTGAAGAAATAACATCACTTGCCGTCATCCGAAAGGGTGGCGGCATTTTTTTGTTGAGCCATTGCTCAAACATCGAGATTCCTCATGTGGGATATAGCGTTTTGTACAGATATATGCTATAATTGGCACAAAAAGGAGGAACCGACATGGCAGAAAATAATAACAACGGTGGCAAAAACACTAATATCATCACCAAAATTAACGATACCATTTCCAAAGTCCTGGGCGATTTCCCGCCCGTTGTTCAGACAATCGCAAAAATCGTTGTCTTCGGTGGGCTCATCCTGCTTATCGCCAAAGCCATCGGCTATATTTTCCCGGTTATTGTGAACGTTCTTTTCAACCTCTTAGTCAAAATCGTTGGCTTCTGCATTCTGGCAGCCTTTCTTTACGGCTGCTGGTACGAGGTGAAGCTGCAAATGACCCGCGATGAGAACTCCTTTTTGCTGAATGAGCGGCTCAAGTATCAGAAGAAGGAATATGAGGAGCGCGAGCGCAGAAGACAAGAGCGAAACAATAGGCGATAAAATATGATAACGCACAAGCTGTCCAGCTTCGGCTGGGCAGCTTTTTTTATTTTTCTGTTGCAGGTTCTTGCGAATCGCATAACATAAAAAATATGAAAGGGGTTATATCATGAAGACACTTGAATCGATTTTCAGCAGAACTGCACAGTTTGGCTTGCTCATTTATCTGGCTGGTTGCTTTGGCCTGTTTGCTTTTTTGCTTGCTGCAATTGTGAAATGGCTTAAACTCATCGACGTAATTCAATATATTGCCTTTGCTTTTGGACTTGGACTCCTCGCTTTGCTTATCGGCATGGTAGGTCTCTCACTCCTCGGCATTAGGGGTATTGAAGAATTTTAGTGGAATGACCCCATCCCACTAAGTTCCTTCAATATCACAGGCGGATGTACTTTTGTACATCAAGATGACGAGCTGCACTTGTACGGTTTTCCCAGCTTGCAACCATGCGAAGGCGTCATCTAGCCAAGGGAAACACAACCTCCTGCTTCGGCAGGAGAGATTTATCGTAAAGGAGGTGGCGAATATGTCCACTGTTTATGTACTTAACAAAGACGGTAAACCTTTGATGCCTACGACTCGCGGCGGACATGTGCGCCACCTGCTTAAAGAGCAGAAAGCACGAGTCGTAAGAGCAAAACCGTTTACCATCCAACTGCTGTATGAAACCAATGATGTAGTGCAGCCCCTATATTTAGGCATTGACCCTGGTAGAACCAATATCGGCGTTGCCGTTGTTAAAGCAAATGGAACGGCAGTCTTTACGGCACATCTGGAAACTCGCAACAAAGAGGTTCCAAAATTGATGCAAGACCGTAAAAAAGCCCGCCGTGCAAGACGCACAAACGGCAGACGTTGTCGCCGTCAGCGGAGAGCTAAGGCAAATGGCACCATTTCTAAGAAGTGCGTGAAGCAAGATACTGCTCAAAGTAAGAATCCTAGCAAACGTGCAAAAGAAATTGGCATCATCAAACGTCGCCTTCCGGGTTATAAGAAAGATGTACTCTGCATTGGTATTAAAAACAAAGAAGCAAAGTACACCAATCGCACAAGACCGGAAGGATGGCTTTCGCCTACCGCGAATCAGTTGCTCCAAACACACATCAATTTGGTGAGAAAAATTCAAAAGTTCCTTCCTATCAGTGATGTTGTGCTTGAAGTAAACAAATTTGCGTTCATGCGGCTTGATAATCCTGACATTCAGAAATGGCAGTACCAACAAGGCCCACTCTACCAAAAAGGGAGTCTTGAAAATGCTGTTTCTGAAATGCAGGAACACCATTGCCTGTTCTGTGATAAACCCATCGACCATTACCACCATGTAGTGCCGCAATCCGAGAATGGCAGCAACACCATTGCCAATATCGTTGGTCTATGCGCGGAGCATCATAACCTTGTTCATAAAGATGCTGCCTGGCAAAAGAAACTTGCCGAAGAAAAAGTTGGACTTAACAAAAAGTACGGCGCTTTGAGTGTATTGAATCAAATCATTCCGGCACTGACGAATAAATTGAGTGTGCTATTTCCAAAGCACTTTTTTGTGACAGCAGGAAAGAGCACCCATGACTATCGTGCAGCGCACGGTGTAAGTAAAGACCATTGGCTCGACGCTTACTGCATTGCTTGTTCTGTCTTGCCGAGCAATGTCTGTGATAGCAACATCAACAATCATATGCCGTATGAGCTTAAACAGTTCCGCCGTCATGATAGAAGAGTGTTAAACAATGAAAATATGAACCGCGTGTACACACTCGATAATAAGGCAGTTGCTATAAATCGGCATAAAGCAACGGAACAAGAAGCTGCCAGCCTAGAAGAATTTCGCAAAGAGCATCCGAATGATGTTTGCA
>ERZ773225.4693-NODE-4693-length-10735-cov-4.145506_pt1 | contig 10735 bp, 8 predicted proteins | sample MGYA00580993_ERZ773225 | MGnify/ENA primary metagenome ERZ773225 (study PRJEB29015, sample SAMEA2737748) | human gut metagenome | biome: human gut; feature: human-associated habitat; material: faeces | place: China | collected 2012 ... | reverse complement strand
AAGGTCAAGCCCCGGCGCTTCGCTGCCCGCGCCTCGTTCCATATGCGCGGCGGACGGCTGGTGCTCGAGCTGCTGCAGGAAGGGCGGCCTGTGCCGGAACTGTTGCCGGTGATCATGACCTTTGCGGTAGTGACTGCTTGGCCCTTGGCGGTGTCATCTGGGTTTGCAGTTAATCCGAACAGATACTTTGCAGCCGCATAGCCGGTCCTGCCGATGGAAACAGGCTTCTCGTCACAGCTTCCCTTCCAGTTCGCCGCCCCGCTGCCAGCCATCAGACCGGTGACAAGAGAAATAGGCTCGTTTGCACCATTGCTATTACGGACACAGAAGTAATCCTGGTAGCCATTGTTCATCATAAAGACTGGACTTTTTTGCGCCAAAGAGCGATCATAATCTTTGCCGTTACCACCGATAGACATTTGTGTGCCGGAAGCCTCATTCCCGTAAATGGCCGCACCGTCTTCATTGACGATCAGGGTCTTGCCCGTAGGGCAGGCACCCACACCGCCGCCAAAGCCGCCCGCTTTATTGTTCGTGATCAGCGCATCCATGACTGACAGATGGCCACCTTCCTGCACGAAAATACCGCCGCCGCCCCAGTCGTCCGTGGTAAGCGTTTTGTTATTGGTAATATATACTTTTCCCTCTGTTCGAATCACGCCGTAGGTACCGCCGTTGTCACCGCCGCCGATACGAAGGCCGCCGCCCTCGCCATATTGGGCGCAGTTAGCGGCAATGGTGCCGCCGGTCATCTTAAAATTGACTCCACCATCCCCTGCATAGTAGCCCGCATAAATGCCGCCCCCTGCCAGAGTGGAAAAGTTGCCGGTCACATAGCCGCCGGACATCTCCATGGTAGAACCGTTCGCCAGAGCAATACCGCCGCCGCCGTGGGTGTTGTTCGTATCGATCGGGCAACCTGTACAATCACAACTCTTAGAGTTGTTGGTCACATAACCGTTGCCGGACAGTTTCAGCGTGCCGCTGTTGACATAGATACCGGCACCATCGTCGTCGTGTCCATTGAAGACCCCATTGCCCGTCACCGCACCGCCGGAGATGGTCAGCTCTCCGCCTACGACGTAGATACCGCCGCCGAAATTGCCACAGTTGGCCGCAACAACACCGCCCTGGATATTCACCGTACCTTTCACCGCACCGCTGCCGACGTAGATACCGCCGCCGGGCATGTCGTCACTGCCGCCGCCCACAATATAGCCGCCACTTACGTTCAGCGTACCGTCCTCCACATAGACAATATGTCTGACGCCGGTGCCTTGGAGTACACCGCTCTTTAGTTCCAATGTACCGCCGTTCTCAACCTTGATTACCTGATCAGAACCCTCCTTACACAGGATCTTTCCTGCGTTGGCGAGGGGGACTTTATGCTTTATCAGGGTTTCCGTGGTACCGGTGCCATTGGCCGTGGATTCTGTGATGTAATAGGTCAGGGTAGAACCGTCTTCACTCAGGCTTGCCGTATGGCCGTAAGGGTTGCTGCCGCCCAGGTCCACGGTCTCCTCCGAAGGGGCTTGCGAGTCCATAATGGTGAGCTTTGCACCGTATTGCACGACAAAGCACTGATGGTCCTTGCTGATGGTCAGGGTATGCCCATTCAAGTCAATGGTGGTGTCCTTTGTAATGGTCACCTGGCCAATATTCTCGGCCGTCTGAACATCACCGGCCAGTGTATACTCACCACCGGCTTGGAAAGTATCTGCCAGGATCGTACCCGATAGGTCTCTGGCGGCCACAAGCGAAATCGCATATGTAGAGAAATGCTCCGTAACCATAGCCACGTCGCCGGTTTCGGTTTTCTCCGCCTCCATGTCGGTGACTTCCTGGGCCTCCGTATCAATATGGTAAACCTTGGGATAAAGCCCCTGGGTATCCAGGCCGCTGAAGGTCACGGTGACGGGGCCCACCGGCTCGATCTCCTCCTCGCCGTGCCGCAGGGAAATGTCCAGCAGGAAGCGCTGCTCCGGCTCGGTGCCTTCCTCCGCCGGAAGCTGTTCCCGGATGACCTTGCCCTGTTCCTCCGCCACCTCTGCCGCAGTCAGCGTGATCTCACTGACCGGGAAGGGCAGGGAGGCGCTGTCGCCGGTAACGGTCACGGTGATGCCGGATTCGGTCTGGGCCGTCAGGGTGAATGTCTTCGCTTGCTCCGGCAGGCTGCCATAGTAGCCGAGGATCGTGGGATCCTCTAGAGCGTAGGAGCGCTGCTGAACGGCGTTATCGGCATCTCCCGCAATGACGGTGATGCCGGAGGGCGCACCCTCCTCTCCTGCCGTGACCTCTGCCACAATGGCCACCCAGTCCGCAGTGCCGTCTCCGTCCCGGTCAAAGAACACCAGTTCTCCGGGAGCCGCCTCGTGGGACTGGGCCGGTAAAAACGCATCTGCCAGCGCCGCGGCCCAGTTGCCGCAGTCTTTGTCCGTGGGGATATTCTCTGCGCCCCCGTAGTGCAGGCAGAAGGCCGCAAACAGGGCGTTCCAGTGGCCGTAGGGATCGCCCTGCCAGGCGCCGTAGCGGGTATAGCCCATGCGGGTCTGCCCGTCTTCTGCCACGGCATAGTTTCTTGTACTCTCGGCATAGCCCAGCTGGCTTCTGGCAATGGCCAGGGTATCCAGCCGCCAGTCACCGGTGAGGGTCACATCCCCAAAGGTCTGCTCCCAGATTTCCGCCGTCTCCACATCCGCTGTAGGGTCTGCGTAACAGGCCAGGCTGTGGGTATGCTCCTCCAGGGTGCAGGTCAGTTCTCCCTGCTCGTTCCGGCAGCTTTCCCCATGGGTATGGGGTTCTTTCCCGCAGAATACCGCTTCCTCCGGCTCGGTGGCGGTGCAAGCCTCGCTGTGGGTATGCTCCTCCATCCCGCAGGTCAGTTCTCCCTGTTCGTCTCGGCAGCTTTCCCCATGGGTATGGGGTTCTTTCCCGCAGAATACCGCCTTCTCCGGCTCGGTGGCGGTGCAAGCCTCGCTGTGGGTATGCTCCTCCATGCCGCAGGTCAGGACCTGATTCCAGGAATAACACGCGTCCGTGTGCTGATGGGCCGGTTCTTCTGTCTGACCGCAGATCAGCTGCCGGGATACTCCGTAACACGCCTCCCCATGGACATGCCCCTCAGACTCCTCCTGACCGCAGATCAGATTGCCCTCCTGGTCATAGCATTCTGCTCCGTGTGTATGGCCGGTGCTTTCCGACATACCGCACACCAGATCCTGGGTTTCCTGATAGCATTCTTCGGTATGGGTATGCTGAGGCTCTGTGGACTGGGTGCAGATCAGGTCTCCCTGCTCTGAGGTATAGCAGGCCTCTGTATGTGTGTGCTCCGGAAGAGCGCATTGCTTTTCCAGCGTAATGGCTGGCAGGATCAGAGCATAGGTCGTGCAGAACACAACCGCTGCCGCCAGACAGGTCATAACCTGATACCAACGCCGCTTGCGCCTATGGGCACTGGCATATGGCTCAGCATCCTGCAGGAGCAATTTATCCATCCGACAATTCCCTCCATCCTATTTCAGTTTTCCGAATTCGCGCAAGGGGAAAACCCGGAATACAATTTTTCCGACGATCTGTTCCTCCGACACACAGCCGATCTCCGTATGCCGGGAATCCACAGAGGTGGATCGATGGTCTCCCATACAGAAGTACCGATTATCCGGCACCTGATAGGGAAGCTCAATATTGCTGCCGCCAAGGGATTTCTCCGTCAGATAGGGCTCCTCCAGCAGTTTGCCGTCCACATAGACGTTTCCGCTTTCATCGATATCCACCCACTGACCGGGACCGGCAATGCAGCGCTTTACCAGGATTTTGTTTCCCAGATAAAAGGCCACCAGATCCCCCGGTTCAAAATCCGAGCCTTTCACCGAAACAACAATATCTCCTTCGTTCAGCGTCGGCGTCATGGACCCTCCGTATATTTGCAGAACCGGCATCCAGATCGTAGCGACAAGAACGGCAACCGCCGCCACGACAATCAGCATGTAAAGGGTGCTGCGCAGAACGGCGCGGTATCGCGAACGGTACTTTACCCGCTTCAACTCTGCTGCAAGCTGCTCCACGCTGGGGTAATCCACCGGCTCTTTCCGAATAGGTTTCATTTTGCGCTTCTGCTCTCCTCTACCATGCGGCGAATATTTCCCAGATACTCCCTGGCTGCTCTGTCTGCCGCTTCAAATACGCCGTTCAGCTGCAGGGCCGCCTCTGCCATGGAACCGGCACGGTCCTGAATGAGCTTCCGATCTGACAATTCCTTCCGGGCCTGCTGTAATTCCTCTGTCAGCCTTTCGTTCTCTATTGTCCGTGTGATCAGCATTTCAAGCAATTCCCTGCGGCTGAGTCTGCGCAGTTCCTTTTCTGTCATAAGCTTCTCCTCTTTCTCATGGTCACTGGATCTTTCAGAACACTTTGCTTTGTGCGAACTCCTGAAAACAAGCCAATCTTGTATGAATCTTTTACGCGGCCGCACAAATACACAACAAAACCTTTCGGGCAGTATTATATCACTGCCGTTTTTTAAAGTCCACTTTTCCCAGGCATTTTTTAATAAATAACCATTGTTTTATGAAATGCGCTATATTTCATGCTCAAAATTTGTGCAGTTTGCCGCGTAAAATTTCGCCTGTTTTGCATTTTCTGCAAATCTCGTCAGGTATATCATTGTGTGGCAAAACCCGGATGTTAAACCGAAAGACGGGACAAAGTCTATAGGTAAAAAGGTTCCCTTTCCCGTTTCTTTCGCAACATTATCCGGGGGGATAGATTATGCCGAAAGCTTAAAAACAATTGTATCATAAATGTTGTATTATCTCACAATAAATGATATAATACTGATGCAAAATATTTAGCAGAGAGGTGAGCGAAAATGGAACAGTTGGTCAGCTACCTGCGGACGATGTTTGGTCCTCAGATGTTTTTGGAAAACTACCATAGATACGACAACTTACCGCTGTATCTTACCGAAAACTATCAGCTGTTTTCCCTGCAAATTGGTGAAGAGCGGTATCTATTGGTTAAGCCCAAGACCACGATGGATTTAAGAATGGAAACGCTAAAGAAGCAGCTGAAGCAAATTCAAAAGTATACAAACCTTTTGCCGGTCCTACTGCTGGAGAATCTGCGGCTGAACCAGAGAAATGCGCTGGTGCGATCGGGAATCGCCTTTCTCGTTCCGGAGAAACAGCTATATATCCCGCATTGCGCAATGAATTTGACGGAGACAGAATCCGTTGCTCAGGAATATGGGGAACAGTTTGCTGTCGCAACGCAAGTGGTTTTTATCTATTTGCTGCTAAACAAAATCAAAAAAACAAATGCCCATCAACTCAGCGAATGGCTCCCATATTCTGTAGCTTCCGTCAATCGAGCTTTGAAAGAACTATCTTTCCGCGAACTACTGCGTACGGAAGGCAGCAGCACCAGAAAACAGTACACCATTTCCAGCGGAAGGGAATTTTGGGAAAAGGGAAAACAGTATTTGTTTGATCCGGTGAAAACCCGCCACTATGTTGCAATGGAGTTTGACAATCCGGGATTCCTGATGTCGGGAGATCTGGCGCTGTTTCGGCTTTCTTTTCTGAACGGGACCAGTATCCATTCTTATGCCGCCTCTGCACAGGACTTTCAAAAAATTGAAAAAGCAAAAATTCTTAATGTGTATGATGTATTTGACAGGGATTATTGTGTTATAGAAATCTTTCGGTATGACCCGAAAATGCTGGCAAGTGGAAACTATGTTGACGTATGCTCCCTTTATGCCCAGTTCAAAGACAGCAAGGATGAGCGAGTGCAAATAGAAATAGAAGGCTTGGTGAATGAAATCCTATGGTAAACATTCAAGGATTATATAAATTCAGAGATTTTTTTCAAAAGTATACAGATAATTATGTGTTGATTGGCGGCACTGCCTGTTCGATTTTATTCGATGAAGTCGGTGAAAATTTCCGTGCAACGAAGGACCTGGATGTTGTGCTGATTGTTGAGAACATCAGCACAGAATTTGGTCAGGCATTCTGGGAATTCATCAAGGAAGCAAACTACAACGGAATTGAAACCGGAGAAACACAGCGCCAATTTTACCGATTTCGGAATCCAACAGATGCGGCATACCCTAAAATGATTGAACTGTTTTCCAGAACGCCGGACATTCCCCTCCTGCCGGAAACGCATCTGACACCTGTCCCCATTGCGGATGATGTTTCCAGCCTCTCGGCCATTTTGTTGAATGACGACTACTACCGGTTCCTTCTGCAAGGCAAGAGAATTGTCGATGGGCTTAGCGTCCTGGACGAGAAATACCTGATTCCATTCAAAGCAAAAGCCTGGTGCGAACTATCCGCTCGCCAAAAAGGTGGTGAGGAAGGAAATTCCCGCCATATCCGAAAACACTACCGTGATGTATACCATCTTCTGATGTTGGTCCCGCCAAAGGAGCGGATCGCTCTGCCGAAACAGCTGAAGACGGATATGCAATCGTTCATAAACGGAATCCGCCAGGGGGAGACGATGTCTGATGACATCGATAATCTTCTGCTGTGCGAACAGCTGGAAGATATTTATCTTTCCTTCTGAGCTGATTACAGAAGCATCGGGCGTGGCAGAGGGCAGCAGCTGGAATCGTAATAGCTGGATTCTCGCATGTCGCGGCCAAGACGGGAAAGGTCTTTGGTAATAACCATGTTTGCTTTGCCAGATTCAAGGGCTCCCGCTTGCTGTTTATCGCATCGGGGAATCACTCTGCGTCAGTCATCAATAACGCCGGTCATAATACTGTTTGGTGCTGCAATGAATCCTGCGCAGGAATCCTTTAAGCGTATGAATGCCGGAATTCCTTCTCCGGTTCGATTCAGCAGAACAAATACGATCCTGTTGTTTTTCCGAAATGCCGTGATTTCCAGCTTGTCAGTGTACCGGCTGACCCCGATTCGAACGGAACCGTTCTCGATATAGTGGCTAAAGTGCTTTACATAACTCTGAAGCTCGCGCTTTATCAGTTGCTTTTGATCCGTGTCATAAAAGAATGGTGCATCGCAGAAGTTCTGCACATGGTTAGGACCGCCCACTTCGTTCAGGACCAGGTTCCAGTCCAGGAAAACGTTCATACCCGCATTCAGATTTCCGATAATGTCATGGGCATACTTCTGTGCGTTCGCCAAATGATCCTCTGCACTGTATTTGCTGAATTCAATGCACGCTTCGGACAGCAGAAGTTTCTTCCCCGGGAAGCGTTCCCGGATCATTTGGAGCGCTTCAAAGTGATCGCCGCTATACCAATGGAATGCAATGCCGGCAACCATGTGGTCTGTCTCTGCATCGATGATGACCTCCGCCCATTCAAAGGCCCGTTCTTTGTTGTGGTCCCAGATATAGATTTCAATGTCATCCAGGCCATGCGCAGCGAGTGAGGGCCAGATATAGTCCCGCAGGAATGCCTTTTCCTCTTGAGCCGTGTAAACGCAGGAGTCCCATTTCTGAACGGCCTTCGGTTCATTCTGGAGTGTCAGCATCGTCACATGGAAGCCACGTTTCCGATACTCCTGGATGTATCTGCAGATGTATTCTGCCCAGCGTTTCCAATAACATTCCTTGAGCTTTCCACCGTGATTTCGTTCCCCATTGGTCTTCATGTAAGCAGGTGGACTCCAGGGGGACAGCATGATTTCCAGCTTGCCGCCATACGATTTTTCCGCATCCTCCAACATCGGGAGAATATACTTCCCGACCCGCTCAAAGGAAAAGCCTTCAAGCTGTGCATCGTCTTCATTGCCATCCGCCTCGTAATGGCCGAGTGAAAAGTCGCAGCTGTCGATGGGGATTCGGACAAAGCGGTAGTTCATCTTGCCTTTTCCAAAGTATTCGCCCAGCATCTGCTTTTTTTGTTCCGGGTCCATCAGCGAATAGACATAGGCCGCAGATTCCGTAATGGCACCGCCGAATCCATCCATTTGCTGATAGGTGACCTGGGGGTAGAGATTGATCACCCACTGTTCTCTGCCGCCGTCGTCACAAAATGGGATGACCTGTTCTTCTGTGAGTCTTTCTTTTCCTTCGTAGGTAGTTGAAATCGTTCTTAACTCCATGATGATCTACACCTCTAAGAATCGTTTTATCAGGCTGCCGGGACGGAAGCACGAATGTCAAGCGCCGATCGGCAGCGTATCCATATCCGACTGGTTCATGCCTCGATGGTTTCCGGAACGGTTCTGCTGACTGCCTCGAGGCGTTCAAATACTTTTTTGTAGAGCCTGGCCTGCAGATAGGCGGATACGGAAAAGCCGCACAGCAGCACCATGGCGAAAATATGGAACGTTTTTACAGCAGCTTCTGCAGGGTCTATGAGGCCGCTGACCATCACAAAAGCATCCAGGCCGATGATTGCAATGCCCAGCAGGGAGAAAAGGTTTCCGTCCCCTCGCGGGGATAAGCTGCATCGACAAACCTGCACAGAGACTGCGGGGTTCCGGAGGGAGAAGTTGTAGGAACCTCACAAAGAGCATACCACATCTCCTGCCACTATGCAATTGTTTTTGACAATTTAATCAAATAAAAGGTCCATAGCGAGGACCTCTGTGTTAGAATCAATCTGCTGCTAAAGATCAACACGGGAAGAGGCAATCGCTATGGACTACTCCAATCATATCACAAATTATCATACAAATCGCATTTTCTTTGTCAATCATAACAGAAAGGACGAAAGCTCAAAAGCCTTCGTCCCCAAAGCGGTTATATATTTCGTATAAATTGTTGTAAACTTGCAATGAAAACATCTACAAGTTTCGTTAATTGTGCATTTCAGCAAATACATACTATTTGTAATCTTTGTTTTTGAGTGACGTACCGATAAACGGTATCGTTGCAAATTCCCGAGGGTTACTGCGTATAACGTAATCGATATAATTAGCCACCATCAATGCGTAAGCATAGTACCCCATCGGGTTCGGATGGAAGCCCAGCCCGAACGACTTACGCATTTCGGCATCGTATACGGGCGCATGCGCAGTCATATCCAGCAAGTACGTAAAGTCAAACATATCGCACAATTTGGCAAGTTCGCTTGCGATATAACGAATATCTTTATCGCAGGCATCACCGCGAAGCTGCGGAGTAACGACAAAAATACGCGCATTTGGCTCGATCGTTTTAAGTTTGCAAACGATTTTGCCCATATTGCCGAAGAACGTATCGGCGTTATCCTGCGGACATTCTGCGTGAACGTCCTTGACGCTTCCCAACGGATGTCCGAAGACAAACGAATCGTTGTTGCCCAGCGCAATGATATACGCTTGATTCCATTGCCAAAATCCGTTTGCATCCGCCCAACTTTGCATATACTCGCGGGCGGTCATTCCGCCGCGAGAATAATTGTTGTACTTCGTCCCCGTAATGCGCTCCAAAACAGCGGGCCACGAATACTCGTACATATCGGTATAAACTATGCTGCCGTTTTCGTCGTGGCTTTCGAACTCACCCGACGCCAAAGAATCCCCGATCACTCCTATTTGTTTGAATACGCCTGCAAAACCGCACGTTTCCTTGATAATATCCAACGGCTGTTCGTTTGCGCCGAGTTCAAACCATTTGTTATCCATTTTTATTCACCGTCCTGTGTTTCTTCTTTTAATTTTTTTAGGCTTATCCCATTCCGTACCCGTTACCGTTTTAAGATCCAGTCCGCGAGTTTCGCCGACAAACAGCCACATTATTACGATTGCGCCCACAAGCCCCGGCACAGTCAAACCCAAGTACATATAGCCGAACATCTTTTCCGGAATGACAGGAAGCAGTATCATAGAGATAACCGTTGCAAGTCCGCCCATAACTCCGTTAAGCAACGTGTTGATTACAGTTACGGACGAACGCAAGTTTGTAGGAGAAGACTCGGAGAACATTATTCCGCCGATCGTATCGCCCGCGCCCCAGTAACTGCCCATAAATCCGCCGATTGCAAAGCCTGTCAAATATGGAGTCCCCTTGAACATACCGCTTAAAATAAACAGCAAATAGCACGCCAACGCCGAACAAGACATCGCAATTATCGTTATTTTGCGCCCGAATTTGTCCGACACAAAACCCGCAATCAACGTAAACAGCGCGTTACCTACGGGATACAAGAATAGAGCAAGAGTTATTTCTTTTTCCGTCATCAAAGCAGACCTTGCCATAACCGTACTGTACGTTGCCGTACCTAACGAAGCAAGATAGAAACAACAGCAGGCGATGATCAAAAAGCGTAATTGCCTGTGTTTGAATGCGAATTTTACAGCGGTCAGAATTCCGCCTTGCGCGTTTTGCTCGCGCTCTTCCTTACTGCGTTGTTCGCGTTCTTCGATGGGAGTTTTTAAGTACTCTATTCTTTTTGTTAAAAACGCGTTTGTTTCCTTTGCAAAAAGCAACGCGAATAACGCCATTACAAAACCGATAATTGCCGGAACTAAATATACAACGTGCCAACGCTCGCTTACATTTTGCATAAGCGTGGCCCTGAGCAACGGAACAAGCAACGTACCCAGTATCGCCACCGCTTTTACGATTGCGTAGTTACGGGCGCGGGACTTTTCGTCGGAGCATTCCAGTATGTACACACATTGCATATCGTGCGACACCATAAAACTCATCAACGTGCTGCCTATCATGTAAACGTAGATATCCCTAGATAAATACACAAGGAACAGCCCTAACCCCATACATAACGTGTTAATAACCAAAAACGGCTTACGCCCGAATTTGTCCGCAA
>ERZ773225.4684-NODE-4684-length-10754-cov-2.705300_pt1 | contig 10754 bp, 8 predicted proteins | sample MGYA00580993_ERZ773225 | MGnify/ENA primary metagenome ERZ773225 (study PRJEB29015, sample SAMEA2737748) | human gut metagenome | biome: human gut; feature: human-associated habitat; material: faeces | place: China | collected 2012 ... | reverse complement strand
GGGAGGCCATGCTTGCCGTGTCGAAGGTTTCAAAAGATTTAAGCACGGAAGATACCATTAAGGCGGCCCTAATTCAGTTAATGAAACAGTAGGAGGATAGAACATGCCCATAGAACAGGGATTTGAAGATCGGATTGTCACGTCGAGAACCCTCGGCGAGGACACAGAAGTGGAATACAGCCTAAGGCCAAAAGCCTTAACAGAGTATATCGGGCAAAACAAGGTGAAAGAGAACCTAACCGTTTACATTGAAGCGGCAAAGGCCAGAAAAGAGCCTTTAGACCATGTGCTGCTTTACGGCCCTCCGGGGCTTGGCAAAACCACCCTTGCGGGCATTATTGCCAACGAAATGGGCGTGAGCATTCGCGTAACCTCCGGCCCTGCCATTGAAAAGGCGGGAGATTTGGCGGCAATTCTCACCAGCCTGTCCCACGGCGACATTCTGTTTATTGATGAAATTCACCGGTTGTCCAGAAGCGTGGAGGAAATTTTATATCCCGCCATGGAGGACTATTCGTTAGACATTATTTTAGGCAAAGGCCCCGGCGCACACTCGGTGCGGCTGGATTTGCCCAAGTTTACGCTGATTGGCGCAACCACCAGAACGGGACTGCTCACCGCACCGCTCAGGGACCGGTTCGGCGTTATCAGCCGCTTAGAGCTTTACACGCCGGAGGAGCTATCGGAAATTATCGTCCGCTCGGCGTCGATTTTAGGAACGGAAATTGACAGAAGCGGCGCGGTGGAAATTGCCCGCCGTTCCAGGGGAACGCCCAGAATTGCCAACCGCATGTTAAAGCGCGTGCGGGATTTTGCCGAGGTAAAGGGCAACGGCAAAATAACGGAAAAAATTGCAGATCAGGCCCTTTCCCGCATGGAGGTGGACAAGCTTGGGCTTGACATGATTGACCGCAAAATGATGATGTTCATCATTGAAAACTTCGGCGGCGGCCCTGTGGGGCTGGACACCTTAGCGGCCTCCATCGGCGAGGACTCCAACACCATTGAAGACGTATATGAGCCATATTTATTGCAGCTGGGCTTTTTAAACCGAACCCCCCGGGGCAGAATGGCCACAGTGAAGGCTTATGAGCATTTCGGTGTGAAATATGAGCGGGAAGAAACAAATTTGGCCCAGCAGTCGGTATTCGACATAGAAGATTAAAGGCGGTGTGCCATGAAAACAATCAATATCGGGCTTTTAGCCCATGTAGACGCCGGCAAAACCACGCTGACGGAACAGCTTTTATATGCCGGCGGCGCGGTGCGAAGCTTGGGCAGCGTGGACAGCGGCACCGCAAAAACCGACTTTTTGGAAATTGAAAAACAGCGTGGCATTTCTGTTGTGTCCTCTGCGGCGCGGATTGAGCTTCCGGAAAAAGATGTGGCGGTGAATTTAATCGACACCCCGGGCCATGCGGATTTTTCCGCCAGCGTGGAGCGTGCGCTTTATATTTTAGACGCGGCGGTTTTGGTGGTTTCCGCCGTAGAAGGCATAGAGGCGCAGACGGAGCTGATTTTAGACGCGCTGAAAAAAACAAAAACCCCAACCATTGTGTTTATCAATAAAATCGACCGGGCGGGCAGCGACGTTGCAGGCGTTCTCAAAGCGCTGGAAAAGCAAGCCGGCGGCTGTCTGTTCATGTCGGAAGTGACGGATGAGGGAAGCCGGGAATGCAGCGCTCAAAACAGGAGCGGCGACGCCTTTTTTGAGGCGGTATGTGAATTTGTGGCAGACGCAGACGACGCGTTTGCATTGAAATATTTAGAAGAAAGCGTAACAGAGCGCCAGGCGTGGCTTTCTGTTACGCAATTGTTTTTAAAGGGCGAAGCCATGCCCGTTTTCTGCGGCAGCGCCCAATTGGGCATGGGCGTTTCACAGCTGCTTTCTTTTGTTGCTGAAACCGCTGGCAGCAGCAGCGGCGAAGCCGCATTGGGCGGCACTGTTCAAAATGCAGACGAGCCGATTCTTTCCGGCATTGTTTACAAGGTGACCCATGACAAAAGCATGGGCAAAATCGCCCATTTGCGCCTGTTTTCCGGTGAGGTGAAAAGCCGGGGAGAGATCACTGTTTCCTCTTTTCCTGAAAAGCAAAAGGTAACCCAGGTTCGGCGCTATGTTGGGGAAAAATTTACCGACATCGGCTTGCTTTCCGCCGGAGATGTGGGCGCTGTGTGCGGCCTGAGCCATGTGAAAGCGGGGGACACGGTGGGCAAGGCGTGGAAGGAACAAAACCTTGCTTTCAGCACGCCTTTTTTAAGCGTTCAGGCCTCTTTGGCAGAAGAGGGGGACATTCGTCCCCTGATTGCGGCGTTTGAAGAGCTTTCCGACGAAGAGCCCAGCCTTTCCATGCAATATGAAAGCGGGGAGCAGGAGCTTATTATCAGCGTTACCGGAAAAATTCAGCTGGAAATTCTCACTGCGGTGATAAAAGAACGGTTTGGGCTGAATGTTTTGTTCTCGCCGCCAACGGTAATTTATAAAGAAACCATTCAAAAAAGCGGAACGGGTTTTGACGCATATACCATGCCAAAACCCTGCTGGGCGGTTGTTTCGCTTGATTTTGAGCCGCTTCCCTTAGGGTCGGGCTTTGTGTATGACAAAGGTAACGTGCCCAACGACCAGATGTTTTACCGTTATCAGCGTCATGTGGAAACTGCAGTGAAGGAAACGCTTGCCCAGGGGCTTTACGGCTGGGAGGTAACAGACCTGAAGGTTACGCTTTCAGGCGGCGAGCACCACACGGTGCACACCCACCCCCTTGACTTCTTTTTGTGTACCCCCATCGCGGTGATGAAAGGGCTGAAAAACTGCGGAACGCGGCTTTTGGAGCCTTATCAAAAGCTTGTGGTATCTGTTCCGGAGGAATTTTCGGGCAAAATTATCGGCGATATGATTGCCATGCGCGGCGTTTGTGAAAACCAGACCATTGCAGACGGGCGATTTTTGCTGGAGGCAACCGTGCCGGCGGCGGAGAGCCTAGACTACAGCGCCGTACTTTTGCATAAAACTGCCGGCAAGGGAACGTTAAGGGCAAGGTTTTGCGGATACCGTCCCTGCCCGGAAGGGTTTACTGCGGAAACAAAACGGCGGGGCGTAAATCCCTTAGACCGGGATAAATGGATTTTAACCAGGCGTTCGGCCATGGGAAAATAAAGAAAATGGAGGCCAGCAATGAAACAGCTATTTGACACAAAGTTAAAAAAAGGAATTGCCATAGCCGCGGCGGTGGCGGTGACAGCAGGAATTGCTGCGGCAATTTATATTGGCGCGGCCAGCCGCCGGGCGAAACGTTCGGCGGAGGATATAACGTTTGCGCCTTACCGTCAGCTGTATACGTTAAAAGCGACAAAACTGAAAGACGTGGAAAAGGTAAATTCCATTATTGATTTAACAACCTTTTACAGTGAAAACGCCAGAATTGTGAACCAGGAGCAGGCTACAGACGGCAACAAAAAGGGGCTTGTGTTTGAACTGGAAGAAACAAGAGCTTATCCCATTCAAAGCAAAGAGTGCCGCCAGCAGGCAACGGCGCTTTTGGCGTTAATTCCAAAGCTGGATTTTGTGGAATATAAAATGAACGGCGAAGTCTACCGCCGGTATCAGCAGTATGGCGAGGAAAGCCAGGGCAAGGTGTTTGTACTTGCAGATGACAAGGGCTTTTCTGCAAACTTAAAAAACGGCTTAGATTTTGCAGCGTTTATGGATCAGGTTCGTCCGGCTTACGAGAGCCAGAGCATTCATGAAGCTGCGGGCAAGGCAATTTTGGCTGAGCTGAACGGAAAATTTTCCGGCGGTGAGTTTGGAGCCGAGGGCCACACCATAATGAGTGCGGAAACAGTAAACGGAAAAACAAGGGCCTGCGCGGTTTTGGCTTTCGGCAGCTATCGGTTTATCAATGATAACTTTGTGAGAATCGAAGGCGAAACAATAACACCAGCTGTGCTTACATTTCAAGTAAACGACAAGGGAAATTATATGTTTGAACATGCAGAATTTGCGATTGAGGGCATGAAATATGAAGACGCTGTGAATGAAATGTTTGTGAAGGAAACTGCCGAACGCACATTGGCAAATCACGAAAGAATTTTACAGCAGCTTGAAAATGATGAAAAGCAGCAGGCGCAGAATTATTTAAAACAGCTGGGCAGAAACAGTAAAATTGGCAAATTTTCTGATTTTCCTGCAACATATCTCTCAAAAGTTGGCGTTTCAAGCGAGGCGGCCAACGCCATTTTAGAAAACGACAAGTTGCTGTCCTACCCCATGTGGGTGGGAACGCAGGAGTTTATAGAAGACGGAAAACGTTTTGTTTACGAAACAAGCTATGAAGAAGGCAGCTCGTCGGTTGCGTTTAAAAAGTATGACTATGAAACGAAGCAAACCGTAGAGGCGTTTAAAGTTTCAGTCGCAGATGGGAATTTTTTGGGTTAAAGACGGTCTGATTGGAGGAATAAAATTGTTTATTGATAAAACTTTTCAGATATCTAAGGAAAAAGATCATGCGATTCTTTCTTTTGAAAACGCACAGCTCGAAACAATAAGCGGAGATGTGACGGAATTAACTCTGGAAAAAGAAGAAAGCGGCACAAGGACTTTTTGCGGAGAAGGGTTGCGCATTACGGATAGAATTAAAGATTTGTCCGGCGGGTTGTTTCGCGTTACAAGAACCATATGTAATGCGTCGGACACATCAAAACAGTTTAAATCCATATTTACGGTGAAAACCTGTTTCGTGCCGGAAAAGTATGTAATTCCCTGTGTACTGTATAATGGAAATCAGTTTGGCGCCGGAGGATCGCCCGCAGGTCTGACAAAAGACGGCGCGCCCTGGATCTTTGCTTACGACAGGGAGGGCATACCATCCTGCACTGTGTCAGAAAACGAAAATTTCGGTGCCGCGCTGTTTGCGTCAGACTGCGACGCACATAGCTTAGAGAGCGCCTGCTCTCTCATAAAAAGAGACGACGGCACTTTCGTGCACAAGCTGTATCATCCGGTCACGGAAGCACCTGTGACTTATTCAGGAAAGAACAGGATGACAGAGCGATTTGATCAGTATTTTCACCTTGCACCCGGTGAAACGATTTGTCTTAATTTGTTTGTGTTTGTCTGTGTGCCTAAATGGAAAAACTTTGCCATGGCAAATTTGTTGGATAGAGTTTCTGATGTTTTTAAAAATAAAAAAACGCCGGATAAATCTCCTGAGCGCGTGTGGGAGTTAGGAATTGCATTTGCCCGTCAGCTCATGGGCGATTTCCACGGACACAAAATGATTTATACAAATTTTTCGCCGAAAACTTACAGCCTGCAGCATTCTGGCAAACTTTCAGACAGTGCGCTTGCAAAGCTTTTGCAGGACCCGGAAAATACGCGAATTCAGCGCTGGAATGAACGGTTTGAAATTGGCTGGGCAGATCAAGGATTGCTGAACGCGCGCATGCTCGCTCGGCACGGATACAAAACGGGGGACACAGAGCTTTTGAATAACGCGGTAAATGTGTTTGACAGCTGGGCAGAAAAACAACTGGAAAATGGGCTGGTGTATACGGAATTCCAGCACTATTACAACGGAGAGAAAGATGTTGTGGTTGACACGTGCAATTTAGGCTGGGCGCTGGCGGAATTTGCGCGGATGTATCAGTTTATGCAAAAAATTGGAACAGACAAGCCAAAGTATTTAAACTTCTGCATTCGCCTGGCAGACTTTTTCTGCACCCATTTTAATGAAGAAACAGGTTTCGGAAAGACCTGGACGATGAACGCAAAGCCTGTTTCAACAGTCGGATCTATCGGCGGATTTGTGATAACCGGTCTGCTCGAGACCTATCTATTAACGCATAACGAAGCCTATCTAATCTGCGCGAAGCATGCTCATGCACTTTATACCAAACGTGATATAGACGAGTTTGTTTGTACGGCTGGGGCATTAGATTGCGCCTGTGTAGATAAGGAAACGGTGTATCCCTTTATCACGTCGTCATTAATGCTTTACGACATCAGCAAAGAGCCGCATTTTTTGGAAACAGCCCAAAAGGCGGCCTATTATTTCTGTTCATGGATGTTTGTTTACGATACGTTAAGCGCACCGGACAGTGATTTTAACCAATTTAACTATTACACCACGGGTGGGACGGCGGTCTCCGCAGAACACCCTGCGATAGATGCATGGGGGGCTGCCCCTGTGACAGAGTTTGTGCGGCTTGCAGAGCTAACGGGTGACAAAAAGTGGATCGACCGTGCCAAAGCCATGTGGTGCAATGCAATTTTGTGTATCACAGAGGATACGAAGCAGGAAATCCACGGTCAAACCCGGCCGTTGGGCGGCCAAAATGAGGGATTTTTTCAGTGCCGATGGACGAAGTATCGTCCCACCTGCGAGGAACGGGGGCATTTTAACGACTGTCTCTCTGCCTGGTGCGGCGCCTACCGGATGATGACCATTGCAAATTTAGAAGGCTCGAACAGCCTTGATTTGCTTAGATAAAAAACACAACTGATTTGTGGGCAACGGATTTGAAAAACGAGCCTTTAAATAAGTGTTTTAAAATGCAATATTATTTTATGTTAGCCGGTTCTTATAAGAACTGGCTAACATACTTTTGTCGGAAATTTGTTTTCAACAAACAAATTTTACGGGTTGAACCCGACCGCAAACAGCAGGGCAAAAATGCCGATGATAACAACCGTATAAATAGCGGAAGGCCAAATATTTGTTTTAATAATTTTTCCTTCCGCGCCGGAGGTACCCACAGTGGCGCACACGGCTACGGCGTTGTTGATGCAGGTAACGTTGCCGATGGCGCCGCCGATTACCTGCATGGCCACCACCAGCACGGTGGACAGATTCAGCGCCTGGGCAGTTTCAAACTGCAGGGTGGTAAACAAAAGGTTGGAGACGGCGTTTGAACCGGATATGAAAGACCCCAAAATGCCGATGATGGGAGACAGCACCACAAAAACAGACGCGCCGGCGTTTGAAATAAACTCCGCCATAATTACCATCATGTTGTGCAGACCACTTTCGTTGATGTCGGAAAACTTCATCACCTGCACCAAGGCAATGCCGAAAATAATAGCCACCGCCGCACCGCCAATTTGTTTGAAGGTGTCAATCCAGGCAGTTTTCACCTCGTCTAAGCTCATTTTGTGCATGAAATGGGTTAAAATGGCTACAGGGATAAAGGGCAGAACACCGGGAATGTTGGCCCATTTTAATGAAAAATCTAACTGCTCTACGCCAAAAATATTGTTAAACTGAAAAACAAACGGGAAAGACGCATTGGTGTTGATGATGTTCTTTATGCCCAGCTCCGGAATTCTCGTAATAACCAAAATGGCCGCAATCAGCACGTAGGGCGCCCAGGCCAGCCACAAGGGCATATCGGAGGGCTTTGCCCGTTCCAGTTCTGTTTTCGAGCGCCAGTCTGGCTTCCACTCGGTTTCCGGTGCAAATCCCCAGGTGTTTTTTGGAACTAAAAATTTCTTCTTTGCGGCAAACACGGTAACAATCAGGCCAATGAGCGCCGCTAAAAGTGCCGGAAACTCATAGCCAAACACCGCCGCTACAATCACATAGGGTACAGAAAACACAATGCCGGAGAAGAGGGCAAAGGGCAAAACGGCCAATGCCGGTTTTATGGACTTTTCTTTGCCGAACACCTTCGTCAGCACCGCAACCCCCAAAAAGGGAACAAAAATACCCATTACCGCGTGGGGCAAAGCGGTCCAAACAGAAAGCTTTCCTGCAAACTCCGGCCCCACGCTTGTGCCCAGCTGGGTTAAAGCGGTAGATACCGGGGTTCCCACCGCACCGAAGGAAACGGCGGTAGAATCAAAAATTAACGCCACAGTGGCTGCGGCCAGGGGCGGAAATCCCAGGCTTACCAAAAGCGGAGCTGCCAGCGCCGCGGGCGTGCCGAAACCTGCCGCGCCTTCAATAAACGAGCCGAACATCCAGCAAATGATAATGGCCTGAATCCGCTTGTCGGAACTGACGCGGGTGAAACCGTGATTGATGGCAGACATGGCGCCGGAGCATTTTAACGTGTTCATAATTAAAATTGCCCCGAAAATCACCAGCAGAACTTCAATGGAGCTTAAAAATCCATAAACCGTACAGGCGGCAACGGTGACAAAACGCATTTTCCACGCGAAGATACCTGCAACACACGCCACCAGCCACGCAATGGGCAGCGCACGTTTCGCAGACCAGTTCAGAACTGTCATTAAAATCAGCGTGATTAAAATTGGTGCAAAGGCAATTAACGCATACATAAAAACGCTCCATTCCGCCGCGGATTTTCCGCGGGAAACAGAGCGTTTCATTCCGGCGGCTGACTGCGGCTAAACAATGATAGTTTTCACAGCCAGCGGTTTTTTATGTTGCTTTTACAAAATTTTTTTAATTGGTCTGCCGCCTAAAGCAGTTTTTCCACGGCGTCTGCCATTTCGTTCAGCCATTGAGCGCCCAAAAGCTCCACAATTCCCTTGTCGCAGGCAGAGGCAATTTCCCCTGTAATGGGAAGCTTTGCAATGTTTTGAATTCCATATTTTGCGGCAATATCCTCAATGTGGCTTTCGCCGAATACCGCGTGTTTTTTCTTGCAGTCGGGACATTCAAAATAAGACATATTCTCCACAATTCCCAAAACCGGCACATTCATCATTTCCGCCATTTTCACGGCCTTTTCCACTATCATGGAAACCAGCTGCTGGGGCGAGGTGACAACAATAATCCCGTCCACGGGGATAGACTGGAACACCGTCAGCGGCACGTCGCCCGTTCCCGGGGGCATGTCCACAAACATAAAGTCCACATCGTCCCAGATTACATCGGTCCAAAACTGCTTCACGGTTCCTCCAATCACCGGCCCGCGCCAAACCACCGGGTCTGTGTCGTTTTCCAGCAGTAAATTAATCGACATTACGTCAATGCCGGTTTTGGTCCGCACCGGCAAAATTCCCTCCTCGGTTCCGGCGGCCTTTTGCTTTAGCCCAAAGGCCTTGGGGATAGACGGGCCGGTAACGTCTGCGTCTAAAATTGCGGTTTTAAATCCGTCCCTCCGGGTGAGCACCGCCAGCATGGAGGTGACGGAGGATTTTCCCACGCCGCCTTTGCCGCTGACTACGCCGATTACTTTTTTTATATGCGAAAGCGTGTGGGGTTCTTCCAAAAAGCTTGTTTTTCTTTCAGAACAATCCTGCCCGCAGGATTCGCAGTCGTGTGTACATTCACTCATTTGTTTTCTAACCTCCACATTATATTTATTTTTAGTATACCATTTTTTCCACGTTTTGTCCATTCACAAAATTAATTATTTAAATTTTTTGGAAAAAGGTTGACTTTAAAGCGCGCGTGTGCTATATTTAATGATGTGCAATATGTACAGATTTTATTTTTTTCAGGAGGAACATCTTAAATGCAGACAGGCAAAGTGAAATGGTTTAATGCACAGAAGGGTTTTGGCTTCATTGCTGCTGAAGACGGTACAGACGTATTCGTTCATTTCTCAGCGATCGCAATGGACGGCTTTAAAACACTTGACGAAGGTATGGACGTACAGTTCGAAGTTGTTGAAGGTGCAAAAGGTCCCCAGGCAGCAAATGTCACAAGGGCGTAATCTTCAGATTTTGGGCTTCATATATATGCTAATTTAGTTTTTATATGTGACACTTAAATTCAATGCAACACATACCAATCAGCCCCGTAATCGAAAAGGTTATGGGGCTTTGCATTTTTTAGAAAGGTTTTAAAAACATGAGTGTGATAAAACGTGCAATTGATTCAGAAGGACTGGTGCGGGTGAGCTTTGTTGACAGCCGCGACATTGTGCAAAGAGCCTTTGAGATACATCAAACATCACCTGCTGCCACGGCGGCTTTGGGCAGAACCTTAACCATGACAGCGCTGATCGGCAGCGGAATGAAGTCGGAAGAGGACACGGTTTCGGCCATTATAAAAGGGGACGGGCCGCTGGGTTCCATTGTGTGCACGGCCGACGGACGGGGCGCCGTGAAAGGCTGTGTGGGGAATCCTGATGTAGACCTTCCGTTGAAAAAGAACGGTAAGTTAGACGTTGGCGGCGCAGTTGGCAAGGGGTCTTTGGCTGTCACCATGGATTTGGGGTTAAAGGAGCCCTATGTGGGGCAGGTGCCGCTGGTTTCGGGAGAGATTGCGGAGGACTTTACCTATTATTTCGCCAAGTCACAGCAAATTCCCACGGCTGTGTCTTTAGGCGTTTTGGTGGATACGGATTACAGCGTGAAGCAGGCGGGGGGGCTGTTTGTTCAGCTCATGCCGGGCTGTGACGAGGAAACCGCCGCATTAATCGAAGAAAATGTAAAAGGGCTCGACTCTATAACCACTATGCTGGAAAACGGAGCTTCTGCCGATTTAATTATCACCAGCGTTTTTGCAGGCCTGTTTTTTAAATATTTAGACGAAGTGGAGTATGAATACCGGTGCGACTGCAGAAGACAGAAAATTGAGCGGGCGCTTATCTCACTGGGTGAAGAAGAACTGAAGAAAATGATGGAGGAAGACCACGGCGCCCAGGTAACATGCAGATTTTGCCCTGAAGTTTATGAATTTTCTGAATTTGAGTTGGACGCGCTTTTAAAAAAAGCAAAAAAATAAAAAATTTTGCTTGACATTCTTTTGTCTTTCGTGTATAATAATTTTTGTTGGTTTTAGAACCAACATGTGGGCGCTTAGCTCAGCTGGGAGAGCATCTGCCTTACAAGCAGAGGG
>ERZ773225.4682-NODE-4682-length-10755-cov-19.470374_pt1 | contig 10755 bp, 13 predicted proteins | sample MGYA00580993_ERZ773225 | MGnify/ENA primary metagenome ERZ773225 (study PRJEB29015, sample SAMEA2737748) | human gut metagenome | biome: human gut; feature: human-associated habitat; material: faeces | place: China | collected 2012 ... | reverse complement strand
GAAAAATGGTGGATAATTTTTAGTTATCCGACAGTTATATTTGGAAGAAGAGTTTATTCTGCATTACGAAAATTTGCATTTATTATATTTTAATATAGATTAGGAGCGCACTAATGAATAAAACATGTTTTGTTATAATGGGATATGGTATAAAAAACAATTTAAATTTAGATTTAGCCTATGAAGAAATTATTAAACCATGCATAATAGAAAATCAGCTAATTCCGTTTCCTCTTTATAAAGAAAGTTCGTATAATGCTTATAGATGTGATGAAATTTCGGGGACAATATCTATTGATTACAAATTTGTAACTTGTCTAAATGGGGCAGATATTGTAATCGCAGATATCAGTACAATGAATGTAAATGCAATATATGAATTAGGTGCAAGGCACGCATTAAAACCAAGATCAACAATATTATTATGTGCAAAAGAGAAAGAAAAAGAGTTTAAATTTTTTGATATAACATATGTTCCAATTATTTTTTATGAACATAATGGAACCTTTTTAAGAGAAGATATTATTTCTCAAACTAAAAATCAATTAAATAGCTTGCTTGATTTTGCCATTAACACTTCTACCAATGTTCCGGATAACCCTATATATCGTGCACTAAATGAAAATCATGTCTATGATCATGATAAATCGTCGAATAATACAATATATGAAATGTATAAAAAAGCACGTAATTTATTAGATGATAATAATTTTCGGGATGCATTAGTAATACTGGATGAATTATATACCAATGACCCCTCAGAAGAAAATCTTCTTCTTTTAGTTTTAGCAAGATATAAAATTGCTGAAAAAAACAATAGTTGTAAAGATTTGATAGAATGTATTAACTTGATTAAACAAAATACAGATATAGAAAATTCTACATCTGAATATTTATTTGGTAGATTGGCGGCAATTTGTTTACGAGTTTATAATTTGTCTAACGACCCTGAATACTACTACTCTGCTTTAGAATATTACAGAATTGGTGCATGCTTTTGTAAAAAAAATTTATATTGCCCTCGCAACTATTGTGCATTGTTATTAAGAATATATGAAATTACGGAAGATAAAAATGTAATAAGAGAATATTATTATACAGCCAAACATTTTGCAAAACTATATTTAAATATAAATGTAAATGTTAAGAACAATGGCAACTATGACGAGCGCATTTATTATACATATAATGTAATTGATCTTAAAGCGATTATCGATGATAAGTATATTGACGCCGAAAAAATAGTTAATCGTATTCAAAACGACAAAGATATTTCAAAGCGACAAAAAAGCACAATAATAGAGGGAATCAATATTCTCAAACAAAGTATAGAGAACATCAACAAATATATGTTGTAAAATATTTACACTTTTTTTAAATTTAAAAATAGATAATACTCGGTTACTTTTCCTGCCCATACGGCAATTTGTTGCTCTACAGTTTTATCATCGAAGAAAGAGTCAATAGAGGATAAATTGAATTTATTTGTTTTGACACAGAACTTGCCACCTTTAATTATCCCTTCCTCACGTACACCTTCTTCATTTATTACTAATAACGGAAGATCATTAAGCAAGCCAATGGTTCCTTCAATATGGCAAAAAGGACTTGTCAGTGCTTGACCTGATATATCAATTTCATTTGGATAGTAAAAGGTGGGATTTTCCCTTCCACCTTTCTTTTTACTACCCGTTTCTATAAAAATTTGCTTAAAACCAATAATTGCAATTCCGTAACATTGCTTAATCATACCCTTTAGATAATTTATTGAGTCTGTTAAATCATAATTATCAGCTTGTAATGTTACTGTTTGAATGTTATATTTGTCAAATTGCTCTTGTAATTTCGATATAAAATATTGATGAACATCAAGAAATGGGTTGGGTCTACTTAAAAAAACTAATATTTTATCATTATACATAATACAATCCTCTTGCCAAACTCTTCTTCCAAATATAACTGTCGGATAACTAAAAATTATCCATCAAAAATAAAACAATCCATCAAAAACGATGGATTGTAAAGAAATCTATATACGAAAATCCTTCCTAGGATGTTTTGATATTAGAATATCCCTCTGTTTAGCAGTGGTTACATGTGTGTATATTTCAGTGACATTGATGGAGCTATGTCCTAGCATTTCCTGAATATACCGGATATCGACATCGGCCTCTAATAAGCTGGTAGCGAATGTATGCCTGAACATGTGAGGGGTGATATGTAAATCTATACCGGAGAGAGAGCAATACTTATTTATCATCCTGCGAACAGCTTGGTCAGATAGAGGTTTGCCATTTTGGTTAGCAAAAAAATGATTGCAACTTTTAATTTCAGCTTGGAATTCAGCCTTATATTCTTCCATTATTTGAGAAACAGAATCATTGCCAATATGAATACGTCGCTCTTTATCGCCTTTACCATATATGAGGATGCTCCCATCATGTAAATTTATATCTTCGTTTTTTAATGAGCAAAGCTCAGAAATTCTCATGCCGGTAGCAAATAACAGTTCGGATACGGCTGCATCGCGCAATGCATTCCTCCTCTGATAATTAGTTTTAGCGTTGTCCCGCTGTGTATAAATGATAGTCAGAAATTTTTCTACTGTATGTAGTGGGATAATTTTGGGTAATATGGTAGGTTCACGAAAGTGCACCTGTATTTTGGAGAATGGATTTATTGCAAGTAGTTCTTTGTATTCCAGATAATGGAAGAATGCTTTGATTGAGGCTATTTTTCTTTTTACGGTTTTGGGTTTATATTGTTGGTGGAGCCTGGCAATATAATCCTCTAGATCGTTTGTTGTGATTTCAGTTGTTTTTTCAAGACATGGTTCCTCAGAGAATTGTCGCAAGTCAATCCGATATGCTTTTAAAGTCTTTTCATCCAGACATTTTTGTGTCCTGCAGTATTCCAAATAGTTTTCAGTAAGTGTTTGTAAGTTTTCCATGATGTTCTCCTTTGTTTGGCGTTTTTAAAATAAATTGATAAAATTATATCGTATATAAGCTATGAAGAGTTAAGAAGAATTAGTGGTAGTGATGAAAGTGTAATATGATGAAAATGGTGTGGAGTAGAAAAAATCATTAAAGACAGGGAATGGTATTTGTGCTATACTTAAATCAAAATACGATAATCAATAATAATTTGAAAAGTAGTACACAGGAAATGAATATGCAAAAAAATGGAGAAGAGTACGAACTATTTGTTCAAGATATATACAAAATATTAAATTGTGCAGATGGGTTGAAAGATGTTGTGGTTCAACATGATGTGAAAATTGAGGGGGTTAGTAGAGAACATCAGATTGATGTGTACTGGCAATTTACATGTGGTACAGTAACATATCGTGTAGCTGTAGAATGTAAAGATTATAAAAATCCAGTGACAGATGAGAAAATAGAAGCTTTTCGAGCAACATTGTTAGATATAGGGGATATACACGGTATATTTGCTGCAAGGAATGGATTTCAATCAGGAGCACAAAAGGTAGCAAAAACATATGGAATACAGCTGGTGCAGATTCGAGAACCATTGGAAAGCGATTGGAGAGGATATATAAAGGATATCCATATTAATTACACTTTTAGATTTGTTGTAAATGTTAGACCGCATATATATGTAAATAAAGAATGGATTGAAGAAAACAAAATAAAACAGAAAATTGCAGGCTTTAAAGAAAAATCGGATCAAACATATATTGTTAAGAATAAAGGGTTAACTAATGAGGATAGAATTACCGTAAAACAGTTAATTGATAAATTACCAAGTGATGAAGAAGGAAGAGATAGGCGCTATCTTTTTGAATTTGACAATGCTTATCTTGAATATGAAGATGAGTATATTAAAATTGACAAAATTGAATTTACATATGATGTTGAATTTAGCTATGATACGCAACATATTAGCATGATGAATATGGCAAGAGCAATCGTTAATAATGTGATTACGGGAGAGTCATTTTTGATAGACATTACCGGTAATGTGAAAAACTGGTGGAAAGCTGAAAAATAGGCATTTTTGGTGTAGAGGATATTTACGATGATTATGTCCAGTATAGAAATACAGAATTAGACAGGCTTGTGTAGAATTAGAAAATTTTCTAATGGAAAATTTTAATGCACACTCATCAAGTAATGGTGATATTCCGTTATATTCCATAAGAGGGCGAGTTAAGTATCCTGAACATTTGGTAGAAAAAATAATTCGTAAACGTGGAAAAGAACATAATTATAAGTATAAAAATATTGATGTATACAGTGTAAAGATAATAAGATAGATATGAAACAGAGTGCAATTAACATTTTCATTAGGAAGGAATAGGTGTGAGAATATGATGTCTGTACGTGATAGGGCTAGGGAGTTGGTTCAGGAGGTTTGTAATGGCGATTACAAGATTGATAAGCTTCCAAATGCAGCGTATGATTTGAGATATGAGCGTCAGGCTGCCTATTTTTCACATGCCAGAGAAAATATGAAAACTGATATTGCTCACATTATAATGTATGCTAATCAGCAGATTTATGATTAGATATTTGTGAGAGGTAATGATGGACGAAAGTATATTCCTGAACAATATCAGAAGAAGTTTATTGAGTATACAGACTTATTATTATACATCTATAGCAGTACAGCTTACGGATATAGTCATCTGATGCATTTCCGGGAGATACTATTTCTATTATGAAATCATGGGCATCATTACAGCACTTGCCATCCAGTTTGTTGGATGATCTAACACAAGGTGGTGGAAGCCATCTGGATACAGATGAAAAAGATTTTGGCGAGAACACATTGCATTGGGATCTAACACCATTAGGTGTTAATAGATTTTGAAATCTATTTATTGTTTTGAGTAGCTTGTGCTATACTTTTATTCATAGAAGGAGGAGACATCGTGTTTGTTGATGAAATATGGGATTTTAAAAGTATTAACATGGGGCGAGAATTGGAAATTGCCGGTGAATTTATTTATGATTCTGCAAGAAAAATGATGGCAATAACCAGCCTGCATAATCAATATGAAATTAATAGTATTTTGTATACAGGAGCGGTAGGTATTGAGCGTTTACAAAAAATATATCTGTGTTTGGAACAACATAATCCGGCTGATAAGCAGTCCATGCCGAAGTGCCTTTTAAAGCACAATCACACCGAACTGGAAAAAGAAATTGAAAAATACACATTAAACAGCCTTTCACGGAACAGTGAAGGTTTGCTTGGCATGTTTACTGAATACTATAATAATTTTCGATATGCAAATTACGTGCCGGGAAGACATGACGGTGGGGTAAGAAAGTTATTTATAGGTTTTCTCAGAAAACAGAATGGCAAATTTGACTTTAATGCACCATATGCTTTAGCACAGTTTGAAGACTTTAAACGTTTTTATATAAATGAAGTGGGCAAGCTTGCACGTTATTATTATGAGCTAATAGAAAGTAAGGCAAAAGATATAGGCACATACACATATGAAATTGATTCCTTCTCATGTGCTACGAGAGTTTTTTGGGCTGCACGTAGTAGATCTCTTTACAGCCAGATGGTTCTTGAGCAGGAAGCTATAAAAGAATTGGTGCTGTATATTTATAAAAATAAGCGGAAATCAGGGGTGTTTGAACTTCTGAATAACATGGAATATTTGGATCTGGATGATGCACTCATTAATGATTTTCTGGCAGATTTATGCGAGGGCAGGGTTAATGATTCATTGATTGATTGCGTAGAGGAGTTATATGGAGAGATAGAGGACAGCAAACAAAGAAGAGAGCGGAAAGAACTGTTGTCCTTAGTCGGAAACAGATCTGTATTGTTTGATATTGAAGATGAGGAATAGAGTTAAGAATGGAATAATCACCGAGGACAGGACCGACAAGATTTCCTTTTCCAAGGCGTGACAGTATTATAAGTGCATGGTCGGATGAACTTGTTGTTATTCGCTAGAATTATAGCTAAGATAAAAGAATTTCGTTGAGTAAACCCTCAGTTTATACATAATGTGTAAACTGAGGGCTTGCTGCATAAAAGACAAGTTATAGAGAATAAAAGTAAAAACATTGAATATACTGATATAAAAAACAACAAATATTAAGAAGTACGTTGACTATATCACAGAAAGGTGTTACTATGACTTTGGAGGTGCAGGAGATGATTACTTATGTTAAGATGCATAATTTTATGTCATTTAAGGATGTGTTGTTTGATTTTAGGAATGGAAGAAAGGGTGCGAAGAAATTCATTTCCATTTATGGTGAAAATGGTAGTGGAAAGTCTAATTTTGTTACCTGCATTGACTTGCTAAGGAAGTCTATTGAATCTTTTTATATGCTAGGTGAAACTGGAAGGATAGCTGAATTTGCAAAAGAGAAAGATATTCCACAAGAGATAGTGGAGATGCTTGTTAAAAGCTCTAACATCCAAAAATACATTGAAAGTTGCAGAATGATTGAATGTGATGAGGCAACTGAAGTTGAATATGGATTCCAGACTAGTGGGCATGAGGGGTATTATATCATGTCTTTTAAAGAGCGGTTTTTATATGAAAAGCTTTATTATTTTACAGGAAAACAGAGAGGCGTTTTGTATGAGATAGATTATACAAAAGAAAATCCGAAAATAGATTTTTCAAACAAACTATTCAAGAGTAAGAAGATTGAGCTTGAACTTAGGGATGAAATCAGCAAATATTGGGGTAAACATACCTTATTGAGTATCTTGAATAAGGAAAGAGAGGAGAAGAATGAGGAGTATATTAAAGAAAGCTATTTAGACTATGTATTTGATATAATTGATATGCTAAAGGATACTACAATTCATTGTAAGAAATCATCGTCTTCTGGTAGTGAAGTAAATTCTTATAAACCTGCAAATGTGTTAAGAGACTTGAGAGAAGGAAAAATTAAGAAAGATAAGGAAGATTTACTGGATCGGTCTGAAAGGATTATTCGTGATTTTTTTACGCAGGCATATTCTGATATTAAAGACGTATATTATGACAGGAAAATAGATAGTGATGTAATTCTGTATAAATTGTTTGTCAGGAAGATGATTGGTGGGAAAATCAGGACACTTTCTTTTGATAATGAATCAGCTGGAACGCAGCATATTATTGATATTATCCGTTCTCTATTGGGAGCGTTTTGTGGAGTAACAGTTGTTTATGATGAAATAGATGATGGAATACATGACCTGCTTTTGAAGAATGTACTGGAATCAATGATAGACGATATAACAGGACAGCTTATTATTACAACACACAATACGTATATGCTGGAGACTATTGATATTAAATCGGTATATTTGATTAATGTTGATTATCAGGGAAATAAAGAGGTGAAGTGCTTAGATAAGTATCCAAGAATTCAGGGAACAAACAATCCTAGAATTATGTATTTAAAAGGCCTGTTTGGTGGGGTGCCAATTGTAGATATATTGGATTACGATACAATATTACAGGAGTTGGATGATTCATCAAATGTAGAAGGAGGCGATTAAAAGTGTCTCATGCTACATTGAATTATACGAGATGTGCAGTTATTGTTCATGGAAAATCGGAGTTTGCGTTAGTAAAGTATATTTACACGAATTTACATTTACCGATGAAAATTATTGCGAAAGATAAAGGGCGTGGTAGTATTCAAATAAATGGATTACCAGAATATCTTATGAAAAAGCAGTTTAGGACACTTAAAGCATTTGCAGATGAGTTTTCTGTGGAATATGATAGAAAAACAAAACGCCTAATTAATTTTAAACTTTTTATTATAATGGATACAGATGATTGTGATGAGATTACAAGAACGAAATATATTTCCAAAGAACTGTTTGATGGTCATCCTTTAAAAGATTATATTGTTCCTTTATATAATGATACAAATCTGGAGGACGTAATGATAAAATCCGGAATAATGGTTAAAAGGATTCCTGATGCACAAAAAGGTTCATATTATACAAAGATTTTTCCGATTAATACCAAACCTTTAAGCATTGATACGGTAAATCAGGTAAGAATATTTGCTAAGAAAATCGATGGTATTAAAGAAACGAATATGCTGGCGTTTGTTGAATACTGTTTCCAACAAATGCTAGGAGAAGAATTATGGGGATAATAATATGGATAAAACAAAGAATATTTTTGTTTCGCATTATCATACTGATGCAGATAGTATTTTAAAGTTAAAATCGTTACTTGATAGGCATGGCCTGAAAATGAAGGATAGCTCAATTTATGAGAGTAAAAATCCTAATAATGCCAATAATGAAGAATATATAAAATCACTTATTCGGCCACGAATTGATTGGGCTGGAACAACAGTGGTATTAATAGGTAAGAATACAAGTAAAAGTGATTATGTAAATTGGGAAATAGAACATGCGGCAAGTAAGGGAAAAAGAATTGTTGGAGTGTATTTGCAAGGCGAAAGTGATAGTGAAATTCCAGAAGCGTTGAATAAATATGGGAATTCACTTCAGAAATGGAATGGAGAAAGCATTATTTCGGGAATTACCGGAGATAATACATGGAATGGACCTGGCAGAAATTGGGCCACGGAAAGAGTAACCTGCTGAAAGAGGAGATGAATAGATGAATTTGTATTCATATGTAATTACCAGAGATTATGGATTTGCACCAAATCCATTTTGGAATATTTGTACATTAGCAACTTGCAAGCCGCAGATTCGAGAACATGCATTAAAGGGAGACTGGGTAGCTGGATTTGGAAGTGCACATACTGAAATAGCAAAGAAAATGGTCTTTTTAATGCAGGTTGATGAAGTGTGTACGTTTGATGAGTATTGGGATGATTCAAGATTTTTCATAAAAAGGCCTCGTTTTGATGGAAATTATCAGCAATGTTATGGTGATAATATTTATCATCATGTTGATGGTGAATGGATGCAGGAAAATTCACATCATAGTTATGCTGATGGGATAAACCAGAATAATCTTGTTCACGATACGAGAATAGATAGGGTATTGATATCTTTTCACTATTGGTATTTCGGAGATAATGCTATAACGCTTCCACCGGAGTTTTCAGATGTAGTTGCAACTGGAAGAGGATACAGAAAATATCAAAATTCCGATTGTGCTGATACTATAGCTTGGGTTGAGAAAAAGTATGAGCTTGGCCAGCAAGGTTTGCCTTTTATGTGGAAGAAAATAAAGAACTTTGCCAGATTTGAAGGTGAAAGGTGATGGAAGAAGGGTCATGAACAATATAATGAATATATTTGACGTTGGATTAGATGGATGGAATATTATATATGTAAGGTTTAATTGGGTTGCAGTAATCGTTCTAATAATAGCATTTTTAATTCTTTCATTTATATTAAAAAGAGTCGTAAATATAGCTAATAAACATTGTATAATTTTTGATGAGATAATTTTAGGTATAGGTAGGAACAGTAGTGTTAAACTAAAATATAATAGGAAGGATCAGGAAGTCGCATATAAATTGTGGGTGGAGTTAAGTACACGAAAAATAGGGTTACCGTTTGATCAGGAAAATGATGTTATAACTGAAGTGTATAACTCTTGGTATGATTTTTTTAAGATTGCAAGGGAATTATTGAAGGATATTCCAGCTAGCAGACTTCCGTATTCTAATGATTTAATTAAACTTACTGAAAGAGTGCTTAATGTGGGGTTACGTCCGCATTTAACAAAGTGGCAGGCAAAATATCGGAAATGGTACAATAATGAATTTATTAAAAAAAACAATAAAAAATCTGAGACACCACAAGAAATTCAAAAACGATATCCTGAATATTCGGTGCTTGTAGAAGATTTGGTATTAACAAATAAAAGGATGATTGAGTACAAAGACCTAATGGGCAAAATAGCTTTTAATAGGTAATATAAAATGAGTAGTGGCTTATATTTGTTGGGTGTTTATGATTCCTTACCTTGTCAAAATTTAGCTCTCATTTTTGTCAGGCAACTGCTCATTTCATTGCCACATTGCTCATCATCTCAATAGAATGAAACATCAGATTGGGTCGGACATATTGTAGGATATTCCGTTGAATAAATTGTGCAGACAATGCAATGATTTAAATTGTATTTTACATGGCAATCCGCTATACTAGTATTAAGTATAGCGGATTGTTTTTTGGAGGCTTTTATGGCAAATACTTTAAAGTTACCGGTTGGAATTGAAAATTTTGAGGAAATTAGAAAACTGGGTTTCTATTATATTGACAAGACAAGGCTTATTGAGCAGCTCTTACAGGGATGGGGGAAGGTTACTCTTTTTACCCGCCCTCGCCGTTTTGGTAAGACTCTCAATATGAGCATGCTAAAAAGCTTCTTTGAGATAGGCACAGATAAGAACTTGTTTGATGGCTTATATATTTCAGGCAATAAAGAGCTTTGTGATGAGCATATGGGGAAGTATCCTGTTATATTTCTTTCATTCAAGGGTGTGGAGGGATTGACGTATGACGAGGCTTTTGATGCTCTTGTAAGAGTTATTGGCAAAGAAATAAGCAGAGTGTCTTTTCTGGCTGACAGTGATAAGCTTACGATGCTTGAGAGAGAACAGTATAAGGGATTGACTATTATAGAGGACGGCAGTTTTGTTTTCAATAAAGATAAGCTGATATCATCATTACAACTTCTTTCACAGCTATTGTATAAGCAATATGGTCAGAAAGCAGTTATCCTCATAGACGAGTACGATGTTCCGCTCGACAAGGCTTTTCAGAATGGCTACTACAAGGAGATGGTTTCTCTCATCAGGGGGCTTTTCG
>ERZ773225.4681-NODE-4681-length-10759-cov-6.095385_pt1 | contig 10759 bp, 4 predicted proteins | sample MGYA00580993_ERZ773225 | MGnify/ENA primary metagenome ERZ773225 (study PRJEB29015, sample SAMEA2737748) | human gut metagenome | biome: human gut; feature: human-associated habitat; material: faeces | place: China | collected 2012 ... | reverse complement strand
TGCTCAAGCAGTCCGCAGCCAACACCCGCGTCATCATCGAGAGCAGCGTCATGAAGAAGCTGGACCTCCTGATTGAAGGGCAGCAGGCGCTCCTTGATACGCTCGCGCCGAAGAGCCGCGTCGAAGAGCTCGAAGAAGAGGTCTCCTTCCTGAAATCTATCGTCCGTCTGCACAGCCAGCGCCTCGCGGAGCTGGAAAAAGCGCAGTAATTCCAAAAACCGAAGGCCGGGGCATTCGCCCCGGCCTTCTTGCGTTACTTGCTGTCTTTCAGCCACTTGTCAATATCCTTGGACTTATCCACCCGGTTGAACCCCAGTGCCACATAGGCCGCCAGCAGCTTCTCCTTGAGCTTCTTCCGCTCCTCAGACGAGGCCGCAATGTACTTCGGCTTGTATTCCGTCGTGATCGCGTTGCCGATATCGCCCTTCTCGGTTCCGTGGTCAAAGTATTCCTTTGCCGCCGCTTTCAGATCCCCGCCATCTTCGATAGTTTGCAGGATCTTGCCGTACTTCGTATAGTCCTTCCCGCCGGTCCACTCCTTGTAGAGCCAGTACGCCTTGTTCTCATCCTCGGCGTAGTCGTTCGCAAGGATCTTCTGGATTGCCTTCTCCTGCGTCACGGTCCCGGCGGCGACGGCATCCTTGAGATCCTGCTTCTGCCTCGCGTCCTGCGCGTCCTGGATCTTCTCGTTCATGTAGTCGATCCGCTCCTGCGTGCTCATCGGTTCCATCTCCGCCTTCTGCGCATCCCCGGCAAGGACCTGGTAATAATACTCTGCCTTCGCCTCGTCGCTGATATCATAAGCCTTCAGCAGCATCATCTTGTCATAGTTCTTCTCCAGCTTCCGCGCCGCCTGGATGAACGCATAGGTCTCCCGCTGGTCCTCGCCTCCCTCGGTCATGCCCTGATAAGCGGCAGTCTCCTTCGCGGACAGCGACTTGAACCCGCTCTCCACCCAGCTCTGCGCCTCTTCCGTCGCCGTCTTGCCGAACAGCAGCGCCTGCGCCCAGCTCTTCGCCCGGTCAGCTGCGTTGTCGTTATACAAAGGATACTGCAGAATGTCGCGGCCCTCGTTGTCTACCGTGTAGCTGCCGCCGCGAGCCGCCGCCGTCGCGCCCTGATATGCCTTGCGGATCTGCCCGCCGCCGAACGGCGTCGCCAGATACAGGCCCGGTTTGATAAGCTCGTCTGTGATCGTCTTTGCCTTCTTTGCTGGGGCCATGTCCTCGTTGCTTGACCAGATTGCTTTTCTGATTTTCGCGAAGCTTGGGATCGCGGAATCGATAGCGATTCGTCCGCTATCAATGTCAACACCCCATTTCTCATCCAGCCCCAGCACGTTGACCACCTGCATTCCCGGCAGCTCTGACAAAATCGCTCCTTCAAGGTTTGTAATCGCCTGTTCCGTGCCCGGCTTCTCCTTCGTGAAGTCCCATTTCCCGGATACCGCCGCCTGCACCGTGTTCGGCAGCTGATACCCCGTGAAATCTCCGACCGTATCATTGATGATATCCAGCGGATCCAGCGCCGCGCGCCTGCCCACAATGCTCTCGTAGAACTCATTGTAGATCCACGCGCCGATGAGGAATTTGAACATCGCCTTCGCCAGCGCCGCCACGCCCTTCTTCCGCTCCTCCTGCGCCATATCCTTGAAGATCCAGCTGAGCTCATTGTTGACCTCCAGCTGAAACTGCGTGAACAGCTTCACCAGCGGGTTCCGCGCAGAGTACAGTGTCGGCATCGAGCCCTTGCTCCTGTCTGCCATGATGCCGGACGCAAACTGATCCGCCTCCTGCATCGCGCTCGTCTCGCTCATGCCCCGCCGCAGATTCTGGTAATACCGCGCACGGACCACGCTTCCGGTCGTAAACGTGTCGATGGCTTCCATCAGCCAGCCTGCACTGGCGGAGACTTTATCCATCGTGCTCATGGCCAGCCGCCCGTAGCCGCTGCGGTTGTTGATGAACGCCGACGCAGCGTCCAGCCCGTCCGCCGTCTTGTAGTTTTTCAGCGTATCCCACATGCCGCGCAGCACATCCGTTGTCGATACCTGGCTCCACGCCTGCGTGATCGGAATGAAGTTTGTGAGCGCCGAGCCCACGTTGGCCGCGACCATGTTCGCGCCCACGCGGGAATAGAACTTTTTCAGGACGTTGTACACTTTTCGGTTGAAAAACCTCTCCATGCCCCGGTCGAGCCGCGACTTCTTTCCCGCCAGCAGGTTTGTGTATTCGTCCAGCTCATCCACAAAGTTCGAAAGCCCATACCGTCCCTCCTTCGTCAGGTTCGTCACCTGCTCGTTGGCCTCGTCCGGGTTGAGGAACGGGTTCATCATGATCGCGTCGATCCGCTGTTTCAGGCCCTCGTCCGATGCCCGATATCGGATCTGCGTCGCCAGCGCCCGCAGCCGCTGAATGTCCGCCGTGTGGAAGATCACGTCCGTCGCGACCTCGATATACCGGTCAAAGCCCTGCAGCGCGTCATACGCCGTCGCGTAGCCAAGTCGGTTCTGGATGTTCGCCATGTACCGGATGCCGGGTTTGAAGTTTGCCGTGAGGCCGTTGATCGTCGCAGGCAGCGGCGACACATCGCCCTCGATCCCGGCCGCCCTTGCGAACTTCTGCAGAATGCTGCCGCCTTCCTCGTTCTCCTGGAAGTGTGGGAAATATCCCTGCAGATAATTGACCGGCTCATAGCCATTCTCAATGCGCACCCGGTTCATATCCTGGAACAGCTTGTCGTAGACCTCATGGAAAACCTTCACGGCTGCCCGCACCTTGCCGAGATCCAGATTCGGGTTTTGCTTCTCGAATTCCTGAATGGCCGCGTTCCACTCGTCAAACGTCATCCCCCCGCGCCTTTCGACACGCGGGTGCTGTTTGAGATAGTCCCGGTTGAATTCCGCCTCGCCCAGCCACTGCACCGCATAGCTCTCGGATACCAGATTCCCCTTCCGTACCTGCCGGTCGAGTCCCAGCTCCCGGATCCTGTCCTGCTGCTCGACCAGATAATTCTTGCGCTTGCTCTCGTTTTCGTGTACGGGCCAGAAATACTTGTTGATAAACGCATTGGCCTTTTCGTCAGAGACCTTGCCCTTCCGCGCGATATCCCGGATGTTCCGCTCCATCGTCTCGCGCTGGTACTGGATCCCCATAGCCTTGTCGGCCCACTTGACGGCCTCGGCTTCCGTCAGCGCCTGCTCGGCAAAGTCCCGCAGTCCTTGCTTGCGCTGCGCGTTCCATGCCTTGAGCTTCAGCGCCAGCATATCATAGTCAGCCTTTGCCTCGTAGACCTTCAGGATCTGCTGCCCGTTTTCCAGCCCTGCCACATAATCCGGGCTTGTCTCCCCGCGCAGCAGCCGGTTCACGATCTTCTGGTCGGCTTCCGTCAGCAGCGTCTTGCTCTGCGCTTTCTCGACCACTCGCCTTGCGTCCTTCAGCTGCGCCCACATCTGCTTCGTTTCTTCCGCTGTCTGCGGAATAGCAAGCTTTTCTTTGGCCTTGTTCTGCGCGTCCAGATACCGCTGCGCCACGCGCAGCCCGCTCGTCAGCCGGTCGATGGATTCCGTGAAATTTGCCTGCTGCCACTTCTTGAAGCTCGCCGCCTGCGGCCCGTAGTATTCGTCCAGTGTCTTCTGCAGCTTCTGAATGCCGCGCGCCACATCGTAGATCTGCATCAACTGGTCGCTCGGCGCGGTAATGTCCGCCGGAAACAGCTCCGGCGCCATCTTCTGCAGCTGCTGATACGCCACGTCCACCGGCAAGCCGTCCTTGCTGATCGTCAGCGTCCCCATGGCCGCCTTCCGGAACAGATTGTAGTCCGCAATATCCTTCCGGTCTGTCTCGGAGATTGAGATCTTCTGATCCCGGATGAACTTCTTGAGGTCGCCGTATTGCTCGATGTACTGCGTGTCTTCTTCAATGCCCGCCTGGTAGGCCGTTTCAAAGAGATCATTCAGCTTCGCCCGGTCAAGCTGCCCGTCCGTAAAGAACGTCCGCAGCGCCTCCTCGGCCATCGGCCGCAGAACCTCCCGCTTCGCCTGCCCCGGCACGCTCAGATTTTCCGCCAGCTCGTTTACCATCCGGCTTTCCAGGCGCCGCACATACTGCGCCGCCTTCTCCCCCATCAGATCCCGATACCGCCCATCCTGTGCAGAATACCGGATATCCGGGTTTGTCTTATCGAATGTTCCGATGTTATCCGTAGCGGATTTGATCTGTGCGGAATCAAATACAACATAGAATTTGTCGTAAGCCAGATCTTCTTTGCTTCCATCATATTCAAAAATTACGCCGTCGTGCCCATGTTCTTTGGCGTAGCGAATAGACGGTGCTTCTGCAATGTTATCCGTAAATTGTTTCGGGGACAGCTTCACCGTGTACGGATTCTTCATCTTGAGATAGGCTTCAATGATACGGTTTCCCCCGCGTTCATCTGCCATGTTCTCTGCATAATCCATGCTTTCACTGAAGAAGTACGCCCCGTTCTCCTGCTGGAAAGTATTAAATTCCGCATTCGTTCCGTGGTACACCACTTTCGGTGTTCCGTCCTCATTGACAACCTTGCTCGCGTTTTCCGGGTGGTTCTGCCAGTCACCGAACCAACGCTTGAATTGTTGCGATTGTGTTACATTATTTAACTTTGGCTTGACAGTCGACCCCGCATCCCTTATACTGGCTACAAAGCCGTTGTCAGTATCGGGCATCTTGGGCATTGGGACCCTTGCCACCTGATACAAAGCAGCGGCTTTTACTTTGTCCACATAGAACAATGTTGTTTCGCCGTTATTGGATTTCTCAATCGCGTTTGTGAGCAGTCCCGTCACCGCATTCTTCTTTTCATAAATGCTGGTAACGGCATTGCTGTCAATGACAATCGAATTCTGTCTGCCTAACCCGTCAATGTACACCGGAATAATCACAGATTTTGCGTCCTTGATGAATGGCAGCAGCGCAACGACGCTTGTCCCTCTCTGTGATTCAGATGCGATGATCGCGACCGGGCTTTTCATCGCACGCGGAAGCTGCTTCAACATCGGTTCCCCGATGTGATGCTCCTCATCTTTCGTTCCATTGATGGCATAGTCCACATGCGTCTGATTGATTGTGACCGGCAGCGCATTAAAGCCCACCTTCTGAAATACCTCCGGTGTCGACCCGACCACCAGCGTATCATTTTTTTCGATTTTCCCGGCTTTCCAGTCGTCCACCTGTTCTGCAAACGGCTTTGTAAAATCATACTTTTCTGCTTTTGACGCGGACATCTTCGCCGGCGGCGCTCTCGCGCTGCCGGTTTTTTTCTGCCACTGGCCGACCTCCATCTTCACGTCCGCGCGCAGCTTGTTCGTGCCGTAGTCCGTGCGGTTCATGCCGGCGTAGGCATCCGCGATGATCTCCTCGACGTAGGCGTCCGTGTCGTCGCCGTAGATCCCGGCGTAGGCGTCCACGTAGCTCTCGATCATCTCCTTTGTGATCTTGCCCTCGCCCAGCAGCCGCTTCTGGATCTTCGCCGCCATCTCCGGCCAGCGCTTGGCAAGCAAAGGTCTTTCTTCATTCGACATCACAACCGCTTCGCTGGGCTGCGATGTTGTTTTTGATGAAAAAACAGCCGGATATGGTCCGGCTGTTTTACATAATATCGGTTTTTCGGCAAAAGCTATCCTGACTTGAATGGAAGGCAGGGATCTGTAAATGAAGGGCTTTGCGATGCTGGAGATCGGGAAGGTCGGATGGGTGGAGAAGCTGAAGCCGGTTTGCGGGCCGATGGACGCGGTCTGCCGGCCGCTGGCTGCGGCGGTCTGCACCTCAGATGTGCATACGGTCTGGGAGGGCGCCGTCGGCGAGCGGCACGATATGATCCTGGGACACGAGTGCTGCGCGGAGGTCGTTTCCGTGGGCGAGCTCGTGCGGGACTTCCAACCCGGCGACCGGGTACTGGTGCCCGCCATCACGCCGGACTGGAGCTCGCTGGAGGCGCAGGCCGGGTTTGCCATGCACTCCGGCGGGATGCTGGCGGGCTGGAAGTTCTCCAACATCAAAAACGGCGTATTTTCTGAGTTTTTCCATGTCAACGACGCGGATGGAAACCTCGCGCATCTGCCGGAGGGGATGGACATCACGGAGGCGTGCATGCTCTCCGACATGGTGCCGACCGGCTTTCATGGCGCGGAGCTGGCGGATGTGCAGTTCGGCGATACGGTGCTCGTCGTCGGTATCGGACCGGTCGGGCTCATGGCGGTGGCCGGTGCGGCGCTGCGGGGCGCAGCGCGGATTCTCGCGGTCGGCACGCGGCCGGTCTGCGTGGAGGCGGCGCGGAAATACGGCGCGACCGACTTCATCAGCTACAAAAACGGCCCGATCGACGAGCAGGTGCTGACGCTGACCGGTGGAAAGGGCGTCGACTGCGCGATCATCGCGGGCGGCGATGTGGATACGTTCATCCCCGTCGTAAAGATCCTGAAGCCCGGCGGGCGGATCGGCAACGTCAACTATCTCGGCAGCGGGGACTATGTGAAGATCCCGCGCGCGGACTGGGGCGTCGGCATGGGCCACAAGCTGATCAACGGCGGGCTCATGCCCGGCGGGCGGCTGCGGATGGAGAAGCTCGCCGCGCTCATGACGAGCGGGCGGCTGGACGTGAAGCCACTCATCACCCACGTATTTGACGGCTGGGACAAGCTGCCGCAGGCGCTGCAGCTCATGAAGGACAAGCCGCAGGACCTCATCAAGCCCGTCGTGCGGTTATGACTCCTCTGCCGCAGCGGTCAGATTGAGATAGTAATATTCGGTCTCCGCGGACAGCGGGACGGCGCTTCCCTGCTCCGCAAACCCGAAATTCTGCCCGTAGATCGTGACCAGACCGTGCGTATCCAGACGCGCGGTCTGGTTTTTCAGTGTCAGTATGCTTTCAGTTGTCATAATTCCATAACCGTCAACTGCATTGTCATAGAAGCCAAAGAAATCAAAGCTGTGCGGTTTCCGGGAAATGACTTCGATGCAGACCGTACCGCCGGTCGGAATGGTCACATCCGCCGCGGCATAGCAAATGCGCTGCATGACGTACGCGTCCTGAAGCAGAGAATCCAGCATTCCCACGCTGTAGCGCTCGGCGGGCGCGGCGGAGCAGACGCCATATCCGGTCAAAAGCTCCGCGGCAGCAGCCGCAAGCCGGTCTACAGCAGCGCTGGAGGCGTCTGTGCCGAGCTGGGCGGCGGCAGTCTGCCGCAGAAAATCTGCAAGAGTCATTTCCGTGCGCGCTGCGGTTCCTTCGAGTGCATCCAGCTCCTTCCCCTTCTCGCAGCTTCCGTCGGTATAGCCCTGCATGGCATAGCCGGACAGATCCTGCCCGAGTACGGCAAGCAGATGCAGGGACTGACCGTGTTCGTTTGTAAAATAGCTGTACTGCGGCTGCCCGGTCGCATCGTCCAAGCCATAACCGTTGATCCCGTAGGTCAGGATCGTCGTCTGTTCCGGATCTGCGTCGACTGTGATCGCAAGCGTCGCCGCGCTTGCCGTTGTATTGCCGGATGCGGTAAAGGAATAGACATAGACGGTCTGGTCGGGCAGCGGTTTCGGCGCGAGCGCGTCGGACTGATAGCTGCCGGACAGCAGCGTCTGATATTCGGTCCAGCTTTCCGCGTGGCGGAGGTTCCAGCGCTGCTCCGCCTGTTCCGGCTCCGGGCTGGCCGGGCCGAACCAGCCGGGGAACGCGCCGGGATAGATGGCAGTTTCGGTGCCAGCCCCATCCACACTCAGCTGCGGCCGGAGTGCCTCCAGATCGCTGAGGCTGGAGACGAAGGGATAGAGCACCGTCGCCGTACAGGCCTCCCCGGAGCTGTTTTGGATCGTGTAGCGGTCCGTTACGGTAACGGCAGCTTCAGATCCCGCATAGGGCTCGCAGTCCAGCAGGATCTCCCGGTCAGCGGAAAGCGCCGGAGCGGCCTGCGCCAGCGTCAGCGGGAAGATCGGGCCCGCGTAGGACATAAAATCTGTCGCGTCCGCCGGTTTGACAGCGTCGCTGCCGGACGTACCGGCAAGCCCGTCGTCCATCCTGGAAGCTGCGCAGCCGCAGAGCGCGGCAGTCAAAAAGAGCGCAAGGAGCAGCGCCAGGATCTCTCGGATATTTCGCATCGTTTTCCCTCCTGTTTTTCTCTGATATGATAAAAGACGGATTACGGGAACGTTGGTTGCACAAATTGGAAGATTCAAATCAAAAAACGCCCTTGCAGGGACTCTGCAAGGGCGTTCTGGTATCAGCAATAGAAATCCTTGATCTTCTTCGCCCGGGACGGGTGACGGAGCTTGCGGATGGCTTTGTTTTCGATCTGGCGGATGCGTTCACGGGTAACGCCGAAGATCTGGCCGACCTCCTCGAGCGTATGCGTCCGGCCGTCATACATGCCGAAGCGCATGCGCAGCACGTCTGCCTCACGCTCGGTCAGCGTGCCGAGGATCTCGGTCAGCGCTTCGGAGAGCATCGCGTTGGACGTGGCGTCGACGGGGCCGGGGGTATTGTCGTCCTCGACGAAGGAGCCGATGGTCGTATCCTCCTCGTCGCCGACCGGCATGTCCAGAGACAGGGTGTCGGCGGCGGTGCGATTGGCCTCGATGATCTTCTCGATGGGCAGATTCAGCTCAGCGGCGATCTCCTCAAGCGTCGGCTCGCGGCCCAGCTCCTGCACGAGCTTGCGGTTGCAGCGGGTCGCCTTGTTGATGACCTCGACCATATGCACCGGGACGCGGATGGTACGCGCCTGATCGGCGATCGCGCGGGTAATGGCCTGCCGGATCCACCAGGTTGCATATGTAGAGAATTTGTTTCCCTTTGTATAGTCGAACTTGTCGACGGCGCGGATGAGGCCGGTATTGCCCTCCTGGATGAGATCCAGGATGTGCAGGCCGCGGCCGGAATATTTCTTGGCGATGGATACGACCAGACGCAGGTTGGCCTCCGTCAGACGGTCTTTGGCGGCCTTATCGCCCTCGGAGACGCGCTTGGCCAGCTCGATCTCCTCGTCGGCAGTCAGCAGCTTGACCTGGCCGATCTCCTTGAGATACATGCGCACCGGATCATCCAGATTGTATTCTGCGGCAAGCTCCAGCGGGTCGACGAGCTCCTCGTCGTCGCCGTCGGGGACCTCGTCCATGTCCATGCCGAGATCGTCGGACACGTCCAGCTCCAGCTCCGGGCTCACGATCTGGATGCCCATGGCGTCAAAGGTATCATAAATATGCTCAATTTTCTCGACCGGCAGATCCAGCTTTTCCAGCTCTGCGGTCAGTTCCGTCGCCTGAATGCTCCCGTCCCGCTTTGCTCTTGCGATCAATGCGGATACTGCAGCCATTGCATCCTCGGTCGAGGGCTTCGGATTCTTCGTATTAGACATTCTATCGCTCATCCTCATTTATCTGGTAACATTGCTGCGCATCGGCGCAACTGTGTTATTATAACCCCATCCTGCCTGTTTTGACAAGGCCAATTTGACATTTTTTCTGTTTTTTCTTGACCCTTGCCCGTATCTTTCTGCCGTTCGGCTCAGATCTCCATGATGACGGGCAGGATCATCGGGTTGCGCTTGGTCGTTTTGAACAGGTAGCCGGACAGATCGTTCTTGATGTTGGCCTTCAGCACGCTCCAGTCGCTGCGGCCGTTCTGGCTGCAGCGGTCAATGGCGTGTGCGGCGATGACGCGCAGCTCTTCCATCAGATTTTCCGATTCCTTGACATAGACGAAGCCGCGCGTGATGATATCCGGCCCGCTGATGACGCTGCCGTCCTCGCTCGAGATGTTGACGACCACGACCAGCATGCCGTCCTGCGCCAGATGCTTGCGGTCACGCAGCACGACGCTGCCGACGTCGCCGACGCCGGTGCCGTCGACCAGGATCTTGCCGGACGGGACGGTGCCGCCCCACTTGCAGGTGGTCTTGGTGAGCTCGAGCACCTTGCCGATGTCGGAGATGAAGATGTTCTTGGGATCCATGCCCATCGACTGGGCCAGACGGGAATGCGCCTGCAGATGGCGCTGCTCGCCGTGGACGGGGATGAAGAAGCGGGGCTTCAGAAGCCCGTGGATGATCTTCAGCTCCTCCTGGCAGGCGTGGCCGGAGACGTGCAGGCCCTCGAGCTTGTCATAGATGACCTCCGCGCCCTTGCGGTAGAGCTCATTGATGATCTTGCCGATGGATTTTTCGTTGCCGGGGATCGCGGAGGCGGAGATGATGACGCGGTCAGAGGCCGTGATCTCCACCTGCCGGTGGCCGGAGAAGGCCATGCGGTAGAGGGCAGACATATTTTCGCCCTGCGAGCCGGTCGAGACGATGACGAGCTTGTTGTTGGGGATCTGCTTGATCTGCGTGATGTCGACGAGCGTGCCTGCCGGGATCTTCAGATAGCCGAGCTCCGTGGAGACCTTCAGGATGTTTTCCATGCTGCGGCCGGTCACGGCGACCTTGCGGCCGAATTTCTTCGCCGTGGCGATCAGGCTCTGCAGCCGGAAAGCGTTCGAGGCGAAGGTCGTGACGATGATGCGCTTGTTGCAGCCGGAGAACTGGCGCTCAAAATTGGCCGCGACAGTCTTTTCCGACGGCGTATAGCCCTGCCGCTCGACGTTCGTCGAGTCGCACAGCAGCGCCAGCACACCTTCTTTGCCGAGCGCGCCGAAGCGGGCCAAGTCGATCATGCCGTCTTCCGCGGTGGCGTCGATCTTGAAGTCGCCCGTCATGACAATGGTGCCGACCGGCGTTTTGATGGCGAACGCA
>ERZ773225.4679-NODE-4679-length-10761-cov-3.226508_pt1 | contig 10761 bp, 9 predicted proteins | sample MGYA00580993_ERZ773225 | MGnify/ENA primary metagenome ERZ773225 (study PRJEB29015, sample SAMEA2737748) | human gut metagenome | biome: human gut; feature: human-associated habitat; material: faeces | place: China | collected 2012 ... | reverse complement strand
CATCTCGCAGGTCGAACTTCTCTCCCTTTTGGTTCATATCATTTTAGCGCATACACAAAAATCAATAAAGTTTAGCCAGCGACTTTATACTTTTGAGCTCATCGCTGGAGGTAATCGGCGTCAGATGAAATTCCTGTATGTGCAGAGTGCTGTCCTGCTGTATCCATATGGAGCGGCCCTGCTCGCGGGGCAGGATAGGCGCGCTCTCAGTAGTGTTTTCGTATATCATCTTTGCTATGTCGGGGTGTACCTGGAGCAGATAACCCGTACAGCTTTCGGTAGCAAAACTGCGCATTATCTTCTTTCGCACCTTGAGAAGCATCGTCTCAGCAGATATCACCCTGCCGCTCCCGTTGCAGTAAGGGCATGTGGTCTGCAATACGTTGCTTATACACTTTCTGGACTTCTTGCGGGTCATCTCCACAAGGCCGAGCTGTGTTATGCCGAGCACGTTGGACTTGGTGCGGTCCTTGCGCAGCTCCTCCTTGAGGGTTTCTATTACTTTCTCCTTATCCCCCAACTCGTCCATATCTATGAAGTCGATTATTATTATGCCGCTTATATCGCGCAGGCGGAGCTGCCGGGCTATCTCCTTGGCGGCTTCGCAATTGGTTGCGGTAATGGTTTCCTGAAGGTTGTCCGTCCCAACGTATTTGCCGGTATTGACGTCAATGGTGGTCAGCGCTTCGGTCTGATCGATTATTATATACGCGCCGTTTTTTATCCATACCTTGCGGCAGAGAGCCTTGTCTATGGCCCCTTCAAGGCCAAGGGCGTCGAACCTGTCGGGAAGCTCATCCTGCAGCACCACACGATCCTTGAGGGCAGGAGAGATTATGCCTGCTACCACCTGTACCTTCTCATAAAACTCGCGGTCGTTTATGGTGAGCCTGTCTATATCGGGAGTGAAAAGATCCCTTATGGTGCGGAATACCAACGGCTCCTCCCCATGTATGAGCCGGGGAGCTGTGAGCATCTGACTTTTTTTCTGTATGCGCTCCCAAAGACGGGTAAGAAACCTCATATCCGCCTCGAACTCCTCAATGCTCTTGTCCAGCGCGGCTGTGCGTACTATCACTCCCATGTTATCCGGTTTTACTTTGGATATGGTTTCCTTCAGGCGGGCACGCTCCCGCTCGTCCTCTATCCTTCTGGATACGCCTATGTAGTTCACCATAGGCATGAGAACCAGCGTCCGTCCCGGCAAGGTTATGTGGGTAGTGACTCTTACTCCTTTTGTGCCTACAGGCTCTTTCAGCACCTGCACCAGTATTTCCTGGCCCGGCTTGACTATATCCTTTATATTTGGCACTTCCTGATGCAGTTCGGGAGCTTCGCCGAATTGGAAATCGCTGCTGTCCGGCAATACATCCCCAGCGTATAGAAACGCATTGCGTTCAAGCCCAACGTCCACAAATGCCGCCTGCATGCCGGGCAGTACGTTCTGTACTCTGCCCTTGTATATGTTTCCTACCAACCGCTCCTTGCCCCGCTGCTCTATATATATCTCGCTGGGTGAACCGTTGTCCATAAGGACTACTCTCGTCTGGTACGGGTTTATGTCTACTACTATCTCCTTGCCCATTATTTCAGGACCTCCAAAAACTTACGTTGACAAAATACAATAAAGAATTAATATTTTCCATGTTAATATAATACCATTTCTGTCACACACGGTCAATGAAGGGGAGCACTTCCCTGATTTTTTTATCGCAGCCGTACATGGCCGCAAGCTCGTTCAGACAGCCGCTGTCCAGCCTGCCCGTTTCGCGCATGTCGCCGTCAAGGGCAGTAATTACGGTATACTTTCCTCCGCCTGAATAGGAGATCGCTTCCGACAGCGTAGCATTTTCGCTTAGCGCTATGTGCCTGACACGTATAGGCCTGCAAGAGGCCAGAGCTCCCGCTCTTCTGAGATAGTTCGAAGCTTTTTTTTCCTCCGTCCCTTTCAGCGACAGCAGCAAAAAAACGCCAAATACTGTAACCGTAGGATTCTCGGCCATACAGCCGAGAAATATAAGGACTATAGATAATGCGATATTCAGTACGGTATTGGCCCAGTACGGAAGTCTTATATCCACTATTTCCAGCGCCGCGCCAAGCGCCCTGCCGCCGTCCAGAGGGTATACCGGCAGCATATTCACCATGGCTATATACATGTTGGCGTCAGATAATTCCTTTAGGCTTTCAAGTCCCGTCACCTTTGTCCCCATATATGCGATAAGGCTGAATACAGGTCCAGCAAGAGCTATCAGAAATTCGTCCGAATGGCTGACAATGCCGACTATCTCTGCGCGGCAGCCGTATGGCATAAGTTCTATGGAGCATACTTTGTAGCCCAGCATATTTGCCATAACGCAATGAGCGCACTCGTGCGAAATCACTGCGAGCATGTATATAAGAAAAGTCGTTATATTGCCGCTTGCAATGCAAAGCAGACACAGCAGCGCAAAAAAGGGGCTGCTTTTTATCCTTGGAATCATGCGGGGATATTCGCGTCGACATCAAATAATTTCTCGGCTTCCATAGGCCGTCCGCCCTTGTATACGCGGATGTTCAGGCTATCGCTGCCGATGCCAAGCGTATCACCCCGGCTTACCGGCTGCCCCTCCTCTACCCAAAGCTCGTTGAAGCCATCAACGCTTATCATTATGTCCCCATCCGTCCAAAGCTCCACCGCGCCTTTTCCGCTTGCATCGGTAGATACGTTTTTTATTTTGCCGTTGCCGGGCGACTGTACGGTCTTATCCGCCGTATTGGATACTGTCAGCAGCATGCCGTCATCGCTGCTTTGATATGTGGCACCGCTTATGTTGAGACTGAGCCGCGAGTCACGGGAAAACACCTGCATTATACCGGGCAACTCTACAAAACGCAGCTTGCCAAGGTATTCGCCGCCTATATTCTCTGCCTTTTCAGTAAGGTTTGCGGCAGTCTGCGCAAGATCCTCCCCATTGTAAACTGTTTTTGCCACCAGCGCCAGTCCGCATAGAAGCAGGCATATGCCCATTTTTACCAGCATAGAACCTCCGGCGCTATAATCCTCATACCTCTCCGCGGCCCTTCTGTACCGTCTCTCCGGGCGGCTGAAATACCGTATCGTATACTTGCGATTTCTTCCTCTGCCGTATTCGTATGATATAAAATCCTTATGATCGATTCTTTCAGCCATAAAAAAACCTCCTCTTTAATGCACATTTGATTATATGTGCGAAAAGGGAGGAAAATTTACTTAATATGCTCGTCCGTCATCGCTTCTTGCTTTGGCGCCGCATCCATACGTTCTCCACAATGCCCACACCTATAAGGTTCGTTAACAGATTTGAGCCTCCGTAGCTTATGAATGGAAGCGGTATGCCGGTAACAGGCATAAGGCCTATAGTCATGCCGATATTCTCAAATACGTGGGCCGTAAACATGCCTGCAACGCCTACTACGAGGCATGTGCCGAAGGAGTCTTTAGTTCGCATGGCAATATATATCCAACGGAATATCAGCGCAAAGAACAGGCAGATTATTATTGTGCCTCCCACAAACCCAAGACCTTCAACTATTCCCGCAAAAATGAAGTCGGTATGCCTCTCCGGAACGAACCTCAGCTGAGCAAGGGTTCCTTCGGAGAAAAATCCCTTTCCCGTAAGCTGACCCGATCCTATGGCTATTTTGGACTGGGCCACGTTGTAGCCGGAGTTTTGCAGATCGGACTCCGGGTTGATGAAAACGTCGATGCGCTCGCGCTGCGAATCGCTCAAAACGAAGTAATATGCCAGCGGCATACACACCGCCAGGCCGCCTGCCGCGGTGAGTATGTATCCCCAGGATATCCTGCCTATGAAGTATATAAATACCATTATGCAGATAAAAACGAAGGCCGTGCCGAAGTCAGGCTGCATCATTACAAGGACCGTAGGAACAGCACAGTACATAGTGGTCTTTATTATATACCCCAGTCCCCTGAATTTGCCTTCTTTGTCCATGCAGTCGCTAACGTATTTTGAAAGCGTGACTATTATGCTTATTTTGCACAACTCGCCGGGCTGTAACGCCCTGTCGATGAAATCCAGCTTGAACCAGCCTGCTATACCGCGGGTTTTGCCTGCGGCGAATATCATGATGAGCAGCACCAGGTTTGCTGCGTAGACGTATTTGATAAGAAACTTAAATACTTTATAGTCCACTACCATGAAAACCAGCATGGCGGCGAAACCTATCATGAAGTTAACCAGCTGCTTTTTGACGTAGTACAGGTTAAGCTTGTCCAGATAGTCGGCTATGCTGGCTTCGGTGCCGTCAAAGGGGTCGGCCATGATGCTGGCGATGCTTGTAAGCCCTATGATAAACAGGGTCAGGACCAACAGTATGGTTATCCAGTCTATTTTTTTGAGCAGGTCTTTATCGAACATTTACTCTACGTCAAACAGCTCCTTGACTTCGTTATATATGGCTTTGTACTTGTCGATGGTATCGCCGTATGCGATGGGACGGTTTACTGTTACCTTTTTTGCGGTATCCTCGCCCTGCATGAGCCTGTCCAGCATCATGGTTGCGGTAGCAGCCGCATCGTAATACGGCTCTATGCAAAGGCCGTATATGTCGTTATCCTTAAACAGCTCCAGGTTTTCATCACTTAGGCCGCAGCCGAATGCCGTTATGGATATCTGCTTGAGCAGCGCCGGATTTGGCGTGGGCTTGGCAGGGTCCGCTGACGGTTCCGGCATAGGTGTGGATTCCGGCTCTTTTTTTTTCGTTTCCTTCTCAGAGGCCTTTTCGGCAGCCTCTATATCCTTAAATGCGGCTATTGCCTTACTGCGCGCCTTAACGGCGACCGGTACAGAGGATTCATCGCAGGCGTAAAGCCCCTTTATATCGCGGTTGTTCAGAAGATAATCCGAAAGCTCGTCTATTGCTCCAACGTCGCCCAAGCCGGGCGTCCTATTAAAGCTTACAGCTTCAAACTGAGGATAGTATTCCTTCACAGCAGCGCCAAATGCCGGGAAGCAGCTGTCGGTATTGCTTCCGTATACCAGTATCCTGCCCGACTTTAACCCGCGCTCAGTCATTCTTTCCGCTATGCCGCGGGCCAGCTCCTCGATGTACTCAGAAACGTCCGCCACTACGTTAACATCCGCCTCGTCTCCGTTGTAAGCCTCATATGGGCATACGACGTACAGACCGGCGTCGTGGGCGCGCCTTACCGCCTCGGTGTAGCTTCCGGGTATGAGCAGCCCGGTGCAGCCGTCATCGACCGCCTTTTGCACCGTAGCCGATGCATCGCCCTTCACCCTATAAAGCTTTGCGGGATAGCCGAGGTTTTCTACCGTATGCAAAAAGCCGTGCATCATCATATACCCGCTCATGCTGCCATCGTCCTGTATTATCATGCCCATGAGCCTTATACCGCCGTCATTGGCGGATTCGGCAGCATTTTCAGTGCCTGCGCTTTCAGGCGGAGATGAAACCTGTTGGGGTTCTTCCTTGCTGCAGCCCCATAGGAGCAGCATCAGCACAAGCATTATGGGGAATATCTTCTTCACCTCAGCGCCCTCCTTTCAGCCGTGGCCAACAGCCATAGATTGCCCATGTTTAATTTTACATTAAAACTGACGCATCGTCAGCAAAAACGCGGCTTTGTTCACAAAAACGTCAGATTATGTAGCGCGCTTCCTTCTTTGGCGCGGCATCCAGCTCCTTCTTTTTCTCATCGTAGCCGTGCTTGCCGAGAAGCGCATAGGTGGCGTTTTTGCCCTCTTCAACGCCGGGCTGATCGAAGGCATTGATACCTAACAGCTCACCCGCAAAGGCGGTCTCAAGCTGGAATAAGAATAGCAGCTGACCAACAGTGAAAGCGTTCACCTCCGGCAGCGTCACCGTGCAGTTCATGTGCCCGCTCTTCCGTACTGCGTATTCCGTTGCGAACTGTTCGCATTTGATAAGCTCATTGAAGGTATGGCCGCTTAAAAAAGCGACGTCGGGTATGTTGTCGTAGGCATGGGGTATCTCCACGGTGCTCCTGTACTTATCTACCCCTATGAAGGTTATTACCTTATCGAAGGGGCCTTCGGTATAGAGCTGCACCTGAGAATGCTGATCTGTGACGCCGAGGGACTTAACGGGGGTCTGACCGGTATGGGCGGCGCTGCCGTCAGTGTGTACAGCCTTGCCAAGGGACTCTGCCCAGAGCTGTGCGAACCAGTCAGCCATATACTTAAGAGAATCGGCATAGGGCATCATGACGTTTATGTTGCAGCCCTTTTCCACTGCCTTCATTTGCAATGCAGCCATCATGTAGGCGGGATTATGCCATATGTCGTGCGTGCGGCACAGTTCATCCATATAGGCGGCGCCGGCAAGGAGCTCCTCGATATCTATGCCGCATACCGCGGCGGCCAGGAGGCCCACGGGACAAAGCTCGCTGAACCTTCCGCCTACGCCGTCAGGCACATAGAATGTATCGAGGCCGAATTCCTTTGATATCTTTATGAGATTGCCCTTGCTGTGGTCGGTGGTAGCTACAACATGCTCAGTCCAGCCGTCCCCCAGCTTTTCCCTCAGTATGTTTGTAGCAAGTAAGAGCTGGGCCATGGTTTCAGAGGTGCTGCCGGACTTGGTTATAACGTTGAACATGGTACGCTCTACATCTATGACTTCGAACAGAGACTCCATTCTTTCGGGATCTATGTTGTCCTCTATAAAGAGCCTTGGGCCTCCGCGCCTCTCCCTGGGAAGGTCGTTGTAGCGGAGATGGCACAGGGCCTGATGGACGGCTATGGGACCGAGGGCGCTTCCGCCTATGCCCAGCACTACGAAATCGTCGAAGTTATCACGGATATCCTTCGCCTTAGCGTTTATGGCCTTAATTACTTCGTCCTGATTGAAGGGCAGCTCTCTCCACTTCATGCTTCCGCGCTTTTCATCCATGGCCCTTGCCGCAGCCTCATATGCCGCTGCGTTTGCCTCGAGCTCCTCAGGGGTTATGCCGCCCTTGACGAAGCCGCTCATCATATTGTTGAAATCCACACGAAGTCTCATTTCCTTTTTAAAGGCCTCACAAGCAAAGTGCTTCATAAAAAATACCTCCATATGTAAAAATATAATTGCATACAAATATAACAAACTTATTTTAATTATAACACATAATTGTCGGATGCGCGCATAAATTTAAGCTGCGGGGTGGCTGATTTGATAATTAAGCATAAAAAAGGCGATATATTTCCAATATTTGCTGTGTTGCTCGGAATTTTCGGAGCCGGGGCGTTCTTTCTGAGCAGCATGGGAATGCAAAACCGGGGCGGACTGAGCATTCGCGTCGTAGACGCTTACGATCTTACACCGATAAAAAACGCCGACATAATAATACCCTCTGCGGATATCTTTGCGAAGACCGACGCATCGGGCCTTGCGGCAGTGACGCTTCCCATAATAAAAAACGGCCCCCAGGAAAGGGCGCTGGGCCAGTCATGGGGCGAGTGTACCATTATCGCCAGCTGCTCCGGCTACCGGCCTACAGTGATGCTGTATGCGCACGTATACAAGGATAAGCTGCGCAGAGCAGTTATCTACCTTTTCCCCGAGGATAAGGACGGAGAGGAGATAATAACCGTCGTGGAACCTCCCGATGAAGAATGGATAAAGGCGTTGGTTGAGAAATACCTGAACTGATGCTATAATCCCTGTATGATTGCTAAGAAAAAGAGCCCCAAGGGCATTAAGAGATCCATATTAGTCAAGCTGCCGTTTCTGCTGCTCATACCTCTGGGCCTGTGGCTTCCGTCGCTGGCCTCAATGCACCCGCTGACCGTGGAGAGGTTGTACAGTCGCGGCATATACCCCTATATAAGCAGAGCACTGGGAGGCTTCACAGCGCTGCTCGGCTTTTCCGTCGCGGAGTTTTTCGTGTATTTTGTTATACTCGGTGTGCTCATAGCGGTAATAGCAAACGTCGTAGGGCTTATAAGGCGGAAAAAGTCACCTGCCGCTTTTCTGTCCTTCCTGCTTTCCCTCGCCATATTTGCAGGCGTGATGCTGAACCTGTTTTATATTCTTTGGGGCTTTAACTATTCCCGGCCTACGCTTTACCAGCTTGCGGGCCTCGAGGTAAAGGCCAGGCCGGATGAGGAGCTTCAAGCGCTTTGCCATAAGCTCTCGGCAGACGCAAACGAGCTCAGGAGAAGCGTTCCAGAGGACGAAAACCGCGTATTCCACATATCGGATTACAGGAAGTATTTCGATAAAATACCGGCCGCATATGAAAGGCTCAGTCAGAGCAATCCCCTTTTTGCAGGCAGGGTTTATCCCGCAAAGGGCGTGATAGCCTCCGAAGGAATGTCCTGGGCGGGCATATGCGGCATTTTCATGCCGTTTACCGCAGAGGCGAATGTAAACACACATCAGCCCTCGCTCCTGCTCCTTTCCAGCGCGGCTCACGAAAACGCCCATTCCTTAGGCTTTGCCCGCGAGGACGAGGCTAACTTCATAGCCTATCTCGCCTGCATCAGCTCGGAGGATCCTTCTATAAGATATTCAGGCGCGATGCTCGCGCTGATACACTGCGGCAACGCTCTGTATAAAAGCTCCCCGGACAAGGCGGCAGCCCTGAGGGAAACCTACAGCGACGCTGTGCTGCGTGATATTGCCGCTTATAACCAATACTGGGACAGATACGAAGGTCAGGTCGAGGAGGCGTTCGACAGTATAAACGACAGCTATCTGAAATTCAACCTTCAGGAAAACGGCGTAAAGAGCTATGGCATGATGGTAGACCTCATGCTCGCCTACTATGACCTTCGATCGGATCAGTAGTCCAGTTTTATGGCTTTTTTGAGCAGCTGCCCCGCAAGGGGAGCCGCTGCGCTTGCACCGCCGCCAGCCTGCTCAAGTATCACAGTAACGGCAAGCGGATGCTCATCATCCGCAACAAAGCCCGTAAACCAGGAGTGGGTCTTTACGCTCTTGTTGGAGGATACCTCGGCGCTTCCCGTCTTGCCGCCCACCTGATAGCTCTCCAGCGCGGCCTTCCTGCCGGTACCGTGATTTACAGTTCCGAACATGGCATTTTGCATTATTTCAGACTCTGCGGCCGTGAGCACAGTCTTATAGACCCGGCTCCCGGCCGTTAATTTTACCCTGTTGTTGCCATCCGCTACCCTGCTCAAAAGCCTCGGCTCCATCATTACGCCGTTATTGGCTATTGCCGCGGTCAGCATACATGTCTGCATGGGGGTCATAAGGTCCTTATACTGGCCTATGCCCGACCATGCCACCTCCAGATCCGTACTGCCCTTCTCAAATGAGCTTGAATAAAGCATCATATCGTTGAACAAGAACTCGTCGCCTATGCCCAGCTCCTTTGCGACTGTGGCGAGCCGTGCCGGCCCCAGCTCCATCGCAAGCTTTGCGAAGGTGTTGTTGCAGGATTTTGCAAAGGCGGTATATATGTCTATCTCGCCGTGGTATTCGCTGTGCGAGTCCCTCACTATACTGTATAGCTCGCTGGCAGCAGGTTCCGCGCCCACGTCCTCTGCCCCCTCCTGATCCCTGTCATACTTTATGTTTTCGCTGGCGGCGGCGAATTCTTCGTCGTCAACGTGTATGTTTGGCAGATACTTGCCGGTCTTTTTATCAAATACAAGAGCGCCGTCGCAGTTGAATGTGCGGTTCTCTATGCCTGGAAGATAACGCAGCGCTGCTATCATCGTGACTATTTTGAATGTGGAGCCGGGAGTATAGCGCCCCATAGTCACCCGGTTCACCATTGCGCTGGCGGCAAGATCCTTCTCTCCGTTCAGGTAATCCTCCATATATTTGGGATCAAACGTGGGCTGGCTGACAGAGGCAAGTATTTCGCCTGTCTTGTAATTCATAAGCACCACCGCGCCCCAGTAATCATCCATCAGCTTGTAGGCGTACTCGCAAAGCTCGGAATCCACAGTAAGCAGCACGCTGGACCCTACCTTCTGCTGGGTGCCTATGAGCTGCTCGAATTCGTCGGTCAGGCGGCTGTCAAAGCCCAAAAGATACTTTGCGAACATGGATTCCGCGCCGAAGGTCTGGCCGTATGTGTCTCCTATCACGTGGCTCATAGATCGCCGCAGGGACTTTACGTCCACGTATTTGCGCTTGCCCTCGCTGTTGGTATAGGCGAGCCTTACGCCGTTTCTGTCCAGCAGCATGCCGGCGGCGATGGTTCCCTTTCTGTTTGCTACCCTTGTATTATATGGGCTTGCGAACCAGCGGTTGCCGTATACGTTTACTATGTAGCCAAGGTAGACGCTCAGCACTATGAACATAACGCAAAACAGCGCCAACATGGCCTTTATATGATTTCTTGTGCTGTCCTTTCGTTCCTTTTTCATATAATATCTTCCTTAAGCGTTTTCCTCGCAGGCTTCGTACATTGCGTCCTGAAGCATCTCTCCGTTTTGTATGGATACGCCCTCGAGTATGCCGAGCAGCATCATGCAGGCTATCATCGAGCTGCCGCCATAGCTTACGAAGGGCATGGTTATGCCGGTCAGCGGTATGAGCTTTATCACGCCCGCTATTATTATAAAGCTTTGCAGGGTTATGAGCACCGTGCAGCCAAAGGCTACGAGCATAAGATACCTGCTTCTGGCGTTGAGCGCTATGAGCGCGCCCCGGATTATGAACACCAGATACAGCGCTATCACGGCAATTCCGAATACAATGCCGAACTCCTCGCAGATGACTGCAAATATGTAGTCGGTATTGTATGCGGGTATGCTCTTGGGAAGTCCTTTGGTA